>Ga0070766_10001621_pt1 | contig 11041 bp, 8 predicted proteins | sample HubBroMetageWFT6_FD_69782 | JGI IMG/M metagenome (GOLD analysis project Ga0070766, IMG submission 69782) | Warmed and freeze-thawed soil microbial communities from the Hubbard Brook experimental Forest, New Hampshire - Hubbard Brook CCASE Soil... | ecosystem: Environmental > Terrestrial > Soil >... | reverse complement strand
GCCGCTCCTGTGCGGTGGAGCATTGTCGGCGGGACCAATGCTGCCACGCTGGGGCAGGGCCAGATCGATCCCGACGGAATCTATACCGCGCCCGGCTCCATTTCTGCGGATCAGATTTCCGTTCGCGTCCAGGCCGCGGTCGCGGGCGATCCCGCTGCCACGTCTTCCATCACGCTGCTCGTGCATCCAGGATTAGTGCAGCCGCTGTTGCCGCAGAACGTCGCGCTCACGCCGGGCGCAACGACCGAAGTCACAGCGCAAATCGCTGAAGTCGATGCCGGCCAGGTGAAGTGGTCGCTCGGCATTTCGCCTTCGGGCGGCTCGACCGGTTCCGGCGTGCTGGGAACGCTGAGCGCCTCCGATTGCCAGCGCGGCTCCGATCGGTACACCACCTGCAGCGTCACCTATACCGCGCCGAGCCTCGCGCCCGCGCAACCGGTGTATGTGATCGCCTCTGTGAATGGCACAGCGGTCAGTTCGCCGCTCCGCGTCCTCGTCAACAATCGCGGAATTGTCAGCGATCCGGTTACAAATCAAAGCGTGCAGACCGCAGCCGCGGCGCTCGGCACCTCCGGCGGCAATGACGGCGATTATGACACCTGGGAAGACAAAGACGGAAACTCCTGGGTTGCCGACTGTTGCGGCGGAACGCTCGGCGCGCTGGTCGAGGACGAGCAGAAGAGTCAGTACATCCTCAGCAATAATCATGTTCTGGCTGAATCGGATCAGGCGCACGTCGGCGACACCATCGATCAGCCAGGCCTGATCGACGGCGCCTGCACGCCGCTCAATCGTCCCGGCTCCACGCTGCATCCCCTGGCCACGCTCAAGTATTTCGTCCCGCTCCAGTCGTCGCAGACCAATGTCGATGCGGCCCTGGCACTCGCGGCCCCAGGAGCGGTCGATCCCGCAGGCAGCATCCTGCAACTCGGAGCGCCGGGGTCCGATCAGTCTCTGAGCGCCGCGCCGCCCATGGCCGGCCATGGCGAATCTCTCACCGCCGAAAACCTGGGCATGGAAGTCGTGAAGAGCGGACGCACTACCGGCCTCACCTGCTCCAGCGTGGAAACCGTCGCACTCACAGTGAAAGTCGACTACTACAAGGACTGCGCTGAAACCCAGCCGTACACGACGAAGACCTACGCGAACCAAATCGGCATTAGCGGCTCCCACTTCACCGACAGCGGCGACTCCGGCGCGCTTGTTCTCGACGCATCGAACGCCCAGGCCATTGGTCTTTACTTCGCCGGCGGCACCGACGACGACGGCAACGGCCTCAGCGTCGCGAACCCCATCGGTGATGTCCTCAACGAACTGGGCGGGCAAGCCGGAAGCCACATGAGCCTCGTCGGCACGAACACGCCGCACTCCGTCGCGTGCCTGCGCTACGATCCCGCCATCCCAACGGAGCCGCCCGCGATTTCATCCAGCGCACTCGAAGCGGCACAGCCGGTGGCCGTGAGCGCCGCCGCCACGCTGCATGGGGCGGGCATTCTTGGCGCGGTTGTCGGCAGCAGCCTGGATAGCCCCGGCAATCCCGCGATTGTGGTCTACGTCGATCGCGCGGATGCAGCGGTGCCGCAGACCATCGAAGGCCTTCGCACACAGGTGATCGTCACCGACGCGGCCTCTGTCGCGCATGGATCGGCTCCGACGATGCCGCAACTCGAGCCCGGCATTCATTTACTGCCGCAGGTGCTTGCCCACGCCACGACGATTGCGCAGAGCGCCGCGGCGCAACTCATGAACGATCCCGCCATTTTCGGTGTGGGGGTCACGCAAAGTCGCGACAATCCTGCGGAAGCCGCGCTGCTGGTGCTTGTGGACATTGGCCGCAACCCCGAGTCGATGCCGCCGACTTTTAACGGCCTCCGCGTACGCTATCTGCGCCTCCATCGCTTCCACACCACGCGCGCGCGCGACGCCGCAGCAGTTCCAGGAGCAGCCTGCTCGCTCAAGGGGCTGGATCCGGTTCGGCGCTAAGGCGGCTGCTGCTCACAAACTCGCTTTCCAGGGCAGCAACCGCTTCCGTCGATGGCGCCTCGCTGCGAAATACACCTTCCCATCGCGCCATCACGCCGCATGCCAGGCAGTTACCCACGACATTGACGGTCGTGCGGCCCATATCCATCAGCGCATCGACGCCCAGAATCACGAGCACCGGCTCGACCGGCAAGCCAAACGTCGACGCAGTCGCCAGCAACAGCACCAACCCCGCGCGTGGAACGCCGGCCACACCCTTGCTGGTCAGCATCAGCGTGAACAGCATGATCGCCTGACGGCCAAGGCTCATTGGAATCCCCGCGGCCTGCGCGGTGAACACCGCCGCCAGCGACAGATACAACGCTGATCCGGCGAGGTTGAAGCTGTAACCAGCTGGAATCACGAATGCGACAATCCGGCGCGGCACGCCGAAGGCCTCCATCTCCTCCATGGCACGCGGCAGCGCCGCTTCGCTGGTGCTGGTGGCGAAAGCAATCGTCGCCGGCTCCGCAATCGCCCGCAAAAACTCCATCAGGGGCAGCCGCGCCAGCAGCATCACGGGCAGCATCGCCAGCAGCGCAAACGCAATGAGCGCCACATACAACGTCAGCAGGAGCTTTCCCAGATTCACCACGACACCGAGGCCGGAATTCGCCACGGTGTACGCGAGTGCTGCGCCCACACCCACCGGCGCCGCGAGCATCACGATGTTCGTGAACGAGAACATCGCATCGGTCAGCGATTCAGCCAGCCGCAGCATGGGCGCGCGTTTCGTTTCACTCAGCCGACCCAGTGCCAGCCCAAACAGAATCGCAAACACCACCACCTGGAGAATCTGATTCTCCGCAACCGCGCTGGCAATGTTCTCCGGAAAGACATGCAGCAGGAATTGCTGCCACGAGAGCGAAGCCTGCGGCCCGGAGGTCGCCGCCGCCTGCGCCGCGTGCGCTGCATTCAGATTCAGTCCAACCCCGGCCTTCGAAATATCAATCGCCGCCAGCCCAATCGCGAGCGCCACCGTGGTGAGCACTTCAAAATAGATCAGCGACTTCAGCCCCAGCCGCCCGACGGTCTTTGCATCGGTGTGTCCCGCAATGCCGGTGACCAGTGTGCCCAGGATCAGCGGCGCGACGATCACCCGAATCAGTCGCAGAAAAATATCGCTGAAGACGCGCCCGGCAATCGCCGCATGCGGCGCATCCACGCCCAATTCGATCCCCGCCAGCATCGCCCAGAAAATCCAGCCTGTCAGCGATCGCCGCCGCCCCGCCGCCCACGCCAAAATGCCGAGAGCGATCACGCGCGCAACTTCGTATCCCACTCCCGATCCATGCAGGAAATGCTGCGCCAGCGCAGCCAGCAGATACAGCGCAACGCCGGCCGCCACGATCCAGCGAACGTCTGCTTTTGCGGCTCGGGGTTGTGAGTCGTTCCTCGTCATCGAACAGCCAGCATATCGCGTTTCCTTCGCGGCGACTTCGCCTGACGCTTCGCCCCGCGTGTTCTATTCTGAGGACAGGGAATTCTTGTCATGCGCGCTCTGTCCGCAGCTTTCGTTCTTCTCTCGTGCCTGGCGCTCTGCGCCTTTGCGCCCGCGCAGATGCTCGATCCGCTGGCCCCCAAACCCAGCCAGACAGCCAATCCGCTCACCGATCCGACCGCCTCGCCGGGCATCCAGCTTCTCTATCAACTCGAGGAGAAGTTTGCCGCTGATACCGCCAAAGGCGGAGGCGCGGGCTTTGCTGCGTGGTTTGCGCCCGATGCCGTCACCCTTGCCAACGGCAAGGCTCCCGTTATGGGACACGACGCCATTGCCGCCACCGCGACCTGGACTCCGGAAAGTTATCAGCTCACCTGGAAGCCCGAAGGTGCGCGCATGGCCGAGGGCGGCGATATGGGATTCACCTGGGGGCACTACGAAGGCGTCTCGAAAGACGCGCAGGGCAATGTCGTCAAAACCTCCGGCCGTTATATGACCGTCTGGAAGAAGCAGCCAGACGCAACGTGGAAGGTGGAAGTTGACGCCAGCAACGACGGTCCCGCCGCCGACTGCTGCAGTCTGCACTGATCCCGCGGATCCGCTGAGCATGCCCCAGAGAAGTGCCGCCCCGCACGCGCGGCTACTCGGGCATTACTTACGGAATAACTCAAAGGTGACGGTACTCATTCGGTACCACCGTGCTGAAGTAACCCGAATGGGCTACTAGGCATGCCGGTTTTCTTTGTGACAATCGTCCTGATGCTACCCGATGCGTTGGAGCCGGTCCTGGGTTCGCGAAGTCGTTTCAGTAACGGGGCGACCGCCGCCCATCGTAGCGAAGCCCATCGGCTGAAGTCCCTGCTCGAATACGACATCCTCGATAGTCCTCCCGATCCCGCTTTCGATGAGATCGTGCGCGTCGCGGCCCAGGTCACCGGCGCGCCCTACGCGTACCTCGGTTTCCTCGATGCCAATCGCCTGTGGTTCAAATCGCGCCTCGGCATCCCGGAGTCGGAGCTTCCGCGCAAAACAACCGCCTGCCAGTTCACCATTCTGGGCCGTGAGCCGCTGCTCATCGCTGACACGGCCACTGAGCCACGTTTCGAGATGAGCCGTATTCCGCCGGCCGAGAATCCGCACTGCCGGTCGTACCTCGGGGCGCCGCTCTTCGGCCCCTCGGGCGCGGTAGGCGCGCTGGCCGTGCTCTCGCCCGAGCCGAATGCCTTCTCACAGGAACATGCGTCAATTCTCGGCGTGCTCTCGCGCCAGGTGGTCACTCGGCTCGAGTATGCGATTCATACCCGTGCTCAGGAACGGGCCATCCGCAGCCGCCAGCGCATCGAGCACGCGCTCACCGTCGAGCGCAACTTCGTCTCCGCCGTGCTCGACACCATGTCGGCGCTGGTGCTCGTGCTCGACACTGCCGGTCGCATCGTGCGCTTCAATCGCGCCTGCGAAGCCACTTCGGGCTACACTTTTGCCGAGCTGGCCGGACGCGCGTTCCCTTCAGAGCTTTTTCTGCAGGAGGAGCGCAGCCTGGCACTCGATCTGCTGCAGCAAGCGCGCTTCGGAGCTGTGCACCAACCGCGCGAGCTGCAGTGGCAATCCCGCGACGGCAGCCGCCGCTCCATTGAGTGGACCACCACCACGCTCACCGACGGCATCGGCGACATTAACTTCATCATCATGACGGGCGTCGACGTCACCGAACGCCGCCGCCTCGACCGCATGAAAGACGAGTTCATCTCGACGGTGAGCCACGAGTTGCGCACGCCGCTTACCTCATTGCGCGCGGCCCTGGGCCTCGTCACCGGCGGTGTGCTCGGGAATCGTCCCGAAAAAATCCGCCAGATGATGCAGATGGCGACAGGGAACTGCGACCGCCTCGTCCGCCTCGTGAACGATATTCTTGACTTCGAGCGCATGGCCGCCGGCCGCCTCCCCATGGAATTTCGCGAGGCCGACGCACCGGAATTGCTGCAGCGCGCCGTCGATCTGTTGCGTCCGGCAGCGCAGAAAGCCTCAATCGCCTTGCGCGTCGAGGCCATTCCCGTCACGCTTTGGATCGATCAGGATCGCATTTTGCAAACCCTTGGCAATCTCATGGGCAACGCCATCAAGTTCTCTCCGCAGGGCAGCGAAGTTGTGCTGCGCATCTGCCAACTCCAGTCATCCGGTGCGCTCATTACCGTCGAAGATCAGGGACGCGGCATCCCCGCGGAGAAGCTCGACGTCATCTTCGAGCGATTCCAGCAAGTCGATGCCTCCGACTCGCGCACTATGGGCGGCGCCGGCCTGGGCCTCGCCATCTGCCGCAACATCGTGCGCCAGCATGGCGGACGAATCTGGGCCGAAAGCGAACCGGGCAAGGGAAGCAGATTCCACTTCACCGTGCCCACAGCGCTGCGCCGCGTCCACGCCGCGGAATCTCTCGCGCAGAATTAAAGGCTAGGTTTCGGCTTCGACGTCGGCCGGCCGCAACGCGGTGGCTGGTCGCGTAGGAACTCCCGAGGGGCGCAGCGAAGCTCCGCCGTGCGGCATCATCTGGTGCATCGTCACAATCAGCGCCACCGCCGGAGTGGGCCCCGCGCAACGATAGGCGTGCGCCGTTCCCGCGTCGAAATAAGCGCTGTCGCCGGCGGCCATGGTGTGCACGCGCTCACCGTGCCGTATCTCCAGTTCTCCCTGCAACAGATAGAGGAATTCATAGCCGGGATGCACATGCGGGCGGATATCGCTGGCCTTCTTCGTCGGCACAAACTCGGCATAATACGGGTCGAGTTGCCGGTCCGGAACCATATACGCCAGGCTCTCGAAGTAATATGTCGGGTCATCCACTCCAGATTGCGGCAAACGCACGCGTTCCGCGCGCCGATGCACGCGAAAGAGGGGATGAGGTTCGGGCTCGAAGAAATACGACAGGTCGCGGCCGAAAACCATTGCGATGCGTGCCAGATTTCGCAGCGTAGGAACCACGCGGCCCGTTTCGAGTTGAGAGAGAAAGCTGGCCGAGAGACCAGCGTGCCGCCCCAGTTCCACCAGGCCCATCGAGCGTTTCAGTCGCAGGCGCCGGATGCGCTCGCCAATGCGCTTCTCGGCAATAAACGCTTCGGCAGAAGGCGCGTCGCCGGGGACGCTGTCGAAGTGTGGCGCGGCAGGTTCGAGCTTACTTTCCATGACTTGGCCCGAGGAAGTCAGTGATTTTCTGCGATGGTTGAAGCTAACAAAATGTTCTTCAAATCACAAGAACTTTCGATGACGTGAAGGCCCACCAATCTGCCAATTCCGGCGTGAGCGTTATCTCAAATGATTCCCTGTCCTTACAGGAGGCGAATATTACTATTTAATTTAATCAAAATGCGCAAAGCGGGTGCAGGCATTGCTGGTTCTTTCCCGCGAGGTCATGGATATTCAACAAAATCGCATTCTTGTGAGCGGGGCGTCAGGACTAATCGGGTCGGCTCTGGTTCGAGCAGCGCAGAAGCAATCGGTTGATGTTGTGCGGCTGGTTCGCGACCACCGCAAGCCGCTGCCGAACTCGATCTATTGGAATTACAGGAACACCCTCATCGCGGCCCATCCCCTGGAACTCGAAAATTTCAACGCCGTCTTCCACTTGAGCGGCGCCAATGTCGCCCATCGCTGGACCGGCGCCAGGCGCAGGGAAATCGTCCGCAGCCGCGTGGAGAGCACGCGAGTGCTCTGCGAGCGACTGGCAGTGTTGCACAACCCTCCTCGCGTCCTTCTGTGCGCCTCCGCGGTCGGCATCTATGGTGACCGCGGCGACGAGGAGTTAACCGAACAAAGCCCTCCCGGCACCGGTTTCCTTGCGGACACGTGCCGCCATTGGGAAGCCGCCACGAGGAAGGCTGAGGAGGCCGGAATTCGCGTCGTGCATCTGCGTTTCGGCGTCGTGCTCGATCGTCGCGGCGGAGCGCTCGCCAAAATGCTTCCTCCTTTCCGCTTCGGCTTGGGTGGCCGTCTCGGATCCGGTCGGCAGTGGATGAGCTGGATCAGCCTTCGCGACGTCGTCCGCGCCGCCCTTTTCCTGATGGAGCACGACGATCTGGCCGGGTGCTTCAACCTCACCGCGCCCAACCCGGTGACGAACAGAACATTCACTAACGCGCTGGGCCATGCGCTGCACCGGCCGGCGATTCTCCCCGTCCCCGAATTCGCGTTGCGGGCAGCCTTCGGCGCCATGGCCGACGAGGGATTGCTCGCTTCGTGCCGCGCGCTGCCCAGCCGTTTGCAGCAAGCCGGTTTCATCTTCGAGCATCAGGACATCGAGACCACCCTGCCGGCTCTGCTACGCTGAATTTGCATGAAGAGGGTAATCTGGGCTGCCGCGCAATCCTGCTTTCTCGCTTTGCTTGCAGGATGCGGACTGGCGGCAAATCCGCAGCCCCCAACCCTTTGGCTGCCGAATCCCGTGCGTGATCTAACTGCGGCCCGCGTGGCTGATCAGGTCCATCTGCACTGGATGATGCCCAAAAACACCACGGACAAGGTCGCGCTGAAGGGAGATCAGCGCGCGCACATCTGCTGGACCAGCGGCGCCGCTCCCGAGCCCGGCCCAAACCCGCCCAAACCTGTCCCGAGCAGTGGCCTGCCCCACTGCACCAGCGCTGGTGATGTAATGTTTCCACCCGGCAAGCCAGCCGACTTCACCGCACAGATGCCTGCGGAACTTCTTACCGGCACGCCGCGCGTCGTCAGCTACTTCGTGGAATTGCAGAACAACGCGAAAAAAACCGCAGGTCCGTCGAATCCCGGGTGGGTAGCCACCGGCCCCGCGCCAACGCCCGTCCCTGATCTGGCCGTCTTCACCAACGCCCAGGGAGTGGTGGTCCACTGGCAGCCTGCTGCGCCGCTGGCGGGAGGGGTCCTGCGCATCCATCGCACGCTCGTGGCGCAGCCAGGCGCACCCAAACCGAGCGAATCAAACGGCGTCGCTCCAGCCGAGGAACAGACCCTCGAGGTCGACCTCGACAAGAACGATCCGGGCCGTGCCCTCGATCGCGATGCGGCCTTCGATCACACGTACCGGTACGCCGCCGAGCGCGTCCTGCGCGTTGAGCTCGATCATCACGCCCTGGAAATCTCCGGAGTCGCGTCACAGCCCGTCACCATCAATGCAAAAGACGTTTTTCCGCCCGCGGTTCCGTCTGGTCTCGCCGTTGTGCCCGATGAGCAGGCCCATGCCCTCGACGTTTCCTGGACGCCGAATACCGACGCCGACCTCGCCGGCTATGTTCTCTACCGCCGCGACGTCACAGCTAGAAGCGCCGCTGAGCGCATCTCCGGCAAATCCCTGATCGTTCCCCCGTCTTTCGAGGATAAAACCGCCACGCCTGGCCACCGCTACGCCTATTTTGTCAGCGCCGTCGATCAGGATGGCAACGAGAGCCAGCATTCCGCCGAGGTGGAAGAAGGATTGCCGCAATGAGTGAGAGTCCACGATGAAATACTGCCGCTTCCAAACCAGTTCCGGTCCGCAATACGGTGAAATCTCCGAGCGCGACGGTGCCCTCTGGATCGAACGCATCCTCCCGCCGTTCCCGGAAGACCCCTGGACTGTCCTCTCGACCGCATCCTTCGCACCCATCGCGCTCAAATCTGCGAAACTGCTTGCGCCGGTTGTCCCCTCCAAAATCGTCTGCATTGGCCGCAATTACCGCGAACACGCTGCCGAGCTGGGCAACGAAGTCCCCAAAGAGCCACTGCTCTTTCTTAAAGCGCCGTCTTCCGTCATCGCGCCCGGCGAGACCGTGCGGATCCCGCCGCAATCGAAACGCGTCGACTTCGAGGGTGAACTGGCGGTGGTGATCGGCAAACGCGCGTCGCGCCTCGGCCCGCAGGAAGACGTGCAGCCGTACATCCGCGGCTACACCATCGTGAACGACGTCACCGCGCGCGACCTGCAAAAGTCCGACGGCCAGTGGTCGCGGGCCAAGGGGTTCGATACTTTCTGCCCGATGGGGCCCATCGTCACGGATGAAGTCGACCCCGCAGCCGGCCTGACCGTCGAGACTCGGCTGAACGGGGAATCGAAGCAACACGGCACTACGCTCGACCTCATCTTTGACATTCCCACGCTGCTGCGTCATATTACGGCAGCGATGACTCTGCTCCCCGGCGACGTCATTCCCACAGGCACTCCGGCCGGTGTAGGTCCCATGCAATCAGGAGATCAAGTCGAAGTTGGGGTGCAGGGAATCGGCCTGCTCGCCAATCCAGTCGGCGACCAGGACTGAATTGGGGCATCTAACGATTTGAGGTCTTAACCGGAAATTCAATCCTGCAGCCCACCGGCATTTCCCCAGCGATTGCCGGATGGCCGATAATGATTGCGAAACTACCCAGTGCAGAAGGAGGATGGATGGCGAAAACACTGCTTGCACAACTCCGTGAAATGACAACCGTGGTGGCCGACACCGGCGATATCGAGGCGATCGAAAAAGTCCGGCCCCAGGATGCGACCACGAATCCGTCGCTGCTGACGACAGCAGCGCAGATGCCGCACTACAGCAAGATTGTCGATGACGTGCTGCTGGACGCGAAAAAGCAGCTTGGCGGCAACGCTGACGACGCAAAGATTGCCAAACTGGCATTCGAGAACCTGGCAGTCGCCTTCGGCAAGAAAATTCTCGCCATCGTCCCCGGCCGTGTTTCCACCGAGGTCGATGCCCGTCATTCTTTTGATACCGAAGCGACCATCGAACAGGCCCACTCCATCATCTCAAAGTACGCGGGTGCGGGCGTCTCGAAGGAGCGCGTCCTCATCAAGATTGCCTCCACCTGGGAAGGCATTCGCGCCGCTGAGAAACTGGAGAAGGAAGGCATCCACTGCAACCTCACCCTTCTCTTTGGCTTTCACCAGGCCATCGCCTGCGCGGAAGCCGGCGTTACTCTCATTTCACCTTTCGTCGGCCGCATCCTCGACTGGTACAAAAAGGACACCGGCAAGGACTACCAGGGCGCTGACGACCCGGGCGTGCAGTCCGTCACGAAGATCTACAACTACTTCAAGAAATTCGGCTACAAGACTCAGGTGATGGGTGCCAGCTTCCGCAACACCGGCGAAATCACGGAACTCGCCGGCTGCGACTTGCTCACCATCTCGCCGCATTTGCTCGAGGAATTGGATTCCACCGAAGGCACACTGGAGCGCAAGCTGGATCCCGCTAAGGCGAAGCTGATGGACATCGAGAAGATCACCATCGACAAGGCGACCTTCGACAAGATGCACGCCGCCGACCGCATGGCGCACGACAAGCTCAGCGAAGGCATTGAGGGATTTACCAAGGCCCTCGTTCAACTCGAACAGTTGCTCGCAAAACGGTTGGCCGAACTCGAAGCTGGATCACCAAAGCCAGTCGGCGCGCACTAAACCAGCCCAGCCGTTCGGATCCCAAAAGGGCAGCCATTTCAGGCTGCCCTTTTTATTTCTTCACTCATTCGAGTGGGCCAGTTGATGTTGCGGCGCCGCGAAATGCACCCCCTGGGATTCTTGGTAAAAGGGACTGCCGCCTTACGAACCCGGCTGCGCCGGACCTGTGCCCTTGTCACCCCTTT
>Ga0070766_10001619_pt1 | contig 11051 bp, 8 predicted proteins | sample HubBroMetageWFT6_FD_69782 | JGI IMG/M metagenome (GOLD analysis project Ga0070766, IMG submission 69782) | Warmed and freeze-thawed soil microbial communities from the Hubbard Brook experimental Forest, New Hampshire - Hubbard Brook CCASE Soil... | ecosystem: Environmental > Terrestrial > Soil >... | reverse complement strand
GGCGATCGAGACCCGCGAGGCCACTGCCCGGGCCGAAGCCGCCCGCGCGGCGGCCGCCCACCAGGCCGCGGCGGCGGCTGCCCAGGCGGAGGCGGCCCGCTCGGCAGCAGCCAGCCAGGCCCAGTCCCAGCCGGCCGCGAGCGGCCCGTCCGTCACCGCCGGGGAGTCGTCGTTCGAGCAGTGCGTGGCCTGGCGCGAGAGCGGCGACACGCCCACCGACCCTGACGGCCTGTTCGGCATCCTGCCCTCGGTGTGGCAGTCGCTGGGCTACTCGGGCACCGCCGGCCAGGCGTCGGTGGCGCAGCAGCAGGCGGCGTTCAACCGCCTGTACGCCGAGTACGGCTCTCAGCCCTGGGCTCCGTCCGACGGCTGCTGACTCACCGGTGCTGAGCCTGGCGGCGTCCAGGGCCGCAGGGCCAGCGCCGCCGCCGGGAACAGCAGGACCGACAGCAGCGCCGCCCCGATCAGCGCCGCGGCGGTGGCCGCGGTCAGGAGGCCGAGGCTCTGCCCGACCTCTGCGACCACGACGGGGAAGGTCAGGGTGACGGCCTGCAGCAGGCCAGCGGCGACGGCTGGCCTGCGGCCGAGCCGGCGGCGGTAGAGCACCGCGGGCCCGCCGCGGGCGACCAGCACGCCGGCGACGATAGCCAGCATCAGGCCGATCGAGGACGGGCTGGCGAACAGTGACCGCACGTCGAACTGCACGCCGGTGACGATGAAGAAGATCGGGACCAGGAACCCGAATCCGATCGCGCGCAGCTTGCCCTGGAAGCGCTCCTGAGTAGGCCGGTCGTCGCTGTCGGCGATCTTCAGGACGACTCCGCCAATGAACGCGCCGAGCAGGGCGTCCACGCCGAACTTGTGCGCCAGTGCAGTGAAGAGCAGCAGGATGACGAATCCGCCCCGGATCCGCAGCTGCGACGTCGACTGGTCGGTGTCGAGCAGGGCGCGCCGCAGCCAGGCCGAGCGCCACAACCGCCGCAGCACGACCGCGCCGACTGCCGCGGCGGCGAACAGGGCCGCGACGTAGGCGACCTGGGTCCAGGTGGACTCGGGCTGGGCGGAGAACAAGATCGTCAGCAACAGGAGCGCGGCGAACTCGCCCACCGAGCCGGCCACACAGGTGAGCTGCCCGAACTCCGTATCGATCTCCCTGGCATCGCGGAGTACGGGCACCAGCACGCCGAGGGAGCTGGCGGTGAGAGCCAGCGCGAGCAGCCGGACGTCCGCACCGGCCGCGATCTGGCGAAGGCCGAGCGCGATCGGGACCGACAGGACGAGGCTCACCAGGAAGGCCGCCCCGGTCAGCCGGAACGTCGGCCCGCGGAACCGCTCCACCTCGATTTCCTGACCGGCGAGGAAGAGCAGGAAGCCGAAGCCGAGCAGGTACAGGACGTAGACGCCGCCGGTGGGCTCGACGATGTTCAGGGCCTGCGGGCCGATCGCGATTCCGGCCAGGACCTCGATGACTACTGGTGGGACCAGCCGTCGCGGAACAAGCCTGGCCAGCAGCGGAGCGACGAACGCAGCGACGGCAAGCGCGAGCAGCCCGCCGAACTGAATGCTCAAGGATCCCCCCGGCGCTACTTACCCTGGCAGCCTGCGGCCAAGCTGGGCGGCGCGGATAGGCGGGATTGCGGTTAATTCGCCCCGGTCACCGACAGCCGTGAGTACGCGTCGTGGACGGTGTCCCAGAGGGCGGGGACGTCGATCGTGGTGGCGACCAGCGCGTTGCAGTCGCCCGCCGGGGCACGGAAGTCGGTGACAGTCATGCCGGAGGTCCACCGGCCGGCGGTCTCGACCTCGACCCTGGCGGGCCGCAGCCCGAGCAGGTCCGGCCGGGCGACGTGCGCGACCGCGCACAGGTCGTGGACGGCGGGATAGCCAATCTCGTCGTCGGCATAGGCGCCGAGGCTGGGAAGCAGGAGCACCTCGGCCAGCCGTCCGAGCGCGGAGAGGCGGTTGGTCACCGCCTTGTTGGCGACCGCCTGCAGGGTCACGTCAAGGCCGACCATGGTGACCGTCCAGCCGGCCGAGAACACCACGGCGGCGGCTTCCGGGTCGGCGGCGATGTTGAACTCGGCCGCGGGTGTCACGTTGCCGCGCGTGGTCGAGCCGCCCATGATGACGAAGTCCCTGACCTGGGCCGTCAGGGCCGGCTCGCGGCGCAGCGCCAGCGCGATGTTCGTGAGCGGGCCGATCGCGACCAGCGTGATCTCGCCTGGCGCCCTGCGGATCGTGTCGATGATGAAGTCCGATGCGTGCTCCGGGGCCGCGACTCCGCCAGGCGGCGGCAGGGCCGCGCCGCCGAGACCGTCCAGGCCGTGCACATGCTCGGCCGTCAGGGCCGGGCGCAGCAGCGGCATGGCACAGCCGGCGAAGACCGGCATGTCGGCCGCGCCGAGGAACTCGCGCAGGCGCAGGGCGTTGGCGGTGGTCTTGTCGAGACTCACGTTGCCGGCCACCGTCGTGATCCCCACCAAGTCCAGGTTGGGCGAGCCCAGGGCGTAGGCAATGGCCATGGCGTCATCTATGCCGGGGTCACAGTCAAGAATGATCTTCTTAGCCACGAGCTCCATCCTGGGCCGACGATTGCTCTTATAGTGACGCACCATGAGCATCAGCCATGACGCCGCGCCCGGCCGGGTCATCGTGGTCGGCTCGGTGAACGTCGATCTGGTGATGCGGCTGCCCCGGCTGCCGGTGGCCGGCGAGACCGTGCTCGGCGGAGTGCTCGCCCGCCATCACGGCGGCAAGGGCGCGAACCAGGCGGTAGCGGCGGCCAGGGCCGGGGCGCGGGTGGCGATGATCGGCGCCGTGGGCCGCGAGGACGGCCAGGACGCAGTGGCGGCGCTCGGGTCCGAGGGCGTGGACATCACCGGCGTGGCGATGGTCGACGGCCCGACCGGGCATGCGGCCGTGCTGGTCGACAAGAACAGCGGTGAGAACCAGATCGCGGTGGCCAGCGGCGCGAACGGGCTGGTCAGCGTTGCCCAGGTGGCTGAATCACTGCGGGTGCTGCGGCTGAGCCCGGCCGATGTCGTCGTGCTGTCCTTCGAGATACCGGCCGATCCGCTTGAGGCAGCCGCGGACCTGGCCGCCGCGACCGGCACGCGAGTAGTGATCAACCCGGCGCCAGTGCAGCCCGACCACGCGCGCCTGCTGACCGGTGCGATCGCCACGCCGAACTCCGGTGAGCTCGCCGACCTTGCTGAGATGCCGCAGCTGCATGATCGCTCCGACACCGCGGCCGCCGCGCTCGCGCTCGCGCGGCGCACCGGCGCTCCCGTCATCGTGACGATGGGCGCCGACGGCGCACTGCTGGCCAGCGATGGCTCGACCGAGCACTTCGCCGGGCATCGCGTCGAGGCCGTCGATACCACCGGGGCCGGCGACACGCTCACCGGCGTCCTGGCGGCGGGGCTCGCCGCCGGACTGGACCTGCGAGGCAGCGTGCGCCGGGCGGTCGCGGCCGCGGCGCTGGCCGTCACGAAGCCCGGAGCCCGGGCGGCGATGCCGGCCGGCACCGCGATCGACCGCCTGCTCGGCGAGGGCTGACCACGCGAGGTGGCAGGCCGGGGACGCTACCGGGACGCTCCCGCCGCCTGCAGGGCGAGGAGCGCCACGTGCAGCGACAGCCGCGACTCGGCCGGCTCCAGGTCGATGCCGAGGACGTCCTCGATCTGGTGGAGCCGCTCGTACATGGTCGGCCGCGCCAGATGCGCCTGCTTGGCGGCCTCGGCCTTGTTGCCCCCGGCCGACAGGTACGCGGTCAGCGCGCTCAGTAGCTGCGTGCCGGCCGCATCGTCGTGGACCAGCAGCGGCCCGAGCTCGCGCTCGGCGAAGGCGTGCAGCCGCGGATCGTCGCGCAGGAGGTGCAGCAGCCCGCGGAGCCGGAGATCGGGCAGCCGGTAGAACGGGAGCGCCGCGCCGGAGCCGGCCGCGGCCTCGGCGACATGGTCAGCCTCCAGGAACGAGCGCTGAACCCCGCCGACCGAGTCGACGGCCGAGCCCGCGCCGATGATGTCCTCCGCCGACAACCGCGGCCGGAGCTGCTCGGCCAGGCGCGCCAGCGCCGCCTCGGCGTCCGAGCGCGCTGGCAGCGCCAGGAGCGCTGCGACCCGGTCGTCGGCGAGCGTTCCGACCAGGGCTGGCACCCGCTGGCGCCGGCAGACCTCGGCGAGCGCGTCCGCGATCTCGGCGGCACGTGCCTGTGCGGCCAGCCCGTTCCGGCGGTCCCGGGTCGGCGCGGCACCGGCCAGACGGACGACGACCGCGACCAGGCTGCGGCCGGTGACGGGAACGCCGAGCGCCCGGGCCCGTGCCTCCGCTTCGGCCTGGTCGGCGAAGCCGTGGCCGAGGAACGCCGACAGGATCGTGCGGTGCGCCTGCCGCTCCAGGCTCTCCTGCCGGTGCTCCAGCAGCCGGCCGAGCGCGAGCGTGGTCGCGGCCCGTTCGATCAGGGCGACGTCGGCGGGCGCGGGCGGGCCGCCGCGCATCATGATCAGCCGGCCCCAGTCTTCGCCGCGCGCGCCGACCACAGTCACGAGCCAGCCCGAGGCGTCGTCATAACCGGTCCGCTTGGTCGTCTGCACCGCCCGCGACCGGCCCGCGAACCCGGCGAGCAGGGCCGCCGCGTCCTGCGTGCCCGGAGCGCAGGCCAGCACGTGATGCGCAAGGCTCTCCAGGATGACCGGGCACCCGGCCAGGCTGGCGGTCTGAGCGACAACCTCATCGGCGCTCGCCCCAGACACGGCCAGGTCGGTGAAGACCTGATGGAGGCGCTCGGCCGAGCGCAGCTCCGAGAGCTGCGCGTCGATGATCCGGGCGTGCACGGCCTCGGTGATCTCGATGAACTGGGTCTCCCGCTCGAGCACGATCAGCGGCAGCCGGTGCTCGGCGGCGGCGCTGACCAGCGCGGACGGCAGGGTGCGGGAGTAGCGGGAGCCAAGCTCGACCGCCAGCGCGCTGACTCCGACCGCGGCCAGCTCGGCGACGTAACGCTGGAGGCCGGCCGTATCGTCGGGCAGCGCGATGCCGGTCGACAGCACGAGTTCCCCGCCGCGCAGGAGATGGGCGGCCTGCGCGAGCTCGATGACGTGCACCCACCGGACCGGGGCGTCCAGCCGGTCGGCTCCCGCAAGTACCCGCGGCGCCCCGCTGCGCACGGGATCCAGTGCCAGCACCTCAGCGACGGTCGGCAGCACGGCTGCCTCCTCAATCGAACACCGACAGGACGTAAGCCATCCGGGCCTGCTGAATTACAGTCTGTCCAGGCTAGCCTGTCTAGACAACTCGTAGTCGGGGCACCCTCGTTCCCTTACAAAGCGTAAGTTGGCAGCTCACCGGAGTGGCGACAGACTGGGCGCGGGGGAGACCATGGGGTCAGCGGCAACCCGGGAGGCAGGCAGTCATGGAGCACCGCACGCACTGGATCAACGGCAAGCCGTGGACTGGGGAAGCGGCGGCTCGCGGTGATATCTACAACCCCGCAACCGGCCGGGTCAGCGGGACTGTCGACTTCGGCGGCGCGGCTGAGGTGGGCGCGGCGGTAGCCGCCGCGGCTGCCGCCCTGCCCGCCTGGCGGGAGACCTCGCTGGTCCGGCGGGCCGGAGTGATGTTCGCGTTCCGGGAGCTGGTCCGCCAGCGCGGCCGCGACATCGCCGCGCTGATCACCGCCGAGCACGGCAAGGTGGCCTCGGACGCGGCCGGCGAGGTAGCGCGCGGCCTGGAGGTCGTGGACTTCGCGTGCGGCATCCCGCATCTGCTCAAGGGCGGCTTCTCCGAGAACGTCTCGACCGGCGTGGACGCGTACTCGATCCGCCAGCCGGTTGGCGTGGTCGCCGGGATCACGCCGTTCAACTTCCCGGCCATGGTGCCGATGTGGATGTTCCCGATCGCGCTGGCCTGCGGCAACACGTTCGTGCTCAAGCCGTCCGAGAAGGACCCCTCAGCCTCGCTGCTGATCGCCGAGCTGCTGGCGGAGGCCGGGCTTCCGGATGGCGCGTTCAACGTCGTGCACGGAGCCAAGGAAGCGGTCGACTCGCTGCTGACCCACCCCGACGTGCGCGCGATCAGTTTTGTCGGCTCGACCCCGATCGCGAGGTACGTCTACGAGACCGGCACGGCCCACGGCAAGCGCGTTCAGGCACTGGGCGGGGCCAAGAACCACATGGTCGTACTGCCGGACGCTGACCTGGACCTGGCCGCCGACGCGGCCGTGAACGCGGGATTCGGATCGGCGGGCGAGCGCTGCATGGCGATCTCGGTCGTGGTGGCGGTCGACCCGATCGCCGACGAGCTGGTCGCCAAGATCGCCTCGCGGATCTCGGGCCTCCGGGTCGGTCCTGGCGAGGACGAGGGCTCGGAGATGGGGCCGCTGGTCACCCGCGCGCACCGCGACAAGGTGGCGAGCTACCTGGACGCGGGCGTGGCCGAGGGCGCGACGCTCGCCGTGGACGGCCGCAGCCACCCGGTGACCGGGGACGCAGCGGACGGGTTCTGGCTCGGCCCGACCGTGCTTGACCACGTGACGCCGGCGATGAGCAGCTACACCGACGAGATCTTCGGGCCGGTGCTGTCGGTGGTCCGGGCGGGCAGCTACGGCGAGGCGCTCGAGGTCATCAACTCCAACCCGTACGGGAACGGCACCGCGATCTTCACCAACGACGGGGGAGCGGCGCGCCGGTTCACCCACGAGGTCGAGGTCGGGATGGTCGGCGTGAACGTGCCGATCCCGGTGCCGATGGCGTTCTACTCGTTCGGCGGCTGGAAGTCATCGCTATTCGGCGACACGCACGTCCACGGGACGGAGGGCGTGCACTTCTATACCCGCGGCAAGGCCGTCACTTCCCGGTGGCTGGACCCGAGCCACGGCGGCGTGAACCTCGGCTTCCCGGTGAACCAGTAGCGTTTCAGGCGGCGCCTGTTCCAGAGTCCCCGCCGCTGGACCGCGCCCGGCGCCGGGTGCGGTAGATGAGTACGACCAGCAGGCACAGGACCAGCGCCTCGCCGGCCGGCACGAGCACGTTCGCTGCCGTCAGGCCGCCGGTGTCGTAGAAGAACTCCGCGACTTGCAGCAAGGCCGCGAAAGCGAGGACGCCGAAGAGCACGGCCAGCCGCTTGCCGAGCGCCGAGCTCAGCCAGGCGGCCACGAGCGCGAGGACGACGACAGCCGTGAGCACATCCGCGTACAGGTCAAATGCCAGCGGACTCACAGACTGACTGAACAGCACCACTGCGTAGAACCTTCCGATGACCGCGGCGCCCACCAGCGAGCCGAGGGCCAGAAAGAACCAGTTCCGACCTCGCATAAGCTCCCGGCCGCGCCCCGGGCCTTCCGATGCCAGCAGCGCGACAAGCGTGGTCAGGGACGCGACGAAGGTGACAGGCAGAGTCAGCCCGAGGCCGAGGAAGGATCCGGCGTTGGTGTGCACGTTAATCACCACGTACGTGCCGAAGTAGACGACGTAGACAGCCGCGGCCACGCTCGCGGCGCGCCGCCGGCCCGCTAGCGCCAGAACAGCGACGATTGCCTGGCCGACGAGCACCAGCCAGATGAGCGTCCCGAGCAGCGGATGAGCATCCTCCACGTTCTCGAATGCGCCGTTGCCTGCCGGGCTCATAGTCAGAATCACGCCGGCCGTATGGCCGAGGTAAGACCACAGGAGCGCGCCCAGCCAGCCGAGGATGGCGGAAGCGAGCATGAAGACCGGGCCGGCGACGCTGTAGATGGCCAGGGTGTCGCGCCAGCCGTTCCGGTCCGAGAGCGCGCGGCCCGGCCTGAGGCGGATGAGGGCCGCGCCGGCCAGCAGGTCCGCCGATTCGCGCAGGCCCGGACGGTCGCGGCCCGGCTCGGCGCTAGTCATCAGCACGCCGAGCATCTCGTCGCGGTGCACCGCCTGGTGATCGGCGGGGTACCAGCGCAGCAGCCGGCGGTAGCGGGCCTCGAGCCCCATCTCGGTCATCTCAGCCGCCGGCCAGGCTCAGGCGCTGCGCCGCCACGGCGGCGTTCGCGCGCAGGCGGACGGTCTCGGCCGCGAGCCTGGTGCGGCCCGGCGGGGTCAGCCGGTAGTAGCGGCGCAGGCGGGCGTCCACGATCTCCTCGCGGTCCAGCTCCAGGAGACCGTCGTTGCTCAGCCGGTCCAGCGCCGCGTACAGCGTGCCCGCGCGCAGCTTCACCCGGCCGTCGGAGATCTGCGCGACGTCGGTCATGATGCCGTAGCCGTGCTGCGGCCCGGCCGCGAGCGAGGTGAGGATGAGGAACGTGGGTTCCTGCATCTGCTTCGTGCTCATGCTGTTGTTATATACCGACGATCGGTACATGGTAAAGGCATCCGGGCAGGAAGCCGCTTCGGCCCCGCGGCCGATCCACCCGGTCCCCTCAGACGGGCTGCTGCCCGCGCCATCGAGCGCACTGTGCCGTTTTGGTGTCGTCCCAGCGACACCAAAACGGCACAGTGAGTCCTCTCCGACGCTGGCGGACCGTCCGGCTCGGCGCGGTGACCGCCGGAAGGCGTACAAAGTGTACGGGCGTGCCATTACTGGCTGACATTCTGTATAGATTCACTGGCCATTGTCGGTGTTACGCTCCGCCTCAACGGTGGGCCTCAAGCTCGAGGAGGGCCGGTTCAATGGCGGACAGCGAAGCACTCGGCACCCCGGCAGCGCAGTCGCAGACGGAGGAGGTCGTGGCCGCCCCCGGCCGCTACAGCCAGCAGTTAAACCGCTCGATCGGCATCCTCGGCAACATCTTCATCACGCTCTCGGGAGTCACCCCGGCCTCGTCGGTCTTCATCATCGCGCCGGTCGCGCTGGTGGCCGCGGGCAGCGGCTCGTTCCTGGCGTTCGTGTTCGCCGCGATCGTCGGCGTGTTCATGGCGTTCTGCTGGGCGGAGCTCTCCGCGGCCTACCCGATCGCCGGCGGGGACTACGCGCTGGTCTGGCACTCCTTCAAAGGCCGCAGCTCGTGGCTCGCCGGGCCGCTCAGCTTTGTGACGTTCGCGCTGTACGTGGACTTCATCGCGTTCATCCCGGCGGTCATCGCGCTCGGCACGGGCACCTACCTGAACGTCGTGGTCACCCTCAACGCCAAGGTGCTCGGCGCGATCGTGATGATCGTGGCGGCCGGGATCGCGATCCTGAACATCCGGCTCAACGCGGTTATCACCGGCATCTTCCTGGCCATCGAGCTGGCCGCGCTGGCCGCGGTCACGATCCTCGGCTTCACGCACGTCCACCACGCCAGCACGCTGCTGCACCCGGTGGTCGGCGGCGCGCACGGGACTCTGGTGCACGTCACCTTTACCGCGGTCCTCGCGCTCACCGCGGTCGCGGTGTTCTCGTACAACGGCTACGCCAACGCGGTGAACTTCTCCGAGGAAACGACCGGGTCGAGCCGCAAGATCGCCCGGGCGATCCTGTGGTCGCTCGTGATCACCGTGGCGGCCGAGCTGATCCCAATTACCGCCGTGATCCTCGGCTCCCCGTCGGTGGCCAAGCTGTCGCAGTCCGCGGTGCCGATGCGGTACTTCATCGAGGCCACCTCCAACAACACCGTGAACACGATCCTCAGCATCGGTGTCGTCATCGCGATCCTGAACGCCGTGATCGCGATCATCCTGGGCTACGGCCGGATCTTCTTCAGCTCCGGCCGGGACCGGGCCTGGCCGGGCCCGATCAACGACTGGATGACCGCGGTCAATAAGTTCAAGTCGCCGTGGTTCCCGACCGCGCTGGTCGGCGTCCTCGGCGCGATCATGTGCCTGACCGTCTCGCTGAATACGCTGGTCAACCTCACCGGCGCGAGCCTGGTCGCGGACTACGCGCTGATCGCGCTGGCTGCGCTGTTCGCCCGGCCAACCGGCGCTACCGCGGACAGCCCGTACAAGATGCCGCTCTGGCCGCTCCCGCCGATCCTGGCCCTGGCGAGCCTGGGCTACATCTTCACCCAGCAGACCGCGCTGCTGCTGCGCGTCACGCTGATCACGATCGCTATCGGCCTGGTTTACTGGGCGGTCGTGATCCTGCCGCAGCACGGCCGGGCCTGGAACCTGCTCGACGCCGCGGTCGACGAGGACGAGCCCCAGTGACCCACGCGCCGCGGGCACGGGATCTCGGCATCCCGTTCGAGGGCATGCCCGGCCGCTGGAACGCCATCACCGACGTGCCCGGTGTCCAGGTCGGATACCAGACCCTGATCCAGGGCGACTCGATACGCACCGGCGTCACGGCCATCCACCCGCGCGGCGCCGCGGGCGCAGGCGACCCGGTCGCGGCCGGCTTCTTCTCCCAGAACGGCAACGGCGAGATGACCGGCGTCTCCTGGATCGAGGAATCAGGTACCTTCAGCGGCCCGGTCGGCATCACGAACACGCACGCCGTGGGCGTCGTCCATGCCGCGATCGTGGCGTGGACGGTCAGGCACCATCCCGAACTCGCCGAGGCCTGGCTACTGCCGGTCGCGGCCGAGACCTGGGACGGCTACCTCAACGACATCAACGGCCATCACGTCACCGAGCAGACCGGCATCGCGGCGCTGGAGGCCGCGGCCTCCGGACCGGTCGCGGAGGGGTCGGTCGGCGGCGGCACCGGCATGAACTGCTACCAGTTCAAGGGCGGCTCGGGCACCTCGTCCCGGCTGGTCGGCTACGAGGGCGCGCAGTACACGGTCGGCGTGTTCGTGCAGGCCAACTTCGGCGCCCGCCGGGAACTGGTGCTGGCTGGGGTACCAGTCGGCGCCGAGCTCGCGGACGACAACCCGATGCTCGGCTTCCGGCTGGCGCCGCCCGGCGCCGGCTCGGTCATTGCCGTGGTGGCGACGGACGCGCCGCTGTTCCCGCACCAGTGCCAGGCGCTGGCCCGGCGGGTCACGGCTGGGCTGGCCCGCACCGGGACCAGCGGCTCACACTTCTCCGGTGACCTGTTCCTTGCTTTCTCGGCGGCCAATGCGGGCGCGTTCCGGCCCGGCCCGCAGTCCCTGCGCCGGCTCGAGTTCCTCCCGTGGGAGGAACTGGACCCGTTCTTCGAGGCCGTCGTGCAGGCCACCGAGG
>Ga0070766_10001615_pt1 | contig 11054 bp, 10 predicted proteins | sample HubBroMetageWFT6_FD_69782 | JGI IMG/M metagenome (GOLD analysis project Ga0070766, IMG submission 69782) | Warmed and freeze-thawed soil microbial communities from the Hubbard Brook experimental Forest, New Hampshire - Hubbard Brook CCASE Soil... | ecosystem: Environmental > Terrestrial > Soil... | reverse complement strand
GAACTGCTCCCCGACCGCGAAGCCAACGACGCCATTTTCCGCCTGACACTTTCCGCCCTCCATGCCCTGCAGCATGTTGAGATCGATGCCGCAATAATAAAGACGGGCGGAGGTTTGAAGACGGGCGCGGAAAAAACAGGGTCGGAAAAGACGAACTCCGACACAAAGTCCTGCTCAGACATCTGGATGCCGGTCACCTATTTCGAACTCTGGCTGACGCGCCTGGTCGGCTTCCTTCCCGAACTCACCGAATGCATCGCCTGTGGCCGCACCCTGAACGGCAGTCGCGCCTGGTTCCACGCCCTGGCCGATGGCCTGATGTGTCCCGAAGACAAGCGCCTGGCGTCGTCCGAAATTTCCAGCGAATCGCGCGCGCTGGCCGCGCAAATGTTCCGTGCCCCAGTAGAGAGTTTCGCCGGAACCCCTTGGCCCAAATCGCAAGCCGCCGACCTCCGAAAATTCTTGATCCAGACCCTGCAGCGGAACATCGAGAAAAAGCTGGTCACGGCAAGCATGCTGGAAAAAGGCGGATTCTAGCGTCCTACTGGTTTTCATGATCGCGAAGGGCCCCGACTTCAGAGACTGCGGAAAAACTCCGCATTCTCTTCCGTCCCGCCGTCCAAGGGGAGTAAATGGTGCCGCCTCAACCCTTGGGGTATGCTTTCGCTATTATCGCGTCCGAAGCGTGAGGTCGAGAGGATACCAGCGAGCATGGGAAACACGGTTAAACTCTGGACGGCGCGGGCAGGTCACTTCCTCTTCTCAATCCGGTGGGTTCTCTATCCGATCAACATAGCGCTGGTCATTGCCCTATCCCTTTACGTGCTCGCATTCCTCGTCAATGACTATCGCTTCATCCGGTATCAGTTCACGTGGGATATGGAGCCACTGATGGTCATGCTCCTCGGGTTCGTGGACGCCAGCATGGTCGCGAACCTTATCATCATGGTCATCCAGGGCAGTTACCAGATATTCATTCACAAGTTTGACCTGGTGGAGAAGAGTGAACGCCCACAGTGGATCGACCACATCGACTCCGGCATCCTCAAAGTCAAAGTGGCATTGTCTATTGCGGGTATCACGCTTGTCCAAATACTCAAGGATTTCGTGAATATCGAAAAAGTAGATTGGACACTAGAGAAGCACAGGATCGTGATTCACCTCACTGCGCTTGTGTCCGCGCTGGTGATGGCCTTAGTCTGGCGCGTCACGCATCCCACGGGAGCGGCACCTGACAGCGTCATTGAGCATGCAAGCGGAGCATAAGCATTGAGTCATGGACAGCAAACGTCAGCTCGGGTCCTCCACTCCGAACAACCAGACCGGCATTGTCGTTGGCCTCATGGTTGTAGCCGTGATTGTTGTGATCATCGTGATGGCTGGTCACAACGGCCGCCACAAACACCGCGCCAAGCTCGTGAAGACGAAGAGTCACAAGATCTACGTCGAAAACGATGGCGGCTCCTGCTACGAGTTCGTTGGGACCGGCGGCGATGGGCCGGACATCGATCTGCCAAGAGCCGGAAGTTCGTCGTTCAAACTTCCTCCGGGCTCGTGGCAAAAGGCAAGCCCTCCCAAAGAAGAGGAGATTGCCGACGAGGAAGAGGAAACGGTAGAGGAATCCGATGCAGGGGAGCCCGAGGCTGATGCCGCCGGAGACGTAGGTTCCGACAGCGACGGTGCGGCGCCTGCAGATTCTGGAGGAGGCGACTCCGGCGGCAGTGACGGTAGCGGTGGGGGAGATGGCGGGGGCGGCGACGGCGGGGTCTAAGAAAGAAGAACCCTACAGTCAAGTCTACTTTTGTGTACTCCACCGTCCACAAAAGGAGACACTTTTTCCACAACTTAACTCCTTTCCCTTCACCGCCGGTCGAAATTATCAACGACTTAGCGGGGCTTTTTCTGAAGTTTTCCACAGCGGCCTTCAGGAACGTTTTTTAAGTACGCGACCGCAACCGCCATCCTTAGCTGACGTCCACCCGCTGCTTCCATTACAATCATGGATTACCTGTTGGGCTCCAATGGCACTGTGACAGAGCTTCTAGCTTCCAACCGCGAGCGGTCGGTGCGGATCAAGGGTTCGCTACGAGCTAGCAGCTGTATCTCATGCATCCATCCACTTCCAATCCGCCGACGTTTCAGGAACTCATCCTGCGGCTGCAAACGTTCTGGGCTGAGCGCGGATGTGTGCTGCAGCAACCTTATGACGTCGAAGTAGGCGCGGGGACGATGGCGCCGGAAACTTTTCTCCGCGTGCTCGGGCCCAAGCCCTACAAAGTCGCGTATGTGCAGCCCTCGCGGCGCCCGGCGGACGGGCGGTATGGTGAGAATCCCAACCGGCTGTTCAAGCACATGCAGTTGCAGGTGATCCTGAAGCCTCCGCCGGAAAACGTGCAGGAGTTGTATCTGGCGTCGCTGGGCGCGCTCGGCATTGACCTGCGTCAGCACGACATCAAATTCGAAGAAGACAACTGGGAAGCGCCCACGCTCAGCGCGTGGGGCGTGGGCTGGCAGGTGATGCTCGACGGACTCGAGATCACGCAGTTCACATATTTTCAGCAGTGCGGCGGCGTGGATTTGTTTCCGATTTCGGCAGAGCTCACGTATGGCTTGGAGCGCATCGGCGCGTTCCTGCAGGACGTGGATTCGATTTACGACATCGTGTGGGCGCGCGATCCGGAGACGGGCGCGGTGGTGAAGTATGGCGACGTGCGCCTGGCGGACGAACTGCAATTCTCAGTGTACAACTTCGAAATGGCGGACGTGGCGAAGGCCTGGAAGCATTTCGAGCTGTGCGAGGCGGAGTGCAAGGGGCTGCTGGAGAAGTATGCGGCACTGGCGAAAGATCACGCCGAGGGCGACCGGATCGTGCGCGCGAAGGTGCGGTTTCCCCTTCTCAGTGCGTACGATCTTTGTTTGAAGTGCTCCCACATGTTCAACATTCTCGACGCGCGCGGCGCGATTTCGGTAACCGAGCGCGTAGGCGTGATCGCGCGCGTTCGGGCTCTGGCGGTGGGAATCGCGAAAGCTTGGGTGGATCAGCAGAAGAGCGAGGCAGCGGCTGAGAAGTCTGACGAGCCTGAACCTGTCAGTGAGAAAAAAGCTAAGGACGAGAAATTGGCGCCCGCGACGGTTTGAATTTGCGAGTTCCGTCATCCTGAGCGGTAGGATCCTTCGACTCGCGGAACGATTCGCTTTGCGAATCATTCCGCTCAGGATGACATTGTAGAGCGTGATTGCGGTCACAACACCGCAAGTTCAGAGTTGCGATAATAGAGACTTCTTGCATGGCAGATTTTCTACTTGAGATCGGATGCGAAGAGATTCCGGCGCGGATGATTGACGCGGCCTCGCGGGAATTGCGCGAGCGCGTCGGCGAATTGCTCCGGCGCGAGCGGCTGGCGGCGGGTGAAGTCGCGCATTTTGATTCGCCACGGCGGTTGGCGGTGCTTGCATTCGGAATTTCTGCGGCCCAGGCCGACGTCACCGAGCAAGTCACCGGACCTTCGGTGAACGTGGCTTATAAGGATGGGCAGCCCACGCCCGCGGCGCAGGCTTTCGCGAAGAAATCTGGAGTGGACGTCGCGCAGCTGGAAAAAGTCAGCACGCCCAAGGGCGAGTACGTGACCGCCAAAGTCACGAGGAAAGGCCGCACGGCGGCCGAGATTCTCGCGGAGAATCTGCCGAAGGAAATTTCCACTATCTACTGGTCGAAAAGTATGTATTGGCGCAAGACGAACGAGCGGTTTGTGCGTCCGGTGCGCTGGCTGGTGGCGATGCTTGATGGGGAGACGATTCCGCTGGAAGTCGACGGAGTCCGCGCGGGGAAAGTTTCTCGCGGGCACAGGATTCTCTCCGACAACAGCGTAACGATTGCGCGCGCAGGATCCTCCTACGTTGATTCGCTGCGGGCGGCGAAGGTTCTGGGACGCGGAGAGCGCGAGCATCAGATTCGCAAGGCACTCGACGCGGCGACGCGAACTGTTCCCGGTGCACGCTGGCGCGAAGACAAAGCGCTGCTCGATACCGTGGTGAACCTGACGGAATTTCCGTCCGTGATCCTGGGAAGTTTCGACCCACAGTTTCTGGCGCTACCGGCGGAAGTGCTGGTCACGGTGATGCGCGATCACCAGAAATATTTTGCGGTCGAAGATGCCGAGGGCAAACTTCTGCCGCATTTCCTTGCCGTGCTTAATACGGATAGCGATCCCCAGGGACTGATTCGGCACGGGAATGAACGCGTGCTGCGGGCGCGTTTCAACGACGCGCGTTTTTTCTGGGAGACGGACCAGAAAAAGTCGCTGCTGGAGCGTCTGGAGCTGCTCAAGCACGTAACGTTTCAGAAAGATCTGGGCAGCTATTACGACAAGACGCTGCGCGTGCAGCGGCTATGCAGCTGGCTGAGCGAGATCCTCAAACAGAGCGGAATGGCGGTGCGTCCGGGGGTGATTCACAAAGCGGTTTGCCTGGCGAAGACTGACCTGACCACCGAACTGGTGAAGGAATTCACCGAACTGCAAGGCATTGTCGGCGGTCTGTATGCGCGGGCGCAGCAACTGGACGCGAGCTTGCCGGAGTCGACGCGCCTGGCCATTGCCGACGCGGTTTATGATCACTACAAGCCCGAGTCCACTGAAGACGAGGTTCCGCGATCGATCGAAGGGGCTGTGCTTTCTGTTGGCGACAAGGCGGATACGCTTGCCGGAATGTTTGCGCTGGGCCTGGTGCCGAGCGGGTCGAAGGATCCGTTTGCGCTGCGGCGGCAGGCGAATGCCATCGTGAAGGTGATTGCAGAGAAAAAATTGCCGCTGCGCCTGACGGCGATGATGCGGGATGCACGGACCGGGTATGCGAAGTCCGAGGCGGAGAAAAAGTTCGTCGACGAGGCAACATTCGACGAGTCGGCGAGAGCATTCTTCCGCGAACGACTGGAGTTTTATTTGAAGGATGTGTGCGGGTATGCCTATGACGTCGTGAAAGCCGTGCTGGGGGCCGATGCCGAGGATGTGGTGGACGCGCTGGCGCGTGCCGAGGCCGTCAAGGAGGTTTTGCACATGCCGGAGTTTCAGGCGATTGGGGCGGCCTGCAAACGAATGCGGAACATTTTGAAGCAAGCGGATGAGAAGGGAATCACGATGGCAGCGAAGTTCCAGCCTCTGCCCGATTCCGCTCAGGAAGAGAAAGCCCTGGCTGCTTATGTCGAGGTCAACGGGCCCAAAGTTGGCGCGCTGCAGAAAGACGCGAAGTACCATGATGCGCTTCTCCTGCTTTCTACCGCGCGGGGACCTGTGGATGCTTTCTTCGACAAAGTAATGGTGATGGTAGACGATGAGCGCGTGCGGGCGAACCGGTTCGCGCTGCTGCGAACTTTACTGAAGGAGTTTTCCACGATCGCCGATTTTTCTGAGATCGTGACGGAAGGGAAGGCGTAGGTATTTCAGCCTTCTCTCTGGGACTTGCGTTGCTTCGCGGCATGACCCGTGCTGAGGCGCCGGGCGATTATCGCGAGGCCCCCTTCGGCTGCGCTCAGGGCAGGCTCTTCGGGGTTGCGGAATTTAGAAAGATGCATTGCCGGCGAGACGCCGGCGCTACGAAAATTCAGACAAAGGACTCATAGTCATGGCGACGATTACTCTCCCGGAAGCTCCAGCGCAGACTGGCAAGCAGGAAACCAGGCAAGAAGCGAAACAGGACGCGAAGAAGTCGGCCACGAAGTATGTTTATTTTTTTGGCGGCGGCAAGGCTGACGGCGACGGCAAGATGAAGGACGTGCTGGGCGGCAAGGGCGCCGGCCTGGCCGAGATGACCAATGCTGGGCTGCCGGTGCCTCCGGGGTTCACGATTCAGACGGAGGCATGCCGCGAGTATATGCGCAGCGGCGGCGTGTCCAAAGACGTTGACCGGCAAATGGAAGATGCGCTGGCGAAACTCGAAGCGCTGCAGGGGCAGAAGCTGGGTGCGGGCGAGAATCCGTTGCTGGTGAGCGTGCGCTCGGGCGCGAAATTTTCCATGCCGGGCATGATGGATACGATTCTCAATCTTGGACTGAACGACAAGAGCGTGGAGTCGCTGGCAAGACTTACCAACAATCCGCGCTTCGCGGCGGATTCCTACCGGCGGCTGATTCAGATGTTCGGCAACGTCGTGCTCGACATCGAGAAGTCGGCGTTCGATGAAGTGTTCGATCACAAGAAGAAGGAGAAGAAGGCGAAGCTCGATACCGATCTCGATGCGAAGGCGTTGCAGGAAGTGATCGCAGAATATAAGAAGGTCGTGAAGAAGCACGCCAAGCGCGACTTTCCGCAGGATCCGCAGGCGCAGCTCGTAATGGCTCGGGACGCGGTGTTTCGCTCGTGGCAGAACGACCGCGCCAAAACCTATCGCCGCATTAACAACATCGACGACATGCTCGGGACTGCAGTCAATGTGCAAGCGATGGTTTTCGGAAATCTCGGTGACACGAGCGGCACGGGCGTGGGCTTCACGCGCAACCCCGCGATAGGAACGAAAGAATTTTATGGCGAGTTTCTTCTGAACGCGCAGGGTGAGGACGTGGTTTCAGGTGTGCGAACGCCTGTGCCCATCCTCGAGCTGCACAAGATCATGCCCGATGTTTACAACCAGCTGCGCGACACCACGACGCGGCTGGAAAAACATTACAAAGACATGCAGGATTTCGAGTTCACCATCCAGGACGGCAAGCTCTACATGTTGCAGACGCGCAACGGCAAGCGTACCGGGTTGGCGGCTGTGCGAGTGGCGCTCCAGATGGTGGAAGAGGGGTTGATCACGAAAGAAGAAGCGATTTTCCGAGTCGAGCCGAACCAGCTCTATGATTTTCTGGTGCCGCGCCTCGACGAGAAGAGTGTGAAGGTGGAAGTGCTGGCGACGGGATTACCGGCGTCTCCCGGTGCGGCCGTGGGGCAGATCGTTTTCACCGCCGATGAAGCGGTCAAGATGGCGGGACACGATACCGAGAAGAAGCCTGTGATTCTGGTTCGCGCGGAGACGACCCCGGAAGATATTCATGGCATGGAAGTGGCGAAAGGTATTCTCACCTCCCGTGGCGGCATGACGAGTCACGCCGCAGTGGTGACGCGCGGCATGGGCAAGTGCTGCGTGGCTGGGGCGGGCGACATCGCGGTGGATGAAAAGAAAGGGGAAATGCGGGTGAAGGGCCAAGTCTTCAAAGAGGGAGACTGGATTTCGCTCGACGGAACCACTGGCCGCGTGATCAAAGGCAAGCTGAATACGATTCCTCCGAAGGCGGATGATCCCGAACTGTTGAAGCTGATGGGTTGGGCAGAACCCTTCCGCAAGCTGAGAGTGCGCGCCAATGCCGACATTCCGCGCGATGCAATTCAGGCGCGGGCCTTCGGAGCGGAGGGCATCGGCCTTTGCCGTACGGAACACATGTTCTTCGGCGAAGAAAAGATTCCGCACATGCGGGCTATGATTCTTGCGGACAATGAAAAAGACCGCCGGGCTGCGCTGAAAAAACTGCTGCCGATGCAGCGCGCCGACTTCGCGGGAGTCTTCAAGGCGATGGACGGCTTGCCGGTGACGATCCGCACGCTCGACCCGCCGCTACATGAGTTTTTGCCGCGGCGCGAGGACTTGATGGTGGATATCGCGATGCTTCCTTCCTCCGACGCCAAGCGCAAAAAGGAATTGGTCCGAGCGTATCGCGACTACGGCGTGAAAGCGGCAAGCGACCTGAAAAAAGTGTTGCCTACGCTGCTGGCGCGGGTGGAACAGTTGCACGAGTTCAATCCCATGCTCGGGCATCGCGGATGCCGGCTTGGCATTACGTATCCGGAAATCACGGAGATGCAGGCACGCGCGATTTTCGAAGCTGCGGTCGACGTCACAAGAAAGGGTGTGAAGGTGCTGCCCGAAGTGATGATTCCGCTGGTGGCCATGGTGAAGGAAATGGGGAATCAGGCGGCAATCGTGCGGCGCGTGGCCGGTGAAGTGTTCAAAGAGAAGGGAATGAAGATCGACTACCTGGTCGGCACAATGATCGAGTTGCCGCGCGCAGCGCTCGTGGCCGACGAAATCGCGAAGGAGGCTGAATTCTTTTCCTTTGGCACCAACGATCTCACGCAGACCACGTTCGGTTTTTCGCGCGACGATGTGAATAAAGTGCTTCCGACGTACCTGGCGGAAGGCATTCTGAAGCAGGATCCGTTCGCCGCGCTCGACCGCGAAGGCGTGGGACAGCTGGTAAAGATGGCCACGGAACGCGGTCGCAAGACCCGGCCAACGCTGAAGGTTGGAATCTGCGGCGAACACGGCGGAGAACCGTCGTCGGTAGAATTCTGCCATCAGGTAGGGCTGAACTACGTTTCCTGTTCACCGTTCCGTGTGCTGACCGCGCGGTTGGCGGCGGCACAAGCGGCAGCCGCCGAGACGCTCAAGGTCGAGGGCGGGAGAACGAAATAGCGTCTTGAACCAAGCAGAATCTTGGCTACTGAGGACGCAGGGAATCACAGAGGCAATCGGCGCTGTGATCTTCTGCGTCCTTTTTCTGTTTATTGCACGTTCTGCAGGCGGGCGATTAACTTCTGCGCCAGATTCTCTTCTGATTCTGACCAGAGCAGCCGCGCGGTGGCGCGCGTGTTCTTTTCCGCCTTCATCGTGAACTCAACTAGTTTGCTGACGTTGGCGCGAACCTTCACCTGGGTTTCCTCGATGAGTGCAAGGTTCTCTTGCAGGAAGGGAGTGTCCAGCCCAAAATCCACCTGGACGTGGCCAGTCTGTTCGTAGGTGCCGTCGTCAAATTCTTCGCCCTGCGCGATGAATTTCACGGGCGCCGGAACCATGCTCCACTCACTTCCAGCCTCGTCAGGTGTCCAAAGATCCCAATGCGCGTCGAGGATGTAGGCGTAATCGTCATGCACCAGGTCGGCGGCGAGCGTGACCGCTTCTTCGGGGCCGATGCCGGGCGTAAAGCGGCGTTCGAGCACGGTGGCTTCGCTCCACGAAACCGGCTGCACGGCGGCGTAGGTGATTCCCGGGCGCAGCGCGGAAAAAGGAAACTGCTGCAGCACGGCGAGAATATGCGGCAGCATCGCCGGACCAGAAAAATCAGGGAACCAAAGACTCAGGTACAAAGGGTCAGACATACGCGTCAGAAATGTGAGCCGGGCAAGTTGCCACAAACGACTGCAGGCCCCCAAAAAGGGCCGGAAGTGGACTTGCCGACTTCATTGTAATGCCTGGGCGAGAAGATGGAAGCCGCGAGCGGCGGAGAGATGATCTGTGTCGCGGAAGTCGCGTTTGAAAGACGGTTACGGCGAGATCGGCTTCGCCATGCTCGAGGCATCGCGAAATACGAATCGCGAGTCTGAGCGAACGATATGCAGGGTATGCAGGTCGGAGTTTTGACACTCTCGGAGAATCGCTGTTAAGATCACGGTTGGCATCAAGCTCTTAGGATCTAGGAGTTCCGCGGCAGCGCCCCGCCCTATTAATCGTCCCCGTCGTCTAGCCCGGCCTAGGACATCGCCCTTTCACGGCGGTAACACGGGTTCAAATCCCGTCGGGGACGCCAACCTTATCAACCACTTGCAGATCCCCTCCAGAATTTTGTACGTCCCTTAACGTCCGATAAGCCTCGGTGCTTGGTTTTTCTTCGTTTTTGTCCAGCAACAAGCTCACAACTCGACTCTTCGCATCTCGCTTGGTTTGGGTGATCGCTTGCGCGTAAATGTTCAGAGTGACCGAGATGTTTGCATGCCGCATTAGCTCTTGCACAACCTTCACGTCTTCGCCGTTCCCTTTGAGGAGTGTCGCGTACGTGTTGGCGGAACGTGTGCCAACCGAAATGGCCTACGATTCCTATTTTCTTGGCCGCCGGTTCCAAGTGCGCCTTGTAGAGCGACCCTGGCCAGTACGGGCAATTTGCCTTTGCTGTGGGGGCTGGCGAATACCCAACCCAGTCCTCGTCGATTGGGTATGGACTCTGCGGCCGCCAGTTCCACAAAACTTTGGACAGTCGCAAATCGAGTGGAACCGGCTTGCGAGAGGCCTCGGTCGGAGGACCATATCCGGATGACCGAGGGCGTGGAATGCCGTAAGGATGCTGACGTGATCGACGAAACGCTTGCGGCTTACAAGCCGATCGACGCAGTTATGGCGGCACAGGCCGATCTGGTAGAAGTCGTGCATACTCTGCGTCAGGTGGTTTGCGTGAAAGGATGAACATGCCTAAAACGGAAGTCGTGAAGGCAGAGACGATGGTTCGGATTGACGGGTCTTTCGGTGAAGGCGGCGGGCAGGTTCTGCGCAGTTCACTCAGTCGTCGCTTGTAACCGGAAGGTCTTTCCGAATCGAGAACATTCGCGCAAATCGCGGCTGGACGCGATTGTAGTGACGCGGTTGTAGTGTCGCGGTTGTAGTTGCGCTTGTAGCGATTAATTGTCATTATGGTTGCAGTTGTAGCGAATGATTGGTGTGATTGAGGAGGTTGGGATGTCTACATTTCCAGTTTCGATTGCCGAGTCCGAAGAGGAACAAGTCCGGGAGCTAGCGCAAATGATGATCCGACAAAGAGCCGCATTGGTCGGCCCCGACGACCAGCGGCACGAAATTCCGGATTCCGTCTACCGCCTCCTGCTTAGCGTTCTGAAAATCATGCAAGAAGGTAAAGCAGTGTCAATCGTCCCGCAGATGCAAGAGCTCACCACACAGCGCGCTGCGAATCTCTTGGGAGTTTCACGCCAGTTTTTTGTCCGACTCCTCGATGATGAAAAACTCCCTTTCCATCGGACGGGGACCCACCGGAGGGTATATTTGAAAGACGTTCTTGAATTCAGGAAGCGGCGAGATCAGCAGAGAAAAGGATCCATTGAGAGAATCGCCAAAGAAGAAGTTGCCCACGGAACGTACGACGATTTTCCCTTGCCCAAATAAGGGCGCCCAGTTCGACCGATGACAGCGGACTTTCCTGTTGTTCTCGATGCTTGCGTGCTCGTGCCAGCCTCCTTGCGCGACACGCTCCTCCGTTGCGCCGAGAGGCGAATGTATCTCCCGCGTTGGTCGAACGAAAT
>Ga0070766_10001612_pt1 | contig 11059 bp, 6 predicted proteins | sample HubBroMetageWFT6_FD_69782 | JGI IMG/M metagenome (GOLD analysis project Ga0070766, IMG submission 69782) | Warmed and freeze-thawed soil microbial communities from the Hubbard Brook experimental Forest, New Hampshire - Hubbard Brook CCASE Soil... | ecosystem: Environmental > Terrestrial > Soil >... | reverse complement strand
GGGCCACCCGCCTGTCCGAGTGCGCGGCCCCGCCGTCGCGCTCACCCGCCACGCCGCAGGCCGACGCGTTCGCGCGGCTGCCCGCCGTGGACGACGACGACATCCCGCCGTTCTGACCGCCCATGCAATCAAAGACAAGGACCATAAGGAACGCCCCGTCATGAGGTTCATGCACACCGCCGACTGGCATGTGGGAAAGGTGCTCAAGGGCCGGGACCGGCTCGACGAGCAGCGTGCGGTTCTCGCCGAGATCGCGGCCATCGCCGAGCAGAACGAGGTGGACGCGGTGCTGATCGCCGGGGACATCTACGAGCACGCCGCGCCGTCGGCCGCGGCGCAGAACCTGGTGATCCAGACGCTGCTGCGGCTGCGCCGCGCTGGCGCCGAGGTCATCGCGATCGCCGGCAACCACGACCACGGCCCGACGTTCGAGGCCTTCCGCCCGCTCATGGGCGTGGCCGGCATCACCCTGGCCGGCGCGGTGCACCGGCCGGACCGGGGCGGGGTGGTCCGGTTCCGGGCCCGGTCGGACGGCGAGGACGTCCAGGTGGCGGTGCTGCCGTTCCTCACCCCGCGCTACGCCGTGCGGGCCGCCGAGATCGTCTCGCAGACCCCGTCGCAGAACGTCCGTGCCTACGACGAGATGGTGCGCCAGGTCGTCGGGGCGCTCACCGCCGGGTTCGGTCCCGACACCGTCAACCTAGTAATGTCCCATCTGACCTGCGTCAACGGCACGTTCGGCGGCGGCGAGCGCTCGGCTCAGTCGATCTTCGAGTACAGCGTCCCGGCCACCCTGTTCCCGGTCTCGGCTCATTACGTGGCGCTCGGTCACCTGCACCGGCGGCAGACGATGCCCGCGCACTGCCCGGTGCTCTACAGCGGCTCGCCGATCGCGGTCGACTTCGGAGAGCAGGACAACACCAGCGTGGTGTGCCTGGTCGAGGCGAGCCCGTCGGTCCCGGCCCGGGTGACCGACGTCCCGGTCGCGTCCGGGCGGCGGCTGCGCACGGTCCGCGGCACGCTGCCCGAACTCGAGGCGCAGGCCGCCTCGTTCGGCCAGGACTACCTACGGGTCTGGCTGCGCGAGCCGGCCCGCGCGGGCCTGCGCGACGACGCCGCGGCGATCCTGCCGAACGCGCTCGAGGTGCGCATCGATCCCGAGTTCGCCGCGCCGTCCCGCCCGGACCGTCCCGACGTGGCCAACGCGATCCAGACGCCCGATCAGCTGTTCGCCGAGTTCTGCGCCGCGGAGCAGGTGCGCGACCCGCGGGTGGCGGCGCTGTTCGCGGAGCTGCACGCCGAGGTCACCGCGGCAGACTCCGCCGCCGAGCCGCGCTGAGCGGCGGAAAGGGAAGGAGGCGGGCGGCCCATGCGACCGGTCACGCTGGACATGAACGGGTTCGCCTCGTTCCGCGAGGCGGCCACGATCGACTTCACCGACGCCGACTTCTTCGCGCTGGTCGGTCCGACCGGCTCGGGCAAGTCGACCGTGATCGACGCGATGACGTTCGCGCTCTACGGGTCGGTGCCGCGCTGGGGCCGCAAGGGCATGGTCTCGCTCGCGCTCGCGCCCACTGCGGGCCGGGCCACGGTGCGGCTGGTCTTCGAGGTCGAGGACCAGCGCTACATCGTGGCCCGCGAGCTGCGCCGGGTCGGCACCCAGGTGAGCCAGCGCGCCGCGACCCTGGAGCGGGTCACCGGGCGGGACGACCCGACCCAGGTGCTGGCCGGGGACCTGGCCGGGGTCGGCGAGGCGGTTGAGCGGCTGCTCGGCCTGTCGTACGAGGACTTCTGCCAGTGCGTCGTGCTCCCGCAGGGACAGTTCGCCGATTTCCTGCACGCCACGCCCAAGGACCGGCAGGAGATACTTCTCCGGCTGCTCGGCGCCGAGCATTACCGGCAGATGATGGTGCGGGCCAACCAGCGTGCGAGCGAGGCCGGGCAGCGCGTCGGCACCCTGGACGACACCCTGGTCACGTTCGCCGACGCCACGCAGCAGGCGCAGGACGCCGCGACCGCCGCGCAGACCACGCTCGAACGGCTGGCCGAGCGCGCGGAGGCGGCCCGCCCCATGATCCAGGCCGCGGACCACGAGCTCTCGTCGGCCGAGGCCGAGCTCGAGCGTCTGGAACGGGAACGGGCCGCCCTGGCCGCTGTGCGCGTACCGGACGACGTGGCCGAGCTCGACGCCGGGCTTTCCGCCGCACGCGCCGCCGCGCAGCAGGCCGAGGCAGCCGAGCAGCGCGCGCTGGCCGCCGACCAGGCCGCGCGCGCCGAGCTGGCCGCCGGCCCGCGGCGGGCCCCGCTGGAGCTGGCCCGCCAGCGCCGGGCCGAGCGCGGTCAGCGCGCCGCCGGACGGCCGAAGGCGAAGCGGGAAGTCGAGCGCCTGGGCGGCCTGACCGGCCGGGCCGAGACCGCCGTCACCGAGGCGGCGGCCGCGCTCGAGGCCCTGCGCGGCCAGCGAGACGACGCGGCCGGCTCCGCCGCCGTCGCCGCGCAGCGCGTCGGCGACCTCGGGGCCGAGCACGCCGCCCTCGCCTCGGTCGCGGTCCCGGCCGGGGTGGACCAGCTCGACGTGCGCCGCGCCGCCGCCATCGCCGCTGGTGAGCAGGCGCTGGCCGCTCTGCAGGCCGCGGAGCAGGCCGACGGCGACGCCCGCGCGGCCCGCGACTCAGGGACCCGGCCCGGGGCGCTGGAACAGGTGCAGCGCGACCTTCGCGACCTGGAGAACCTGGTCGGCGAGCGGTCCAAGGCCGACGCCGGGCTGCGCCAGGCCCGGGCGGCGCGTGCCTCAGCGGACGCCGCGCTGGCGTCAGCCGAAGCCGGGCATGAAGACCGCCAGCGCGACGTCGACGAGGCCCGCCGTGCGCACGTCGCCGCGGACCTGCGCCCGCACCTGGTCGCCGGGCAGCCGTGCCCGGTGTGCGAGCAGACGGTCGTCGCGCTGCCCGCGCCGCTGGCCGCGGCGGCGTTCGACGACGCGCAGGCCCGGCTGGACGAGGCCGGCCGGGTGCTCGGCGCCGCGCGGGCCGCGGCGGGCCGCGCGGCGCTGGCCGCGGAGAAGGCGGGGGCCAGGCTGGACTCGCTCGCCGACCAGCGGAGCCGCCGGGTCACCGCGCTCGCCGCGGCGCAAGCCGGGCCCCTGTCCGGTGCCGGGCTGACCGCCCTGGCCGGCCTGCTGGACTACCGGGCCGAGGACGCGGGCCGGGCCGCGGGGGGCGCCGGCCAGTTCGGCGCGGACGGCGGGCAGGCCGCCGCGAAGGAGGCCGACCGGGCGGCCGCGGAGGAGGCCGACCAGGCTGCCGCGAAGGAAGCCGACCGGGCGGCCGCGGAGGAGGCCCGCCGGGTCGAGGCGGCTCTGGCCGAGGTGACCGCCGCCGCCGCGGCGCGGCAGGGTCTCGACGCGGCCGCGGACTTGGCGGCCGGCGCGGTCAAGGCCGCGCGCGCCCGGGCCGAATCCGCCCGGGCGCAGCTGGACCAGGCCCAGGCCAAGACCGATGCGGCCCAGGCCCGGCTGCGCGACGCCCGCGACCCGTTGGTCCGGCTCGGCGCCCCGCCCGCCGACGCCCCGGGCATCGCCGCCGCCTGGACTCAGCTGGCTAGCTGGGCCGCCGGCGTGGCGCGAGCACGAGAGAAGCAGCTGGCCGAGGCGCGCGAGGCGGCCGGCGCGGCCGCCGGCCAGCACGAGAAGGCCCAGGACCAGTTCGCCCAGGCCGAGGCGGACCTGACCCAGCTGCGCGCGGAGGCGACGAAGGCGGCCCGGGCCGAGCAGGAGGCGCGGACCAGGCTCACCGAGCTGACCGACCGCATCGCGGAGCTCGACGAGCTGCTGCGGGACGCGCCGGACGAGGACCAGGTGACCGCCCAGCTCGCCCGGCTCGGCCAGCTCGAGGCGGCGGCGGCCGACGCCGAGCGGGCGCTGCTCGACGCCCGCGCGGCCCGCGGCGACGCGGAACGGGGCCGGGCCGACCTGGAACGAGCGGAGTCCGCGGCCCGGGCCCGGCTCTCGGCCGCCCGCGATCCCCTGGTCGCGCTGGGCGCCCCCGCGCTCGACGCCGCCGGCCTGCTGGCCGCGTGGACCGAGCTGCAGGCCTGGGCCTCCCGCGAGGGCACCGCGCGCGAGCAGCACATCGTGTCCGCCCGGGAGCGGGCCGCCGCCGCCCGCGCGAGCCTGCAGGAACTGACCGGCCGGCTGAGCGCCGACCTGGCCGCGGGCGGCGTGGAGCTGGCCCCGGAGGTGGTGGCGGCGGGCGCGCCCGCCGCGGTGGCCAGCGCGCTGGAGCGGGCCCGCGCCGAGTCCAGGCGGATCGCGGAGCGCCGGGGCCAGGCGGCCGAGCTGACCGCCCGCCGGGATGCCGCCCAGGACGAGACGCGGGTGGCCCGGATGCTCGGAGATCTGCTGCGCTCAAACCGGTTTCCTCAGTGGCTGGTGGCCGCGGCCGTGGACGCGCTGGTCGCCGAGGCCTCGACCAACCTGGCGGGCCTGACCAACGCGCAATTCGATCTGACTCACGAGGCCGGAGAGTTCTACGTGATCGACCACGCCGACGCGGACTCGCGCCGGTCGGTGCGCACCCTGTCCGGCGGGGAGACGTTCCAGGCGTCCCTGGCCCTCGCGCTGGCCCTGTCCGCGCAGATGTCCACGCTGGCCGCGGCCGGCGCCGCCCGGCTGGACTCGATCTTCCTGGACGAGGGGTTCGGCACCCTGGACCCCGAGACCCTTGACGTGGTGGCCACCACGCTGGAGAACCTGGCCCACGGGCAGCGGATGGTCGGGGTGATCACCCACGTGGCCGCACTCGCCGAGCGGGTCCCGGTCCGGTTCCTGGTTTCCAGGGACGCGCGGACGTCCACCGTCGTCCGCGAGGGCGTCGCCGCCGGGGAGCTCGCCGATGCCGGCTAACGCTGAGTCGATGCCGGCTGACGCCGTGCCGATGCGGTTCAGCGTCGATGCGTGGGACCCGGCCTACGGCACCAGCCTGGACGTCGAGGAGTTCCTCGGCGAGTCCACGGCCCGCGTGGACGTGACCGTGGAACGGCACCCGGACCAATGGAAGGCCATCGACCCGGATCCCGGCCTGCCCCTTCCCGCCGCGCTGCTGTTCGTCGACGGAGTGCGCCGCATCGAGGCCCGGGTCTGGATCGAGGACGAGGCGCCGGACGGCGCGCCGGCGGGCGAGGCGAGCATCGGCCTGTGCGCGTCCTACGCGGCCGGCGTCGTGTGCTGCTGCGGGTCGCAGGCGCACCTGGTCGGGTTCGAGACCCGGCGCGGCCTGTTCACCGTGGCGCCGAAGGCCGACAGCATCGTGACCTGGGCCGGGGAGTACACGGCGTGTCGCACCGCGGCCAATCCCGCCCGGCCGCTGTCGCTGACGCTGTCGCAGGCGCTGCAGCGCCGCCTGGGTGACGTCGAGGTGCAGACGGCGATCGCGGCGCGTTCGGCCCTGGCCGGGCACGGCGTGCCGGAAGGCGGCGACCTGCTGGTCATCGACGGCCCGCTGCGCGGGCGCCAGCACCTGCCTCGCGCGCTCGGCTACATCAAGTCGCATACCAAGACCTATCTGCCGCCCGACCTGAACGCGCTCGTGGCCACGCTCGCGCCCGGCCAGCGCACCCCGGTGTTCCTGATCGGGACGACCTGGGACCGGCACACCTGGTACCTGCGCCTGCCCGCCGGAGCCGGTGCGGCCGCGGCCCCGGCGGCGGGCCCGGCCGGGCCGCCCTGGGCCGGCATCGTGCGCATCGAGTGCTCCGCCGACCTGCCGGGCGCGGAAGTCATGGGGCTGGCTCAGCTCAGCCAGGTATGCCTGGGCCGGTTCGCCTCGGACCAGTACAAGGACGCGCGCGCCCCGCAGAACCTGTACCCGATCGCTGGCCTCGAACGCGAGCTGCGCCGCCGCCTCGGCGACCCGCGGCTGCTGTACCGCGCGCTTCGGCTGACCGCCCAGGCCGCCCGGGCGAACTAAACCGACGCCTCAGTCCAGCCCCCATACCCGGCGCCAGGGCTTCCCTCAGTGCCCCTAGGTAGCCCTAGTCAGGACCTTGATAGCCAGGGTCCGGCAACTAGGACAGAGACGGCTGACTTCGGCTGGTGCAATATAGATCCCACCGTCGCTGGTGATCTTGCTGACGCTCTCGTCAAGATCGGTGGCATGGAAGTCGTCTGCTACATCAACGACATCGGCTAAGAGCCTGGTGAAGTCTGAAGCAGGAGCGGTAGCGAGGAAGTCGCGTGCTGCTCTGATGCGAGGTAAACACGTTAATACGCACGCTACACGGGATACAGAGTAAACACAAGATCACACGAGAAGAGTCCAAGATCATGGTGAGATGTCACGTCCGGCCGAGCGACCAGGCGTCCGCGTCGTTAACGACCTACGGCGTCGACTCCAGGCTGGCGAGTGGGATCGTGGTCAGCAACTTCCTACTGTTAGGGATCTTGCTGAGCAGTACGACGTGTCGACCCGTACTATTCATCGGGCGTACCGACTGCTTGCCGAAGAGGGCTTGATCGTGATTACCCCAGGTTGGGGAACTCACCGCGCGTAACCTAGCGGCGAGTGACGGGCGGCCGAACCCGCTGCCTTGGGCATGCAAGTCCTGTACCGTACATCGCGGTCTGGGCGGCGCTGTCGGTCGCGGCCAGCCATACCGCGGCGGTGCTGGCTCGCCGCGGCCGCCGAGTCAGCCGGACGCCCTCCGCGCCGGCTACCCAGCTCGCGCTCGTGGCGTGTGCCGCGCTCGCCGCGAACGGGGTCTGGTGAACCCTGGTGACATTGCGCCCGCCAAGTCTCCTGAGCGGCCTTTCTCCGCTCTCAGTCCTCGACGAGGGCCCGGGCGTAATTCGCCATCGAGCGGTTGTAGCGCGGGAGGTGCTTGGCTAGGGCGAGCAAGACCGTTGACAGGCCCTCGCGCTCGCGGCCGAGGCTGGCCAGGCAGAGGGCGGTGGTGGCGGCCAGGGCGTCGTCGAGGTGGTCGGAGCCCTGGTCGTGCTCGGCCACGAGCAACTCCAGTGCGGGCTGCGCCTGGCCGGTGTTGCGCATCGAGCTCGCCATCTGGATCACGGCTCGCCTGCGGTTCTCGCCGGTCAGGCCGCCGGTGTCCAGGGCCTTGCGGTACAGCGGGACGGCCTGCGCCGAGTGGCCCCAGGAGTCCAGGGCGCAGGCGCGGTGGAACAGGCCGTCGGGGTCCTCGGCCGGCAGTTCGGCGGCCAGGGCGTCGATCGCGGCGATAAAGTCCTGCTCGTCGTAGTCGTCGATGGTCGCGAAGAGCGCGGCGGCGCGGTGGTTGACGTCGGCACGCGGGTCGGCGGTCATGGCTGGCTCCCTGGGGTCGGGCGATCGGCCGCCTCCGGCCGACGTGGATCATCGTGGCCGGCCGGTCAGGATCGCGGCCAGTCATTCGGGCAGGGCCGAAACACTCGCCGCCGGGCCGAAGTGGCAAGATGCGGCGATGGCCATCAGTCTCAGCTTCGGTCCCGCTGACCTGGCGCGCTGCCGGTTCGCCGTCTCCCCGGCCTTCGAGACGCTCGCCGCGATCAGGGTGGGCACCGGGCCGCAGGGGCCCGGGCACCACCGGCGATGGCTGGAGAGCGTGCGGCCGCGGCTCGACGCGCTTGACCTGGGAGCCATCACCCTGCTGCAGCCCCGGCGCGGCTACACGCCGGACTTCCTCGCGCCGCCGCCGGACGAGCCGGTCGGCCGGTTCGAGGCCGAGCTCACCCGGATCGCCGCCACGCCCGCCCCGGTGGTCAGAAACGAGATCGAGCTGTCCCTGAGCGACACCCCGGGCAGCCGCCAGACCGAGCTCGGCCGGCTGCTCCTCGGCGACCCGGCCGAGGTGCTCAGCTTCCTGACGCAGCTGATCCGGATGGCCTGGCACGCGCTCGTCGAGCCGGTGTGGCCGCGAGTGCGGGCGCTCCTGGAGGCCGACGTCGCCTACCAGTCACGGCGGCTGGCCGATGGCGGGCTTGACCGGCTGTTCGCCGACCTGCATCCGGCGCTGCACTGGACCGCAGGCACGCTGATCCGTGCGGGCGGGGGCGACGAGCACCACGATCTCGGCGGCCGGGGGGTGCTGCTGATGCCGAGCGCGTTCAAGTGGGACGAGGTCATCGTGATCACCGAGCCACCCTGGCAGCCGACCGTCGTCTACCCGGCCCGCGGGCTGGGCGGATTGTGGGAGCCGATGCGCGGAACGCGGGCGGCGGCGCTGGCCAGGCTGCTCGGCCGCACCCGCGCCACGCTGCTGACCGAACTGGACGAGCCGGCGTCGACGACGTGGCTGGCCCACCAGCACGCGCTGGCGGCCGCTACGGTGTCAGGGCACCTTACGGTGCTGCGCGACGCCGGGCTCGTCGTCGGCGAGCGGCACCGGCACCAGATCAAGTACCGGCGGACGGCGATGGGGACCGCGCTCGCGCGCGGAACGCCCGGCCATCCGTGACCCGCCCTGCGGCCCCGTTCCCGTGGCGACCGCCTGGCTAACTCGACTGCTCACGGCGGAATACCTGGGCTGCGGCGGCCGTTGCAGCCCATGGTTAAACGAAACGTCGAGTATCGAATAGGTGACATTGCATGGCCAGCACGATGACCGCCGCGAGGTTCACACCGCGGCGGCACGAGGCGGAACGCCCGGCGACCGCGGGACCCGGGCACCGGCGGCTCGCGCTGGTCCTGATCCTGACCGCGGCGTTCATGGTGGTCCTCGACTTCAGCATCGTCAACGTGGCGCTGGCCTCGATCGAGCGGGAATTCGGCTTCTCGGCCACGGCGGTGCAGTGGATCGTCACCGGATACGCGATTAGCTTCGGCGGCCTGCTCATTCTCGGGGGCCGGGCCGCCGACATGTTTGGACGCCGCCGCATGTTCATGGCCGGGCTGGCCATCTTCTCCGTCGCGTCGCTGGCCGGCGGCCTGGCCCATGACCCGGTGCTGCTGGTGACCTCGCGCGTGGTGCAGGGCGCGGGCGCCGCGCTGGTCGCCCCGTCCGCGCTCTCGCTGATCACCACCGGCTTCGCCGAGGGACCGGCGCGCACGCGGGCGCTCGGCATGTACGGCGCCACCGCGTCGATCGGGTTCGTGGCCGGCCAGGTGCTGGGCGGCGTGCTGGTCGAATTCACCAGCTGGCGCGCCGTGTTCCTGGTCAACGTGCCGGTCGGCCTGATCGCCCTGCTGGTCACGCCGCGGCTGCTCGCCGAGTCGCGCGCGCCAGGCCGCCATGGGCGCCGGCTCGACATCGGCGGCGCACTGCTGATCACCGGCGCGGTGGCGGCGCTGGTGTTTGCCGTGTCGCAGGGCTACGCGCTCGGCTGGGCCTCCCCGGTCGTGTTCGCCGCGCTGGCGGCGGCCGCCGTGGCCGGCGTGGCGTTCGCCGCGGTGGAGCGGCGTCATCCCGAGCCGCTCGTTCGCGGCGACCTGATGCGGCTGCCCAGCCTGCGCAAGGCGAGCACGATGAACCTGCTGCTCGGCCTGTGGAACGCCGGCGAGCTGATCGTCTTGTCCCTGTACCTGCAGCAGGTACTGCACGAGTCGCCGTTGGTCACGGGCCTGGTGATCGCGCCGCAGGGCGTCATCGGGTTCACCGCCGGGGCGTTCGGCGCCCGGATGGCCCGCCGGGTCGGTATCGACCGGGTCCTGATCCTCACCAGCGCGGTGGCCACGGCCGGGTTCCTGGTGCTGACCCGGCTGCCGGCGGGCGGCGGGTACAGCCCGCTGCTGGCCGCGGTGATGCTCGTCGGGTTCGGCACCGCGGGAACGGCGTTCGGCACCATGGTCACGGCCAGCAACGGCGTCGCCAACGGCGACCAGGGCCTCGTCGGCGGAGTGATCAACACCAGCCGTCAGGTCGGCGCGGCGATCGGCGCCGCGCTGTTGCCGGCCGTCGTCGAGGCGGTCAGCCACGGAAACCCCGCCGTGGCCGAGGGCGACCGGGTCGCCATGCTGGCCGCGGCCCTCGCCGCCGGGCTGGCCACGGTGGTCGCCTGGCGCGGCGGTCACCCGGTTCGCACCAGGCTCCAGCACACCTGAGCCGAGCCCGCTCGACGGCAACGCGGCCCCGCCAGGAAGGCGAGGCCGCGTTGCCGTTTCTGCGAGGTTGCGGCTGTCTAGCTGCCGGGGGTCGGGGTGGAGGTGAGGACGATGCCGGTCGGCTCCTCACCGTCGCCCGCGTTAGCCTCGCCGCCGTAGCCGACGTTGAAGCTGCCGACGAGACTGTCGGTGGCGGTACCGAACACCGTGACGATGCCCGAGGTGAGGCCCCCCACCCACAGCTGGCTGCCGTCGGGGGTCAGGGCCAGGCTGACGGGGTCGCCGGGGTCGGACATCGTGTCGGTGACCTTGTCGGACGCCGTGGCGATCACCGAGATGGCGTTGGAGTCGCCGTCGGCCACGTAGATCGTTTTGCCGTCGGACGACATCACCAGCTGCCACGGCAACTGGCCGACCTTGATCGTGCGCGTGACTCGGTTGCTCGCGGCGCTGATGACGTCGACCCGGCCCTGGGCGGTGTTGGTCACGTAGACGGTCTTGCCGTCCGGTGAGACCACGACGCCCTCCGGGTTCCCGAGCCCGGGGATCACCGCGACCACCCTGAGCTTGGCGGTGTTGATGACCAGGACGCCGTCCGACGTGGTCACGTAGGCGGTGGCCCCGGAGGGCGAGAACGCGATCTCCCTGGGATCGGTCGGCAGGCTCAGCCTCGATGTCACCGTGTCGGTGGCCGTCGAGATCACGCTGATCCCGCCCAGCGTTGGCTGGCCCGTCTGCGGGCCCGTGTCGGCCACCCACACGTGGCTGCCGTCCGGGGTCACGGCCAGATCCTGGGGGTTGAAGCCAACGTGGATGACCGTCTCGGCGGGGTTCGCGTAGTTGTCCACGTCGAGCGTCGCGGCGTTGATCACCGCGACCGTGTCGTTGCCGGTGTCGGCGAAGTACAGCGTGTCGCCGTACATCGCCACGCCCTCGTCGGTGGAGTCGTAGTTGGTGTCCGACGTACCGGTGTTAGGCACTTGACTGTCGCCCACGTTGTACTGCTGGACGAGGTCGCAGTTGGCGGTGTT
>Ga0070766_10001610_pt1 | contig 11069 bp, 10 predicted proteins | sample HubBroMetageWFT6_FD_69782 | JGI IMG/M metagenome (GOLD analysis project Ga0070766, IMG submission 69782) | Warmed and freeze-thawed soil microbial communities from the Hubbard Brook experimental Forest, New Hampshire - Hubbard Brook CCASE Soil... | ecosystem: Environmental > Terrestrial > Soil... | reverse complement strand
CCAGGAAGCTGTTCTGGAATCCGCGCAGTCCGCCGAAAGATAGATCGCCGTTGGTGGCCGAAGTCAGGCTGCGCGGATCCTGAGTCACGCCCGGCGAAAGCAGCATCAGATCGGAGAAGCGCCGTCCGTTCAGAGGTAGGTCGGCGATGGCACGTTCATCAAGCAGCGTGGAGACGGCGGTTGACTGAGTGTCGACTAGGGCAGGAGCGCCAGAGACGGAGATGTGTTCGAGCGCGCCAGCGACGCTGAGGCGGAATTCGAGCTCTGCAGCCGCGCCCACATCTACGTGCAGCTGTGGAGTGATCTGCGGAGACATATCCTGCGCGACCACGCGGGCGGAGTAGTCTCCGGGCGGCAACAGATCGATGGCGAAGCGGCCTTCGGCGTCAGAGGTGACCGAGTAGCGAGCGCCGGTGGCCGTGCTGACAACCGCGATGCTGGCTCCGGGAATGCGTAGGTCGTGAAGATCGACGACCGTCCCGTGAATGGCCCCGGTAGCGGCATCCTGAGCCTTGAGCGGGGGCAGTAACAAGGAGAAGAGCAGGGCGCACAGCGCAATCCGAGGCATAGGAGTCCCACCTTCATTGGGATGAAGCTCGGATGTGACTCCCGCGCGGGGTCCGGAGGCGAGCGGGTGGGGAAACCAGATTCTTTTGTAGCATGTGGCAGCGGGTTGTGCGGCGACGCGCCGTGTTTCTTCTTGGGATGAGTGCCGGAGTGGGAAATCTGCTTTACTGACAACCGTAGGGCCGTGCTATGTTCAGTGTTCGCTCAGCAGGTATGCGCAGGTCATGATTCGATCCTTCAAGGGCATGAAACCGAAGATTCCCGCGACATGTTACGTCGACGAGTCGGCGCAAATCATCGGCGACGTGGTGCTGGGCGAGCATGCCTCGGTGTGGATGAATGCGGTGCTGCGCGGCGATGTATACGCGATCCGCATCGGCGCGCACTCGAATGTGCAGGATTGCAGCGTGCTCCATGGCATGAAGAATCAGTACGGCGTGACCGTGGGCGAATACGTCACGGTAGGGCATTCGGTCACTTTGCACGGATGCGAGGTCGAAGACCGGTGCCTGATCGGCATGGGATCGGTGATTCTCAACGGTGCAAAGATCGGAGCAGGATCGATTATCGCCGCGGGGACGCTAATTCCGGAGCGGACGGTGGTCGAGCCGGGCTCGTTATGGATGGGCTCTCCGGGGAAGTTCAAGCGCAAGCTGGATGAGAAAGATCAGGAATCGATCATGCGGTATGCGCGGAATTATCTGGGCTATACGGAGGAGTACCTGCGCGAACGATATACATTGAGGAATGAATGATTAAAGCAGTCCGAGGAACGCGAGACCTCCTGCCGCCGGAAACGGCGCTCTGGAATTTTGTGGAGTCGGCGGTGCGCGACGTCTTCCGCGCCTACAACTTCCAGGAAATTCGTACGCCGATCTTCGAGTCGACCGAATTGTTCGCGCGCGGCGTGGGCGAAGACACCGACATTGTCGCCAAAGAGATGTACACATGGGAGGATCGCGGCCGAGCAGAAAGCGATAAAGGACAATCTCTCACCCTCCGCCCCGAGGCCACGGCAGGCATCGTCCGCGCCTACATTGAGCACAAACTCGGCGACCGCGGTCTGAACAAGCTCTATTGCATTGGCCCGATGTTCCGGCGTGAGCGCCCGCAAAAAGGCCGCTACCGCCAGTTTTATCAGATCGATGCCGAGATCATTGGTCCGCCGTCGGCTGGCAGCGAGTCTCCGGCGCGGGATGCGGAAGTTCTCGAGATGCTGGCGACTCTGCTCGATCGCCTGGGCATCAGCGGCTGGACTCTAGAACTGAATTCCGTTGGCTGCCCGAACGACCGCGTGGCCTTCAATGAGGCGCTGCGCAAGGCTTTGGAGCCCGTCGTAGGCAAGATGTGCGCCGATTGCCAGCGCCGCGCCGTAACCAATCCGCTGCGCGTGTTCGATTGCAAGGTCCCAGAGGATCAGCCGATCATCGACAAGCTGCCGCGTATCAGCCAGTTTCTCGACGAAGGCTGCCGGAAGCATTTCGAGGCTGTACAAGAAATCCTCACCAAAATTGGAGTTCCATTTTCACTGAACGACCGCCTGGTGCGAGGCCTCGACTACTACACGCGCACCGCTTTTGAATTCACCCACGGCGCGCTCGGAGCGCAGAACGCGATCCTCGGCGGCGGCCGCTATGACGGACTCTCCGAAGCGCTCGGCGGGCCCCCGGCCCCGGGGATCGGTTTCGCGATCGGCGAAGACCGCCTGGTGATGTCGCTGCAGGAGTCGGCCGACAGTGTGTTAAAGAAGCCGGACGTCTACGTAGCTCCGCTCGGTGCGGGGATGAACGCCGAAGCTGCCCGCCTGGCGCGGGAGTTGCGCCGCCGTGATCTAATCGTAGACTTGGGAGATGAGAGCTTCCGGCTAAAAAAGTCGTTCGAAGCCGCAACCAGGGCGGGAGCAAAATACATTCTGATCGTAGGCGAGAACGAAGTGAAGGCAGATGCATTCGCCCTGAAAAACCTGGCAACGGGCGAGCAGGTTTCAGTGCCGCGCGCAGAGTTGGCGCAAAGGATTCAGGCGTAGCCATGGGCAAAACTCGTTCCCTGATCGACGACGTCGCCCGGAAGTTCATCGAGGCCCAGCATTTGTTTTTTGTAGCTTCGGCTCCGCTCGATGCCGCCGGCCACGTGAACCTCTCGCCGAAAGGTCTGGACACGTTCCGCATTCTGGGCCCGACCACCGTCGCTTACATCGATTTCAACGGAAGCGGAGTCGAGACCATCGCTCACCTGAAAGAAAATGGCAGAATCGTGCTGATGTTCTGCGCGTTCCAGGGTCCGCCGAACATTTTTCGGCTCTATGGTCACGGCCGCGTCGTCGAGCCGCACGCGGCCGAATTCGCAACGCTCGCCGAACCATTTCCTGATCACGAGAACGCGCGCTCGATTATCGTTGTCGAACTCACGCGGGTTACCGACTCGTGCGGATACGGCGTTCCTCTTTTCAAGTATGAAGGCGAGCGCGAACAGCTCCAAGCCTGGGCACGCCACCGCGGCCCAGAAGGATTGAAGGCTTACCGGCAGGAGAAGAACCGGCAGAGTGTCGACGGGCTGCCAGGGGTAGCTGAATAAGACGTGGCCGAATAAGACGTAGCTGAGTGAGGGGTAGCCGAATAACGAGTAACTGAATAGATAGCCGGGCGATTTATCGGAGGAAGATTTCATGAGGCTGGTTTGGGTGATGTGCGCAATCCTATCGTTGGGAAGCGTGATTCCGGGTGTGGCCCAGGAAGCCGCGCCTGCGAAGGCTCTCAGTCCGCTCGAGCAAACCTTGCTCTCCGGCGAAAAGGATTTCATCGCCGCCGCAAAAAAAGGCGACCCCGCATTTTTGAAGCGAACTCTGGCCGCGGATTTCTCTTTCGTCGGCTTCGACGGGCAGCTCTACGAACGCCAGGACATGATCGACCAATTCTCCGGTGGTGGCGTCGATTTGCAGCCCTATAACATGAAGGTCGTAAGCGCCGGCGAGAACGTCGCGATCGTGACTTACGATGTGATCGTGCGTGTCCCGCCCCAGGAGGATGAGGGCCCGCCTCCGCGCTACCAGCGCTGGACCTCAGTATGGGAAAAGCAGGGAGACGCTTGGAAACTGAAGTTTCAACAAACCACGCCAACTCATTGGGGAGACTGGTAGGAATTCCGCCTCCGGCGTCAAGCTTCGCGCTTCCAGTTCGCGATGGCAAACGTCAAACTTAAAGGCAGCTCGATTAGCAGTCGAGAGAGTCCGCGAGGTGAATGTCAATGATGATTGCAATGAAACGAGCGGCAATAATTCTCGTAGCAGGGCTGGGGCTGGCGGCCATGGCGCCGGCGCAGGAGACGATGCCGAAGCCCGCTCCCGAACACAAGAAGCTCGAAATGCTCGTCGGCTCCTGGGCGTTGGAGGGAGACGTCAAGCCGAGCGCAATGGGGCCGGGCGGAAAGATCACGGAGAATGAAAAGTGCGAGTGGATGGAAGGCGGATTCTTCCTCGTATGCCACGTCGATTTCAAAAGCGCCAACTCCGGCAACGGCACGGGACTCGCCGTGCTCGGCTATTCCACCGGCGACAAGACCTATACCTATCGCGAGTTCAACAGTTGGGGCGAGTTCGACGATTCAAGAGGTACGCTCGACGGCGACACCTGGACCTGGACCAGCGACGAGAAAATAGACGACAGCATGGGCAAGGGCCGCTTCACTATGAAGTTCACATCACCCGCGTCATACACCTTCACCTATGAGATGTCGCCCGACGGCGCGAAGTGGACCACCGAAGTTGACGGCAAGGCCACGAAGAAATAGCTGAGCCCACCACTGCCCCGGGCGTCATCCCGAAGTCCCGCGTTTTCTCCAGCGGGACGAGGGATCTCGCTCTCCTCAAAATTGACCACATGCGGCGAACCCCGCCGGAATCTTAGCCGCGGCAGTTTATAATCCTTGATTCGGCTTTCCGCCGCATCCTCACCGTAAGGACACAGCTTGCTCGACTTCCTAGGCGATTTACGAAGAACATACATGTGCGGAGCGCTGCGCCCCTCCGACGCCGGCAAAAAGGCCACGCTCATGGGATGGGTCAACAAGCGGCGCGACCTGGGCAGCCTTATTTTTGTCGACCTGCGCGACCGCACCGGAGTCACGCAGGTGGTTATCAACGCCGAGCGCGACGCCGCAGTCCACAAAAAAGCCGAGGCTCTGCGCAACGAGTACGTGATTGCCGTCACCGGCACCGTGAAGCTGCGCGACGCCAGCACGGTCAATAAGAATATTGCAACCGGCGAAGTGGAACTGGTGGCCGAGGAGTTGCGGATTCTCAACGAGTCAAAACTGCCGCCGTTCCTGCCTTCCGACACAGCGCTCACCAACGAAGAAACGCGGCTGAAATATCGCTACATCGATCTGCGCCGCGACGTGATGCAGTTCAACATCGAGCTGCGGCACAAAGTGGCTAAGGCGATCCGCGATTATTTGTCGGCACAGGGATTTTTCGAGATTGAAACCCCGTTCATGACGCGGTCCACGCCGGAGGGCGCGCGCGATTATCTGGTGCCGAGCCGCGTGCAGCCGGGCACGTTCTATGCGCTACCGCAGTCGCCGCAGATGTTCAAGCAGATCCTGATGATCTCCGGCTTCGACAAATATTTCCAGATCGTGCGCTGTTTTCGCGACGAAGACCTGCGCGCCGACCGCCAGCCCGAATTCACCCAGATCGATTTGGAAATGTCGTATCCCCAGCCGGAACGCGTCTGGGAGGTGGTGGAAGGATTTCTGACGGCGGCGTTCGCCGCGGCCGGGCACGCCATCAAGACGCCGTTTCCACGCATGGATTACGACGAAGCCATCCGACTATACGGCATCGACAAGCCGGACCTGCGCCTCCCGCCGTTCGCCGACGTTCGGGAATGTTTTACACCAGAGAATTTGCAGGAGCTGGCGATCAATCCGAATCTGCCGGTGATCGCCATCCGCACGCCGAGGGTGGGCGAACTTTCGCGCAAAGAACGCGATGACATCAAGCCTATGTTCCACTCCAAGGGCGGAGCAAAAATATTTGAAGACTTCAAACGCATCGCCAACAAGTTTCCCGAAGCCGCGGCCGCGATCGCGAAAAAGACCGGCATGGAGGAAAGCGACCTGATCGTGCTGGTTGCAGGCTCAGCGCAGGCAGGGTCAGCGCAAACTGGGTCAGCACAAATTGGTTCGGCGCAAGCTGGCTCGACGCAAACCGGGCCGCAGGCAAATCGCAAAGTGACGCCGCAGGAACTTGCAATCTACGCCTCGGCGGGCCTCCTGCGTCTGGCCTTGGCGCAAAAATATTCTGAGAAGCACGGAATCTTCAAGAAGACCGGAGACGCGGCAAAAGACTTCCGCTTCCTGTGGGTCACAAACTTCCCTATGTTCGAGTGGGACGAGGGCGAAAAGACCTGGATGGCAGCGCATCATCCCTTCACCTCGCCGCACGAAGAAGACATGGCAAAGCTGGAGTCCGGAGTGGAGGCATTGCACGACCCGCTCTCGCCGCTGAGCGCAGTGCGCGCGCTCGCCTATGACGTGGTGCTGAACGGTACCGAACTGGGCTCCGGCTCGATTCGTATCCACCGTCAGGACGTGCAGAGCCGGATCTTCCGAGCCTTGGGCATGACCGAAGAAGAAGCGCGCGCGCGTTTCGGATTCTTTCTCGAAGCGCTCGAGTACGGCACGCCTCCGCACGGAGGCATCGCGCTCGGCCTCGACCGCATTGTGATGATTCTGGCTGGAGCAGAGAGTCTCCGCGAAGTGATTCCATTCCCGAAGACGGCGCGCGCCGTCGATCTGATGGTGGATGCGCCCACACCAGTCAGCGAGAAGCAGTTGAGGGAGTTGGGAATTGCGATTCGTAAAGCGAAGGAATGATGCTCGCATGCCCCAAGACTTTGTCATTCCGACGCCCGAGCGAAGCGCCGAGAGCCTTGTCATTCCGACGCGCGAGCGAAGCGAGACAGGAGGAATCTGTTTCCTGCTTGGGACGCTCCAGCCCCGTAACTCAACCAAGAAATCCACAGCCGCCTTGTGACATCTAACCTTGCGCCTCACTCCCGATTCACCTCATACTGAATCCAAATCTCTGCGGGCTCCTTGACAACCAAATAGGCAAAGCTAAAGTCAGTCGATCCAATATTTTGCGGACAAATTCTTTCGAATCAAGATTTTAGTCAGACTCACGACAGATCAAAGCCTCGCAAGTCGCTGATTCGAGAGAATTAAACAGATTCGATCTGCAGATTTTTTGATCTGGATCGGAAGCCAAAGCAAGACCGGAAGCGCAACCCGCGCCAACTATTTTTTCAGGCGGGAAACAGCCAACTTCTCCACGCGCGCCAGCACCTCATCCTCGCTCAGCTTCGTCGAGTCGATGACCACCGCGTCTGCGGCCGCTTGCAGCGGCGAGGTTGCACGGGTGCGGTCGCGGTGGTCGCGTTCGCGCAGGTCGGCGGCTACTTTTGCCGCGACTTCTCCTTTGATCTTCTGCTGCTCCATGCGCCGCTGCTCGCGCACCACCGGATCAGCATCGAGAAAAATCTTCAGGTCCGCGTCGGGAAAAACTTTGGTGCCGATGTCGCGGCCTTCCATCACCACACCGCCGCCCGCGCCCATTTCCCGCTGATGCGCCACCATCCACGCGCGCACGCCAGGATGCACGGAGACGCGTGAGGCCGCCTCGGTTACATCGCGCTCGCGAATTCGATCGGAAACGTCGCGTCCATCAAGCAAGGTTCGATTTCCGCCGACGGTAGGCTCGAGCTGAATGCGCGACTCCTCGGCCAGCTTGACCAGCGCAGCTTCGTCATCGAACGAGATGTCATGGTCAATGGCTTTCAGCGCCAGAGCACGATACATCGCCCCGCTCTCAAGATTGACGTAGCCGAGCTTGCGCGCCAGGCGGGACGCAATCGTGCTCTTGCCCGCGCCCGCCGGCCCGTCGATGGCAATGATCAGTTTGCGTGGAGAGTGATTGTTCATCCTGCGAGTAGACGATTGTACACGGAGCCGACGGTTCGATTAGATAACGGCAAGGTCGAGTGGTGAAGCGATCGAGGGGCTCGATGCGTACTCGATGTGCAGAACTCGCCGCTCGGCCTCCACTTGAGATTTTGATGAGGAATGAATCAGCAATGGCCGCATGGCGAGGATCCCTCCCGCAGGGACTGGACACTCGACCTGCGGCATTTTGGTCGCGAGTTCGTGGACTCGGTCATCGTCCAACACACCCAGCTTGTGCGTGCCGGGGAGAACTCGCAACGGCCCGTTCAACGTGGTGGAGTGATCGAGATGAATTCGAAGCGCGAGGATTTGCTCCAGAGCCGCAGTGGGAGCGTGGGCGTAGGCGACGCCTTCTTTTACGGACCAAGGCCCCCAGCCCGCCGTCTCTCGATGTTCGCGGAGTGGCACTGCGGTGTCCTGATGCCAGACCACCAGCCAGTTGGACTTGGGCGACTTGTCGAACAGCGTTGCGCGATAGGGGAATGCCTCAGGGCCGAGTACGGCCCGCGCGTATTCAATCAGACTCGGTTGTTGAGCGAGTTCTGCGACCGGGCTCAGTCGTAAGGCATGGCGCACACCCGCCCTGCTTCTGCGAGGAGCCGCCGCGGAGATTTTCTCGAGGAGTCGTTCACTGTCTTCATCCCCAAAAACTCTCGGAAGAATTGCGAAGCCGTCATTCTCGATCGCGTCCTCCCACATCAACGTGTCTCTCCGGTTTTAGCTTTCACTCGCGTGAGTGGGCGAGGACTCGGGACCACCGGCTCCTTCGCCGGAGTGATCTGCAGCATCGATCTGCCGCTGACGTGGACGAAGCTCAGCTCACGGGCCGCCAGCAGCGCGTTTACAGCGTCTTTCACCCGGGAGCGGGCTACGAAGTTTCCGAAGAAAGTTTCGAGCTCATTCTGCTCGGCGGCGATCACGCAGTCGAGATATTTCGAGAGCAGCGCCGAGAGCGCTTCAGGCACCGAAAGTCCCACACCTTCGCGGACGGCATCGGGCGCCCAGCGGTAGAGGAGATCCCAGAACGAACCTTCGCTGGGTTTGTAGTCGACGCGCGTGATGCGCAGCTTGGCCAGCAACTCGCCCAGCGCCTTATCGAGTGCGGCCAGCGAAACGCTGCCGCCCAGCGCCTCCTGCAGCTTCGGTTTCGAGATGGGACCGTCGCGCCGGATCAGCCCAAACGCGTCGCAAGCGAGCGGTGAGTAGGGAGATCGCGGTCCTTGCTTGGGCGCGAGCTTGGGATTGCGCTCGCCCACCAGGGCATAGAAATACGGAAAGACAGAAGCCGCGACGAGAAATGCATTGTTCTCGTTAAACAAATTCGCTTCGAAGGCCGCGCGCTCGCGCAGCAAGCGGACCATGAGCTCGGTCGCCGCCAGCGCCCGCGGATCGGAGTAAGCGTGCTGCCACGTGGGCAGACGATTGTCGGAGCCGACGAAAGCTCCGATGAACGTGGGTACGGGCATGGTGGGGCGCACGGGATACATCAGGCAGAATCCCACAGCCTCGACGAAGGCGCGCGCCTCCTCGATGGTGCGGATGGGCTTGCCATCGAGGCGCCACTTCTGGCTGCGGAGCTGCTGGAGATCCTGATCGGTCATTACGCTGAAGGCTAAGGGCTAGATTCTCTTAAACGCCTTCTGGATGTCCTTTACAGAATACCGCAGGACGACCGGACGGCCGTGCGGGCAGGACATGGGGTGGTCGGTTTTTGCCAGTTCGGCGAGCAGCCAGTCCATTTTGTTTTGTTCGAGCGGCATGTTGACTTTGATGGCGGCGTGGCAGGCGATGGAGGCTGCGATGCGGGCGCGAATCTTTTCCAGGTTCAGCGATTGCTCTTCGCGCGAAATCTGGTCGAGGAGTTCGTGGAGCATGCGCTCGACTGCGGCTGCGTCTATGCCGGCGGGCGCCACTTTCACAGCTACGCTGCGGGCGCCGAAGGGTTCGGCCTCGAAGCCGTTGTGCTGGAGTTCGTCGGCTATCTCGGAAAATACAGCTTGCTGTGCGGGGGAAAGCTCGAGCACGATTGGCATGAGCAGGCGCTGGCTCTCGACTTTCTGCGCGGTGCGCTGCCGCAGGATGCGCTCGAACAAAACGCGCTCATGAGCTACGTGCTGATCGACGATCCAGAGTCCAGCCTCATTGACGGCGAGGATGAATGAATTGCGGATTTGCCCGAGAGGCCGGAGGGTCGAGAGCGCGGCCAGCGTGGTCTCTTCTTCTTCTGTGTCGAGCGCGGGGGCGCAGCCGTTGTCTGGAATCGTGTCTGGGATCGTTTCTGGAATCGCTTCTGCGAAGCGGGTTTCGAGCCCACGCGCTACCGGGATCGCGGCGTTGGCCTCGACCGCGATTCCACCTTCGAACTGGAACCGCGCGGAAACTGGCAGCGCAGACGGAGCTTGCAGAACGAAGCCGCTCGCGGGTTCATACAACGGGCGCGCGGGCGCGCCCGAGGCCATGTCTGCCGCTAGATCTGAGGGCGGCTCCCATTCTCTTGCGCCTGGGGTCAGGCCTGAGCTTGCAGTGGCGTGGGCGTGAATTTCGGTGGTGAACTGCGGTGCCGGGCGTGCCTTCATGAGAGCGGCGCGCACGGTGTCGCGGACGAAATCGTGCATCACGCTGGGTTGCCGGAAGCGGACTTCGGTTTTCGAGGGATGGACGTTGACATCGACCTCGCCCGGCGGCAATTCGAGAAACAGCAGCACCACCGGGTAGACCGTCGGGGGAATGATATTGCGATATGCCTCAGTGAGTCCGTGCTGGACGAGGCGGTCGCGAATCAGGCGGCCGTTGACGAAGATGAAGATCGAATTGCGATTCAGCTTCTGGATTTCGGGCTTCGAGACGAAGCCGTGGAGGCGCATTTCGCCGGGTTCCGACGGGCTGGCAGGATTGCCGTCCTCATCTTCTTGCTGGCGTCGCCACGGCGGGGGTTGGGGCAGGCCTATGCGCTCGAGCGGTTGCACGGCTGCGACCGGAATCAACTGATCGAGGGTCTCCTTGCCGAAGACCTGATAGACGCGCTCGCCGTATCCCGCGACGGGCGGGGCTACGAGCATGGCGTTGGTGGCAGAATGTAATTCAAAATGTTTTTCGGGATGGGCCAGCGCGTAATGCGTTACCAGCGAGGCAATGTGGGAGAGTTCGGTCGATTCGGCTTTCAGGAATTTCTTGCGCGCCGGGGTATTGAAGAAGAGGTCGCGCACGGTGATGGACGTGCCTTCGGGAAGTCCGGCTTCTTCGACGCGCGCCATCTTGCCGCCGTTGATTTCGAGGATGGTTCCGGCTGAGGCAGCTTGCTCCGTTGACCCGGCGGCGCGGGTTTCGAGGTGCAGGCGGGAGACCGAGGCGATGGACGGGAGGGCCTCGCCGCGAAATCCCAGCGTAGCCACGCTCAGAAGATCTTCTGCGTCTTTGATCTTTGAAGTCGCGTGGCGTTCGAAGGCGAGCATGGCATCGTCGCGCACCATGCCGCACCCGTTGTCGGTGATCTGGATCAG
>Ga0070766_10001607_pt1 | contig 11084 bp, 8 predicted proteins | sample HubBroMetageWFT6_FD_69782 | JGI IMG/M metagenome (GOLD analysis project Ga0070766, IMG submission 69782) | Warmed and freeze-thawed soil microbial communities from the Hubbard Brook experimental Forest, New Hampshire - Hubbard Brook CCASE Soil... | ecosystem: Environmental > Terrestrial > Soil >... | reverse complement strand
TCGCGCAGGTCGCCGGTTCCATTCTTCATGTTGGCGATAAATTCCACGCGATTGCACGTCGACACAATCATCCCTTCGGCCACAGCCGGATGATCCGCCAGCCGCTTGCACGCCTCCGGCAAACGCGATTCCGGAATCGCCAGCCGCTCGCGCACTTCGACTGGCGCGGTCTTATGATTAACGCCGATGAGTTGAAATCTCATGACGAAATAAACCTGTGCATACTGCTGAAGTAGTTGGCGAGCCAAGCCACGATGGCCGTAGCGAACGCCGCACTCGCAAGCATGGCGGCGCGGCGCCCGCGCCAACCCGCATTCAGGCGAGTGAATACCATCAGCAGGTATACCGCCCACATCAGCAGCGAAAGCAAAATCTTCGGATCGAAATAATCGATGCGCCCGTAAGTGGCTACCGCAACCACCGAACCAGCGATCAATCCCAGCGTCATGAATGGAAACCCGAGCATCAGCGAGCGATAGCCGATATCGTCGATCACCTGCAGAGAGGGCAGCCGCGAGAACATTTCACTCTTGCTCTTCGACTTCAGCGCGCGCTCCTGCAGCAGGTAAAGAATGCTGGCGCCAAAGCTTAAGAAGAGCGCCGCGTATCCGGTAAAGATCATCAGAACGTGTACTGCCAGCCAACCGTGTTTCACTGCAACCGAAGTAAATACAAAAGGTTGCTGCCCACTCGCGGCCACAAAAGTCAGCAAAAAAACCAGCGGAAAAACCACAATGCCCGGAGTAGTCGTCTTATAAGCCAGATAGGCCAGCATAAAGCCGACCATGATGAGGAAGGCGAGCAGCGATTCCGCGTTGTGAACCGACGCCGAAGCCAGTTGGCCAGATTGCACAACCGCTTCGGTCAGCGAAACCAGATGAAACACCATCCCGAGATAAGAGGCGTGGAGCGCAACTTTGCTCAGGATCTCCGAGGTGCGCGTCAGCGCGACCAGCGCATAAAGCAATCCCGCAGCGTAACAGACCAGCGCCACCCGCAGCCAGATCAAGCTCATCATTTCAGTTTGCCCGGGTCGGTCGAAAGGTTCCGCCCCCGCCTGAGTGATTATAGTTTGCCGGGCAATCCTCGCGTGAGGCAAACGGAGCCTATCACAGGGCTTTAGTGGTGTGGGTCACACCGAGCCAATCGTCGGCCACGCGGACCTTGCGCCTGAGACGCTCCGCCCCGCCGCCGCGGATTTAACAAATCGGTAATTTTAGGATGCTAGATTTTTGATACTCGAGGTCGGGGGCGATCTCAAACTCTATTTCCAGGAGAATCTTATGCAAGTAGAAGTTCTTCAGAACAGCGGATTACGCGGTTCGCTTAAAAAGGCAATTGCAACCATCGCCATCAGCGCATTCGCAGCCGCCATTCCGGCGGTTGCGCAACACTCAAACGAGGATCACGGCCGGTTCCCCTTCTTCTTTCCCGGCAACCTCGTGGTGACCCGCAGCGTGTATGACAACAATCCCAATAACGTCCAAGTCGGCGAAATCCTCCCTCCGAATTGCGCGCAAACTCAGGGCGGATGCTCCGGCCCCAGCGGCGCCCCCGACAACGGCACCTATCCTTACGTCTGGAACGACAGCCTCTACGATGGCAGCTTCGGCATCACCTCCAAGATCTATCTCGATCAAATGTTTCCCTTCGGCTTCGTGCTCAATAGCCTGGAAGTTCCGAACAGCTCCGAGCGCGGAATCCAGCCCACCAGCGATCAATTGGTCACCAGCTTCAGCTCGAAATCAGAGCTGGCAATCAATCTCTCTACCGACCGCCGGTACCTAACTTTCTCCGGATACGTTGCACCCATCGACCAGCTCGACCTATCGAATGCCAACACACCCGGCGTCGTCGATCCCACCAATCCCGTGGGCGAGAACATCTACCGCGCCGAGGCGCAAGTCGACGCCTACGGAAATTTCCAGTTCACCGAAACCAACGCCTATAGCGGCAACAACGGCCGCGCTGTGATCTGGAACAACAGCAACGGCGCAGACTTCTTCTACACCTCCGGCAACGCCGGCAACGGCAGCAATCCGCAGCCCGATGGCGTCATCCTCGGCGCCGGCACGCAAATCATCAGCCCCGCGAATGCGCCAGAAAGCCGGCAGAATCCAGGCACCCCGACGCCCGTGGGCAGCTTCAACATCACCGAACTGGGATACAAAGCCGACAAGATTGGCAAGGACGACAACTTCCGCGGCCTCACCATCTTCCACAACGTCCTCTACTACTCCAAGGGAAGCGGCAGCAACGGCGTCAACACCGTGTTCTTCCTCGACACCACCGGCACCGCGTGCCCAGATGGCGTCGGCCTGCCCGCGAGCACGGCCACTCTGCCCACTTCTCCCCTCGCCTACAACATTCAAAACCTCCAGGCTGACGGCCTGCCCAGCAATATGTGCATCCTCGCCGGCTTCCCCGCCATTCCCAACAAAGAGGCGACGGTCACCGCCTATCCCTTCGGCATATGGTTCGCAAACGCCACCACCGTCTACATCGCGGATGAAGGCGACGGCTACGACGGCGGGACCGACCTCTACACCCACGCCGCGGCGCAAACCACCGCCGGATTGCAAAAGTGGGTTTTCAATTCCTCGACCCAAACCTGGAACCTGGCCTATACCCTGCAAACCGGTCTGGGACTGGGCGTTCCCTACACGGTTAGAAACTATCCGACCGGCGACAACGTGGGCACCGGCCTTCCCTGGGCGCCTGCGACCGACGGCCTCCGCAACCTGACCGGAGCCGTGGTCGGTGATTACGCTGGGATCTGGGCCATCACTTCCACCATCAGCGGAAACGGCGACCAGGGCGCCGACCCCAATCAACTCCTAGTGATCTTCGACTCCATATCGAACACGGACCCGTCCGTCGCCGCGAAGGAGAGCTTCTTCACCCTCCGTCAAGCTGGCTTCGGAGAAGTCTTGCGCGGAGTTTCTTTCACACCGGGAAGCTAACGAATTTCAACACCTGGCGGGAGCTAGCGAATAGCTCCTGCCATTCTTCTAAGACTTGGACAAATCTAGTCCACGCCGAGCGATGCCAGCGATTCTTCGAGCGACTGCAGGTCGATTCGCAGTAGTCGTCCGTGTGCCTGCATGTCTTCGACTTCGTCGAAGGCGCGGAACAGGCGCATCTTAACCGCGGCGTATTGTTCGGAGTTGGAGAGGGAGCGTCCGTGCGTTTTGGCCCACTCGTCGGCGACGAGAAGCGGAAATAAAATACTCACCGCGTAGGTCAGCTTGCGGTTGGACGTTACGTCGAAAATGTATTCATCGCCGTCGGGTGACGCAAGGGGACGTTTGCCGACGAAGGAGTACTGATACACGTACCCTTGCGATCCGGCGTAGGTTTTGAGGCGGCGGAGAGTCATGAGACAGTCGTTGGTCGTTTGCGTTTTTGGTCGAAACTCCTGCTTCTGGTTTTCTCCCGTTACCGAGCGACGATCGACCCGCGACTATCGGCTTCCGCCATTCCCCGGTGAAACCACCCTCCCGTACTCGCTCCCGCGCGCCAGACGGTCAAACATTCGCCACGCCGCCAGCGAAACATTGCTGATCGCCTCTTCGCCATCGCGCTCGTGACGCAAATAGGTTGTCATGACGCAAAGAATGTACGGGCGCTTGTCGACAAAGATCACTCCCGAATCATTGCGCACCCCTTCGAGTTCTCCGGGCTTATTGGCGATCTTCAAATCTTCGGGTAGATTGCGCGGGATAAAACTCTCTTTGTGCGTCGATAACACTTTGAAAAAGTCATCGGTCATCTCTTTGTTCAGGATCTCGCCGCGATAGAGCGCTTGCAGCAGCTTCGCCATCTCAATCGGCGTGGAAACATTCTCGCGCCCTTCAGCGGCGGCTTTGAGGTCCATCATTTTGCGCCGAAGGCGAGTGTCGCGCAATCCCTGCGCGCTCAGGAACGCATTCACGTTCTCCATGCCGACGCGGTCGATCAGCACGTTCGTGGCGGAGTTGTCGCTAACCGCAAGCATCATGGTCGCAAGATCGCGCAGCGTGATGCGGGTCACGCCCGGCGTGAGCCCGTTCATGATGTCGCTGTCGGGCACGAGATCAGCGGCATTGACGGTATAAAGATCAGTGAGCTTCAGCTTGCCTTGCTGCGCCTGTCGATAGAGTTCGGCGAGCACACAGATCTTGATCGAGCTCGCCTGCGGAAAAACATCATTGGCGTGCAGCAGGTACTTGTGGCCGTCAGTAAGATCGACAATGGCGACGCCCATCACGCCGTCAAGATTGCGGTCGATGCCAAGTATCGAATCCTCCAGCTTCATCCATAACACTTGCTGTTTCTCAGTCGGAGCCGGCGGAGAAGTTTGCGCGAACGCCGACGCGGCCAGGCTCATGTAAAAACCGGCCAACATCAGCGCCATGGCAGATATTTTCTGTGGCAACAACATTCGTGAAGCAAAGGTGCGTTGCATAGACTTTCTAATCGAGGTCAGATCTATCTCTCAGATCTTCGCGTCGCGCAGGCGTTTGACCGCCGTCTCCGACGCCACCGGAGAATAATAAGTCTCTTTGAAGGTATAAGACCGCGCCTTGGCCTCAAGAATCGGCAGAATCTCGATGTGCCAGTGATAATCCTCATCCAGCGTCTTCCAGTATCCGAGCGTCGCCGAAGGATGCTGGCCGTTCGGCGAAGTGTGCAGCACAAGATGGAATCCCTCGGTCAAGGTGCGGATGCGTTGCAGCGTGTGGCGCAGCAGTGCGGCGAGGTCAGGCAGCGTGCCCACGCGTAAAGAGCCAGTGCGTTCAAACGAGGATTCGTGGCTGCGCGGCATGATCCAGGTTTCATAAGGCACGCGCGGAGCAAACGGGCAAAACGCCACGTAATCTCCACGAGTCTCGACGATGCGCAGCCCCTGCCGCTCCTCCTGCGCCAGAATGTCGCAGAAGACGCAGCGCTCTTTGCTCTCGTAATAGTCGCGCCCGGCACGCAGTTCGTAGAGAACGCGGCGCGGCACAAACGTGGTCGCGGTCAGCTGCGAAGTGGGGTGATCAAACTCCTGTCCCGCTCCCGCGCCATGGTTCTTGAAAATGCTGATGTACTTAAAGCGGCTGTCACGCTTCAAGTCCTGTATCCGCGCCGCGGCCAGACGCAGAAATTGTTCCACCTCGGCGTCGCTCCCATTCCACAGATGGCCGTCGTGGCGCGGATTCTCCAGCAGCACCTCATGCGCTCCGACCGATCCCATGCGGTCATAGAGACCGTCGCCGCGCCGCGCCGCTTCGCCTTCGATGTGATAAAGCGCATGGGGATGGACAACCGAGCGCGCCGACCACGCGCTGCCGTCCAGCCCCGGCAGGGTGGCGACCACTTGTGCGGAATCGGCGGCAGCACCGCAAAACCCGCAAGCTTGCGATCGTGGAGCAGGATCGACGACATCGTCACCGGTAATCACCCACGAACGGGTGATGGGATCTTTGCGGAGTTCCATGCGGTAAGGAGAACAAAAGAATTTGTAATTTGCAATTGGTGATTTGTAATTTGGCTCGCGTACCCAACATCTCGCCCCTGCGCCTATGGCGAATTGCAAATTACCCAATTACAAATTACAAATTATCAATCACCCATCCCTCCATGTCCGAGTTCTCCACGCCGCTGATGCGCCAGTATGCCGCCATCAAAAAAGAGCATCCCAACGCTCTGCTCTTTTTCCGCCTGGGAGACTTCTACGAGCTTTTTTTCGACGATGCCGTGCTCGCCGCGCGCGAGTTGCAGATCACGCTGACCTCCCGCAATAAAGAAAAGGGTGTCGAGATTCCAATGTGTGGCGTGCCCTACCATGCCGCCGAAGGCTATATCGCAAAGCTGATCCGGCGCGGCTTCAAGGTCGCGGTCTGCGAACAGGTAGAAGATCCGCGCCTGGCCAAGAAACTCGTGCGCCGCGAGGTCACCCGCGTGGTCACCCCCGGCACCGCCGCCGACTCGTCGTTAAACGCCGAGGAGAATAACTTCCTGGCGGCCGTAGCCACCGTCGGAGAGCGAGCCGGTTTCGCCGCCCTCGATCTTTCAACCGGCGAGTTTCGAGCGACCGAATTCGCCGGCGAATGGGCCATTCGCCGCATTCAAGAAGAACTTGAACAATTGCGGCCAAAAGAAGTGCTCTATGGATCATCGGCCCCGCTTTTTGAGAAAAGAGCGAATGCAGAGATTCGCGACATCCCCGCTTCCTTCCCGCCACCAACATCGACGAGCCCCTCTACCGGGCCAGCACCCATCAGGTCGGCAAACGGCTTAGCCGAGACTCCCCTCGACGATTGGATATTCGCTCCCGACCACGCCATCCCCCTCCTCGAAAATCACTTCGGCGTCCTCTCGCTAGAAGGCTTCGGCCTGGCGGGCAAACGGGCCGCGGCATCGGCCGCCGGAGCCATCCTTTATTACATCCGCTCCACCCAGCGTGGCAAACTCGATCACGTCGACCGCATCGGCTTCTACGAGCGTCAGCACTGCCTCGTCCTCGACGCCGTCACCGTTCGCAACCTCGAACTGATCGAGCCCCTTTTCGCTGGAACCGACGCCGGCGTGACCCTGTTCCGCTGCCTCGACGCAACCGCGACTCCGATGGGCAAGCGCCTGCTGCGCACCTGGATGCTGCGTCCGTCGTTGGATCAAGCCGAGATCAATGGCCGCGAGGATGCCGTCGAAGTGCAAGTTAAAGACACGCTGCGCCGCGAAGACTTGCGCCGCTCGCTCGATGGAATTCTCGATCTCGAACGCCTTCTAAGCCGCGTCACTCTCGAGACGGCAAATCCCCGCGACGTGTTGGCACTCTCAGCATCGCTAGCCCGAATCCCCAAAGTGCGAACCGCATTATCCGGACTGCCATCGCATCGCCTGTCCGCTCTGCACTCCGCAATCGACGAACTGGCCGACCTGCGCGAGCAAATCGACCGTACCCTGGTCCCCGAGCCGCCGCTCACCCTAAGCGATGGTGGAGTGATTGCCGCCGCCGTAGACAAAGATCTCGACGAACTCCGCGACCTGAGCCGCAACTCGAAACAATATTTGGCGCAGGTAGAAACTCGCGAACGCGAGCGCACCGGCATCGGATCGCTCAAAGTAAAATTCAATTCCATCTTCGGCTACTACATCGAAATTTCGAAAGCGAACCTGCATCTCTCGCCCGCCGACTACGAGCGCAAGCAGACTCTCGTAAACGCCGAACGCTTCACCACTCCCGAACTAAAGGAATATGAATCCAAGATTCTCGACGCGCAGGAAAAAATCGTCGAAATCGAGCGCCGCCTGTTTGCCGAGTTGCGCTCCGCCATAGCCGCCGAGGCCAAGCGCATCCGCCAAACCGCCCTGGCACTGGCCGAAGTCGACGTCCTCGGATGCCTCGCCCACATCGCCGCGCTCAGAAATTACTGCCGCCCGCGCTTCGAGGCCGACGACGCCGAGCACGCCGGCGACCTAGAAATAGTCGAAGGCCGTCATCCCGTGATCGAACTGCAAGAAATGGCCGCGGGCAGCGAGCGCTTCGTCCCCAACGATCTGTTCCTGAATTCGTCTCCGCAAAATATGCCGCAGAATGCCTCGCACAACATCATCGTCCTCACCGGCCCCAACATGGGAGGCAAGAGCACCTACCTTCGCCAAGCCGCGCTGATCGTGATCATGGCGCAGATGGGCTCCTTCGTCCCCGCGCGCGCCGCGCGCCTGGGCATTGTCGATCGCGTCTTCACCCGCATAGGCGCCAGCGACAACGTAGCTCGAGGCCGTTCCACCTTCATGGTCGAGATGACCGAGACAGCGGCGATTCTCCACACTGCAACCGCACGGTCCTTGATCCTGCTAGACGAAGTAGGCCGTGGCACTTCCACCTATGACGGCCTGGCAATCGCCTGGGCCGCCGTCGAATATCTGCACGCGAAAGTGCGCGCCAAAACTTTATTCGCCACCCACTATTTCGAGCTGACCGAATTGGCCGAACAATTAAGTGGAGTGAAAAACTACCACGTCTCCGTCAAAGAGGCGGGAGGAAGCGTAGTTTTCCTCCGCCGAGTCGAACCAGGCGCCGCCGACCGCAGCTACGGAATCGAAGTAGCCAAGCTGGCAGGCCTGCCAAACGAAGTTGTCATTCGCGCCCGCGAAGTCCTAGCCGAGCACGAATCCTCCGAGCGCCGCCTCTCCGACCATCTGACGCCCGGAGCATCCGCCGAGCCCGAGCGTCCAACCCAGCTAACCATCTTCACTCCGCTGTCGCAGCCCGTGCTGGAAAAGCTACGCGAGGTCGATTTGAACCGGCTGACGCCGCTCGAAGCGCTAAACTTGTTGGCGGAGTTGAAAAGGCAGATCGACTGAGCTTCGCCGTGCTTTGCGCTGCCGCAGCCGACTCCTTGGAGAAGCTAAATGGTAAGACGGAAAGAGCTGGCGACTAACGATGTCCTCAGACTGTATTCGCGGAAGAGAGAGCCGCCGAAGCTGGCGATGGCGAAGCTTAACCGGGGCACGGTGCTCATCGAAGGAGACGCTCCCGCCCTAGAACTCCTAGGGCAGCTTATCTTGGCGCATTCCCGTACAGGCAAATACCCCAGCTGCCATGTGAGCTTTCCTCGAAAATCTGCGGGAAGCGCGTGGCTCACAAAAGAGTCGACACTCGGGTTCCATTTACCCAAGTTGCCGTGCTCTGAGGGTTCCCTTCTCGACGATAAGCTCACTAAAAAAAGAAAACGAAAGTGAACATCGGCCAACTCCTAATCATCGGCTTCGAGGGAACCGAGCTCTCTCCCCGCCTAGCTTCCCTGCTCACGACCATTCAGCCGGCAGGAGTGATCCTCTTTGCCCGCAACATTAGAACCGCCGCCCAGGCGCACACTCTCCTGCGCGATTGCCAAAAGCACGTATCCACGCCGCTATTCACCTGCGTCGACCTCGAAGGCGGCACGGTCGACCGTTTCCGCAGCGCCGTCGGCCGGTCGCCGTCCGCGGCAGAAGTTTTTGCCACCGGCAGCCGCGCTCTCTTCCGCAAGCATGGACGCGTGATCGGCGAAAACTGCCGCGCCCTCGGCTTCAACGTAGATTTCGCCCCGGTCCTCGACCTGGCCTTCGAGGCTTCGCGCCCAGTGATGAGTTCGCGCGCGGTTTCAGACAATCCGAGGCAGGTCATCATCTACGCGCGCGAGTTTCTACGCGGGTTGAGCGATGCCGGCGTCCTCGGCTGCGGCAAACATTTCCCCGGGCTCGGCGAGGCCACCCTCGACACCCACCACAAACTCCCCAGCGTAGAAAAACCGCTGCGCAAATTATGGGAGCAGGATCTAGTCCCGTATCGCGTCCTGCGCCGCGACTTGCCCATGGTCATGGTCTCGCACGCCGCCTTTCCCGCAGTAACGGAGAAAGCAATTCCGGCGTCGTTATCGCGAAGATGGATCACTGACATTCTGCGCAAGAAGATTCGCTACACCGGACTCATTGTCTCCGACGATATGGAGATGGGAGCCGTCCAGGATTTTGATCCCATTGAGCACTCGGCCGTGCAGCACATTCGCGCCGGCGGAGATATCGCCTTGGTTTGCCATAAGGAAGAAATGGTTGTTCGCGCGCACGAATCTCTTATTCGCGAAGCCGAACGCGATCCAAAGTTTGCCCGCCGCGTAGAGCAATCAGCGCGTCATATCCTTGCCTTCAAGAAACGATGGATAAAATCAGATAAAAGAGCGGCGATGAGACGCCCCACTCCGCCGCCAACGCCCGCGCGAATCGAGGAGCGCGCCCGCCAACTCCGGCAGTTCGGCGAAGAAATTTGTATGGCCACGCTTGCGCGCACCAGCAAGAACGCCGGCCGGAAAAAGGGTCGCGCATGAGCCTCATCGTTGCCGGCGTAATGAGCGGCACCTCGGCCGACGGAATCAACGTGGCGCTGGTGCGCTTTGCCTCCGAGCCGGCCGGACCCCGCGCAAGATCGTCGTCGCGTCAGAACCACCGCGCCACCTTCACACTTCTAGCTCGCGAGCAATATCCCTTCCCCGCCCGGGTACGCCGCACAATCCTGGCGATGATGAATGCTGAATTAGCCCGCGTCGCCGACCTCGCTCGCCTGAACTTTCTTCTCGGCGAACTCTACGCCGAAGCGCTAACGAAAACCGCGCGCCAGCATCGCGTAAAAATCGACCTCATCGGTTGTCACGGCCAGACGCTTTACCATCAAGGCAGCCCGCAGCAATTTCTTGGACGCAAATTAGCAGTCACCTGGCAGACCGGCGAAGCCGCCGTGATCGCCTCTCGGCTCGGTGTGCCCGTAGTCTCTGATTTCCGTCCCGCCGATATGGCTGCCGGAGGAAAAGGCGCGCCCCTCGTCCCCTTCCTCGACTATCTTCTTTATCGCAATCCGACTGTCAGCCGCGTCGCACAGAATATCGGCGGCATAGCAAATCTCACCGCAATTCCGGCCGGAGCATCGCTCGACCAGTTAATTGCCTTCGACACCGGCCCCGGCAACATGGTCATCGATGCGGTGATGGAAGAGTTGTTCAGAAAACGCTACGACCGCAACGGCAGAATAGCCGCATCCGGCCGCGTTCTCGATCACGTAATCACCCAACTGTTGCGCGCGCCATTTTTTCGGCACAAGCCTCCTCGCACCGCCGGCCGCGAAGAATTCGGCCGCGAATACCTCAGCCGTTTTCTTCAACTCTGCCACGGCGCTGCCAAGCCCGACGTGGTTGCCACGGCTACTGCATTGACGGCAAGATCGATGGCTGATGCACTACGGCGCTTCGTCATGCCGAAATTCATTCCTCTAGCCACCGCCGCTCGAGGCAAGCCCGGCGGCCGCCAGATGATCGTCTCCGGCGGAGGCGCGAAAAACTCGACGCTGATGGCGATGCTGCAAGAAGCCGTCGCTCCGCTAAGCATCGGCTTGCATTTCTCCGACGAATTCGGTGTTCCGGCAGAAGCGAAAGAGGCCGTCGCTTTCGCCCTGCTTGCCCACGAGACCTGGCAACGCCGACCAGGCAACGTACCATCGGCGACGGGAGCGAAGCGGCCGGCAATCCTGGGGAAGATTTCCTATGCGTAGCGCAGCAGTGCGGGCGGCCCAGGCTCGGAGC
>Ga0070766_10001606_pt1 | contig 11084 bp, 3 predicted proteins | sample HubBroMetageWFT6_FD_69782 | JGI IMG/M metagenome (GOLD analysis project Ga0070766, IMG submission 69782) | Warmed and freeze-thawed soil microbial communities from the Hubbard Brook experimental Forest, New Hampshire - Hubbard Brook CCASE Soil... | ecosystem: Environmental > Terrestrial > Soil >... | reverse complement strand
GCCGCCATGCAGAAGATCCTGCTGGGCCCCGCTGAGCGCGCCGACCTCATCGTCGACTTCTCCAGCCTCGCAGGCAAAATCATTACGCTGTCGAATAACGCGCCCTCCCCCTATCCCGGCTGGACGACGCTGGTCCAGGATCATCCCCCGCTCAACGAACTCATGGAGTTTCGCGTCACGCTGCCGATGGCCCCAGCCGCAAAATCGTTCATCATGCCACCGCCGCTGCCATTGCCGCGCTACGATTCTTCGCAGGCCGTCCTTACGCGCGACTTCGTACTGAACGAGCTCATGGATGCGAAAGGCAACTCACTCGGTGTGCGGATCAATCGCAAGGGCTACGACGATCCGGTGACGGAGACACCGAAACTCGGCTCGCTCGAGAAATGGCGCTTTATCAACACCACCGATGACGCGCACCCGATGCATCTGCACCTTGTACAGTTTCAAATCCTCGAGCGCCAGGGGTTCAACACCGCCGCCTTTACGCAGGGGCGCCTGGAACTGGTCGGCAATCCACGGCCGCCCGCCCCCGGCGAAGCGGGCTGGAAGGATACCGCGGTCGTCACGCCCAGCGACGTGCTCACAATTCTGGTGCGATTCGAAGGCTACACGGGGAGATACGTCTTCCACTGCCACATGCTGGAGCACGAAGACAATGACATGATGCGGCCCTACGAAGTCATCGCCGCCGGCTCGTCCTCGCAGAACGCTCCAGCCAAGTAAAACCGGCGATCTCAGGTTCGAGATCGCCGGCTGGCCGAAATCGCTCCCACCTTACTACGGAGCAAAATTCGTGGGTGTGCAGGAGTTATAGCCAAGCGACGAGTCGGAAACCGGCGTCGGCGGAGCGGGTGGGGTCGCCCACGGTGTGCCCGTGAAGTCGAAGAAGTCGAGCAGATTCGGCTGTGCCCCATCGCGCTGTGTCAGGGGAGTCGCGCTGGAACCGATGAAGCGGGTCTCGACGAACCTGATCACCGCTGTGTGATCCATCGGGATGTGCGATACATAGTGGGCTCGCGTGAACGGCGAGATCACCATGTTCGGCACGCGGAATCCAAGTTGCGCGGCGAATCCTTTTTCAGCCGGAGCGTCGGTAGGTTGAGCGCCCGGATCCACCGACGACAGGTCGCAATGCAGCGTCGCCGTTCCACCCGACGGCAGGCATGGCCAGTATTTGTCCGGATTCACTGCAATCGACGAGATATCCGGCGCGCCGGTAATCGCCTCGGGTCCAGTTGTGTCGGTATTGTCGTTCGTGTGCCCCGGCACAGGCGGCACGTGCTCGTACGGTCCGCCGCCCTCGTCGTAGCCGAAGAAGAACACCGAGTCCTTCCACGAGGTGCTCTGCATCAGCGCGTTCATGATCTTCGAAACTTCCTGCTGGCCGGCCAGGATCTCCTGTCCCGACCCCGGATGCTCATCATTGTTGCCGTAACCGGCTTCAATGAATGCGAAGCTGGGCAGAGTGTTATTCGCCAGGTCGGTGTAGTACTGCGACATCGGAGCGATGTGTGTTGGATCGATGCAGAACGAGTTGGTCGAATCGCCCACCACGCTGGAAGGCTGCGTCGGAGGCGTGCATGTCCCGCCCGATGGATTGGCATACATGTACTTCGCAGAATATGTCAGGTAGTTGAAATCGGTTGCCGGCATCAACTGAGAGCCGCTGCTGTCTGGGCACTCGTCTTCGTCGGCACAATCGGCCTGGTTCACCGTGAAATAAATCTTCCAGGAGACATTGGCCGCATCCAGGTCTTGGTAAATATTGTTGATCGCCAACTGAGGCAGATGATCGTCGCTGCCGGGATCCTTCGTCAGGCCCTGGGTCGTTCCTCCCGTGAACAGCGCGATGCGGTTATCGACGGTCTTGCTGGACACCGGCGAGAACCAGCGATCCGACAGCGCGAACTGCGACGCCATATAGTAGTAGTAATTCAGGAATCCCTGATCGTAGTAACCCATGGCGCGCTGCCCATTCGTATCCGTGAAGTTTCCGGAGCAGCCGCCATTTTGGTTGCAACTGTTGGCGAATCCTTCCGCGGTGTGCACGAAACCGCCCATCTGGATAGTCCGGTTCGCCGAGAAGTCATAGGTATTCACGTCGCCATAGCTCTCCAGCCACGCCGACGATGCGTCGTCGATGCAGGTGCTCTTGAACTTGAACAGCGAATACTTCTGTCCGTTGTCGTTCGTGTTGCTGATGGTGCTCAACTTATCGTCGATACCGTCGACTACATACGTGTTCCCATCCGCGCCTGTCGTCCATTTGTTCGCCTGGCGGTATGGATTCAGCATGCCGAAGTAGGAATCGAAGGTCCGATTCTCCTGCAGCATAAAGATCACGTGATCGACTGAATCAACGCTGCCCGGGGGCACGACCGTCACAGTCGCTGTCGCTGAGATTGTGCCGCCAGTGCCCGTTGCGGTCGCCGTGTAGGTCGTGGTCGAAGCCGGGCTAACCGCCTGGTTGCCGCCGTCCGACTGCAGGTTGTAGCTGCTGCTGTCGCTGCCGCTAACGGTCACGGTGGTGGCATTTGTCGCCTTCACAGTCAGTGAGGACGAGTTACCCTGCGCGATGGTTGTCGGATTGGCGACGATGGTCACAGTCGGCGGACCCGACGATCCCACCGTCACCGTAGCCGTCGCGGTCGCAGTAGTATCGTTGGTCGCGGTCGCCGTGGCCGTATACGTCGTCGTCGAAGATGGTGTCACCTTCTGCGTCCCGCCGGTTGCGGTCAATGTATAGCTGGTTCCATCGGATCCAGTGACGATGACGCCGGCAGCATTCGTCGCCACTACGGTCAGCGTGGAGGAACCACCTGCGCTGATCGATGTCGGACTCGCCGAGATCGTGACAGTTGGGCCGCTGGTCGTCGTTGTAACGGTGACCGTAGCTGTCGCCGTGACCGTGCCGCCGGAGCCCGTAGCGGTTGCGGTATAGGTTGTGGTCGCTGTCGGACTGACGGACTGCGTCCCTCCCGTAGCCTGCAGCGAATAACTAGTGCCGTCGCTGCCGCTCACCGTCACCGTTGTCGCGTTCGTCGCCGCCACCGTCAGCGTTGAGGAACCTCCTGCTGCAATGGAGGCGGGACTGGCGCTGATGGTGACCGTCGGCGCTGCAGCCGCGGTGACCGAAACAGTCGCCGTAGCTGTCGCCGATTTCGCACCATCATTCGTGGCCGTCGCTGTATAAGTGGTCGTCGTGCTTGGGGTAACTGATTGCGTTCCGCCAGTGGCCGACAGTGAATAGCTGGTGCCGTCACTCCCGGTTACCGTGACCGTCGTGGCGTTCGTCGCCGTCACCGTCAGCATCGACGAAGCGTTTGCCGCCACAGAGGTGGGGTTAGCCGTAATGCTGACTGTCGGCGTGAGAACGGCAGACGTGCCGGAATTGGCGCCGCATCCGGCAACCCACAACAGGAACGACCAGCAGAAGGCAAAAAAAACAACATTCAGGGCGAACGAGCTGACTTTCACTTGACGCGACGTGTGCACAGGCTCTCCTGTCGAACGTCACACGTTAGGGCCGTGTGACACGAGGGACAGTGACTCTTGGACGCAGGGGGCGAGATCTAAGTTGTATTCGCCACTCGGCGCTGCCCTACTTCACTGGTTATCCTGCATCTGCATAGCCATCATTACCAGTGCGCTTGATCGACGAATGCGATTTTGCCTTTGTCTTCCGCGCCGATGTTACCGCGGCCGAATCGGACTCCGCCGCATCCTCGGGGTCTGATTCCATCATCTCCATGCCGCCTGCGCGCGCATCCGGAGGCAGCAGGTCCACTTCCGCGGTCCAGTCCCCGGCTGATTTTCCCAGACGCGTGGCCCACTTCCGCAGCCATCTGCGGCGACCGCCGCGCGCACCGGACAACGTCCGCTTGGCCTGATGCAGCCCAAACCATCGCAAATAATTGCGCACCACGCTGGCCATGGTCATCTGGATGCCGGCTTCGTAATTGTGCTGCGCCATCTGGCGCTGCAACTCGGGCGATTTCAGGATGGTCACGAGCTTCTCTGCCAGATCGGACGCGTCGCCTGTCTTGTAGAAGCTGATTGCCATATCGTCGTCGGCAGCCATACAGCGGAAGTCCGGAATGTCCGCGCACACGATGGGGACGCCGTACTCACAAGCCTGATGCGCCGGACCACTCGATCCGGTCGAGGAGTCATACGGCATCACCAGCATGGAACTGGTGCGGAACAGCTCCGGAACATCCTTATTCGGCACGTAACCGAGGAATTGTATTGGCAAATCCTTCGGTTGCGCATCGCGCACGGATTCCCAGTAGCCATTCGCCATGGGATGGTTTCCGCCGCCGACAATCAGCCGCGCGTTGGGAATCTGCTTCAACACGGCCGGGAACGCCTCCATCAGGGTCTCCAGGCGCTTGTACGTGCCCCAGTGTCCGAAAGCCAGAATTCGCTGGTCGGGATTGCCGCGTTTCGAAAGGTCCGGCGGCTGGGTGATGGTCGTAAATGTCCCGTGCGTGCCGACCAGAATGTTCTGCGCGGAATATTTCTTCATCAGCGTGCGCCGGTAATTCGACAGAAGCACGGATACTGAATCTGCCTTCAGCAGCGTCCAGGTCGCTACATTGGTGCCCAGCCGCATGATCTTCTCGCGACGCACGCCGGAATTCGCAAAATCCACATGCTCGATGATGTGGTGCAGCGTGATGTGCGTGTAAAAACCCGCGGCGCGGGTCAGCGCCGGAACCGAAAGCCCCGCAAAAGCAGCAAAGGGATTCTCCGGCGTGCCGAAGCTCGAAAACACCAGGTTGAACCACACCACGTCAGGATTGATGCGGCGAATCGTGTTGAGCAGCCGCACAGGCGTCCCGATGCTGCCAAACTTCCAGCATCGGATCACGTGAAAACCCGGCAACTCCGCGGGCTTTTCAATTCCCATCGGCTCGCTCTTGCCGTCTGCCGCGGCCGCCGGCTCTTCCAGTTCGTCCGCCAGGATCGTCAGCTCTACATCCTTGTGCCGATGGATCTCTTTCGCAACGTGGTACGAGTATTCGTTGAGCTGGCGCCGGCTTGGAGGAAACGCCGCGATTAAGCAGATCTTCATGAGTCCCGCCTCAAAAGAGAGTGATGCTCACGTAGGGACGAATCTGGCTCTGCCCTTTCGTGAAGTTGGGAAAGGTTTCTTCCTGAATGCCCGCGGAAAAGCGGATCGGATATTTCACATGCACTTCCCCGGTTTCATCGTTGTAGGTTCGGCCGAACGGCCGCATATACGAGAGCGACAAACCGTTCTGCGTCATGTCATAGAGGTGGAAACTGCGGGTGTTCTCGTATGCCGTTGACAACTGCACGTCCCAGCTTCGCGTCGGTGAGAAATCGATCGTTCCCGCCGGACGGAGCGCCTGCGCCGTTCCCGAGTTGATAACGCCGATGCTGATCGAATGAACGTCGACTGGTACGACTCGCCACGAGCGCAAATCCTCCAGGATGCCTTCCATATTCAGATGCGTTCCGAAGCGGCGCGTCAGTCCGATATAGGAAGATGTGTAGTGGTTTTCCGAGTTGCCGAGCGTCGACGATGTGAACTTCTGGTCGTTGTCGCCCCAGCCCGTCACCATAGCGGTTTTGCCCCACGGCGATCCCACACGGAAGTCGATCGCAGCGCCCAGTGTGCTTTCGTTCAGTGGGAGTTCGGTAAAGGCTCCAAAATCGTGAATTACGTAGCCGCTCGCCGATATTGCGTTGAAGAACGAACCCGTTGATACATAAGTGAAGACGCGCCCGATATTCTGGTTCATCGCCACGGGGGACCGCGAATCCCGCCGTACCGTTTCCTGGGCTCCGCTGTTGAAGGTCAGCACACTCGGCCCAATGTGAAGGGTTGGAGCGACACCGAAGTTGAAGGTGGTATCCGTCGTGTCGCGGTCCACGATGCCGATCGCCGGAACCGAAATCTGTCCCCGGTCGTTGCGCACCTGGACGAATCCACCCAAGGTCGGCATTTGCCCAAGATGCAGGTGATACGCATTCGTCCACTCCAGATCGTTCGAATAGCGTGGCGGCGGCAACAGCGCCGAATTCGTTCCTGCCGACGTGACCGCCGGAGGATTGCCGAATGTCTTCGCATCCAGCTCGTAGACCGTGCTGTCTTCGAAGATGGGTTGTTCAACCAAATTCGAGAGCGCGCTCACTTCGCGATTGATCCTGTAGCCCTCATCGGCGCCGGTTTGCAGCATCGACTGCTCCGCCGTCTGGTCCTCGCCTGCTGCGCTGGCCGCCTCAGCGAACGCTGACAGGGCCTGCGTGCCGCGATGCTCCTGCTGATACACGTTAGCTTCCGCCAGCAGGTATTCGTAGTCCGAGCGGCTGCCATCCGCCTGGCTCACGGCCGCCAGTTCGGCTGCGGCGCGCGTCGTATCGCCCAGCGCCAGATAATCGTTCGCGAGGCTTACGCGTACCGCGATATCCGAAGCGCCGGCGTCTTTAGCCCGCTCCAAATACGTCTCCGAAAGCTCGTACTCATGAAGTTGCTGCAAAACGCCCGCTGCGACAATGTACTGGTCTCCACTGATGGGCGGAGCATCGCCCGCATCGGCTTCCATCTGCGCCAGCGCAATCTGCCGCTCCGCATCCTGCGTATGCCCCTGCTGCGCCATCATCTGCGCAATGGCCAGACGCACGCCGGCGCGGTTCGCATTCGGCGCCACCAATGCCCTGCTGAAGCGGCTCATCGCCGCCTTATCATCGCCCAGCGTGTTCAGAGCTTCTCCCGTCGAGACGTAAATCGCGCTGACCAGCGACCCTGTTCCGTCAGACGGAGCATCCGCAGGATCCGGCGACTTCAGCACGCTCTCTTCGGCCAGTTGCACGTTGCGCATGGTCTGCGCGCGGTCCTGGAGGTTCGCATAGGCTCGCGCCGACAGCGCGTAAATCTGCGGATCGTTCGGCAGATACTTCTGCGCCGTATTCAGCTCCGCCACAGCTTCGTGGAATTTGCGCTGCGCGAAGTACACGTTGGCGAGACCCAAATACAGGGTTCCGTCGTCGGGCGTGAACTTCAGAGCTGCCAGATATTCGTTCTCCGCTTTGGTCAGCATCCCCTCGCGTCCATACGCCGTGGCGCGAATCGTGTGCAGCATCTTTGAGTCGCCCAGAGTATCCTCAGCCAGCTCCGACTGCCGCACCGCCGCCTCGTTGTGATTGAGCGCCAGATCGGAGAACGCCAACCCCAGATGCGCCTGGCCGTTTTTCGGCTCGCGCTTGATCGCTTCCTCAAAATCCAGGGCCGCCGGCGCCGGCTTGCGCATGTCGTTCAGCACATAGCCGCGATTGACATAGGCTGTCACCACGTTCGGGTCCCGGTTGAGGGCCTCAGTGAAGGCCTGCACCGCCTGTTCGCGATCGCCGTTGTGCTTGTACACATACCCCGCCAGCAGCGGGATATCGGGCTCCTTCGGAAAGACCTGCATATCTTTGTTCATCAGAGCCAGCAGCTCGTCGTACTTCTCCAGGTTCAGCAGGTCGTAGCCCAGATACACCACTACATCGCGATTGCGGGGCAGCGACTGAATCGCTTCTTCGCCATACTGCAGCGACTGTTGCGGGTCGCCTTTGAAGTTGTAGTAGCGCTCCTTTTGCGCCAGAATCGGCGGCGCGTGTTCCATTGCAGGGGTCACGCGGTGCAGCCAGGCAGCGGCGCGATCCAGGTCGTGCCCTTCGATCGAAGCGTTCATGCCGCCCGCCACAATCGCCATATTGGTCGGCGCCACCCCGTAGCCTTTGCTGTAATAGCCTTCGGCCTTCCTGTACTCAGCCTTCCCGGTATAGAGGTCGCCGAGCGCAAGATACGGAATGTACAGCGAGGGGTAATTCTGCGCGAGCTGGTCGAAATACTTCTCCGCCTCCTGATCGTCGCCGGCGGCGCGCTGGGCGTAGCCCATCGACGTCAGCGCGAACCGGTTTTTGGGATCTTTCGCAAGAATCTGCTGATAGACGGCGATCGCATCCTGCGTGCGTCCCAGCTTCATGAGCACGTCGCCGTCGAGTTGCAGGCTGTTGGGATCGTGCGCGTTCAGCGCCAGCGATTCCTTCATGTCGTTCAACGCCTGGTCGTTCTGCCCCGCATTCATCTCAATCAGCGCGCGCAGTCGCAGAAAGGACGCCCGGTCCGCGCCCTGCTCGTTCAGAGCGCCGATCTGCGTCTCCGCAATCTGCAACTGCTCCTGTGCCTCGTCGTCCTGTCCCAGCCCGTGGTACAGGGACTGCAAATCCATGTGCAGCTGGATCCCATAGAGCGGCCCCTCCACCGGTGACGCCGGCAGACTGGCTGCAGCCTGCGTGTATTCCTTCACCGCTTCGTCGTCGTGGTCCTGCATTTGCGCAATCTCGCCGCGAATGGCGTGCAGCCGGTAGTAGCCAGGGTCAATCTTCGCGGCGCGATCCAGGAAGGGCGTTGCTTTCTCAACGGCGTTGTCCGCCACTTCCGCCTGCGCTGTAGCCAGTTGCAGGTTCAGGTCGCGCGGCATTGCATTCGCGGCCTGCACATAGGCCCGCGCTGCATCGCTCAGTTGCCCGTTCAGGCCATAGGTATACGCCAGTTCCGCCACAACGTCCGGTTTCGGATTCCGGATCGCCTTCAACTCCGCGATTGCCTTGCTGTTGTCTCCCGTTTCCCGGTAATACCCCGCCAGCGAACGCTCTACATCGGGATTGTTCGGCGCCCGCCCCTTCGCCAGTTGCAAGTAATGGCTCGCCTGATCGAGTTGGTTGGTGCGCTCGTAGCACAGCGCCAGCAGCAGCTCCGAGCGCGCACTGGGCCCGTACCGCTCCGCGTCGCCGAGCGATTGCAGCGCGCCAGGATAATCACCTGAGCGCATTTGAATGTCGCCCAGCAGCATCAGGTCGTCCATCTGCCGCGGGTTCGCAGCCAGCACTTGCTTCAGCACGCGCTCCGCATCTGCATTGCGTCCCATCAGGCTGTAGGTCTGCGCCAGGCCCGATTGGCCGTTCGCCGACGAGGGATCCAGCTTCAGGCCCTTTTGATAGGCATCGAGCGATTGCCCATACTTCCCGTCGAGCCGCGCAGCATAAGCCAGCAAAAACCATAGTTGCGGGTCGTTGGGCGCGGCCTGTGCGGCGCGCTGCGCGTATTCAAGCGCAAGGGCGTGGTCGCCTCGTTGCAGCGCCAGTTCTGCCGCGCGCGCCAGTCGGGCGTTCTGAATATTCGATCCCCAGCCCAGTTGCTGTTGCTGCCCGGCATCCTGCTTTTGACCGGACGGGGCCTGAGGTTTGACGGTTGCGTCAGAACCTACCTGGTAGGTCTGCGAATGAAGTGGAAAGGCAAGCGCGACGAGCAGAACCGCACACGCAATCTTCAGGAAGTCAGGTCTGGCAATCAAACTGGGTCACCAACGTCCATTGCGACTTAACGCCCTATGATTCCAAACACGCCCCAGGCGTTGGCTGCGTCCCTCATCCTGGATCGCGGAGGAGGCTGGGCGACGGAGCAAAAAGGCAACTGCGATCTCCAATTCCGAATCCAAGATGCTGTTTTAAGAGGGGACCTTGCCAAGAACTGAGCCCGTAGCCCCATCATCGCGCCCCATACCGATGAGTTTCATCCTCATGGTGGCGGTCGCTGTCCATTTGCCGTTGCTGCTGATGCAGCTCCCGCTCAAGTCGTACGACACGAACTTTCATATTTTCTTCGCGTCGCACTACGTCCACCACTGGTTCAACCCGTGGAACGTGAAGTGGTTTGCCGGCTTCTCCCAAACCACCTACCCGCCGCTTTCGCAGCAGTGGGTGGCCATCATGTCATGGATCTTTGGATTGAACATGGGCTACATGGTGGTGCAGCTGGCCGCGATTCTTCTGCTGGCGGTCGGCGTCTATCGCTTCGCTCTGCTCTGGGTGAGCCCGCGCGCGGCCTCCATCGCCGCCCTGGCCAGCGTGCTGCTTGGGTCGGAGAGCTTCCTCATTTACTCCGCCGGACAACTCGCCACCACGTTTTCGGCGCCAATTTACCTGAACGCCCTGCCGTACCTCTACGATTACCTCCGCTATGGCCGCGGGCGCTCGTTCCTCAAAGCGCTGGTGCTCTTTGCCACCGCCGCCGCAGCGCACCACGTCACGCTGATCTTCGGAGCCATGTTCTTTGCGCTGCCGGTGCTCGCCCTCGCGTTCATGGACCGAACAGAAGATGAAGGTAGTACCACCAGTGGAGTCGTCACCCGCGCGGTCATCATGACGGTCACCGTCGCTGTGGCCGTCGGCATCGTGTTGCTGCCCTTCTGGATCGGCCTCTACCGCTACCCCGTCACGCAGACCCCGATTCCCCACCCCAGCCGCGCTAATTACATCCTCAGCCCCGAATGGGGCATGAATTACTTCGTCGTTCCCTATGGAGCGATGATTCTGGCCCTCCCGTTCATCATCTGGCGCGGCGCGATTGTGCCGCGGCTGCGCCCGCTCATGCTCGGCTTCTGGCTCTGCTTCATGATCGGCCTCGGCGGCACTACGCCCATCGGTCTCTGGATTCTGCGCCGCGCCTTTGATGTGCTCACCTTCGAGCGCTTCAGCTACTGGGCCACGCTGCTCGCGCTGCCTATTCTCGGCGCACTTATCGCAGGCCTGGTCGAGCGCTTTCGTCTGCGCGCTGCCATCCCTGTCGCTCTGCTCGGCGCCTCCACCTGCGCTCTCGCTATGTCCTGGTCCACGTATAAACCGCCGGATGCACAGGACTTCGACGTTCGCCCCATCGCCGCGTGGCTCGATCGCGACGGCCACAATGACTATCGCTACGTAACCCTGGGCTTCGGCAACAAGCTCTCGCGTCTGGCCGTGCTCACCGACGCAAACAGCGTCGACGGCGAGTCGAACTCCTCCCGCATGCTGCCCGAGCTGACCCAGTACGGTGGCGGAGCACTCACTGACGCGAAATACTTCGGCACCGGCGGTCTGGAATCGCTGCGCGCTATGCTGCACCACGCCGACAAATACGGCCTGAAGTGGGCCGTTGTCCGCGACCCATACTACGAGCCGCTGCTCGTCTTTGCAGGGTGGCGCCACGTCGACAATCTCAACGACAACACCATCACCATCTGGGC
>Ga0070766_10001599_pt1 | contig 11103 bp, 7 predicted proteins | sample HubBroMetageWFT6_FD_69782 | JGI IMG/M metagenome (GOLD analysis project Ga0070766, IMG submission 69782) | Warmed and freeze-thawed soil microbial communities from the Hubbard Brook experimental Forest, New Hampshire - Hubbard Brook CCASE Soil... | ecosystem: Environmental > Terrestrial > Soil >... | reverse complement strand
GGGAACTACTAGCGTCGGCGGTCTTTATCGCGGCGTCTCTTACCGATGCGATCGACGGTTACCTGGCGCGCAGACGTGCCCAGGTGACCACCATGGGCATGCTGCTCGATCCGGTGGCTGACAAGTTGCTGATCGCCGCGGCTTTCATTACGCTGGTGCAATTCAATCCGCGGACCGTGCCGGCGTGGATGGCGGTCATCATCATTGGGCGGGAATTCCTGGTCAGCGGACTGCGCTCGATTGCGGCGTCGGAAGGCTTCACGATCGAAGCCAGCGATCTCGGCAAAATGAAGATGCTGGTGCAGATTGTGTCGGTGGTGGCCTGCATCATCGATCATCACTGGACGCGCCTGCCGTGGTATTTTCTCAGCCTGCCGGTGCATCCCATTGCGCTGGCGTCGATCTGGATCATGGTGGGACTGTCGCTGGTGTCGGCTGCTGACTACTTTGTGGCGTTCTGGAACAAGATCAACCGACACTCGGAGAAGCGCCGTCGTCGGCGTTCGTTTGTGCTGAGCCGGCGCAGGAAGCGCAACGATGTCCCCGTGGTCTGAGACCCATTTCGTGGCTCCTCCAACAACTGCCGAATATAGTCAGCAAGAGCGCGAGCTTTTGCTGAGGTTGGCGCATCGCTCGATAGAGGCGGCCCTGGTGGGACGGAAGCTCGACCTCACGGCACCCAACGCGCATCTGGACGAAATGCGGGGAGCGTTTGTCACGTTGCATCTGCAGGGGCGGCTGCGCGGCTGCATTGGATACATCGTGCCGCAGCACTCGTTGTATCGTACCGTTGCTGAGGCGGCGCGGGCAGCTGCGTATGAAGATCCACGTTTTCAGCCGGTTACGGCTGACGAAGCTGGCAGGCTAGCGGTCGAGATCAGCATTTTGTCGCCGCCTCAGCCGATTCGACCGGAGGAGGTCGTGGTAGGGCTGCACGGCTTAATAGTTACCCAGGGCGGCCGGCGCGGTGTGCTTCTTCCGCAAGTTGCGGTGGAGTGGAACTGGGACCGCGAAACCTTCCTGACGCAAACCTGCCTGAAGGCCGGATTGCCACCCAACGCGTGGATGCAAAGTGTTGATCTACAGGCGTTTACAGCAGAAGTCTTTGGCGAGGAAGGTCGGGGCGTGGGGCGGGAGTGATCACGGGCTTTTGGCGGGTGAAACCTCATGATTCGCTGATTTTTTCAACAAAAATTCATTGTTCCACAACAAGGAGGTTGCAACATTCGGTGTGCATCTGTACCATCGGGACGCTTATATGCACGTCTCAACAACCGTTTTCGCCTCCCGTATTCAACGCTTTCGTCTTCCTCGCGTCTGTGTCGCCGTGGTGGGCGAAGACGCCTCCAACATTGTTGACCGCGCCGAGTCCCTGGTGCGCGATAACCCATTCCTGGAGTTCAGGTTAGATTACCTCGCCCAGCCCGCGGTGGCCCTTCCCAAGCTCAAGCATTTTCTGGATCTGCACCCGGAGGCCACGGTAATTGCCACCTGCCGACGGGCGGTCAATGGCGGCAAGTTCAAGGGCAGTGCGGCAGCGCAATTGGACATCCTGACCAGGGCCGCTGCTCTGGGCTTCCAGTTAGTCGACATCGAGCTACAGAGTGCCGAGATCCTGAAGCCTGCCGAGCTGGCGCAGCTCAAGGACCGCGTGGGAGTGATTCTGTCGTTCCACGACTTCAAGGCTACGAAGAAGCTGGAAGATACGTTCGCGGAAATGAAGCGCTATCCGGCGGACTTCTACAAAGTGGTTTCGACGGCCACCAGCTTGTATGACAACGTACAGATGATGAAGTTCCTGCAGGCGCATTCAGCCCAGCATGAGATGGTCGGACTGTGCATGGGCGAGCAGGGAATTATTAGCCGCGTGCTGGGTGTGCGCGCGGGTAGTGTGTTCACGTTTGCTGCCGCGACCCGAGGTGAAGAGACTGCGCCCGGCCAGGTGACGGCCAGCGAGTTGCGCGATACGTACCGGATCGAGATGGTAGACGCCGCGACCCAGGTTTACGGAGTCGTGGGCGACCCGGTAGGGCATTCGCTTTCGCCGGTCATGATGAATGCCGCCTTTCGGCGCGAGACAGTGAATGCGGTATTTCTCGCGCTCCATGCCAAGACCATGAAAGACCTGATGGCGTGCATCCCGGACATTCCGATTCGCGGCTTGAGCATCACCATGCCGTACAAGCAGGACATCGTGGAGATGCTTTCCAATTCCGATGCGCTGACCCGGCAGATCGGCTCCTGTAACACGGTGGTCCGCAGCCAGGACGGGAAGCTTTACGGATTCAACACCGACGTTGCCGGCATAGTGGTTCCGCTGGAGCAACGAATGACCCTGCAGGGTGCGAAGGTACTGGTGGTCGGCGCGGGTGGCGTAGCGCGCTCGGCTGTGTTCGGACTGAAGAACAAAGGGGCTGAGGTTTACGTCACTAATCGTACCCCGGAGAAGGGCCAGGCGCTGGCGCGACAGGCCAAAGCCAAGTATCTGAAGCGGGCCGACGTGGCCAAGATGAGCTTTGATGTGATCATCAATGCCACTCCACTGGGCATGGGCACGAATCGACAGTCGCCCCTGGAAGAAAAGGAACTGAACACCAAGTTTCTGTTTGACCTGGTGTATGTGCCGGCAGAGACCAAGTTGGTCAAGATGGCGAGGGCAAAAAACATTACCGTCATCCCGGGACTGGAAATGTTTGTCCAGCAGGGCGCGCGGCAGTTCGAAATATGGACTGGCAAACCGGCTCCCATAGCGGAAATGAGCTTCGTAGTGACCAAGGCACTGGAGCGTCTTGAGCCGTTGCCGGCTGAGGATGAGCCGGCGCCGCCGAAGCCGCAGGCGGCGGAGAAATCGGCACCGAAACCGCCCGCCAAGGTGGCAGTAAAAGTCGCAGGCAAAGGAACGGCGAAACCGCAGGCCAAGCAAGCCCCGAAAAAAGCGGCGAAAAAAGCACCGAAGAAGCTGGTGAAACGCTAGTTCCACCCCGCTTCGCACCGTTGCGGATGCCTGTAAATTCCGCGCAAGAACACTCTCCATCGCCACAACGTCATTGAGCGATGGCCGAAAACCGCCGTCCAGTGCGGGTTTTGGCGCTCCGCCACTTTGCTGGTTACGAAAAAAACGCGGATTCCCTGCAGTTCTCTATTGCAGTTTCGCTACACTTGGGCTTAGGATGAGAAAGGAAGCGGATCTCTCCTGCTTCCACCTTAATCAGAACAAAGCCCCACGTTCGAAGTCGGATAACCCCTTGCGCGCAGGTGCTAGAGCTGTGTGCGAGCTTCCCAGGAGAAGACGGAGATGGCGTGGTACGCGTACTGTATTACCGAGCAATCGGGCCTGCAGGGTGGTAGTCGGGCCCGTCGCCCATTCGCACTCGAGAACCTAAAGGGCGTAAACGACGCTCCGGTTCTGGCCTATCCCAGTGGAGAATTCGCAGTTGTAGTCAGCGAACATACTCCTTCTCAATCCCTAACACAACAATCCATCGTCGAGCATGCGCGGGTCATCAGCGAATGCTTCCGGACCTTAACCGTCCTACCCTTTCGTTTTGGAACCATTTTTGAGTCAGACGAAGCACTGCGCCGCGCAGTGCGGGGAAACCGTAAGGCGTTCGTGGAGAGCGTGGCACGATTGCGGGGCAAGTCCGAGATGCACGTCAAGATCCTGGTAAAGGACGGCACCGTGATGGAAGCCGTCGCTGACATGCCGGTCGGCGTGGGCGGTGAGTATCTCCGCAAACTGCGCGATCAGGCCAGTCGCACTCGCGAGCGCCAGACCAAGGCCAGGGCGGTGTCCATGCAGGTACACAAACTCTTCTGTCCTCTGGAAGAAGATGTGGTCTGCAAGCGCACCGATTCCGGCAGCATGCTCATGGATTTCGCCCACCTGATCGATTCCAATACCGTCGCCAAGTACCAGAACCGCTATTCGGCAGCCACCAGGCATTTCAAGGACTGCCAGGTCACGATTACCGGACCATGGCCGCCCTATCATTTCATGCCCGGTAAACTCCGGACCGTGTCAGGCGGGAACTAACTTCAGGGTAAAAGGTTTTGTCAGCGACGAAGGCGGCCAACTTGGCCGCCTTCGTCGTTTGGCGCGAATCCCAAATGGGGAGAAAAGAGTTCAGCCTAATCTAACGGAGGCTGTGCTTCCTCATTCCGGGTCCTTGCAGTCAGCTTACCGTTGCTTTCCCGTCCGGACCTTGCGCACAAGCGCTCCGACGAGGGTCAAGCCGCCGCCCAACATTGCTAGCGACGAAGGCTCGGGGACCACGGCTGCCGGTGAGTACCCCATGCCAAAGCCTGCTGTGCCGTCCTGGGCCGACACATACCCAGTTGTGTAATGCAACGCATTGGTTTCGATCACCAGCTTCACCGTCGTCTCTCCAACATTTATTTCATCGGACGCCGGGAAGTTGAAACCGATGACTGGGCCGTTCAGGCTGCGATCGATCGTGGTTGGATCGTGGATTCCGAACGGGTCGGTGCCAACATCAGCCAGGAAACCAGCGAAGTTGTACATGGAGTACCGTTCGTTGACATCCGGTCCGTGGTTGGTGAACTGGTAGACGAAATCGAGACAGCCGTTACACCAAGTGTTGGTTGGGTCGGAATAGACCCACTCGGTGTAGCCGACGCTCATGGTTGGGGTTGTAATCGTACCCGTTATCGAAACCATAATTGTCCCGGTCGGGAACAGCGGGCTTGGGGGGACAGAGCTTCCGTTGCTGAGCACCGAAGCCTGGGCGAGCGGCGCCAAAAGCATCAATACCAGCAAGCATGCGAGAGTCAAGGGGCCTTTTGTTGCGCGAATCGACGCCATCAAACACCTCCGAGTGAATTAGGCCTGAAACCTCTTAGATCCTAGGGACGGGAAAACCCAAACCATGTCGCTCTCCCTTGCAACGGAAATGCGACCGATTGATCGAAAGCTTAACCGAGCCCAAATTTTCAGAGAATCAGGTGAAGACTGTATGCCTGACCGGGAATTTACGTATGAACGGATCGTTCTGCTCATACCCTCTGAGATAGCTGGCAGTAGTTCGTCCTGTAGTCGGACGCCTGTTCACCGGCCATCTCCCTACTTACAGCGCAATGAGTCTCAAATCTGCGCGTTCAAAGCGTAAGTGCGGCCGCAACAACCGTGAGGCTGACGTGTTCCCGATTTGGAGCTGAACGCCGCCACGGGGGAAATAAGGATTTGAGGGAATGTTGACGCGTTTGGACGCGGGGCATATGATCTTCCATTCGTCAGGCCGGAATTTAGGCCAAGGCGACTCCGGGCTGGTAGGCGTGGAGTGTGCAGCTATGGACAAGAAGAAGTTAGACGCATTCAAGAAACGTCTCGAGGAACGGCAGCGCGAACTGCGGTTCAATGTGAGCCGCACCGCACAGGACGGCCGCGAGGCCGATCTGGAATCTGCGCAGGATGTCGCGGACCGGGCAGCGAACTCGTACACCAAGGAATTTCTATTCAGCCAAAGCAACAGCGAGCGCCAGACACTGCAGATGGTGGACGGCGCGCTGGAGCGCATTCGCGAAGGATCGTTCGGCGAGTGCATCGCCTGTGGCGAGGAAATCAACCCCAAGCGGCTGGAGGCCGTACCCTGGACGCGCCATTGCATCGAATGCCAGGAAAAAGTGGAGCAGGGTTTGCTGGAGGCGACGGGTACATAGTCGCTTGCGCCATTGCCGCGCAGAAACAGAAGCCGCCCTTTTGGTTTGGGCGGCTGTTGTTTTGCTCGAGCACCATGCAGCGAACTATTGTGGCGGCTTCTTCTTGCTGCCGCCCAATAAGCCGCCGAGCGCGTCCTGTATTTGTTGCTGCTGCGACGGTTGCGCCGCCGGTTTCCCGGCCTGTGCACCTTGCGGCTGAGATTTTCCTCCCAGGAGCGATCCAAGAATTCCGCCCGCCGACGGAACGATGTTGTTCAGTTTCATCTGCGCAATCTTCTGTACATCGGGAGCGACCACCGGGTGGCTCATGGTCCCGGTGATGATGACGGGCAGCACGAGTTCGCCGTTCTTGTTGGCCAGCGCGGTGTTGAGATAGCCGCCCACGCCTGAACCTCCAACCGACTGGCTGAAGCCCTTGTCCAGCACCGCAGTGAGATGAAGACCCAGCGCTTCATTCACCAGGTTGATGGTCCCAGTCGCAGCCATGGTGCCGACGTCGAGTGCGGCTTTCAAGTCGTTGGTATTGGCGACGCCGTTATGCACGTCGAAGGTCCCGCTCATGCTGGAGATCGAGGTGTAGCCCTTCGACCCTCCCGCGAATTTTCCGATCTTACCCAGCTCATTCATCAGATCGAGCTTGGTGAGCTTGCCATTGGTGAGGGTGAAAGCAAAAGGCCCATTCAAGGTCTGCGTCACATCTCCCGATGCGGGAGTGGAGAAGGTCTGATTCATCGTGGCGTTTAGCGTTCCATATAGAGTGTCCTTGGTATTGGCCACTGCCGTGAGCAACTGGTTGGCGTCGGCGCCGGTGAGTTTGGCATTGACGGCGAAACTTGATGCCTCATGGCGAAGGTCAGCAGTAATGCTGCCGTTAATCTGTCCGCCAAAAATTCCCGCGGTCAAGGGATTCAACGTAATGACGCCGTGGTTGAGGTTGACGTTGGAGTGCACGTTCGTCAGCGTGGTGCGGTCATAGATCAGGCTGCCGACGGTGATGGTGCCGCTGCCTGTCGCGGTGTCCAGGAAACTCGGCTGCGGCGCCGGGGCCGCGTACGCTGTGGGCACCAGGCTCCACGATGACTCGGCCTTCTTGGCGGGAGCGGGCTTACTGGCCACCAGCTTCTGGAGCTCGGTGATGTTCAGTTTGTCGGCCGTGAGCGCGAAGGTGAGGCGCGGCGCCTGAAAGTTGGCGACGCTGAGATTACCGCTGGCGCTCGTCGATCCGACCGAAGCCGCGAGGTTGGTTACGTTGAGCGAGTTCTGGGTGAACTGCAGGTTGGCGTTACGAACATTGACTGGCTGCGTCAGCGACGGGGTCTTTAACACGGCGTTCTGCACTGCGCCCGAGCCAGTGAAGGTCATCGCATCGGTGTTCTTGATGGGACCGACAGCATGCACGTCGATGGTGACGGCTCCGCTTCCGCTCATGCCCTCCGCCGCGCTGACGCCGTACGCCTTGGCGATGTTCAACAACTCATCCAGTTTGGCGTTGACGGTTTTGAACGTGGCATCCACCGTGGGCGAAGGCGTCGTGTACTGCGCGATGCTCATCTGCCCGGAGAGCGTGGTCGCGCCGGAGGTCACAGTGAACGGGTTGGAGCGAATGTCCTGCGGCGTCATCGCGAGATCGATGGCTGGGACCTTAACCGCCTGCGGAATGTCCTTGCCGGTCACTTCGAGGTCGTGGCCGTTCACCGTCCCGTTGAGAACGAGCCGATCGGTCGGTCCCTGCGCGTGGACATTGGCCGTGAGCTTTCCGGTGATCTTCGCGTTGGGGCTGAAGGCCACACCGAAGGCTGCGGCCAGGCGTGCGGCGTCTTCGATGGACGCATTGCTGGCCGACACGTTGAGGTCAGCCACAGAAGTCGGGCCGTGGGTATTTAGCGTTCCGCTGACCGCTAGCGGAGTTGAGCCCAGCTTCACGTCGCCCTTTCCAATCTGAATCACATCGTTGTTGAGGTCGTCGGTCACATTGAAGTCGGCGGTGATCGGATAACCGACCTGCACGTTGTGAATGACCGCGTCGTTGATCTTTAACGAGCCCTTGGCCGACATCTTGCCGCCAGCGTTGGTCAGGTCAGTCGAGCCTGAGAGCATGGCATCGGTGCCCTCAAGCGCGGCGGTGTTGAGGAACTTCTGCGCTCCGGCCAGCGAAACTTCGTTCAGCTTCAGCGTGCCGTCAAAGGGAGTGCTCAACATCTGCGTCTGATTGATGGGACCACCCTTGCCGCTGAGTTCGAAGGTCTCCGCTCCCTTGCCAGGAACATGCGCCGCCAGGTCGATCGAGAATGGCTGGTTGGGCGCGTAATCCTTCAGGGTCAGGTCGATGTGGTCATACACCGCGCGCGGCTGATGCTTCTGGTCGTCAGTAACCGCGACTTGGCCGTCGGAGATGGCAAGTTTGTCCAGCGCAAACGAGCTGCCACTGCTTGCTGCGGGAGCTTGTGCGGGAGCTGGGGCGTTGGCTGGCGGTTTCGTCTGAGCCGAAGGAGGCGCGCCTCCCGGAGCTGCTGCCGCCGGGACTTCACCGAGGCTGGCGAAATTCCATACTCCCGCCTGGTCTTTGATCAGCTCAATCTTGGGACGCTTCAGAGTGAGGCTTTCAATCGCGATCGTCTTGCTAAGCAGTGGAAACAGTTTCAAGCTGATGTCCAGCTCGCCGATGTCGGCAAAGGGAAGGTTGCTGCGGTACCGAGAATCTTCCCCGATGGTGACGTCCTGCACTTGCACGCGCAACGGGAAGACCGCCAGAGACATGGCTCCCAGCTTGACCGGGCGATTGAGGCGGCTTTGTAACTGCGCCTGGATCTCACCGCGGTACTGGTTGACGTCGATGATGTGCGGCAACGCCAACATGACCAGAACCACGATCACTATGAGGGCGACGACACCGATCGCGACCTTCTTCATATTCATACGGGGCCTCCTATTTGCAGACGGCTGGCACGCGCTGAACCAAGTTTATGGGAAATCGTTGACGCAAGACAGAGTGCTGTCGGGAACTTGCGTTTGAAGCTTCGCGGGGGGAACGACAATTCATGACACGTCGGCGTTAAAGCGACGCTGCACGAGATTCTATCGCGAAAACGCTACGACGGGGCGGTTGTCGTCTCGTCTTCTTCGGCGTGGATGAGGCCAAACTTCTTCAGCTTGTAACGAAGCGCGTCGCGGCTGATGTCGAGCAGTCGAGCGGCGTGGGTCTGGTTGCCGTTGGCTTGCGTCATCGCCATCTCCACCAGGGCGCGCTCTACTTCCTCCAGCGACGTTCCGCCTTCGGGGATGGAGAGCCGAGGAAGGCTGCGGCCATCGGGCAACTGGGTTGTGCTTCCGCCATTGCCACTGCTGCTGCCAGATGACATTTCGAAGGCGGTGTAGGATGCCTGCTGCTGGGCCACGGCAAACGGCATGTAAGCCGGACGCAGTACGTCGCCGTCCTCGAGGATCATGGCGCGCTCGACGGCGTTTTTCAGTTCGCGCACGTTGCCCGGCCAGTCGTACTTCATCAGCAGCTGCCGGGTTTCATCGGTGATGCCTTGAACCGCTTTGCGGAACTTGCGGTTGTAGCGATCGATGAAGTACTCCACCAGGGGCAGGATGTCTTCTTTGCGCTCGCGCAGTGGCGGCAGAAAGATCGAGATGATTGCGAGGCGATAGTACAGGTCCTGGCGGAAGGTGCTCTCCCGCACCGCCCGCTCGAGATCGCGGTTAGAGGCAGCAATGACGCGCACATCCACTTGCATGTCGCGCACTCCGCCCACGCGGCGGATGACCTGGTCCTCGAGCACGCGCAGCAACTTGGCCTGCAACAGTGGCGATAGCTCTCCGATCTCATCGAGGAAGAGCGTGCCGCCATCGGCCATTTCGAACATGCCCTTCTTCATAGCCTTGGCGTCGGTGAAGGCACCGCGCTCGTGGCCGAAGAGCTCAGCTTCCATCAGGGTCTCGGGAATCGCCGAACAGTTGATGGCGACGAAGGGCTTTTCCTGGCGGCGGCTCTGGTAATGAATGGCCTTGGCGATCAGGTCCTTCCCGGTGCCGCTCTCGCCTTGCACCAGGATGGTCGTCGCCTCGCTGGCTGCTACCTTGTTCACGAATCCCAGCAACTCGGCCATTTTCTCCGAGACGCCTATCACATTGTGGTAGCCGGCCCGGCGGCGCACTTCACCGCGTAGCGACTCGACCTCGGTGCGCAGGCGGGTGGTCTCCAAAGCGTTCTTGACGGCGACCGCAAGCTCGTCGAAGTCCAGCGGTTTGCCGACAAAGTCGTAAGCACCGAGCTTGAGAGCCGTCTTGACGTCCTCAAGCTGCGGATCGGCGGTGATCATGATGATCGCGCGTGCGTCCCCGGCTTTCTTAATCTGTTCGAGGACGTCGATGCCGCTGGCGTCGGGCAGGCGCACGTCGAGTAGCACGAGATCCGGAGACTCGTTGTGGGCCACGCGAAGCGCGGCCGCGCCGTTGTCAGCCTCCAGAACGCGATATCCCCACTCTTCGCACTTCTGCCTGAGAGACCAACGAACCAGCTTCTCGTCGTCTACGATGAGAACCTTTTCCGAAGGCATTGCGTATATCTAGCTTACTACGATGACGCGCCGTCGGAGCAGTCCGGATGTTCTACATGGCGCACCGACCGTGGTTCTGCGGTGGCGGAAACCTCGCCATGAGGGCTGTCCAACGACGGACACGGATTTCGCGTTACGAACAGCTCTTTGGCCGGGTCAGGCGTCAGCGGTGTCTATATTCAGTGACTTCCGTTGGTGGTAAGAATGCAGTAATTCATTCAGGGCTCCGGCTCGCAGGAGACGCAATTATGGAATCGGTAATGCAGGACCTTCGCTTCACCGTTCGTCAATTGCTGAAAAACAAGAGCTTCACCCTGACGGCGATCCTCTCGCTTGCTCTGGGCATCGGCGCTACTACGGCGGTGTTCAGCGTGGTGTACGGCGTCCTGCTCGACCCTTATCCCTACAAAGACGCCAAGCGCATGGTGCACGTGGAGTTGTTCGACAGCAGCGGGCGCCAGATGGGACTGGTGTTCAACACCGGGTCGGAATTGACCGAACTGAAGCAGGCGAAGTGCGTGGACGAGATTTTCATGCAGGGCGGCAACACCGTCACCATGACCGGCACCGACCAGTTACCCGTCTCGGTGCAGCTGGGCGAATACACGCCAAATCTCTTCGAATACATGGGAGTTCCGCCCCTGCTGGGGCGGCAGTTCACGTCGGCCGACATGACTGACGGGAAAGCGTCGCCGGTAGCCGTGCTGAGCTATCTGTTCTGGAAGAAGCAGTTCAACGCGAGCCGCGATGTGCTGGGTAAGACGATCGAAGTGGACCACAAGCTGTACACCGTCATCGGAGTCGCCTCCCCGAGATTTACGTGGGGCGATTCGGATGTCTACGTCCCCTACATTCCGACCGCCGA
>Ga0070766_10001597_pt1 | contig 11106 bp, 10 predicted proteins | sample HubBroMetageWFT6_FD_69782 | JGI IMG/M metagenome (GOLD analysis project Ga0070766, IMG submission 69782) | Warmed and freeze-thawed soil microbial communities from the Hubbard Brook experimental Forest, New Hampshire - Hubbard Brook CCASE Soil... | ecosystem: Environmental > Terrestrial > Soil... | reverse complement strand
CCATCCATTTCCGGCATCACCACGTCCGTTATGAGCATGGCGGGCTTGTTTGCTAACGCCGCAGCGAGCGCTTGCTTTCCGTCGACAGCCAAACTCACGGAATATCCCCTGGCGCTCAGGTAATGTTTCAACTGCTCGGCCTGGGTCGGGCTGTCTTCTGCTATGAGTATCTCGATGCCATTGCTGACATTTGTCCTACGCTCGTCCATAGCTCATCTGACCTCGCAAGGGCTCCGCTGGAGAAGCGACCCCTCGATAGCGTTTCATGCGCGGACGCTTTCCGTGCTCGGTTCGCTGCATACTCCGCCTACTAAAGTTGTCAGCATTGTCGAAATCTTCTCCGGAGGAAGGACATAGGTTGCCCCACCCAGCCTTATCGCCTCGCCCGGCATGCCGTGTATTACGGAGCTCTCTTTGTCCTGCGCGATGGTTACCGCACCCTGCTCCTTCATCAATTTCAATTCCAATGCTCCGTCTTTTCCCATCCCGGTGAGCAGCACACCGATCGCGCTCTGGCCATACGCCTTAGCAACGGAGCGAAACAGATACGAAACGGAGGGACGGAGCCCATTCTCAGGCTCATCTGTGTTGAGCCAAATGCGTCCATCGCCAGCAACCCTCATATGAAATCCGTCCGGTGCGACGTACACCCGTCCCGGAACAACTTGTTGCCCATGCACGGACAACTGGACAGGGAGACTCGACGATTGCGCCAACCACTCCGCAAAGCCCTGAGTAAAGCCAGCCGCGATGTGCTGCACGATCAAAACAGGAAGGGGAAAGTCCTTGGGCAGCCCAGACAGAATGATTCGAAGTGCGGGTGGGCCACCGGTTGAAGCCCCGATCGCTACCAACTGACTCTCGGTCTGTGCAGTCCGACGCTGGATTTGCGCAGACAGCGAAGCCGCGGGAAGGGTCTTTCCCGGTCGAAGCTGCGGCCACCGCCTCACCACCTTCACTTCCGACATCAGCTTTACGGTCTGCACAAATTCCGCAGCACTCTGTTCATGTTCCGGATGGCCAAAACCAGAAGGTCTCGGCAACACGGCGAGAGCACCCGCCTCGATGGCTCGAAAGACGCTGGCCGTTTCTGCAACGTCAAGCGTTCCACTCACGATGATAATCGGTGTGGGATGGGTCTCCATGATCCGCCGAGTCGTGTCAAATCCGTTCATCTTCGGCATGTGCACGTCCATGGTGATTATGTCGGGTCTGATCCGTTCCACTGCTTCGAGCGCTTCTTCTCCGGTTACCGCCATTCCGACGACCTCGATCTCCGGATCAGAGCCGAGAACATGCAGTAAGAACTCCCGCACTACTGGTGAATCCTCAACGACCAAAACTCTAACCATCCTTCGCTCCTGATCGCAGCTCCGATCCATTTCCTTCTAGATTAGTCTTCGCACAACCTCCAACAAGTTACCCTGATCGAAACTGCTCTTCACTATGTAAGCATTGGCTCCTACATCGGCCCCGCGCTCCCGATCTTGACGGGAATCCAGCGCGGTTACGAGCACAACCGGCAAGGAATTGAGTCTCTTATCGGCACGGATCTTAGCGGTGAGATCAAAGCCACTCATCCTGGGCATCTCTACGTCCGACACCACTAAGTCAAAACTCTCACTCCCGAGTACACGTAGGGCCTCGGAACCGTCGATCGCCGTCTGCACCCTGTACCCAGCGGACTCCAGAATATTTTTGAGAAGAGTTCGGGCAGTGATTGAGTCTTCCGCTATCAGGATCGACTTCGGCAGCTGTTCTGCCTCATGAATCGCAGTCACGGGAGTCATGCTGGCTGCGGACCGCATTAAGTCCGCGACGTTGAGCACCGGCAGCACCTTGCCGGTTCCAAGAAGCGTGGCGCCGGCTATGTTGTGCACGCGGAGCAGTTGTCTCCCCAAGCTCTTTACCAAGACTTCTCGTTCGTCCAGGATTTCATCGACGAGAAACGCTATTTGCTCGCCGGCCCAGGCAAGAACAACCACGGGCACCTTGCGCTTCGGATCGGGTGCTGTATTTCCCGGAATGATCGCCAAGACATCGCCGAGCCGGACTGCGGAAGCTGCCTGCCCATCTACCTGGATGGTCTCCCGGTTTTCCGCGCTCCTTATTTCGTCCATGCCCAACCTGAGTACCCTCTGCACATGCCTGGTTGGAAGCACAAAGAGACTTTCGCCCACGCGAACCAGGACCCCTCGAAATCGAGCGAGGGTGAGGGGCAGAAGGAGCCGGAATGTGGTCCCAATTCCCAACTGCGTTTCAACCGAAACCGATCCGCCAACCTTTTCGGCTTTTTCCTGAACGATGGCAAGCCCAAGCCCGCGGCCCGAAACCTCTGTGATTATTGGGCTAGTGGAGATCCCAGACTTGAAGATGAGAGGCGTTGCTTGTTGCTCATCCATTTGCTGAGCACCATCTGGAGAGAACATACCGAGCTTGACGGCCGCCGCACGTACCTTCTGAACATCGATGCCCCCGCCATCATCCGCGACGACGATTTCGACCTTGTCTGCACTTTTGGGCAATATAGTGATGGTGATCGTCGCCCGCAGTGGTTTTCCTCCTGCTTTGCGCTGCTTCGGAGTCTCGATACCGTGATCGATGCAGTTTCTCACCAGATGAATTAAGGGATCTTTCATCTCCTCCAAAATTCGCCTATCCGTCTCGATCTCACTGCCCGCGATTGTCAAATCCGCGGCCTTACCGCAGTCCCGGCAAAGGTCCCGAACAAGTTTGGGGAAGGATTCGAGAAGCATGGAAAAAGGTACCGTCGAGATGCGCTTCATCTCTTCGACAAAATCGTCCACTCGTCGGTCAAGTGCTCGGCGGTCGTTTTCGAGACGTTTGACTAGAACCGTGAGCTTGTTCTCGACTGAATGCAGGGAGCTTTCATTTCGGTCGAGAAAGGCCAAGACCTTCGGAATCCGGGAAGGGGTTGCTGTTTGCCCATTCGACAATCGACTCTCTCCGCTCGATCGAAGTTCGCCGTTGAGGGACTTCGATATGGCCCGCACCTGGGGGCGCACCTTCCTCCATTCTCTTTCCCACGAGGCGAGGGATGCACCGATCTCGCGCAACTCCGCGACGCGTTGGGCCTTTGTCGCTTTGGCCGAGATGAATTCTTCGGCCTGGCGAAGAAGCGAATCGACCTTGGACATCGGAACTCTCAGTGTCTGCGATAAACCGGTCGCATCGGCGGAGTGCCGTGGATCAACGGCATCCTCCGAAGGCAGGCGAGGTCCCGTCCCTGATTTAGCCAAGCTATCCCGTTCGATCAGTTGCGATCCTCGCTGTCCTAACTGCGGGAGAGGCGTCTTGGCGACTTCGGGAGTGTCTGGAGTTTGGGGTGGGCGGGATCCATCGCTTTGGGCAACTTCAGTAGCAGAGCCTGAAAGGAGAGCGCCCAGTCGATCGGCCATTTGGTGAAGCTGATCGAAGAGATCGGGGGAGAGCGATACCTCATGAGCCTTCAACCTAGCAAAGAGGCCTTCCAGAGACTGGCAAGCGCTTTCGATTCCAACCAGGTTCACCGAACGCGCCGCACCCTTCAAGCTGTGCGCCTCCCGGAAAACGGTTTCGATAATCTCCATCCGCCCTTCAGGCGAGGACACTTTTTCCAGTTCGATCAGCCCGGAAGAAATGGCGCTGACATGTTCTTCCGCTTCGACCTTGAAGGTCGCGAGAAGTCTCTTCAGAAACTCTTGATCCTTCTGTCCCATTTGCCGTTCTCAGACTCTGTAGTCCGCGCTCGCCAGGTCGCGTTAACCATTAAGGTCACGAGCCATTTTCTCAGGAGGCTTTCGCTGCCATGGTCTGCTCTCCAACCTTGTAGACCGCGACCAACTCTTTGAGCCTTCGTCCTAGTTCGTCAATGTTTCTTGCCGCACTCTCTGTTTGCTTCGTGCTGGCAACATTTTGCGTGCTCGCTGTCTTGATACTCTCCATCGCCAAAGCCACCTGGTCCATGCCAGCCATTTGCTGTTGGCTTGAGGCAGCAATCTGTGCGGCAGCTTGGGCCGCCTCCGCTATGCTCTCCGCCAGTTGCTGGACTGACTCGCCGGCCCTAGCAGCCTGTTGAACGCCTACTTCCACGGCTTTGCTGCCTTGTTCGGTTACCATCACGGCAGCATTTGTCGCTTTTTGAATCTCACCCAGGATGCTCCGGACCTGGGCCGTTGCCTGCTTGGATTGATCGGCGAGATTTCGCACTTCTTGCGCCACTACGGCAAACCCCTTTCCTTGCTCCCCTGCCTTCGCGGCCTCAATCGAAGCGTTGACCGCCAGCAGGTTCGATTGCTCCGCGAGATCGTTCACCGTCAGCATGATTTCTCCGATGGCCTGACTCTGTTCGCTCAGGCGCACGATGCTTTCCGCGATAGACTCCATTTGCTCGCGAATCTGCTTCATCGCATCGATTGACTCCGCAGTTGATTTCTTTCCGCCCTGGGACACCTGCGATACCTTCTGCGCGCTCTCGGACACATATTTGGCTTTCTGACTGGACAACTGTGCGGTTTGTTTGACTTGTTCGACGGTGGTTGTAGTTTCGGAAACAGCGGTTGCAGTCTCAGTCGCCGCGGCTGCCACTTGAGTGGTAGTCGCGACGATCTCCTGGGCCGAAGAGGAGAGAACACTGATCGATTCCTGTATCTCCCTCGTAACGCGCCGAAGATTCTCCCGCATGGTGGCAAAGGCCTTTCCCAGAGTGTCCTTGTCGGACTTTGGTTTCACCTCGACGGTGAGGTCGCCAGCAGAGATTTGTTCGGCCACTTTGGCCACTTGCCCGAGCGACTCCGCCATCTCCGCAAATGTCTTGGCCAAGACCCCGATCTCGTCTTTCCGACCGTTGGAAATCACCCCGACGGACAAGTCTCCCAGGGCAATCTTCTGTGCCGCAGCGGAGACTTCGCGGAGTGGTCCGACGATGTTCCGTGTCAGCCAGACACCAACGACGCCCAAGAGTACAAGTGAGATCACACAACCGAGTATGATGGTCAGCACTGTGCGGTGGGCACGGTCTTTTTCCTCCGCTGACCGCTTGTCTAGCAAGCCAGTTTCTTCGCTTACCATCGCACTGACCAACTTCCGGACCGCATCCATTGCCGTCTTGCCCTTGTCCGTGAGGATCTCCTGCGAGGCCGCCGCGAATCCTTTCATTTTCCGCAGGTCGATGACCGCTTGAATCTCGGTGAACTTGCTGGCAACCAGAGGCTCAAGAGCCTGAAGACGCTGCTGCTGGATTGGATTGTCGGAGGTTAGGTCCCGCAATTGTTTCAGTTTCTGATCCACCATGTCACGCGCAGTGTTGTAGGGTTCCAGATAACCTGACTCACCGGTGATGACATAGCCGCGTTCACCAGTCTCCCCATCCTTCATCGCGGACAATAACTCGTCGAGATCGGTAAGGACCTGATGCGTATGTTGCACCCAGTCCGCGGAACTGCTGAGCTTGGTCGTACTGTCATAAGACGCCGCACCGACAACGAGAAGTACCGCTAGGGCGAGGCCAAAGCTACTTGCAATCTTGTTCCCAATCGACCATTTCATCAGGTTCTCCTTATTGGGACGGTTGATATTTAGGAAGCGTCCTTGCCACCATCGTTCACGACAATCCTCTCGTCGGAGAGGATTGTCGCGACGTCGAGAACCACCAAAGGGTCTTTCGTGATTCCCTTCAGATACTCCGCCCGAATACCGGTCAGGGTGGGGAGAGAGGTTCGAAACTCGTTACGCGCTATGGCTCGCACTCCAAGGACAGCATCGGCGAGAATGCCGAGTTCCATTTGATGGGTTCGAACCACAATAACCTTGTTCAGGTCGGTCAAGCCTTTCTCGGGAAGATCAAAAAGCTTCTTTATGTCGATGACCGAAAGAATTTGCCCGCGCACATTGGTAAGGCCCAGGACAAACGCCGGTGTGCCCGGCAGTGGCGTAAACTCGGTAAGCGCATGGATTTCGCGTATATACGTCAATTCGATTCCATAGTGCTCAGACGCCAGGAGGAACTCCACAACCTCTAGTGGCGATTGCGAGAGTTCTTTCTCACCTTTCCGTTCCTGAGCCAGGAATCGGGCTCGCGCTCGCAGAATGGTCCGTCTTTCTTCGATACCGGGACTTAATCGTTGCTGCATCGCGGATCGAGACATCTCCAGGCGGCGATGTAACTCGGACCAATCGGTTCCGCCGTTTTGCCCGCGGCCTTGATAAAAACCCGTCTTTTGTTCGGGCATTGCGCCTTCCTTCTCAATCGGCGGACTATTGCCTACTAAAGCTTGTGATCTCTGTCCCACCCGGCGTACGTGTGGCACTTGGGCTGCGACGGCTTGCTGCAGCTCTCTGACTACGTTGAAGAGTCACGATCTCTCTCAGTCGGCGAGCAGAAAGGCCTTCGGATTCCGGCACGGTTTCTTCCGGTCCGTAGCCCGCGAGGAGCAATAGAACATTCTCGAAATGTTTTTCGGATTCCTTGAGATCTCCCTGTCGCAAGGCAAGACTCCCCAAAGCAAAGTGGCCGAGCGTAAAACGGGGATCGACGTACACAGCTCGCCTGAGCGAACAGATGGCTTCTTCTGGCAAATCTTGTTCCTGTAAGATCGTGGCTCGCAGATAGTGAGCGCACGCAGTCATCTTGTCGGACGCGATGGCTTTTTCACACCAGATCATTGCCGCCGTAAGATTTCCTTGGTTGGCGTAAATCCGCGCCAACAACAACATCGCCCTGGCGTCATTCGCGTTCTGGGTTATGACCGCGATACCTATCAGGACCGCGTCCTCGTAGTGGCCTCGCTGATAGAGCTCCAAGGCTTGGTCATACAAAAGCGGTGCTTTCGGGGTGTCTGGGGGCCCATGATTGTCCGCCCGCGGAACGCTGACCTCCAGCTGGGAGGCTTTTGTTGATCCCGATTCCTGAATCGCACTTTCAGCGGTCCGAATGCCCAGCGGAACCTCATCCGGAGGGTAGGAAAACGACGCAGTCACCATTTGCGGCGGGGTGGCTCCTTTTCTGTAGAGCGTGGCTCCAGCGACGCTGACGCTAGTGAACTCCGAGAACAGGGTCTGCGAGGTTTCAGCGGGGCCTACCATGAGCCAACTCTCGGCGGCTAGGGACCGGTGGAATTGATGGATCACCTTCTTGATAGCCTCTGGGGTGAAGTACATCAGCACATTCCGGCAGAGGATGACATCCATCGCGTTCGTACCGTTCAAGAGCGACGGATAAGCGTCCTCAACCAGGTTGAGATACGAGAAGGTCACCATCTTCTTGATGTCCGGAGAAATGGCCCAATGTCCACCTGGAGCGGCCTTGAAGTATGTGTTTTTGACCCATTGCGGAGTGTCCCGGAATGACCAGTTTGTGTAGATCCCTTCAGAAGCTTTGTGAAGCGACCGAGTATTCAAGTCCGTTGCCAGAATTGTTATCTTCCATTCCTTCAGATCGGCGATTATTCTGCTGAGAACGATTGCGAGAGAGTAAGGCTCCTCGCCCGAGGCGCAACCGGCACTCCAGATCCTGAGTTGGCCGCCGGAAGCGTGGCGAGAACGGATTAACTCTGGCACGATTTGTTGCTCAAAGACTTCTAGGCTGCTCTTTTCTCGAAAGAAGTAGGTCTCACCAACCGTCAAGTAGCTTGCCAGTGTTTCCAGTTCGTTCTGCGTCAAGGCCGAAGACAGCACTCTTCCGATGAAGCGCTCGAAATCGTCCCGGAAGGCGCATTCGCGCGATGCGGCGCAGGCACCACGTTCCAGGTCATTCCACCGTTCTCGCGGAAAGTGCAGGCCAAGGCGCGAGCCGACAAAAGCACTGAGTTCAGCCAGCAGCGTTTCGGATACCTTCGCAGTCATTCTGCTCCTTGCCGCTTGGCCAAGGCGTCGTGAAGTTGGCTTTCTTCCTGGGGTGAGAGAAAGAGATCAAGGTCATGAATGAACAATATGTCCTTGTCAAGACTAGCTATACCTTCGACATATTGCGCGCCCGGCACGATTGTCTCGGCCTCCGTAATCTCCTCGGTCGGCCGCTCGACGACTCCAATAACTGCGTCGACGACCAGAGCAACGATTCTGCAGGCGCTATCCGCTACGATTAGCTGGTCACTTAAGTTAGCCTCTCTTTCCGTTAGTCCAAGCCGTCTTCGTATGCTTAAAACCGGGACAACCGCACCATGTAAGCTGACCACTCCGAGAACGATCTCCGGCGCCTTCGGCAGCGGGGTTACTTCCACCATACGCAACACTTGCCGGACACTTGCCAAGCGCAGTGCGTACGGTTGCCGGTTAAGGGTGAAGGCGACAAGTTGATTCAACATCCGAGGCTTCATGCTCGCAGTGAAAGAATCCCTTGGCCACGGGGAGGCACTCTAGCCAGATATCCCTACATTTAAGCAAATGAAACGATAACAGCGATGTGCAATATCGCTCATAACCTTCTCGTGCCAGTGAGAAATTTGCTCAGCTTTAGGCCAGCCAGCTCCCGCCGTCTTCGTTGCAGACCATCCGGCGGCACCTCTGGGGGTGGGTGCAGATTCCCGATGGTATTGCTTTCGCCTTCACAGCACGAGGCATTGCTTCAGGCAATGGTCAGTTAGTAAATAGGGCAAGGTGGAACCGAGTAGCAATATGAACGCGAGTGAGCAACAACTGGTACGAGGGCCCGTCATCCAAAGCGTTGGTAGGGGCTCGTTGATCCACCGCCGCAGGGTTCTTACCCCATCCGCAGATTGATCCTTTTTGACCATCTTTGTGGATCGCCAACTGCGACAATTTAGCAGAGGTCAGGCGTGGCATCGCGGAGCGGAAAGGACAAAAGTGAGGACAGCAAAGAGTGTCGCGGTCATTCTAGAGCGGGAACTCGCTTCCACGATACAGGAATGGCTGAAGCAGGTGAACCTGCTTCCAGAGCTGGCCAACATTCCACTCAGCGATTCGGACCGTACCGGCCATCTACCTCAACTGTTCGACGACCTGCTTTGCCGCCTGCGACTTCCGAGGGATGCCCAGCCGCGCGCTTCCATCGCCGCAGCCGCTCACGGCGGACAACGATTCGCGCAGGGCTACTCTCCTTCCATGCTAGTTGAGGAGTCGCGGATATTTCAGGTCACCACATTCGGCACATTGCATCTCAATCAGAGCGAACTGGACCAGAATCAGGTGCTGTTAGACGTGATGATTATTGCGGACGAAGCAGATCGTCAACTCACAGAAACCGTGCGAAGCTTTATGGCGGCTCAACAGGCCTCAACAGCAGCCTAACTATCCATCGTAAGCTGCCCAGATCCGCCAGAGCGGCTGGCGGCTTGGCAACCTGCCAGTCATGGGATTCGCTCTAGTGTGCTTTAGCGATCATTGAACTTTGTCACTCGAGGGTGGCATTTCTGACATCGCGACGGCGACGCTCCCTCGCCGCTTGCTCGGCCAAAGGTCGTGGCACGTCAACCTGCTTTTGGAGCTTCGCAAAATCGGGATCGTCGGAAAGTTCGGGTTTCTTGGAATCCCCATTCCGCGTTCGCTCTGCCGCACGAGCATCTCCTCTACTCCACATACGACGCTCAGGTCGAAGCAAGCCTGTGCGATCCCGTATCTGTCCAGTCGCCCCGCACGACCTGCTCCACGTCATAGTTGATCGGAACAAGGGGTTGCACTTTGCAGGGCATTGGTTGCGGGACCGGATCACGTACGGTCCCTTCAAACACCAACACGCGTTGGTAATGACGCGGAGACCTATGGTCACGCAAGTACCGAGAAATTCTCTTTTTCAGGTCCGCGTTTAGAAGGAATTGCGCTCTCCGCAAATTCGCTGCGGTTGCCGGGACGACTAACTCTTTCCGGCTGCCACAGAGATCCGGCCGATAGAACATGGCCAACACCAACACATCGCCCTTGTAAGAACGCGGCGCGTCTGATTTCGTACATCCCGGATATGTCACCTTCACTCGGCTGGCGGAGCAAACCCGAACAGCACGGTGCTCACCGAATAAGTAATGTTCCGGGAGTAGGTCACCTTGCAGGCCACCGGTCCCAAATCCGCTTCCAAGACCTGCCCCACAAACAGTACTGGAGACTCGGTTTGTGGAAGGAATGCGTCCGCTGCTTGCGAATAGCCTACCGGTTGCTCGGATGCCGAAGCATTGCAAGCCGTAATCGCGACCAGGACAAGGAAAACGCGCCCCAACGTCGAAATCCGCATACTGTTCAGACACCCACGCCACCCGGTTTATTCCGGTGGGGGGATTGTCACTTAGGGTAACCCCAAGCGGGAATATTTGTACCATCGCAATTTCACCAACTACCAGGTTGTGAGTGAAATGGCCCGCGCCTCCCGCTCAAAGCGCTGCTTCAGATCAAGATTGGAAGAAAGATGGTGTGGCAGGACCTTGATCGCGACCGTCCGGGGTCGTAAGGAAATGTCGAGCCTGATTTCGTACTGAACTCATGCTTGAGGTCTTCGGTCGAGCCCACTACCGTCATAGTTTAACCGACGAGAACCCGAGCCTATAGATACGCCAATCCTTCTACCGCAACTGTCAAAATGAGACGACAACCTCGAAAATCAATCCTAATCAAGCAAAGAGATTAACTCGCTGCTAGGCTTCATCCTTTGCGGAATGGAAGGGGAATGAACTCAATCGAGAAGGCCCTTTGGTTCATCGAAAACCGTCTTGCAGGGGAACTTTCCCTGCAAGCAATTGCGCAATCGGTTGGTGTATCCAACCATCATCTTGCACGAACCTTCGGCGCGGCGACTGGACAATCTCTCATGCGATATGCACGCGGCCGACGTCTTAGCGAAGCTGCGCACGCTCTAACTGCCGGTGCTCCAGATATTCTCGCCGTCGCCCTTTCCGCAGGTTATGGCTCACATGAGGCATTCACCCGCGCGTTTCACGAACAGTTCGGGGTCACACCCAAGAGTTGTCGCGCCGCGGGTAGTCTCGATCATATTCGACTCGTGGAACCGATTCGTATGGATAGGTCCTTGCTCATAGACCTCGACGGCCCACGTTTCGAGGATCATATGGAACTCTTGATCGCAGGATTCGCCGCCCGCTACACCTTTGAGACCAATGAAGGCATTCCAGGCCAATGGCAACGGTTCAATCCACATATCGGCAG
>Ga0070766_10001596_pt1 | contig 11106 bp, 8 predicted proteins | sample HubBroMetageWFT6_FD_69782 | JGI IMG/M metagenome (GOLD analysis project Ga0070766, IMG submission 69782) | Warmed and freeze-thawed soil microbial communities from the Hubbard Brook experimental Forest, New Hampshire - Hubbard Brook CCASE Soil... | ecosystem: Environmental > Terrestrial > Soil >... | reverse complement strand
ATACAGTTTTTAGAGGGTGGATACAGAACTCATGGCGATTGCGGCCCCCAACACTTCCAGAACCTCCATGGCGCCCGGCACGGGGCAAAGTTACGGCGCTCCGCTGGCCACGGTGACGACGCTTTTCTTCATGTGGGGATTTCTTACCTGCCTGAATGACATTCTGGTTCCGCACCTGAAATCGATTTTTGACCTCACTTATTTCCGGGTCATGCTGATTCAGTTTGCATTTTTTGGAGCTTACTTCGTTTTTTCCCTACCTTCGGCGAAGATCATTGATTGGATTGGCTACCAGCGATCGATGGTGGTCGGTCTGCTTACCATGGGAGTGGGCGCTTTTCTGTTCGTGCCGGCGGCTAGCGTTCCATCGTACCCATTATTTCTGGGAGCGCTCATTGTTCTTGCGGCGGGAATCACCTGTCTGCAGGTCGCGGCGAATCCCTATGTGACCGTGCTGGGAAAACCGGAGACAGCCTCAAGCCGGCTGAATCTGACTCAGGCATTCAACTCCCTAGGCACATTTCTGGCGCCGTTTTTTGGTGGGCTGCTGATTCTGAGCGCGACCACTAGATCGATTGAAGATATACGAGCGTTGGCACCGGATGCGCTGCAAGCCTACCGATTGCATGAGGCGGCGACCGTCAAGATGCCCTACGTGGGCTTGGGCATTACTCTGGTGCTGCTGGCCATCGCCATCGGCAGTTTCAGGTTGCCGAAGATCGAACATGCTCAGCATAAAGTCGGGGAGAAGGTAAACGACTCCATCTGGAGACATCCGAACTTGATTTTCGGGGCGATCGCCATCTTTGTTTATGTCGGCGCCGAAGTTTCGATTGGTAGTTTCTTGGTGAACTACTTTGGCCAGCCCGAGATTGGCGGACTGACGGAAAAGGTCGCCGCCAGCTTCGTCGCGCTCTATTGGGGCGGTGCGATGGTGGGTCGTTTCTTCGGATCAGCGCTCCTGAGTGGAGCAAAAGCAGCCTACATGGCCCTTGCTTCGGTTGGAGGAGTTGTTCTGTTTCTCATCTCAGCGTGGGTTGCTCGCACTTGGGCTGCTAACCTCGCGGCCCCCTCCGGCCATTTCAGTTTGACTGCTGTCCTATGGGCTATCGTCTCGATCTTAGTCGCTGCCCGCCCGCTTTTTGCTCTTGTCGCCGTGGTGGCGGCTATTCTCGCAATCGCGACCACTCTTAGTGGAGGCCATTTGGTAGCAAGAACGGGAGTGCTGCTTGGCATTTGCACCGTGAGTGCGGCTGCGCTGGTCGCGATCTCAATGCTGACGACGGGACACACGGCGATGTACACCATCATCCTGGTCGGATTCTTTAATTCGATCATGTTCCCCAGCATTTTCACGTTGGGAGTGGCCGAACTTGGACCGCTCACGGGGGACGGTTCCGGAGTCATGATCATGGCGATCGTTGGCGGGGCAATTATTCCGCTGGCGCAAGGTGCGATTGCCGATCGTATCGGTATTCACCATGCGTTTTTCCTGCCGGTCATCTGTTACCTGTACATTCTGTTCTTTGCCTTGAGCGGATCGCGACCGAACAGCCAACGATACGCAAAGGCTTAGGGCACGGGGAAAAGAGATTCGTTGCCAGAGTAAATAATAAATAAGTCTCAACCACAGAGGGCACTGCGTTCCACGGAGGAACGCCTAAGACCGGGATGATTCTCTGGGCTTTTCCCCGCGCTCTGTGGTTTGAGATTCTTGCATGTGGGATCATTGACAGGCTTTAGCATTTGGTAAAATAATTTGCCCGAGTTTTGGGCATTTACTAAAACGATTTAACCGAGCATGGGGCAAATTAAGACACCGCTTCAAGGGCCGGCCGTAATTACGCTGAAGGCTGTTGCCCATCATCTCGGACTGACACCGGGCACGGTGTCCGCGGTTCTGAACGATTCGCCTTCGGCCCGTTCCATTCCGCAAGAGACCAAGAACCGAATTCATGCGGCCGCCAAGGAACTGAACTACCGGCCCAATTTTTTTGCCCGCACTCTGCGCAACAAGCGCACCTACACCATCGGAGTGATCGCGGAAGAGATTGGCGACTCCTACAGTTCGCCGATTATCAGCGGCATTGAACAGTATTTGCGGCAGCGCGATTATTTCTTTCTGACGGTGGTCCATCGACACGATCCCGTGTTGTTGAATCGGTACTCCCAAATGCTGTTGGAGCGGGGAGTCGAAGGCATCATCACCGTGGACACGACCGTGCAGGAGGCGCCGCTTGTGCCCACCATCGCTATTGCCGGCCACAAGAAGTTGAAGGGCGTGACCAACATTATTCTCGATCACGAGCGGGCGGCGGTTTTGGCTCTGAGCCACCTGAAGGATCTGTCCCACGAGCGCGTCGCGTTCATGAAAGGGAATCCTTTGAGTTCGGATGCGAATGATCGATGGGGGGCGATCTGCGAGGTAGCCGCACAGCTGGGGATGAAGATCGATCCGGAGCTGACGGTGCAGATCGACACAGACGATCCGACTCCCATGTTGGGTTATCCGTTCGCCAAGCAACTGCTGGCGCGCAACCAGCCATTTACGGCAATTTTTGCCTACAACGACATGTCTGCGATTGGCGCTATCCGAGCTCTTCAGGAACACGGATTGCGCGTTCCCCAAGATGTTTCAGTCATGGGCTTCGACGACATCCCGGGAGCTGCATTTCACACTCCGAATTTGACTACGGTGCGGCAGCCGTTGAATCGAATGGGAGAAGTGGCAGCGCAATGCTTGCTGGAACGCATTGAAGGAAAGAAAGAATACCCTTCCGAAATCGCAATTGAGCCTGAGTTGGTCGTTCGGGAATCCACGGCGAAGGCGCCCGGCTCCGCTTAGCATTGCGAATCCGATATAGTATCCGCGTTGCGTGCCAGCCCCTTCATGCCCCCGTCTGAATCATCCAACGTCTTAGTTTCCGCCAGAGCGCTAACCTTCGCGGCTTACGCGTGCTTCGTGCCGATTGGGATCGCGGCCGTGCTGCTCGGTCCCCTGCTGCCGACGTTATCGTCGCGTTGGTCGCTCAATTATTCCCAGGCAGGCGCCCTGTTTACGGTGCAGTATCTGGCTTCGACTTTAGCCGTGGCCCTCTCGGGCGTGCTGGTTTCGCGGTGGGGATTTCGATTCGCAATCAAGACTGGGCTTGTTCTCATGAGCGCGGGCGTTGCCTCGCTGTTGGCTGGCCCGAAGATAGTGGGGACCTTGTGCATCGCGGCGTCCGGAGCCGGCATGGGGCTGGCCGTTCCGGCGGCGAATTTGCTGGTGGCCGAAGTGAATCCGGCCCGGCGAAGCGCAACGCTGAATCTGCTCAACTTCTGCTGGAGTGCGGGCGCGGTGGCCTGTCCGTTTCTGGTGGCGGCCGCCGCGAGAAGCCATCGGATCCCACTGTTCCTGGGGTCGGTGGCCGGATTCGCGCTGCTGGTGGCGATTGGAATCGCAGTCATGCCGCCGTCCATTGTCGAACCGCGTGCGCCGAATGATCCTAATCACGAAAAAGGTTCCGCTATTTCCTGGAAGCAGAGCGCTGTGGCGATTCTAGGAGCGCTCTTTTTTCTATATGTCGGGGTCGAGAACAGTTTCGGGGGATGGATCGCATCCTACGCGAAGAGTTTAGGAAATTTGACGACGGCCGTATCGCTGATGACTCCGTCATTCTTTTACGCAGCGCTCACTCTTGGAAGATGGCTCGCGCCCCTGTTCTTGAGAAGTGTCGACGAAGTTCGGCTGGCGCAGGCGGGATTGCTGCTTGCCTGTGCGGGCATGGCGGGATTGGTGTTATCGGGTGGTCTTTATGGGGTAGCAGGCAGTGCTTGCCTCGCGGGACTCGGGCTTTCCTCTGTATATCCCATTACGATCTCGTTGTTATCTCGAGAATTCGGTTCAGCGTCGAGCCGGATTGGATCCCTGATGTTCACGATGTCGAACCTCGGGGGCGGCATCATGCCGTGGATGGTCGGCGTTTCATCCAACCATTTCGGTACCCTCAAGGCGGGATTGGCTGTCCCCCTGATTGGGTGCGCGACCACGTATGGCTTATATCTGCGACAGTGGAAGGCTGCGCCGGGCGGCAGCCCAGCCAGCCCCGTCCGATAGCCTATCCGCGGACGAATCTGGCTGCCAGTCGGGAAAGACGGACCAAACGATACAACGGGAACAACCGAGCCGGAAGATGAACCGCCTCCCATTCGCTGGGGCCGGGAGTGAACGCAAGGCGGCAAAAGAATCTTCGCCGGTCGCTGCCTCGCTCCCGCAGACGCATCATCAGGCGAAAGTAAGCTAAAGACTCCACGTTGAAAACTGCGCCGCTCACAATGAGAGGTTCAACTTCTTCTACGAGCGCGCGCGCGGCCGGATCTTCGCGAATACTCTTTTCTGCTGCGGGCGAGATTGCGGCGCCTAACAACCGGTTGGCAAGAAGCATGTTGACGCGCAACATTCGCACAATTCCCAGGCTTTCAGCCTGAGACTCAATCCAATTCCAGTTCAGGCTCGGCAGGCCCATGATTCGCGCAATATCGCAGAGCCAAATTAGACGTTCCCAAACGTGTTTGGCGGCGTGCGCCGACAGCACCAGAAACAAATCTTCGTTGGAGGCGGTCTTCATCGGGTGGCCCGCGACCGTGACATCTGCTGCACGCTGGAACAACCCGTCCATATCAAAATCAATGGAATAAAAGCGCGGCTGAATCGCCCACTGCACTTCGAGAAGGTTAGGTCCAGCGGCACCATCGAAAGCAAATTCGTATCCCGATTTCAAATAAGCCCGCTGTTCCGGTCCGGCAAGAGTCAAATGAGGTGTGTAGCCGAGCTCGCCAACCGCATCGCGGATTCTTGACGCATCTTGCGGACGGATCAGCAAATCAATGTCGCCCGACTGCCGCAGCGCGATGTCCCCGTAAATAACTTCTGCCAAAGCGAGGCCTTTGTGGGGTAGAACCTCGATGTCATCCGCAGACAAGCGCTCCACGATCCGGATCAACTCGCGCGAAAGCAACAACGCTTTATGCAGGTTGATCTGATAGCTTCGCATGAGCGAAGACATCTCGTCGGGAGGAACGGCGTCATGCACGCCAGCCAGAGCCTGACAAAGAAGCGGCTGAACCCCGTGGTGGCCCGCCAGATCGAACAGAACCTGCCAGCGGACGGGTTGCTCGAACAGCAGTCGCAGGCGGTCGGATTTTTCTTGCTTGGGAATTGCCGAACAGACGGCGAGTAATAAGGACCGCTCGGTTTCGAGGGCGGAGCTACACCCATGCGCCTTATCCGACATTTCCTGCAGCAGTGCGCTCATCATGATACAGCCGCCGGTTTCCGCGCTGGAACTGGTTCGGAGACTTGCAGTATCTCACGGCTGGCCAGTTCCCGGGCCAGGGGGTCCTGGCATAGAGCGGCATAGAGCCGGGCCTGGGCGGGTCTTCCTCGAATTGGTGCAAATGCAGGCCGCGCCGATTTCGCCCGACGGAGTGGTGTCATTTGGCTAACTGCGCGGTAAGCGAATTATGGCGCACAGGGCGGTTGATTTCATAGCGGAAGTCAGCACTGGCTCCGAAATCCGAACATCGTACACGATTTCGGTCGCAGACCGTACAATAGAAAAACCCTGCCGCCCACGATGCCGGTAGCTCATCAGGGTCAGGGTCGCGGACCCACGGAGGCTAGCGAAATCGATTGGACGGATACGACAAAGTAGCAGAGCCAACTGAACAAAATGTGCATTTGAGCGAGGTCAGGAACGTGCTGACCCTGGAAGAGATTGGAAATCTCGCGGCGGATGGCGGGCAGCCAGCGGAAACGCTGATGAATGTTGTTGCCCTCATCGCCAAGAGGTTTCGGACGGATGTGTGCTCAGCATATTTGCTGGAACCGGATCGCGCCAATCTCGTGCTGGCCGCCACCGTCGGACTCCGCAAGGAATGTATTGGCAACTTGCGGATGGAAGTCCATGAAGGCCTGACCGGGCTGGTGGCGGAACTCGTCCGCCCGGTTGCGGTCGAACAGGTGAAAAACCATCCGCGGTTCAAGTATTTTCGGGACGCCGGCGAGGACGCTTACCAATCGTTCCTCGGCGTTCCTTTGATCGACCGTGGTGTTCTGCAGGGCGTTCTCGTCGTACAAACCGTAGAAGCCCGCATTTTCAGTGAGAATGAAATTCGCATGCTCACGGAGGCTGCCACGCAGGTCGCTCCCGTCGTGAGCGAAGCTCGTACCCTCGATCGGTTCATCGCCCCGCTGCAGGAGCGGCTGTGGGCTCTCGCGCGCAATCTGTGGTGGAGTTGGGATCACAACTCTTCCAGTTTGTTCCTGGATCTCGATCCGGCCCGCTGGAGCGAGCTCAATCACAATCCGATCGCGTTGCTGAGCGAACTTCCACTCGCCAAACTGGAAACCCGCGCTGCGGAACTGATGCTGCATAGCCGCGTGAACTACGCGTATCGCCGGATGCTGGAGTATCTGGAAGCCGACCGCACTTGGGGTGCACAGCGCGCGGGCGTGCTGCGGCCGCATCCCGTGGCATATTTCTCCGCGGAATTTGGGTTGCACGAGTCTTTGCCGGTTTATTCCGGCGGCCTCGGTGTTCTGGCCGGAGATCACATCAAGAGCGCGTCAGATTTGGATATTCCTCTGGTGGGGATTGGGTTGTTCTATGGCCAGGGATATTTCCGTCAGCGGCTCGATGTCGGTGGATGGCAACGGGAAGAATATCTGAAGACCGATGTCAATCAGATGCCCATGGAAGTGGCGATCGGGAAGGACGGGCGGCCGGTCGTCGTGGAAATCGAGACCCGCAGTGGCCGGATTTGTGCCAAGGTCTGGCGCGTGACTGTGGGACGGCGGGACTTGTTGCTTCTGGATTCAGATGTGGAAGGGAATGCCCCCGAGGATCGGCAGCTTACCTCGCGCCTGTACGGAGGGGACCTCCGCATCCGCATTCGTCAGGAGTTGCTTCTGGGCGTGGGCGGTTTGCGAGCTCTCAAGGCTTTGGGTATTTCTCCCGGCGTTCTTCACTTGAACGAAGGTCACAGCGCATTTGCAGTATTAGAAGCAATTCGCATGAGGATGGAGGAGGAAGGCATCTCGTTTGAAGCAGCGGTTCCCCGAGTCTCGCGCGAAGTCGTGTTCACCACGCACACTCCCGTGCCGGCAGGACACGACCGGTTCGATACCGGTTTGGTCGAGGAGCACATCGGGCCGCTTCGCGAAGCCATTGGACTCTCCCAGGAAAGCCTTTTGGGACTTGGCCGTGAATATCCCAACAATGCGGACGAACTCTTTTGTATGACGGTGTTGGCACTGCGCCTCTCGCGGCGCGCAAATGCCGTGTCAGCTCTGCATGCGGAAGTTTCGCGTGCCATGTGGACAAAACTGTTCCGCAACAAACTGGAAGACGACGTTCCCATTGGGCATATCACGAACGGTGTGCACGTTCCGTCGTGGCTGGCTCCGGAAATGTACCGCCTTTACGATCGTCACTTAGGTACAAACTGGAATCAGCATGGCAGCGAGGCCAAGATTTGGCTGGGAATTGAGAATGTGGACGACGGCGAGCTTTGGGAAACACACCTGAACCTGAAGTCCCAGTTAATCGAGTTCGTGAGACGGCGTGCGGTCGACCAGGCGCAGCGCCGGGGAGAATCACGGGAAGTGCTGCAACCCCTCGAGCGAGTGCTCAGCCCGGATGCTCTCACGATCGGATTTGCCCGCCGTTTTGCAACCTATAAACGAGCCAATCTGATCTTGACCGACATTGAGCGACTCGCGTCCATGGTCAATGATCCGAATCGCCCGGTGCAATTCGTGTTTGCCGGTAAGGCTCATCCGCTGGACGAACCCGGCAAGCGAGTTTTGCAGCAGATTGCCGAATTGATGCGAGACCCGAAGTTCCGCGACAAGTTTGTGTTCGTGGAAGATTACGACATCAACGTCGGTCGCCACTTTGTGCAGGGCGTTGATGTCTGGCTCAACAATCCGCGCCGCCCGCTGGAAGCCTCCGGCACCAGTGGGCAAAAAGTTGTCTTGAACGGCGGCTTGAATCTTTCCGTCCTCGATGGGTGGTGGGCCGAGGCCTTCGATGGCATGAATGGTTTCGCAATCGGAACCGGCAGAACCCATTCCAACATGAGCGTTCATGATGCCCGCGACGGAGAAGACCTCATGCGAGCACTCCGCGAAGAAGTGATTCCCTTGTATTACCAGCGTGATCGCGATGGTCTTCCACGAGGATGGATTAAACGCATGAAGCGGACGATCCGCACCTTGGGTTGGCGATTCAACGCCGATCGTATGGTGATGGATTACACGCTCAAGTGCTATGTCCCGGCAGCGGGAGGGACTTCCAGCGACATGCGAGCCAGTTCATAAAGGCCAAGGAAGGTATCCACCCTCGCGAACCCTGTCGCGCGGGGTGCTTTCTACACTGGCTACTCAAGCAGCGGGAGTCTAATCGCGTTCTTTGCGAATCTTCTTCAGGGCACGCTTGCGCGCTAGCGCTTGCTTCACTCGGCGTTTCGCACCCGGTTTGAGGTAATAGGAGTGGCGCTTTACTTCCTTAATGATTTCTTCCGTTTGAACCTTGCGCTTGAACCGACGCAGGGCACTCTCGATACCCTCACCCTCTTGCACTCGAACTTCTGCCAAACGAATCACCCCCCAATGAGTTCCTGACAAAACACGTTTCTAGATCACCAGCTTACGCTAGCGTGGTCATAAATAAAAGGGCCACCGAGGATGGCTCCGGTGGCCTTTCGATTTAGGAGAGAACACTCTTGTTGGTTGTTAGTACCTCCAGACTTGGTGTCGAACTTGACCGCCAGCATAGGACTTACGCTGGACCAGAGTCTGGTCAGAATTGAACAGATTCAGGAAAAAAATCAGTGTCCCCTTCCTTGTCTCTCGAAAATCTGATTCGCTCGATGCTCGACCGTCTAGCGCGACAGGAACACGATAAAGCAGCGATGGATGTTGAACCGCGTCAGGGATGTTTCGGTAGCGTACAGTGTCTACCTTATCGACGACTTGGTCGCAAGGTGGCAAGTTCGACTCATGCAATGGTCTCGCCGAGTTGACGACAAAATCCGTCATCTTGTGGCGCAAGCTTTGGCCAGCTCTCCCGACCGGTCAGTCCTCTCCAGCCTGCGCACTGCAATTCGTCAATACGGACATCGTCGGGCTGCTGAAAACTTCCTGGTCGGGCGGCGGAAGGATGATTCAACCGCAGCGAAGCGGTGAAGGCGGAAAGCCACATCCTAGGCAAGGTTCGTTCGGCGTTCACTCCGAATACCCTTCATCTCCATCGTCGTCATCGGTGGGGTCCTGGTCATCATCTTCCTCTTCCTCTTCCTCCTCTTCCTCCTCCTCTTCCTCTTCTTCTTCGTTATCTTCTTCCTCTTGCCGAAAATTGAAGTCGGTGGCTAGATGAACCAAGCGAGTGGGTCCGAAGAATTCTTGCATTTGGCTCATGCTGAAAGGTCCGCCCGAACCACTCCTTCTTGCACCTCAGTGTTGAACAATTTCTCTACCTGCTCGGCCGTAATCGGATGACTGAAATAGTAACCTTGTCCCTCGTTGCACCCATGGCGCTGAAGAAAGTCGAGCTGCGAACGGGTGTCCACACCTTCCGCAACAACCCGCTGCTTTAGACTCTTTCCAATATTGATCATGGCGTTGACAATGGTTGTGCCATCTGAGTCCTCCGTGATCTCGTGAACGAACGACTTGTCGACTTTGAGCGTGTCCACCGGAAAGCGTCGCAAATAAGTAAAGCTGGAAAAGCCGGTGCCAAAGTCGTCGACGGCCAGCTTTACCCCCATCGCCTTCAGCGCAAGTAGCGTGACAACGGCAGACTCCGCGTCCTGCATCAACACGCCCTCGGTCAGTTCCAGTTCCAGGTCTTGAGGATCCAGGCCGGTGGCGATCAGCACCGCCCGAATTCCTGAAAGGAAATCTCTGGCCCGGAATTCCACTGCGGATACGTTCACCGCAACCGGCACAACCTTGAGGCCCAAATCGCTCCACGCTCGAGCTTGCCTGCATGCTTCCAATAAGACCCATTGTCCGATGGCCACAATCAAACCACACTCTTCCGCGATGGGCACGAATGTCGCGGCAGATAGCAATCCTCGCTCCGGGTGTTGCCAGCGGAGCAGCGCTTCCATCCCGGTGCATTGCCCTGTCTGAAAATTGACCTTAGGCTGGTAGTGCAATGTGAACTCATTCCGCCCCAGAGCGCAGCGCAAGTCTCTTTCCAGCGCCACTCGCGTTGCCATTCGAGCACGCATGTCGGTTCGGAAGAACTGGTAGCTGTTCCGGCCCTGTTGTTTAGCCTCGTACATGGCTACATCCGCGTAACTCACCAGGGTTTCGGCATTCTGCGCGTCGGCCGGGTATGTACTTCCCCCGATGCTCACGTTGACATCGAGACTTTTGCTGTCGATCACGTGAGGCGCGGCTACCGCGCGCAGGATTTTTCGCGCCGTAATGGCTGCGTCCTCAGAGTGCTCTATTTGCGAGAGGAGTATCAGGAATTCGTCCCCGCCCAGCCGGCTTACCGTGTCCGTCCGTCGGACGCACGCTACCAAACGCCTGGCTACCGATCGCAGCAGCCTGTCCCCGACGCTGTGGCCGAGCGAATCGTTGATTCTCTTGAATTGATCGAGGTCGACGAACAGAACTGCGAGTTGCTTGCTCTGACGCTCCGCAAGAGAGATTGCCTGTGACAAGCGGTCGTTGAATAGCGCTCGATTTGGCAGATTGGTCAGGACATCGTGCTGCGCCACGCGCGACATTTCGAGGGAGGCGACACGGGCCGCGCTTACGTCGCGGAAAGCCACCACTGCCCCGACTGCATTCCCATCCTGGTCATGGATAATCGCAACTCTGCTTTCAATTCCGAATTCCTCTCCGTCTCGTCGAACCAACGTGCAGTTGATAGAACTCGTCATGCCACTCGCGGTTTTATCTGCTTGGAGAGCGATCGCCACCGCATCGTCAAGTGATGCGCCGCTGATGTTGTCGATGAGCCGCAGCACGTCTGCAAACGGACGCCCTCGAGCTTCCGCTCGGCTCCATCCGGTCACCTTTTCTGCGAATCGATTCAGATATGT
>Ga0070766_10001594_pt1 | contig 11121 bp, 15 predicted proteins | sample HubBroMetageWFT6_FD_69782 | JGI IMG/M metagenome (GOLD analysis project Ga0070766, IMG submission 69782) | Warmed and freeze-thawed soil microbial communities from the Hubbard Brook experimental Forest, New Hampshire - Hubbard Brook CCASE Soil... | ecosystem: Environmental > Terrestrial > Soil... | reverse complement strand
CCGGTCATGTCGCCGAGATTGGCATCGTCGGTGATGAGGTGAACCCCGCCAAAGAGCTCCAGACCTTTGCATTCGCTGAAGACCGGCTCGTGCTGATTGCGCCGCGCGATCATGTGGTCAGCGGTCAACGGACGATCGCGTTTCGCGATACCCTCATCTATGACCAAGTCGGTTTGCCAGCCGGCAATGCCCTCCAGGACACAGTGGAGGACCACGCGGCTCGCGCCGGCCGTCGCTTGAAATTGCGCATTCGGCTTCCCGGATTTGACGCCATCTGCCAAGTGGTTGGCAGCGGAATTGGTGTTGCCGTCGTTCCCGCGGCAACCGCTCGCAGATATCGGCGGTCGTCGGCGATCCGGATCATCCCGCTCGTCGATACCTGGGCGCCGCGTCGTCTGAGGATCTGCATCCGCAGCTTCGCCGCTCTGCCACCACAGGGGCAAAGGCTCGTCGAGCACCTCCGGGCGCAAGTCGCGTAGAGCGCTCTCTTCGTTTTTGCCGCAGTCACGGTTCGCTACTTCCGCATTGTCGGGGTTCGCAGGGCCAACGATCGTCAAGCGCTGTCGAAACTCTATTGCGGGATCACAGCTATCACCGCCGCGGTTCTCCTCGCCCTTGCGTCGATGTTCGGGTTCGGCGCCGGCTTTGTGCTCACCCAGTTCGGATTGCGATTGATGCAGCCCTGGCTCGGCGTTGCGATCAGCATTCCAACTTCGACGCTGCTGTTTTGGTGTCTCGCACCGTTTTTTGTGGACCCGAGCGCGGGCGATGCGAGGGCCGCTGTTCTGTTCGCGTGTGTCGGGTTGGTTTTTCCCGGGGCCGCCGCACTGCTGAATTTCGAATCCAATCGCCTGATGGGGCCAAATATCGCCGGGGCGCTCAGCAGCATGACTCCGGTTTTGGCTGTCCTTCTCGCGATTATCGTGCTCGGTGAACGCGTCCGCGGCCTCCAGCTACTCGGCTTGGCGGCCCTAGTCATTGGCATAAGCCTGATGTACCGCGTCCACGTCGATTTGTCCGCTCGCTCCTGGTGGTTGCTGGCAATCCCCCTGGCTTCGGCCGCTATCCGTGGAGTGGTCCAGCCGGTCGTCAAATTCGGTTTTGCATGGTGGCCGAATCCAATCGCCGCCGTCGTCGTCAGCTACACGGTTTCGTCGTTTGTCCTCGTCGCCTCGGCCCTTGCGCGCACCCGCGGCACCATCCCGCAAATCAATTATCGGGGCGCGGCGTGGTTCGCCGCCGTCGGCCTGTGCAACGGTCTTGCCGTTCTGGCGATGTACGCCGCCCTCAAATATGGGCCAGTGGCAATCATCTCACCGCTCATCGCCGGCTACCCCATGGTCACCTTGCTGCTGAGCCGCGCGCTTTTGAAAAAGGAACAGGTGGGTCCTCAGCTGATCGGGGGCGTCACTAGCGCGGTCTGCGGCGTCGTGTTGCTGCTCGCGGCGTAAGTGACGAAGCCAACAATGCCCGACTGGACCTCCCGATGAACACGACATCGCCTGCCGCGGATGTTCCTGAGGGGTTTGTACCGCTCTTTCGTACCAGCCCGTTTCTCGACACGCTCGGCCCGTTCTTCTACCGGCGAACGGAATCGAGCTTCGTGATTGGGCTGCGGATCGCGAGCAAGCACGCCAATGGGCGGGGCAACGCCCATGGCGGGTTGCTGTTGACACTCGCCGATATCGTGCTCGGTTATACGGCTGAGGCGGCAAGCGACCCGCCGCTCACGCTGACGACGATCAACATCACCGCCGACTTCGCCGGTCGCGCACAGGTCGGGGACTGGCTGGAAGCACAAGTCGACATCCAGAAAATCGGTCGTCGCCTGGTATTCGCCAATGCATATCTCGTTGTCGGAACAGAGCGGATCGCCAGGGCAAGTGCGATCTTCGCCCGCTCCTCGGCATGATCGGCCGACTGGTCGATGCATTCGCAAACACCCCGCCCGATCGAATCCGTGACGAGGAGAAAAGATTGACCACCTATCGCCTGCACTATTTCCCAGAGTCGGGGAACAGCTACAAAATTGCGCTGATGCTGACCCTTTGTGGTCAGAGTTTTGAGGGCGTCTGGACGGATTTCGCCAGCGATGCCACCAGGACCGCGGAGTGGCGCTCGACGGTCAATGAGATGGGGGAGATTCCCGTCCTCGAGGAGGATGGCCAGCGCTCAACGCAGACCGCGCCGATCCTGCTTCGGCTTGCACAGCGCTACGGCCGGTTCGCCGGCCGAGACGAGCGGGAGTGTTCTGAAATCCTGCGTTGGCTCTTCTGGGATAATCACAAGCTGACGGGTTATATGGCGACGTACCGCTTTCAGCGCGTCTTTACGCCTTCGCTCAATCCGGATGTGCTCCAGTTTTTTAGAAACAGGCTCGATGATTTCCTTGGCATTCTCGGAAGGCATCTGTCTGACCACCCCTTCATGGTCGGTGAGCGGCCGACCGTGGCCGACCTGTCCATGATCGGATATCTCCAGTTCCCAACGGAAGAAACCGGGTACGACTTCTCCGCCACCCATCCCACGATAAATGCATGGTTGCAGCGGGTAGCTGCGCTACCGGGCTGGCAGGGGGCCTATGAACTGTTGCCCGGCAAGCGCATGGCCAAATACGCCTAGACCCGAGCGGAAGGACTGGGACGCTTGCGCCGAACAGAAGGAAGACCGTCATGCTGACCGGCAGCTGCCTTTGCGGAAGCGTTGCCTATGAAGTCGATGCTGCGATCGGCCCCATCGCGCATTGCCATTGTGTCACTTGCAGAAAGGCTCACGGCTCCGCCTTTTCCTCAGTCTCACCCGTCCCTAGGAACAAGTTTCGCTGGACAAAGGGGGAGAGCCTTCTTGCCAGCTATGAATCGTCACCAGGCAAAGTCCGCCGTTTTTGTTCGAAATGCGGTTCTCAGCTCGTGGCTGAGCGGCCGGGACAGCCCACCGTAATCTTGCGGCTCGGGTGTCTTGACACGCCGATCCCGGATCGTCCCAAGGCGCATATTTGGCGATCGGAGGGGGCATCGTGGTTCGATCCCAAGGAGCAGCTTCCTGAGCTGCCGCACGGCTTCACCTGATCCATCTCGGCGGGACCGGACGCCTCTGCGCATCCTTATCAGCGCGACGATGCCGATCCGGCAGGCAATTGGGGCAAATGAATTGAGTGATACGAGGGCAAAGTGACCTATTACCATGGCCTCGATTGGCTCGCTATGTGTTTAACATTTTCTGCGATTTATTTGTGTTCTGAAACACCCAGTCAACGGTTGCTCGAAGCAGCCGGCTCCCGAAACCTTGTCCTGGATGCGTTACAGCAATGCGCTTCAGGCAGACATTCCCGTGGGCGTCGTCGATGTCGCGCACGATCGCAAAACCTACCAGACTTTTATCATCGGGCGTTCCAAGGAGATAGGCATAGCCGGCCGAAGCCAGGGCGGCACGGTGCTCTTGCTCGCTCCAGCGACCGACGAAACGCTCAAAACCCGGGCCACGCTCTGTTGCCATGATAAACCGAAGATCGCGGACGGACCCGCGTCGAAGGTTTACGCCCAGCATGTCTATAGCTCTCATAGCCGAAATTCCCGGATGCACGGTAATAAAGCCGGATCGCGCCGATGAGATCATGGAGTAACCGCTCGTGATCACCGCGAATGGTCATGAAAGGCTCGTTGCAGCGCCAAACCTGAAGGTCCGTAACGGGGCATGGGCTGATTAACGCACCTATTCCGCAAATGATGACGACTGGCTCGCGGTGAGTTGTTGCTTGACCGCGTCAATATCACCCAGAACCCACAGCTTCGCGATCAGTCCTCGGTCGATCGTGAAAAATGCTGCACCGGTCCAGACAATCTCTCGACCGGTTGCCGGTACGCCAAAAAACGAGCCTCGGTGGACCCCTTTAAACTGCATTCTGGCGGCCGCCCGAGCATCGCTCTCAATCAGGTCCTCGATGACGCACTCATACCTCGCCAGTGCCGCGTGGATTGAACGCATGTAGTCTAAGAAGCCATTCAGTCCGTGCCGTTCCGGCCCCAAGGATGCCCTGAACTGAAAATCGGGATACAGGATTTCGCGGGCGATTGCCTCGTCCGCATTATTCCACACTTCGTAATAGAATTGTTCGATTAGACGCCGCGCGGAAGTTTCCATTACTGCTTGTCCGGTTCAGCTTGTTCGACGATTTCGCGTACTCGCGATAACCGCGGCAGGGGCTAAACGGTTAGCTGGAAAATCGCTGCCCTAGCGCTACTTCGGCTTCTCGGATCACGCAATCGAGTATTTGCGCGGCCGGCTCGACCGCGTGAATAAGGTCAATGCCTTCGCCAGCAAATACCACCGCGATATCGGCGTCGCCTCGTGCCGCCGCGTCGGCGTAGCGGGCGCGTTGCGCTTCATCCACAGCAAGGCTGTCCTCGCGTCCGTGCCATACGCCGGAGAAGCGATTGCTCACGGCCCGACCTGTGTATTCCGTTGGCCAGGTATAGCCGCGAACGATGTCGAAGACGCTTGTGCGAAGCGTGTCGTCTCCGCTCGCCGCCACCACGCGCGCCTTGGCTCCCATCGAGGCAAGCGATTCGGAGGCGACTGAGAACCTGGTCCCCATCAACACGCCGTCTGCGCCGAGCATCAAAGCCGCCGCAAGACCTCGCCCGTCGGTGATCCCTCCGGCGGCCACGACGAGCACGCTGCGGCTCGAACTTGCAACCATGTCGGCGACAGCAGGCACAAGTGGCAGTGTCGAACGGCTGCCGATATGTCTACCGGCTTCCGCCCCCTGTGCCACGATGATGTCAACACCTTCCGCAAGCACCGCGCGGTCCTGAGCGAGGGTCTGCACCTGACAAATTGCCAGGACCCCCGCCCTCTTAATTCTGGGCAGAAATGGCGCCGCATCGCCGAACGACAGCATGATTGCCGCGGGCTGATGGCTGAGAGCGATATCGAGTAATGCTGCACGTTCCGTGAGCGACCAGGTAATAAACCCACACCCGATCGGGCGGTTGCCGACGTTGGAGAATTCCCGCTTCAGCCAGTCGGCGTCGCCGTAACCACCCCCGATAATCCCGAATCCGCCCGCTGCGCTCACCGCGGCTGCAAGTTCACCGCCCGAGACAAAGCCCATGGGGGCGAGCATTACAGGATGCTCGATTCCAAGCCGGACCGTCAGTTTCGTCGAAATGGTCATCTTTTCCTCCGTTGCCTGGCGTCCGAGCATTGGCTCTCTGACGATCCGGCCGTTTGCTTCAGGACGCGAGCGGCAGGCGCGCGACTTTGTCGACGGTCGCGGCGCAAGCCGCTGCCGCCTCGGCGCCTTTCACTACGAAATGGTCGAGGAAGAACTTCTTGTGCTCGTCATGCTCATGAAAGTTCTGCGGCGTCAGCACGGCTGATATGACCGGGACCTTGGTGTCCAGCTGAACCCGCATCAGCCCACTGATCACGGCCTCGGCGACGAATTCGTGCCGATAGACGCCGCCATTGACGATAAACCCGGCGGCAACGATCGCGGCATAGCGCCCGCTTTCGGCGAGGAGCTGCGCGTGCAGCGGGATTTCTAGGGATCCGGGTACCTCGAAATAGTCGATGTCCTCTTCGCCAACCCCAAGCTTGGCGATTTCCACCGCGAACGACACGCGACACCGATCGACGATGTCCTTGTGCCAGCAGGCCTGCACGAAGGCGATCCGTCGCGCGCTGCGATTGTCGGTCCTGGCTTGTGTCTGATGCTGATTCATAGCTGCTCCTCTCTCCAAGAGACCAGAAGCAGGGCGTACGGGTCTCAGAGGACGGCACGACCATGCGTGCGCCACGTCTTCCCGTTCTCTTCCATCCGGACTGTAACCGTCGGCTTCGGAATCACACCGAATCTGCTGACCCCGCCGATCGCTCGGCTGGCGCTCGCGGGCTTTGGCGATCGCTCGCCATCACCGCCGGTGGGGACTTTCACCCCGCCCCGAGAACACGGCCGGACTGCAATCCGGCCGATACCATTGCAGTGGAGAAAATCATCGAGCGTGCGCTCATAGACAATGCGGAAATACCAAATGCTGGCTTCGGGAAATACTAAGGGAGCCGGATGTTGCCTCGGCGTCTGCCTGGGCCGATCTAATGCTGGTAGGTTTTCTAATCTGGGCTGCGACCTCGGGGCAGTGTTATGTCGGTCGCCGCTGCGTCACCTCCCAATCGCGAGGAAACGAGCGTTATGCAGATCGCGATATTGACCTTTGACGGCTTTAACGAGATCGACTCGTTCGTCGCCGCTCATATCCTGAACCGGTTGCGGCCAAAGGGCTGGAGGGCGTTTATCACCTCCCCCGCCGAGGATATCACCTCGATGAACGGCGTGATGGTGAAAGCCGAGCGCCCGCTCGATTTTGTCTCTGAAGCTGACGCGGTCATCTTGGGCAGCGGCGTGAAAAGCATCGAGCTCGCTAACGACGCTACACTGCTTTCGCGACTCCGACTTGATACACGGCGTCAGCTTGTTGCGGCGCAATGTTCAGGTACGTTCATGCTCGCCAAACTCGGGTTGCTCGACGGCCTTCCCGCTTGTACCGATCTGAACACGAAGAAATGGGTCATCGAGGCCGGCGTATCGGTAGTGGACCAGCCGTTTTACGCCAAGGGTAACATTGCGACTGCCGGTGGCTGCCTCGCCTCTCAGTATCTCGCGACCTGGATCATCTTACGTTGCGGTTCGCGAGACGACGTTGAAACGGCTCTACGGCGTGTCAGTCCAGTCGGTGAGCAGGTCGAGTACGTTACCCGAGCTCTAGCCGCTGTCGAACCGTACTTGCCCGGCGAAACTGTTATGTCTGCCGCTGAATGAGCCCATTAGCGCACACCGCGCACAAAGAGACGCGCAGCGCTTGGCGATCTGCTCAAATCGCCCCCGGAGTTGTCGGTAGGCTTCGTGTCGGCTTTTATTCAGGGTGAATACAGCGGCATTCGGTCGGGATACCGTTCTGGTATCAACGGCAGGTTCGAAGCCACAGGTCCGCTAAGGGGCATCTGCAGCCGGATAGTACTGCGAGCATGAGCGGCTGAAGTGGGCCGGAAAACAGTCGTTCCAAAGACGCATTCGTTTTCGAAAAACGCCCGAGTAAGGCGTATCCAAAAACCCCGCGGTCTACCCCGTCCTGAAAGCGGAACGACGCGGGAGTTCGAATTGGCAGATGCGGTGTATCCAGAGACTGTAGTTTGTGAAGACTGTCCTCGGCCAAAAACGATGGATCATCGGAAACAGATTGAGCTACCGGGTTCGACCGGGAGATTGCTGCTTGTTCTGCTCCTACGGTTCGGTGCCCTGCCCGCCCATCCAGGGGAGCGGAGCCTGAGAGCCAAAGGCTCGAGGGCGAGAACTCATTTTATATTGGGCTCACCTGATATTGGTGGCAGCGCCAGCGAAAGGCGCCGGCCAACCGAACTTGAACGACAGAACAGGTCGAGACCACCGTGCAGCCGCGGTCAGATCCTCACCATCTGATCTCAGCTTCGCCGACGACCGCTATCGGCGCGTCTCCGTTGCGGCGCATTCTGGGCATCGTCTCCTTTCTGAACCGACAGCTAGCACTCAACCTTGGCGGCGGGAACCGCTCTTCATGCCCCTGACCGGACCTTCGGCCTGCGCGATGAGAGCCGATCTTCACACCCCACTTCAATCACTGCCCGATACCAGATGTTGGAGCCCCTTCGGGCCTTCATCATCGCACACGACCCCACGACTGAAGTAGCGGGCTAGCTCACCAGCGGTCGTCCGACCGGGAGAGCACTTGACGGCGCCGACGCTTCGTCTTATTTAACCGTTAAGTTAGATAATCGGATGGTTTATCCGATGTCACCGGACCGCCTCAGCATCACCTTCTCGGCCCTTTCCGATCCGACGCGACGCGCGATCCTTGCGCGCCTGACCTCGGGCGAAGTTTCCGTCACGGAACTGGCCGAGCCTTTCAAAATGAGCCTTCCCGCGGTCTGCAAGCACCTCAAGGTGCTTGAGCAAGCCGGCCTTATTACGCGCGGCCGCGAAGCACAGTGGCGGCCTTGCCAGCTCGAAGCCGGGCCGCTCAAGGACGCCGCCGACTGGCTCGAACATTACCGACGTTTCTGGGAACAGAGCTTCGATCGGTTGGAGGATTACCTGGGCGAAGTGCAAGGGAAAGCGAAGAGAGATGGACGCGACGACGGGCGTTGACGCTCAACAGCGCGAGCGGGAAATCACCGTCACGCGGCTCTTCGATGCACCCCGCCAACTTGTCTTCCAGGCGTGGACGGAGCCCGATCGCGTGGCGCGTTGGTTGGGGCCACCGGGCTTCGTCATCGCTTATTGCACTATGGATGTCCGGCCCGGCGGAGCCTTCCGCCTTTGCCTACGCTCGCCGTCCGGCGCCGAGTATTGGCGGCAGGGCGTCTACCGCGAGGTCGTCGCGCCTGAGCGCCTCGTCTACACCTTCGTCTGGTCGGACGCGGCGGGCAAACCCCACTACGAAACTTTGGTCACGGTGACCTTCGATGAACGCGGGGACAAGACGGAACTGACCCTGCATCAGTCGATCTTCAAGTCTGTCGCGGCCCGTGATGAGCACCAGGGCGATTGGTCGAAGGAGCTCCAGCGCTTCGCTGAGTATTTGGCGAATAATTGAGCGACCACAAAGGGAGAGCGACATGCAAAGCAGATCGCCCAGCGTCATCGATCTCAACGCCGAACTCGCGAACTTGACGATGTTCCGCGGCGCCAAGGCGGGCGTCGCATGCCGCTGAGCCAATCCAAACCGCCCCGAGGAGCCAAGCGATGATCAAGGTGTGGGGGCGGATGACGTCGACCAACGTCCAAAAGGTCATGTGGTGCATCGACGAACTCGGCGTGGCGCACGAGCACATCGACATTCCGCACGGGCGCGCCAAAGAAGAGCCGGCCTATCTCGCCATGAATCCGAACGGCCTGGTGCCGACGATCCAGGATGACGACTTCGTCCTGTGGGAGTCCAACGCGTGCGTCCGCTACATTGCCGCCAAGTTCGGCGCCGGCACGCTATGGCCTAGCGATCTGCGCCAGCGCGCTGACGCCGAGCGTTGGATGGACTGGCAGCTCACCACACTGTCAGCTCCGGGTTGGACGATCTTCCTGGGCCTCGTGCTGACCAAGCCCGAGCAGCGCGACATGACGGCGATCGCGGCGGCCACCAAGCGGTTCAACGAGCTGTGGACAATCGTCGACAAGGTGCTGGCCACGCGGAAATTTGTCGCCGGCGACCAGCTGACCATCGGCGACATCCCGATGGGCATCGCCGCCTACCGTTGGTTCACCATCCCGGTCGAGCGCGATCGCCATCCGAATGTCGAGGCCTGGTACGGCCGCCTGACGGAGCACCCTTCCTTCAAGAAGAACGTCATGACCGGCCTGTTGTGAAGTCCGTGCGCCAGACCGCATGAGAACCAGAAGACGGCTATGGAGAAGAAAATGGCAAATAGACCGCCCAGCGTCATCGACCTTACCGCAGAGGTCGCGAAGCTGACGATGTTCCGGCGAACCCCGCACTCCACGCGGGAGGAGACAAAGGGAAGCGTCGCGCGATTGGCCGACTACCGCGACGGCCTCCTCCTGGCCATCAAGGCCTGGGGGAAAGATCATTGGGAACGCCATCTCGCCGGAGACGAGTTGATTCACATCCTCGACGGCGCGAAGACCCTGGAAATCGTGTGCGACGCCGGGCCACCCAAATCCTTCGATGTTCGTGCCGGGATGATCATCGTCATCCCCCAGGGGGCATGGCACCGCTCTTACTCGGAGGGCACCACGACAATGAGCGCAGTGCCGTTTCCCGGCGAGAATATCGAGGTCGATGTCGACGATCCCCGGACCGTAGAGAGCAAGCCCATAATGACGACGACGATGCCCAGCATCGTCGATTTCGACGCAGAACTCGCGAAACTGACGATGTTTCGCGGCCGGACTCCTGGATCGACGATCTCGGATCGAATGGGCAGCACCGCGCGATTGGCGGATTACCGCGACGGTGCCCTTCTCGCCTCAAAGTGGGCGGGAAAGGGTCATTGGGAAATCCATCGCGGTGGCGACGAACTCGTCCACATCATAGAAGGCGCTGCGACCCTCGAAATCTTCCACGGCAGCGGCTCCCAATCTTTCGCGCTTCACGCCGGAATGATGGCCGTCACCCCGCAGGGGACTTGGCACCGCTTTCATTCCTCAGAGGGTGTGACGCTGATGACGGTGACGCCGTTTCCCGGCGAGACTATCGAACTCGATGTCGACGACCCTCGGACGCCAGAGCGCAAGGCGATTTGAGCAACGGCAGGTCGAGCGTCAATCGTCATGACCGTGCGCGCAGCCCCTCACAGGGCTACTTGTTCGGCGGTGGTTCCGCTCGGCCGTCCTTCGCGGCTGCGCCAGGGAGCGCCTCATTTGGGTCGATCCGACCAGTTGGCTCCGAGGTCTCGAACGCCCGGAATCGGCGCCGAGCTGCCGATGCAGCTGCAAGGCAATTATGCCGGCAGTTACCCCATTGAAGACCTTCCGCGGGGACAAGGAGTGAACGCTCTACGGTGTTGATTGGGTGACGCTCCGCAAATATCGGCCCCGCGCAACCTTTTCCCGCCGCTTGCGCTCACCCGCTCGCCGGCCCAGGTTTGTGGGCGATGACCGGCACTCTCCCGGAAACGACGGGCGACGCATCGCGACGGCCGCGATCGACCACGTTTCTGCCCGAGCACATTCGTGTCGTCGGGAGGATGACGCGTCCGCCCGAACGGCGTCCTGCTCACGACACGGTCAACAATATCGCCGACTGGCTGCTCGAGTCGCCGCGCCAACTTTCCGAGGGCATTGCCAGCTTTGACGAATTCGCCTGGCGCCTGGTCGCCGCCGGAATGCCGCTCTTGCGGGTAACGCTCCACACCGCAACCCTGCATCCGCAATTCCTCGGCACCACGATCACCTGGTGGCGAGATACCGGTGAGACGGTGCAGGTGATGATCGCACACGAGGTCGCTGACGCGATCCCCTATGAGAAGAACCCGGTGCGGCGCGTCTGCTATGGGAGGGAAACACTGCGGCGTCGCCTCGACTTGCCAGACGACGAGCTCGATTTTGAGGTGCTGATCGAGCTGCGCGAG
>Ga0070766_10001592_pt1 | contig 11136 bp, 8 predicted proteins | sample HubBroMetageWFT6_FD_69782 | JGI IMG/M metagenome (GOLD analysis project Ga0070766, IMG submission 69782) | Warmed and freeze-thawed soil microbial communities from the Hubbard Brook experimental Forest, New Hampshire - Hubbard Brook CCASE Soil... | ecosystem: Environmental > Terrestrial > Soil >... | reverse complement strand
GCGGTTTCCAGCTCTTCATAGGCCGACTGCGCCTGTTCATGGGCCGAACGGAGCTCATCTTCAAGATGCCGGATTGTTTCTTCGGCGTTGGGATTGAAAGCCGGTGCATCGTCGGGTTGGGCGACGCGGCCCGGAGCAGTTTCCTCGAACATGATCAGGTAAAGGCCCGCCTGGAACGCCGTTAGGGGCTCTACGGCAATGTCAATAAGACTCACCGCGCCGTTCGTCTGAACTGAAATTTGCTTCTGGACGACGCGCTCGCGGGACGTCACCGCTTTATGGAGAGACGTACGCAACGGAATCCGGAGGCCGGCGCGCGCCATATTGATCACATTGGTCTCGGGGCTGTCTGAAGGCTGCTGGAGGTATCGGCTGACGCGTGCTGAGAAATATACGGCATCGCCGTTTTCCTTGACGATCACGCAGGCCGGCCCATAGCGTTCCAAAACGAGGCGTTCGAGCTGTTTGGCGAGGTTTCGTTCGTCCACGTCCGGCAGTGGTTTTGGGCCAGACATATTCGGACGGTCGGACAGAGCTTGCGGGGTGATCGGATATATCCCATGCACATCGCGGAGGAATCATGGATCACGGCGGCCGGTGGAATCAAATCACCTCCGTGTGTGAACACCCGGATGCCTCTCCTTAGGATTTCAAGGGCGCAGCCCTTGGCTATCATTAGCCCTGCGCGCGTGTCGTCGACCTTGAAGCGTTCCTTCAGCCAGCGCACGATAACCGCTTCACTCTCCGCGGCCTCCGCGGCGGCGAACATATTCCGGGCGAAGTCCCGCGCGCGATCCGTGTGAAGCGGCCCTGCAGGACAAAGGCGCGCCGGGCCGCCTTAGCGCTTGGAGGGTTCTGGCTCAATGCCCGGACCGCAGCTCCTCTACGGCGCGAAGCCAGTCTTGTTGCGGCGATCCCTGCGGGCAGCCCCTCTCGCGCCAAAGCCGATAGGCCAGCGCGGCGATATGCCCCTCTTTAATATCGTGACCGCCATGCCCGGTCGGGTTTCCGCGATGCTCGCTTCGGGTTTGCAGGTAAGCGTGATTGGAGTGCTCCAGCGCCTGCCTGGAGCTTTCATGTCCGGTCAGACGATCTTCCTGTCCGTGGTGCTCTACGCCGCTGCGATGGGCATGAGCGGGGCCGCCCTGCTGCTCGGCGGCGATCTGTTGTGATTCGCGCATAATCGTCGCTAGAGCACTTATTGTACCGTCTGCCGCGCCGGACCGGCAAAGGCGGGCGCGGCTTCCCATTTGGCCCAGTGGGCAAATCCCGCATTCCAAGTGCAGTCTTTGCATCCCTCTCCGCTAAGATTCCGCTAACCCATGCGGGCTCAGCGATGGACCATCCCGTGCTGAAGCCTTGACAGCCGGTAGGGCGAAGGGATGGCACAACGATGGCACCAGACGAGATGAACGCGGTCAAAGAGATCCTGGTATGAAAAGAGGCGGAGTTGGGCCGGTTGTTGCGAAACCGGGAGGGCATCGCCATCGAGAAGAGCGCGGATCAAATGGATGAGATTCATTACGCGTCCGAACGGGACCTGGCGATTTACAACGTCGACCGCGACTCCGCCGTGCTGCGTCAGGTAAAAGCCGCATTGCGGCGGATTCAGGATGGCAGCTTTGGAGTCTGCATGGACTGCGAATCGGCGATCAGTCCGAAGCGGCTCGCGGCCGTGCCGTTTGCGTCGCGTTGCATCCAGTGCCAGGAGGCGGCCGATCGGGACGCACAGGCATGCGGAGGCGCAAGTTGAGACTCTTGCCCATGCCGCGTAATCCGGTTGTGAAAGCGGAGTCCGGCCTGCGAACCGTCGCGTTTCTGGGCGACTACCTGCCGCGCAAATGCGGCATTGCCACGTTTACCGCCGATCTGCTGGAAGCGGTGGCGGCGCGGCATCCGCAAGGCCGGTGCTTCGCGGTGCCGGTCAACGACACCGAGGCGTGCTATCAATATCCGCCCGCGGTTCGTTTCGAGATCGAGGAACAGGATCCGGAGTCTTACCTGCGCGCCGCCGATTTCCTGAACCGCGGCGAAGTAGACGTTGTCTCGCTCCAGCACGAGTTCGGAATCTTCGGCGGGCCCGCCGGCAGCCACATCTTGGCGCTGCTGCGGGAATTGAGAGCGCCGGTAGTCACCACGCTCCACACCGTTCTGCTGCAGCCGAATGACGACCAGCGCCGCGTGACCGAGGAATTGATCGCGCTCTCCACCCGGCTGGTGGTCATGACGGAGCGGGGACGAACGATTTTGCGGGACGTTTACGCGGCGTCGCCGGCCAAAATCGATCTCATCTCCCATGGTATTCCCGACGTACCCTTCGCAGCCTCGGATTGCTACAAAGATCAGTTTGGCGTGGGCGGAAAGAAAGTCTTGCTGACGTTCGGTCTGCTGTCGCCGAACAAGGGGATTGAACATGTGCTGCAGGCTCTCCCGGATATCGTGGCGGAGTTTCCCGACGTCGTCTACATCGTACTGGGCGCCACGCACCCCCACGAGTTGCGCACGCGCGGCGAAGCGTACCGCCTCGGCCTGGAGGCCATTGCCAGGCGAAATAAACTTGAGAATCACGTCATTTTTTACAACCGTTTTGTAGAACTGCAGGAATTGACGGAGTTCATTGGCGCGGCCGATCTTTACGTGACTCCTTACCTGGATGAAGCCCAAAGCACCTCGGGAACCTTAGCCTATGCGTTTGGCGCAGGCAAAGCCGTGGTTTCGACGCCGTACTGGCATGCCGCCGAATTATTGAAGGACCAGCGGGGCGTGCTGGTGCCATTTGCCGACCCGGCGGCGATCGCCCGCGAAGTGAGCGGGTTATTGCGCGATCAAACGCGCCGTAACGCCATGAGCGCCAATGCCTACAAGTTGGGCCGCGCCATGGTGTGGAGCAACACGGCGCGGCTGTACATGCGCTCTTTTGAGCTGGCCCGACGGCAGGCGGCGCCGGTACCCGGCGAATGGGTTCCGGCGAACGGGTTCGGGCATCCGACCCCTCGATCGCCGGAGTTGAATCTGGATCATCTTTACCGGATGACCGATGCCACCGGCATTTTCCAGCACGCGAGCTTTGCGCAGCCGAATTTCTCCGAGGGCTACTGCACCGACGACAATGCCCGCGCGCTGATCTTGGCGGTGTTGCTCGGCCAATTGGAAGAAGCTCCGGAGCGCGTGCGCGCGCTCGCCACCACTTACGCCGCATTCTTAAAAGATGCCTTCGATCCGAAGACGGGCCGTTTCCACAACTTCCTCAGTATCGACCGCCGTTGGCTCGACGAACGGGGATCCGAAGATTCTCATGGCCGGGCCATCTGGGCGTTAGGCACGGCGCTGGGGCGCTCGCCGCGTTGGAATTCGCGGACGATGGCCAAACAGCTCTTCGCGCAGGCTCTGCCGGCCGTGACGGCGCTCACTTCGCCGCGCGCCTGGGCCTTCAGCCTGATTGGCATTCATGAGTATCTGGGAGGGCGGAACGGCGACAGGCTCACCCGGCTGGCGTACCAAGTCCGCGAAGATCTGACCGCACGCTTGACGGCTATCTTCGACGAAGTCGCCCAGCCCGGCTGGACCTGGTTTGAACATGGGCTGACGTACGACAACGCCAAGCTGGCGCACGCACTGATTGTCAGTGGACGCGCCACCGGCCACGCCAGCGTGTACGAGCGAGGCATACAGGCGTTGCGCTGGCTGGTGGGCGTACAGACCTCGCAGCACGGCCAACTGCGGCCTATTGGCAGCAACGGATTCTATAAGCGCAACGGCGCCCGCGCGCACTTCGACCAGCAGCCCATCGAGGCGCAGACCACGGTTTCTGCCTGCCTCGAAGCGTACCGCGCCACAGGCGACCCGTGGTGGCACGAACAGGCGCAGCGCGCCTTCGACTGGTTCCTGGGGGGGAACGACCTCGGGCTGGCACTCTACTCCCGCCAGACCGGCGGCTGCCGCGACGGCTTGCACCCGGATCGGGGCAACGAAAACCAGGGAGCGGAATCTACCTTGGCCTTTCTCATGTCCCTGGCGGAAATGCGGCTGACGCAGCATGCGGCGGCGAGCGTTCCATCAGCCTCTCTGGCGGCCGCGATGACTCAATGAAACCGATCGACGTAACCCGCAGTACCGTCACTTTGGACCCCGACCGCACGCATGTCCTGGCGCGACCGTTTCGCCTGATGAGCGACCAGCGGTCCATCAAGATCTCCGCCCGGGTCATGGCGCTGCCTGAAAGCGAAGTGCACACGCTTTTGGGCCGGGTTCGGGACGAATTCAGCGACCGCCAATTGAATATCGACGAATTCCTCCGCCGGAGATTCGACGACGTCAGCCCCTATTTGCTCGATGGCCAAAAACTGTCGGACGAACGGAAGTTACTGCTGGGCGGGTATTTTACGCACGAGTATTCGCTCGAATCGGCCGCGTTGTTCAATCCCTCGATGGTACCCGCCCCGGATCAGTCGGGCGTTGGGCCCGGATCGTTGCGCTTCATTTTGAGCTTGCGCGCCACGGCCGAAGGGCACGTTTCCTCGATCGCTTTTCGCAGCGGGATGCTGGACGCGGGCGCCTGCGTCACAATGGACCTGCCTTCGCGCTACAGCCTCGAGCCGACGCAAGTACCCAACCTGACGTACGAAAAACCGCTGTTCGAACGGAAGCTGCAGGAACTCCATCTCATAGGCGATTTCAACCGGGAGGTGCTCAACGGCTTGCCGGACGCATTCATGATGGAAGAACTCCGCGCCAGCATCGCTCGCACCGTAAGTCAGCTCCCGGAGAGCGAGCGCGAAACCACCAAGGTTGTAGCCAGAGAGACGTTGATGCTGGCCAGATCTAACTACGAAGTACAATTCAAGCCGGAGGCGCGTTTGTCCGAGCGGGTTTTATTCCCCGTCACGCCCTCGCAGAGCAACGGGATCGAAGATGCCCGCTTTGTCCTTTTCCATAACGACGACGGCGCGCAGACTTACTACGCGACTTATACTGCGTACGATGGAAGAATGATCCTGCCCCAGTTTCTGGAGACGCCGGATTTTCTTCGCTTTAAGTTCATCACGTTGAACGGCCCGGCCGTCGAAAACAAAGGCATGGCTCTTTTCCCCCGAAAAATCAAGGGCCGCTATGCGATGCTGGGCCGGCAGGACGCCGAAAATATCTACCTGATGTACTCCGATCATCTGCATTTCTGGGACACCATGCAGCTCATTCTGGAGCCCAGGTTCTCCTGGGAATTCATCCAATTGGGCAACTGCGGCTCGCCCATCGAAACCGATGCCGGCTGGCTGGTAATCAGTCACGGCGTGGGGCCCATGCGGAAGTATTGTATCGGCGCTTTCCTGCTGGATCGGGACGACCCGGCGAAGGTCATCGGCCGCCTGCCGGAGCCGCTAATCAAACCAAATGCCAACGAACGAGACGGCTACGTGCCAAACGTGGTCTACTCGTGCGGCAGCCTGGTGCATGGCGGTCAACTGGTGATTCCCTATGGGATGTCCGACTATGCCACCACGTTCGCGACCATTCCGCTGGACCAGGTTCTGGCCGCGATGGAATAGCGGGGCAGGCGGTTTCGCCTGCCGGCTTATCCCGCGTTAGGATGGGCGTGGCGCCAGGTCCAGTACTCCCGTCTTTCGGCCGGCCTCAACTGCCGAAACTCTCTGTAAGGCCTGCCGGTTTCACCGTACCCTCTGTGGTAATAACCCATTTCATTGTCATTCCACACATGATAGTCTCGATAGTAGGGATCATACACGCGTGGGCCGACGCGCACCGCGCACCCGGGGATCAACAAGGGTGACATCAGGGCGGCGGACATCAGAATTGAAGGTACGAATCGATTTCGAAGCAACATGATCATGTCCTCATGCTTGCGTGGAGCAATTGCGGGTCCACGTCTTCGTTGCATCTCGGTTCAGTCTGAAAGCTGATTCCGTCTGCCCACTCGTGAGGACCATTGCAATAAGGCGAGTTCCTGTGGGTCCTGAACGGAGAACGCTTTCAGCAGCACGGCATCGATCAGGCTGAAGATCGCAGCGCTGGCGCTAATACCCAGGGCCAACGAAAGCACGGCGCGCGGAACGTCCTGCGATTGCCGGAGGGCTGCCAGCCGTTCCGCCGCCGATTGAAGCCGGCGCGAAGTCAGCCCGGCCGCCGAAAACGCCGCGCGCGACGCGCTCAGCCGGAGCGGGAAACTAGGACTTGTCCGCTGCATCTGGAAGCCTCGCTGGCCCTGGGCGAGATCCAGATGCAAGGCCGTAGCGCGGGGATGGGCCGCCAGCGGCTGGAGGAAACCGAAAAGACCGCGCGTGCGCAGGGTTTCGAACTGATCGCGCGGAAGGCCGGCGACTTACTGCGTATTGGCTTGACTAAGAACTGAAACCGCATCCGTCAAGACACCGGCCGAAGTGATTTCGCCGCCAAAGACGATCATGCGATGGTTGGACGAGTTATACACCGCGGTATGGTAAAACCTGGGAACCGGGACGATTCCCGTAGGCGCGACCTGGGTCCAGACGCCCGACAGCGCGTTAGCTTGGCTGAGAACCCAATAATCGTTGAGCAGGCTCGTTCCGTTATATCCACCGAAGACATACATGGTATCGGTGGGGGCGTCGAAGAAAGCCGTATGGCCAAATCTACCCGATGGAGGCGGAAAAGCACTGGTATTCAAAGGTCCCGCCCAGCATCCCACGCCGTCGCACAGGTTGGATGGCGTGCCGTCCGCGTCGTACAGAAGCCAAGTATCGCTGTATAAGGTTCCCGAGTTGTGGCCCCCGAAGACCATCATGATGTTGTTCTTGACGTCGTAAACGGCGGTTGCCGAATCCCTTGCTGCAAGGGGGCTGGAGCCCTGTTCGATCCGTTGGACCCAGGTTGGAGTTCCACCCAGTCCGTTAGCGTTCTCGAGCACCCAGACGTCGTCGAATTCCCCTCCAGGTTCGCCGTCATTACCGCCAAAAATCGTCATTCTGTTTGAATTGGGGTTATAGACGGCCACGTGATTCGATCTGGCCTGCGGCGGTGTTCCCGAAGGACTCTGCTGCACCCATGTAGGCGTTCCACCGACCCCATTCGCATTCTCCAGGACCCAGACGTCGTTGTCCACAGGGTTGGCGTACCCTTCAAAACCGCCAAAAACAATCATGCGGTTGTTCTTGGCATCCAGCACCGCGGTGTGGCCGCCCCTGGGATTCGGAGGCGTACCCGCCGTGGTTGCCTGTTGCCAATTCAGGTTTCCGCCGGCGCCGGCGGCTGCATTCAGGTACCAGACGTCGTTGAAATGCACAGCCGGAGGAGCATCGAGACTGAACGTATATCCTCCGAAAACAATCATCTTGTTACTGGCCGTATCGAGGACGGCGGATTGTCCAAGCCGCGCGGCCGGCCCCCTGGAACCCCACTGCTGCGCCCAGGAGACCTGGGCAAACAGCGCCACGGAGGCGCATGAAACCAACGAAACTTTCGAAAAGCAACGGTTGTTCTTCATATATAGCTCCTTGATGTTAGATTCACTCAGATTGTGGCGCGGGCAATGCTGCCGCAGCCGGCTTTCAGCCGGCTCTGGCCACCTAAAAAGGCGGCTGCGGCCAAGATTGGCCGCCCTACTACTGCAAAGTCACTAGCACCTCAATAACACCTGTGTTCGCCTGCAATGGCTCCATCGCCTTGCCCACCACTGCGCCCAGCATCCGCCGGCGATTGGTGCCCTTCATCGCGTAACCCGGCTTGGACGAAGCCACCAGCAGATCTCCCACCTCGATCCGCCCATTTTCGGTTGTCACTTTACAAGGCACGATCCCCACCACTGCCAGGGGCACTTCCTGCGCCAGTTCCGAATCGTCCATCTTGTGTGGGGTGGCCAGCACCCCGGGCTTGGTGGAGTAGATGCCGGCGATGCGCGTCGAATATGCCTGCTGCGAGAGCGCCAAGCGCCGTTTACCTTGAGAATCGATCGCTAACAGATCGCCGGGCGCGTACTGCGCGCGATCTCCCCGCACCGTCACCGATTCGGCAAAGTCCGCGCCGCCGGTTTGCGTGCCATTGTCGAAGTAGCCCTTCCCGGTGCAGTCGACGCGGAAGACGTTCGATAGAGTCGGGTTGATGATCCCCGATTCCGACCGCCCGATGAGTATGTTACCGACGCAGTTATCGATCGGTTCGGTCCTGCCAAGCGTCTCGAACACGCCTGCGGCGCCGGTAGCGACACTCGTCGTTCCAAGAACGCCAATCGGAAAGCTGGCGCCGCCTGACGTGGCGCCCTCGACCGCCGTCCCTGGCGAGACTCCGTAAACGCCGATGCCTGAAGCGCTGGCGGCAGCTCCCTCAATCCCGAAAGTCGACCCGCTTCCCGAAGTCGCGTCGCCCAGGATTCCGATCCCGGTCGAACTGGAGGACTCTCCCAAGACTCCGATCGGCACGCTCGTGCCGCTGGTATTGGTGGCCAGCCCCTCCACTCCGATACCGTTGTTGTCGGGCGAGATTCCCTGTACTCCGACCGATGTCCCCGTGCCACTCGACTCGACGCTGATCCCCTTGACGCCTATGCCGGTTGGACTGGCGATCTGGCCCTGCACGCCGACCGCACTGGCGGTGGTGTCGTTCGAAAGACCCTCTACCCCAATTTGAGTGGCGGTCGAGCCGCTGGTATTCACGATGAACCCTTGCACGGCGACACCGGCTGAACCGCTGGCCGTACCGTACACACCGATACCGCTCGAACTAGCCGCGTTTCCCTCTACGCCGTAAGTGGTTCCGCCACCGGTGTAGAGCGCATTTCCCTGCACGCCGATGCCGCCCGCGAGGCCCGTAGTCGCAGTACCGACCAGCGCCCACAGAGGCGCCGTGGATAACAGTCCCAGTCCAGTGGCATTATTCTGGGCGACAGTTACGCTTTGCCCCGCAGTGTTCGCCGCCAGGTTGGTGGTTCCGTCTACTTCCAGCGTAGCGCCGGGCGAATTTGTTCCAATCCCTATAAAGTTAGTCGAAGGGGCTTGATAGATAGCCGAACTGCCGAGATGGGTCTTCGTGGTCCACTTAGCAATGTAATCCACCGTGCCGGTGCCGGTAAGCGCGGGGTCAACGCCACTGGGAGAGGCATCTTTGGCGGTGATAGACGGGCCGCCGTTGCCGCCGCCTGCTCCGGAGCGCGGCGCGGCCAGCAGGAAGGCGGAAGCCGGTATGCCGCCAACCGTCTCGGCGTCCGCCGCTTTCAAGGCGTACGGCACGCTCATCAGCAGAATGCGCGGCTGTTCCACCTGGCCTTGCGCCTGGACGCCCAACCAGCGCGCCTCACCCGAAGCAAAAATGTTGGCGGGCAGGCCCTGGTTGCTCGCGGAGCCCAGCAGCGCGTTGTAATGCCCGGCGCCGTCCGCCTGCACATTTTGGGTTTCCATCCACACCGGAGCGCCGCCTTGCGGCTCCTTATAAAGAGAGAACGTAACTCCCACCACACCGGTCAAAGGCTCACCCTTGACATCGGTGGCTACGCCGTTGAAATTTACCAACTGGGGGACGGTTTGGGCCAGCCCCGGAAGAGCGCACCATAAAGCAAACACACTCGCATACTTTGCAGCGTTGATTCGTACCATATAGCCTCCTGTGCTCGATAACGCGTAAAACGCCGCACAAATGGCTCACGAAAAAACTTTTCTTGGCCGCTCCGCTATAATTCAAAGAGATGGGCAAGCGAATCCTCTACGTCTGCGGTGTCGTTCTACTGGCGATTTTGGTGGCCCCTGGTAGTCTGGCAGGGTTCCTTCAACTTTGGCAAAATCGCGCCCGCCGATACGAAGCGATGCACATGCATGATCAGAAAAGGGCAAGTGCGGTGGCTAGAGAAGGGCGATGTGACCGGCCAGATTCAATTCATCCATCAACTCTTCGGCATCGCTGCATAGCGCGGGACGCCGCCGCCCCATTCATTGCCTCTGTTTCTGTTTGCGACAGAACCGGCGTTGGACGTTCACGGGAGTTTTTCCTCTTCACTCACCAGGACCGCGCACATGCCTCTCACGAGCCGCGCTTCTTGCCGGGCTCCGGCTCAGGGTGCCGGCCCCGCCGCCGCGCAGATGGAAGGGTAGCCCGGCACATTATTCTTATAAGCCTCGCAGAGCGCCTGCCGAATCGCCTTTTCCCTCTGCGCTAGCCGCGGACTGTTCACGCTGTTCGGTACCACCGGACTGGCCAGCCGGGGCGGTGCTGGCAGTTTGCCCACCTTGACGATCGGACGCACGGGCGTACTGGACCGGGCGACGGCAGGGTGCGCCGTCGCGGAGAGTGCGGCGAACCGCGCGCGCAAGGCCGCCTGCTGCGCCGGTCCAGCCCGACCGCGCGTCCATCGATCGCGCATACCATACCGGCCTGGAGTGGGGCGCAATCAAACGCCCGAACGTACTCTTCGATGGCGTCGGCGTGCTGGTCGTAGACCGCGGCCATGGCCTGCGTCGCGGATTCCGCATGCATGCGCGCGGCCTTGCCGGCGATGTCGCTCGTGCGCATGAATAGCGCGCGCCGCCTCGTCCATTGCAGCGGCCTCCTCTTCAAATAACGACAGCGATTCCGCCGTGCGGCGTAGATCCTCGTCACTCCCGCAAGCCGCGGCCAGCAGGCCTGCGCGAGCTTCCGGAGAAAGCTTCGCCGACCACATCCAGCACCCGCTTGATCTCCTGCCAACGTTCGGGCGTCATGGCTGCGCGCCACGCAATTCCTGTACCAGCCACGGCCGCGCCGTGCGCCATTCGATGGAAATCAAGCCCGGCGTGAACGGCGGCGCGTCGATCACGCGAAGAAGGCATAAGCGTTTCCGCTAATGCTGTTGCCCGCCGGTCCTCTGCCGGACATCCAGATCCCGCCTCCGTGCCCGCACCAATTCGGCGCCATAGGATGAGGCGGCACAGGCGTCGCGGCACAGACCGGCGAGTAGCTATTGTTGGTGTCGAAAACCGCTAAAGGTCTTCGATGGGCTCAAGATTGTCTCGCTGGAGTGGGACCCCGTGTAAGTGTCGCTGAAGGCAAATTGTTGCTTCAGGGTTCTTTCCATCATAAGCAAAGACCCATCCATGGTAATGCTTATCTTCTTCACTAACCGACCTGCTGAATGCCAAAAAGATTGTGTTGGTGGTTCGCGACTTCAATTGCAGGAGCGCGGGG
>Ga0070766_10001590_pt1 | contig 11142 bp, 7 predicted proteins | sample HubBroMetageWFT6_FD_69782 | JGI IMG/M metagenome (GOLD analysis project Ga0070766, IMG submission 69782) | Warmed and freeze-thawed soil microbial communities from the Hubbard Brook experimental Forest, New Hampshire - Hubbard Brook CCASE Soil... | ecosystem: Environmental > Terrestrial > Soil >... | reverse complement strand
CCCGACCGCATGCACCTCGTCGAGATAGGTCATCGCGCCGTAGCGATCGGCGATGTCGCAAAGCTCCGCGATCGGGGCGATGTCCCCGTCCATCGAATAGACCGACTCGAAGCAGACGAGCTTTGGCCGCCTGGCCGGAAGCCCAGCGAGAATGCGGGCCAGATCGTCGGGATCGTTGTGATGGAAGATATGCTTCTCGGCGCGGCTGTTGCGGATACCGGCGATCATCGACGCGTGGTTCAGCGCATCCGACACGACGATCATGCCGGGGATGGTCTGCGCCAATGTCGACAGCGTGGTCTCGTTGGCGACATAGCCGGAAGTGAACACCAATGCCGCCTCGCGCCGGTGCAGGTCGGCGAGTTCGGCTTCGAGCAAATCGTGCAGATAGGTGTTACCGGAGATGTTGCGGGTGCCACCGCTGCCGGCGCCGAGCGCCCGAGTGGCCTCGATCATCGCATCGAGCACCGCCGGGTGCTGCCCCATGCCGAGATAATCATTCGAGCACCAGACCGTCACCTCGCCGCGGATGCGGTGATCGTAGGCGCGCGGGAAGAAGCCGCAACGCCGTTCAAGATTGGCGAAGACGCGGTAGCGGCCCTCGGCGCGGACCGCATTGAGGCGCTGCTTGAAGAAGCTTTCGTAATCCATCGTGTCCACGGTCCGTGCTTCCTTGTCTGCTTTCAGTAGTGGTCGGCCGTCGACCGGACCTTGCCCCTGAAGACGCTGTAGTTGATCACGGTGTAGAGCAGCATCAGCGGGAAGACGAAGAGACCCTCGCCCCAGAACATGAAAGCGAGACTCGAATGCGGCGCGGCAGCGTCGTCGATCGTGATCGAGAACGGGATCATGTAGGGCCAGAATGAGATCGCGAGCGTACCGAACGCGGCCGCAAAAATGAGCGCGACCATGTAGAACGGCACACCATCCCGGCGTCGCCGAACGCTCGCCGCCGCCACCAGCGCCGCGACGGCGCTGACCGCCGGGAACACGAACAGATACGGCCGCTCGAGCCATCTGTGGATCACCTGAAGGTTCTCGGCCAGCGCGTAGACAAACACGACCACCAGAAATGCGAACAGCCCAACCGCGAGAGCAGGAATCAAACGATAGGCTGCCTCACGCACATCGCCTTCGCATTTCCTGACCAGCCAACAAGTGCCGAGCAGCGCATATCCGAGACAGAGGCCAACGCCGCACAGCAGCGCGAACGGACTAAGCCAGCCGAATTCGCCGCCCGTGTAGTGACCATTGGTGATCGGCAAACCTTCGACCAGAGCGCCGACCGTCATGCCCTGGATAAAGGTCGCGACAAAGGAGCCGCCGGCGAAGGCGATATCCCAGACCCATCTGCTCGTTTCGGCGCGCGCACGAAACTCGAACGCGACGCCGCGCAGAATCAGTCCCGCGAGCATCACCAACAGCGGCAGATAGAAGGCCGAGAGTAGCGTCGCGTAGACCGGCGGAAAGGCACCCCACAGGACGACGCCAGTGACGATAAGCCAGGTCTCGTTGCCATCCCAGACGGGGGACACCGCGCTCAGCATTTCGCCGCGCCGCTTGTCGTCGTTAGTCATGCCGAACAGCATGCCAACGCCGAGGTCGAACCCGTCGAGCAGGACGTAAAGGAGCAAGCTGATCGCGAGCACCGCCACCCAGAACATGATCATGCTCATTCTCCCGCGAGGACGGTGGGGGCCTCGTGATGATGGACGACCGACATTGGCCGGTTGGGGACCGCGCCGATCGGCGGCTCGATCAGGCGACCGGCAGGGCCTTCGCGCAGCAGCCGGTAGATGTAGTAGATGCCAAATCCGAAAATGAAAGCGTAGACCGCGCAAAACACGAGAAGCGAGATAGTCGCCTCACGCACGGTGAGAAACGGCGTCAGCGCTTCGGCGGTGCGCAGCACGCCGTACACTGCCCAAGGCTGCCGCCCGACCTCGGCGGTGAACCAGCCGGTGAGGATCGCGATCCACGGCAACGGAAAGCCGAGGAAGATCGCCCACAGCATCCAGCGCTTCTCGCCGATGCGTTCCTTGACACTCAGATATGAGCCGTACCAGGCGAGGAACAGCATCAACAGGCCGCAGCCAACCATGACCCGGAAAGTGAAGAACGGGATCGCCACCGGCGGCCGGTCCTGCGGCGGAAAATCGGTGAGCCCGACCTCCTTCGACGTGAAACTCATGCTGCCGATGAGACTGCCGAGGATGGGCACGCTGATCGCATAATGGTTGGTCTGCGCTGCCGGATCCGGCAGCGCGATCAGCACCTCACTCGCCGGCTGCTCGTCGTGCCAGCGACCCTCGATCGCGGCGAACTTCACCGGTTGCTTGCCATGCACGTAGTCGCCGACGAGGTGACCGAAGAACAGCTGTGCCGGCACCAGCACCGCGGCGAGGAAGAGCCCCATGCGCAGCATGACGCGCGCCTCGGCGTGGTATTCGCCGCGCAGCAGATACCAGGCGCCGGTCCCCGCGACGCAGGACGCACCGGTGAGATACGAGGCGAGCAGCATGTGCGGGAAGCGCACCCAGACGACCGGGCTGAAAAGGATCGCCAGCCAATCGTCCGGCGCGAACTGGCCGTTTGTCGTCGCGTAGCCGACCGGCACCTGCATCCAGCTGTTGTTGACCATGATCCAGAAGGCGGAGAGCGTCGTGCCCAGCGCCACCATCGCCGTCGAGAACAAATAGAACCACGGAGGAACCCGCGGGCGGCCGAAGAGCAGGATCCCGAAAAAGCTCGCCTCGAGGAAAAAGGCGGTGAAGGTCTCGTAGGAGAGCAGGACACCTTGAATCGGTCCCACTTTGCCGGCAAAGACGCTCCAGTTCGTGCCGAACTGGAAACCCATCACGACCCCCGAGACGACACCCATGCCGAAGGCGACGCCGAAAATCTTGAGCCAGAACTCAAAGACCGTACGATAGACTGGGCGCCCCGTGACCAACCCGAGCGCCTCCAGCACGGTCAGCCACGCCGCCAGCCCGATCGTGAAGGAAGGAAAAATAATGTGGAACGAGATGGTGAACGCGAATTGCAGCCGGGACAGGAGAAGCGCCGTGAGGTCCATGGGTAGTTCCTCACCTGTATCGCGTGATACGCTCGGGATGCGTGAACACCTCGAACCCGTCGTCGCGGGCGATGCCTACGAGGGTGAGGGCCGTCGACTGCGCGATGCGGACGGCCAGAGCCGTCGGGGCGGATACCCCCACAATGATGGCTGCGCCCATCACGGCGGCCTTTTGCACCAGCTCGATCGAAATCCGGCTGGATAGGACGACGATGCCCCCGGCGGCGGATCGGCCTCGGCGCAGCAAGGCGCCTGCCAATTTGTCGAGCGCATTGTGCCTTCCGACGTCTTCGCGAAGAACCAGGCTCTGATCCGGCCGCCAAAAGGCCGCTGCGTGAACCGAGCGCGTCTGCATGTTCAACTGCTGTCTCGCGGGAAGCGCGGCCACTGCCTGTTCGATGTCTCGTCGGCTCACCCGCAACTCGTGAGTCACCGACGGCACCGTACGGTTGGCCTCTGCCAAACTCTCCAATCCGCACATGCCGCATCCGGCGGGTCCGACAAAGCGACGGCGCCGCGCCAAGAACGCATCGGAGCGCTCGCCTGTCAGCCACATTCGCAAGGCGATTCCGTCAGCGACACCGACAACGGCCAGCTCCGCGATTTCAGTCACCGCGGTGATGATGCCTTCGGTGTAGCTGAAACCGATGGCGAAATCCTCAAGATCGCTTGGTGTCGCCATCAACACTGCATGCGTCGCGCCGCCATAGCTGAATGCGACCGGGACCTCCTCGGCCAAGGAGCGTTCGCCCGCCAGCGCGGCGCCGTTGCGCCACGCTTGCCTTGGGACGCACCGCACCGGTGGCGGCATGACATACGCGGTTCCCAATGCAGCCATCCTCATTTGCCGGCAGGGAGTTGCGGTGCCTGGTGGCGAACCAGAACCGGTATCGACTTTGCCGCCGGCGTTCCGCTCTTCAGATCATGATAGGCGAGCGGCAGCAGCGGATTGGTCTCGGGGTAATAGGCGCCGATCGAGCCGGCGGCGATGCTGTGGGCTTTTGCCCAGAACCCGCCGACGACCCTCCGCTTGCTGTCTGCCAGGGATTCGATTTCGACCAAGTCGCCTTCGGCAATTCTGCGGGCCCGCATGTCGCCTTCATTCATAAACACGACCATGCGGCCGCCGAACACACCGCGATACCGGTCGTCCAGACTGTAGATGGTCGTATTGTACTGATCGTGGCTGCGGAGCGTCGCGAGCCGAAGCATCGCCGGGTCGGCGATGGCGTCGTCCTCGCCGATTCCGGGGAAGACCAGGAAGTTGGCGCGGCCCGTGTCGGTCTTCCAGACCCGCTGGCGCGGCGGAGTTGTCAGGTGAAACCCGCCCGGGCGCCGGATGCGCTGGTTGAAATCGGTGAAGAGCTGCGGAAAGACCGCTTCGATTTTATCGCGGATCCGGTCGTAGTCGGCGGCATAAAAATCCCAGTCGATGCCGTAATCCGGCAGCGTGGCTTTCGCCATGCCGCAGACGATGGCGACCTCAGACTTCAAATGCTCGCTCGGCGGCTGTACGAGCCCCGAAGACGCGTGCACCATCGACATGCTGTCTTCGACGGTGACAGACTGGCGTCCATTCGCCTGCATGTCGATGTCACTGCGCGCCCGGCACGGGAGGATCAGCGCCTGCTCGCCATGGACGAGATGGCCGCGATTGAGCTTGGTGCTGACGGCGACGGTCAGCCGCAACCGGCGCATGGCGGCCTCGGCCGCGGGCCAGTCCGGCACCGCCCTGACGAAATTGCCGCCAAGCCCGATAAACACTTTGGCATGTCCGTCGACCATCGCCTTGACGGCGTTTACGACATTGTGGCCGTGGGCCCGCGGCGGCTCGAAGCCGAACACCTTCTGCAGCTGGTCGAGCAATTCCTGCTTGGGCTTCTCGTCGATGCCCATCGTGCGGTCGCCTTGCACATTGGAATGGCCGCGGACTGGGCAGATCCCCGCGCCCAACTTGCCGAAATTGCCACGCAGCAGCAGCAGGTTCACGGTTTGCTGCACGTTTTCGGTGCCAAGGCGGTGCTGGGTGATCCCCATGCCGTAGACGACGATGACGGCGCGCGCCCGGATATAGACCGCGGCCACGCGTTCCAGCTGCTCGCGCGAGAGGCCGCTAACGCACAATATGTCTTCCCACTTCGTTCGACGCAGATCGTCGGCGAGGGCCTTGAAGCCGTGGGTGTGTCGCGCGATGAAGTCGACATCGAGTATCGACTCCGCGCCATTGCGCAGCGCATCGTCGTGCGCCTCCAGCACCAGCTTCATGACCCCTTTGAGGGCTGCCACGTCGCCGCCGATGCAGACCTGGCAGTACTCGCTGGCGATCTTGGTCTCGCCGAAGGTCGCCATCTCGAGCGGATCCTGAGGCGCGGCAAACCGCTCGAGGGCGCGCTCTCGCAGCGGGTTGAACACAACGATCGGCACGCCGCGGCGCGACGCCGCGTGCAGCTCGGTCAACATTCTCGGGCTGTTGGTCCCCGGGTTCTGGCCGATGATGAAGATCGCATCGGCATGCGCGAAGTCCTCGAGAAGTACGGTCCCCTTACCGATGCCGATGCTCTCGGGGAGCCCGACGCTGGTCGGCTCATGGCACATGTTCGAGCAGTCCGGGAAGTTGTTGGTGCCGAAGCGGCGCACGAACAACTGGTACATGAACGCGGCCTCGTTGGAGGTGCGTCCGGAGGTGTAGAATTCCGCTTGGTTCGGGTCGTCGAGCGCGTTGAGCTCACGACCGATCAAGGCGAACGCGTCATCCCAGTCGACCGGCACATAATGGTCGGTCGCTGGGTCGTAGCGCATCGGCTCGGTCAGGCGGCCCTGTTCCTCAAGCCAGTAATCGCTTTCTTGTTCCAGCTCGCGGACGGTGTGGGCCGCGAAGAATTCGCGGGTCACGCGGCGCTTGGTCAGCTCGAAGGAGACGGCCTTGGCGCCGTTCTCGCAGAACTCGAACGAACTGGTATGTCGCGGATCGGGCCAAGCGCAACCGGGACAGTCAAACCCGTCCGGCTGATTCATCGACAGCAATGACTTGGAGCCTTTGAGCACGACGCTCTGCTCGCGCAGCGCACTGGCAGTCGCGTGCAACGCCCCCCAGCCGCCGGCCGGCGCGTTATAGGGCGCAAACACGGGCTTGCCTGCTAGCTCATGCTGAGGCTCCTCGGCCCGAGAGGACGCATCGGGAGGCTGATCGCTCATGAATCGTCGCCCTTCAGAGGGTCTTCACCATGGCTATCGCCAGAGATTCGATCGCGCTAAATCGATCACTTCTTGGGCTCTGCCGCTCATTACCGCCTTCACCATGAAGAGCGAGAACCCCTTCGCCATCTCGACCGAGACGGCGGGCGGCATGGCGAGCTCCTGCCGGTTCACGACGGCGTCGATCAGAACCGGGCCGTTATGAGCGAAGGCGGCGGCAATGCCGTCATTGACCTCGGCCGGATCCTCGAGCCTGATCCCGCGAATACCGGCGGCTTCGGCCATGGCGGCGAAGTTCGGGTTCTTGAACTCGGTGCCGAAATCGAGAAAGCCGGTGGACTTCTGCTCGAGTTCTATAAAGCCGAGCGCGCCGTTGTTAAATACGACGACCTTCACCGGCAGGTCGAGCTGGGCGAGGCTGAGGAAGTCTCCCATCAGCATGGAGAACCCGCCATCGCCCGCCAGCGAGATCACCTGCCGGCCGGGAAACGCCGCCTGTGCGCCGATCCCTTGGGCCATCGCATTGGCCATCGAGCCGTGCCAGAACGACCCGATCAGCCGACGCTTGCCGTTCATCGCCAGATAGCGCGCCGCCCACACCGTCGGCAGTCCGACGTCGCAGGTGAAGATCGCGTCTTCCGCGGCCTTTTGGCTGACCACCTTGGCGACCTGCTGCGGATGGATCAGCCCCTTGCCGGGCGTGCCGACCGCCAGGTCATCAAGCCCCTTGCGCGCCTCGGCGTAATGCTCGCGCGCCCGCGCCAGATGCGCGCCGTCACGTTTCTGTTGCAGCAAGGGCAGCAGCTCCGTGATCGTGGCGCGAACGTCGCCGACGATGCCGAGATCGACCGCCGCGCGGCGGCCGATGTGTTCCGCGCGCAGATCGACCTGGGCGATGCGCACGCCGCTGCCTTGCGGATAAAACTGGCGGTACGGAAAATCGGTGCCCAGCATCAGCAGAACGTCGCAATCGAGCATCGCGTAATAGCCGGACGAGAAGCCGATCAATCCGGTCATGCCGACATCGTAGGGGTTGCCCCACTCGACATATTCCTTGCCGCGCAGGGCATGCACCATCGGCGCCTTGAGGCGCTCGCCGAGCGCCAGAAGCTCGTCATGCGCACCGGCACAGCCCGAGCCGCACAGGAGCGTGACGCGCCCTTCGCCATTCAGCAGCTGGGCGAGCCGTTCCAGATCATGCTTCACCGGGGTCACCACCGGCTTTGCCGGCAGGAGGCCGCCAAGCTTGGGCGGCGGCGCATCGGCTGCCGGCTGCAAGGCAACATCGCCGGGAATCACGATCACCGACACACCGCGTTTGCCGACCGCCTCGCGGATCGCCACTTCGAGCGTGCGCGGCATCTGGTTGGCGCCGGAGACCAGCTCGCAATAGTGACTGCACTCGCGGAACAGGTCCTGCGGATGGGTCTCCTGAAAATAGCCGGCGCCGATTTCGGCCGAAGGGATTTGCGCGGCGATCGCCAGCACCGGCACGCGCGACCGGTGGCAGTCGAAGAGCCCATTGATCAGATGCAGATTGCCCGGGCCACAACTGCCGGCACAAACCGCGAGCTCGTCCGTCAGGTGCGCCTCGGCGCCCGCAGCAAAGGCGGCGACCTCCTCGTGCCGGACATGCAGCCACTCGATTTTGCCCTGGCGCCGGATCGAATCAGTAATGCCGTTGAGGCTGTCGCCGACGATGCCATAAATCCGCTTGACGCCGACAGCCGCGAGAGTCTCGGCGAATTGATCGGCCACTGTCTTTGCCATTTATTGTTCTCCGGTGTGGACGATTTTCGCAAGGCCGCGGTATTTTACGATCTGCACATGGCGCAGGGTTCGCCCCGCGATGAAATCGAGTTTAATGCGGCAGCACAGCGCTCCGGGTCCCGCTGCCGGAGCACTGTACTGAGCTCGCCCTTGACGCGGTACTGGCGGGTTAGCGGGCGGTCCAGTCTTTCGCGCAATGACCGGGACGCCATTTGCCGTGCCGGGCATAGCCGGCGGCTATCCAACGCTGACCGGTGGTGCAGGCATAGGTCACTGCGATGACCTGGCTCGCACGGGCTGCGGCCGGGCGCTCCATGGGCGCCGATACGGCCATAGTGGAAAGCAGTGGCGCAATCGCAATGGCAATACCGATCAAGCCAAGTGTGTTTATTCGCATCTCCGTTGCTCCTACAGGGGGTTCAGGTTCGACGGAAGGTGCTATCGCTCGACGATCACGCGACGGGTCAGCATCACGCCGCCCGCCCGCGATGAACAATTTCGCAGCGGCGCAGCCGCATAAAGCAACCGCCCATCGCTCAAAACCTATGCGAACGGCCTCGCGCTGACATGGTCTTCCGCGGTCGCACGGGCTTTAGCTGAATCGCACGACGATCGTGACGGACCAGCCGCGTCAGCGGCTTCCTGACTGGAGATGGAATATCGGTGGCGCTCTTCACCATGCCCGGCTCAACTCCGTAAGCGAGTTTCCGACACGGCCAATGCCGATGGGGAACGCTCGCCCGTGACGCCGGTTCCGCCCGACAACGCGAAAATGATGTTTAAGCAGGTCACGCCAGTCGACGGCGCGCTTTAGTCTCAGTTGGCTCTGGCCCCTTTATCGAGCGGCGTCGGCGACGACGGTGAAACGGGAGCCGCGCCCCTCAACGGAGTGAACTTCGACGTGGTGGCCAAGCAGATCCGCCGCGTGCTTGACGATGAAGAGGCCGAGTCCCAGACCGTCCGTCCGGCTCTCATCGGCCCGCTGGAATGCTCGGAAAATCGTCGACAACGCATTGGCCCTTATGCCGGCGCCGGTATCGCGCACCTCGATGTGCATTTGTGAACCAAAACGGCGAGAGGCGACGAACACGCAACCACCAGAAGGCGTGTAGTCGATGGCGTTGCGTATCAGGTTGCGCAGCATGGCACCGAGCAGAACCGGGTGACTGAGAGCCGCACCGCGCGCCGACGTAACGCGCAAGGTGATCCCTTTTTGGCATGCCGCCGCGGCGAATTCCGCCGCGAGATTTTCGAGAGTGGGACGCAGCCGTATCGGGACATGGAGGTGATCTGCCGATTGTTCGTGCAGCTGCAACGCTTCCACGAGCTGACCCAACATGCCCGCCAATTGCGCGGTGGCATCCTCTGCCCGCGCCAGCTCTTCCCGCTGCTCGCCGCTGCGGACGATTCGCGCCAGGACGTCATGGGCGCTGGTGATCACCTGCAACGGCTGACGCAGGTCGTGCCCCGCCATCGCCAGCAACGTTGCCGGAAATTTGGTGTGAACCGGATCCGCCTGCCGGGCCATGGTTATTCCCACATCTCGGCTATCCCAGCCGGTACTCAGCGCGGATGGGGGCGGGCTAAAGCAACCGGTCGTCTCCATCATTTGCCTGTGTTCCTCTGAGCGATGCCTGATAGCTCGAACGCGCCGCGGTTGCTGGTGCTGGCTAAGCCTGTGTTGGCGTGGAAGATAGGGCTGACCGCTGTTTAAGTCCTTGGGGGTCGGCTGAATAATTCTGAAAATTTCGTAGCCCCGGTACCGACAGCAGTCGGCGCCGCCTGACCCGGTTGAGGGTCAAGCCCGAGGGAATCCTTGACCCACTCGGCGTAGGCAGGTTGCAACCGTCGGGCGAGATGTTGTGACTGTGGAAAGCGCGTCAGTCGGATTGCGGCGCCTTACGCTACCGTCACTTCCTCGCGCGGCAGCGTGAACTGAAAGGCGGCACCCCGCGGCTCGTTTGGCGTGGCCCATACCCGTCCGCCATGCGCCTCGACGATCGACCGGCAGATCGACAGGCCCATGCCCATGCCGCTTGCTTTGGTCGTGTAGAAGGCGTCGAACAGACGGCCAAGGCTCTCCGGCGAGAGCCCCGGGCCTGAATCGCGCACGGCCACGCGTACACCGTTCGCTTCGTCTTTCTCGGTGGTGATCAACAGATTCCGCGGTTGATCGCCCGGCCCGCTCATCGCTTCGACAGCGTTGAGGATCAGGTTTAGCATCACCTGCTGCAGCTGGATGCGGTCCCCCAGAACCGGCGGTAAGCCGTCCGCGAGCCGGGTCTGCGGCGAAACGCCATTCCGATGCAATTCGACCCGCGTCAGGGCGATGACTTCGAGGATCGTCTCGTTGATGTCGAACAGATCCTTTCGCGGCGTCTCCTTTCTGACCAGCGCGCGAATACGGCCGAGGATTTCGTCGGCCCGCCTGCCATCCCGGAGAATCCGGCCGAGGGCCTGACGAGCCTCCTCGAGATCAGGCGGTTCGGCGGCGAGCCAGCGCAGAGCGGCATTGGCATTGGTCACCGAGGCGGCGACCGGCTGGGCCACTTCATGACCGATCGATGCAGCCAGCTGCCCCGCCGTGGTGACGCGGTTGACATGGGCTAGTTCCGTCTGCGCCTGACGAAGCGCTTCTTCGGCGCGCGTCCGCTCGAACAGCGAGGCGACCGACGCGAAAGCCAGAATGATAAACGTAATGCCGGCAATCGCCAGCGCCAGGTTGGTCTGATCGAGACTTGCGTTTACTTGGGCCTCGTGAACGGGGGCGTGAGCGGTAAAAATGGCCGCTCTCATCGCGGTGTAGTGCATACCGGAAATCGCCAGGCCCATGACCACCGCAGCAACAAGCTTTTGCCCCGGGTCTGTGGTTCGGAATGCCAGCCATAGCGCCAACGTCGACGCGCCGATCGCGATGGCCAGAGAGAGTGCAACGAATCGCGCGTCATAGCTGGGTTCGGCGTGCCCCCGCATTGCCGCCATGCCAGTGTAATGCATCGCGGCAATGCCAAGTCCCATGAAGATGCCGCCGAGAACGAGGCGAAGCGGCGATGCGCTCTGGCGACTAATGACGTAAAAGCCGCCGCCGGTTACGAAGATCG
>Ga0070766_10001587_pt1 | contig 11156 bp, 8 predicted proteins | sample HubBroMetageWFT6_FD_69782 | JGI IMG/M metagenome (GOLD analysis project Ga0070766, IMG submission 69782) | Warmed and freeze-thawed soil microbial communities from the Hubbard Brook experimental Forest, New Hampshire - Hubbard Brook CCASE Soil... | ecosystem: Environmental > Terrestrial > Soil >... | reverse complement strand
CTCTCCGCAGATAATCGGGTCGCCGCGATCACGCTGGCGCGACTGCTCTACGACAGGGAACCCTCGCTCTATCTGCTCCTGCCGTTAGGCGGGCGTCAAGGGACGCTGGAGGACTACGATTTCACGACCGCGCTCGGACGAGTGCGTGCAAAGAGCGGCCATCTATCGAACGTGTCGGCGCTTGCGGGATACGCGAACACGATCCATCATGGGCGCGTCGCCTTTGCCTTTGCGATCGATGGATCTCCGGCCGATCCCGACGCAGCAATCGTTAGCGCCGTCGATCGCTTGGTCGAGTTTTAGTGTTCGACGAGGCGCTGCTCTCGCGGTTGATTCACCGCTCGCTCCAGCGCGGCGGTGATTTCGCCGACGTCTTCTGCGAGCGCCGCCACACGCTCTCGTATCGATTGCAGGACGGCCGCATACACGATGCGTCGTACGGCGTTGCACTCGGCGTCGGAGTGCGCGTCGTCGTGGGGGAGTCCGCCGGCTATGCCTATTCGGACGATCTGGGCGATGAGGCATTGATGCAGGCCGCCGAAGCCGCATCGCTCATCGCGCGCAGCGCTCCGGCCGGACACGCCGGCACGAGCGATCTTCGGCGCGAGCCCGTTGCCTCGTTGTATCACCGTGAGCTTTCAGACTCGATGGACCCCGAGCGGTACGTCGCACTATTGGAACGCGCCGATGCGACGGCGCGGCGCTACGACGCCAAGGTCGTTGCCGTTAACGCGTTGCTCACGGACGACGTGCAAGAAGTTTGGATCGCGACGAGTGAGGGTCGCTTCGTCTTCGATCGCCGCCCGCTCGTAACGCTGGGCATCCAGGTCGTCGCGAGCGACAAGAAAGAACGGGGCTCGGGTTACGTCGGCGACGGCGGGCGAACGACGATCGCCTACTTCGATCGCGCGACGCCGGAGGAGCTCGCGTCCGACGCCGCACGCATTGCGATCGTCAATCTTGGCGCCTCGCCGGCGCCGGCCGGCGAGATGGAGATGATCGTCGGCGCGGGCGGCGGCGGCGTGTTGCTGCACGAAGCCGTCGGGCACGGCCTGGAAAGCGACTTCAACCGGCGCGGAACGTCGCTCTATAGCGGGCGAATTGGGGAACGCGTTGCCAACGATCTCGTAACGATTTATGACGACGGGAATTTGGAGGAGGAGCGCGGCAGCCTCAACGTCGACGACGAGGGCGTTCCCGGCCAGCACAAAGTCCTGGTTGAAAACGGTGTGCTGCGTGGATACATGCAGGACCGGATCAATGCGCGATTGATGGGCGTCGAATCCACGGGCAGCGGCCGGCGCCAATCCTTTCGATTTTCGCCCCAGCCGCGCATGTGCAACACGTACATGCCCGATGGCGACGCGAGCTTCGACGAAATACTCTCGTCGACACAACGAGGCATTTATGCCAAGTCTTTCGCCGGCGGGCAGGTCGAAATCAGCAAAGGCGACTTCGTCTTCATGGTCGGTGAGGGTTATTTGGTCGAGAACGGCAAAATCACGGCCCCGGTGCGCAACGCGACGATCGTGGGCAATGGGCCGGATGCGATGATGAAGGTTGTCGCGGTCGGCAACGATAGCCGCTTGGCGCGTCGCCATTACACCTGCGGCAAGGGTGGACAATACGTGCCGGTCGGCGTCGGAATGCCGACGGTCAAGATCTCGTCCATCACGGTCGGCGGCACGCAGCATGAATGAAGCGGCGGCCATTGACGCCGCGCGCGTGGCGGTAGACGTCGCGCGCAGTTGCGGAGCGCACAGCGCGGAAGCGGCCGTTTCCGTAGCGCGGCGCCTCCACGTCGAAGCTCGCGAAGATGCGGTAGCGCGGCTGGAAGGATCCACCGGCAAGGGCCTGTTGCTGCGCGTCTTTCGCGACGGTCGCCGCGCCACGCTTTCGACTTCGGATTTTTCGGCAGAAGGGATTCGCGATGCCGTGAGGCGCACGGTCGCGCAAGCCCAGCTGGTTGCGTTCGACGAATACGCCGGCCTGCCGGACGAGGTTTCCATCGCGACGGAAAACCTCAGCCTGTGCGACGACGCGGTCTCCCAGCGCGACAGCCTCGAGAAAATCGAGGAGGCATTGCGGCTCGAACGGCTGATCCGGGAAGCCGACTCGCGGGTAGTGAACTCCAGCGGTTCGCACTATACCGAATCGGCTGCGGTTACGGCACTTGCGAACTCGAATGGTTTTGCGGCCGGATACGCCTGGACGCGAGTCGGCCGATCGACCGGTCCGGTTGCGCTCGACGGGGGTGTCAAGCGCATCGCCCACTACGGAACCGCGGCGCGTCATCTGCGCGACCTAGAAACGCTCGAATCCGTCGCGACCACCGCGGTTCGTCGTGCCGTCGATCTTTTCGGCGCGCGCAAGCCGCCGACGATGCGCGTGCCCGTTATCTTCGAGCGCGACGTCGCTGCGTCGGTTCTCGACGACGTTTTCGCGGCCGTCTCGGGCGCGAACGTCGCCGTGGGAAACTCGTGGCTGAGCGGAGGCGTCGGAAACGCGATCGGCAGCCCGCTCGTAACCGTGATCGACGACGGCAGATTAATCGCCGGCCTGGGCAGTGCCCCCTTCGACGGTGAAGGCGTTCCGACGCGGCGCACGCCCGTTTTCGAGCGCGGCGTCTTGCGTACGTTCCTGTACGATACGTACTATGCGCGCAAGCTGGGTGCGGCCAGCACCGGGAACTCTACGGGCGGCGGGGTCGGGCCGAGCAACTTTTATTTGGAACCGGGCTCGCTCTCGCTTCAGGAGATGATCGAGGCAACTCCGCTCGGCGTCCTCGTGATGGATACCATCGGCTTTGCGACCGAGCACGCTTCGGGAACGTACAGCCGCGGGGCGCGCGGTTTTTTCATCGAAGGCGGCGAACTAGCCTATCCAATCGATGAATTCACCGTGGCTGGGCAGTATGCCGACATGTTGGCGGGCGTGGATGCCGTCGCAAACGATTTGCGCTTCGACGCGTCGGTCGCGTCGCCGTCTTTTCGCGTCGCCGAGATGACGGTCAGCGGGAATTGACGATGAGATGATATCGCAGCCCACAATCAGCCTAACCCTAGTCTTGCGCATCGACATGCCGAACGAGCCGGGGGCTTTTGGAGTTCTCGCCAACGCGATCGGAGACGCGGGTGGGACGATCGGCGCGGTGGACATGCACTCGGTTGCCAAGGGGCGCGTCGTACGCGACGTCACGGTCGGCGTCGCGTCGGACGCTGCGGCCAACGATTTGCGGCGAGCGGTCGAAGCGATTGAGGGAGCGCGCATCATCTTTGCCAACGACTCCACGTTCCTCGCGCATGTCGGCGGAAAGATTCGGATCGATCCAAAGACGGCGGTGAAAAACCGCCAAGATCTCTCGACGGTCTACACGCCGGGCGTGGCGCGCGTTTCTATGGCCATCGCCGCAGATCCGACCAAAGCCTTCCAGCTGACGATCAAGCGTAACACGGTCGCCGTCGTGACTGACGGCACCGCCGTGCTGGGGTTGGGTGACATCGGGCCGCTGGGGGCGCTGCCGGTCATGGAAGGCAAGGCGATGCTGTTCAAGCAGTTTGCCGGGATCGACGCGTTTCCGATATGCTTGGACACCAAAGATATTGATAAGATCGTTGAAACCGTCGTGCATATCGCGCCGGTGTTCGGCGGAATCAACTTGGAGGATATTAGCTCGCCGCGATGCTTCGAGATCGAAGATCGCCTTATCGAAGCGCTCGACATTCCGGTCATGCACGACGATCAGCACGGCACGGCCATCGTCATTCTGGCCGCGCTGATCAACGCGGCGCGCGTCGTGGGCAAGCCCTTGGCGGATCTTCAAGTCGTCGTGTCAGGCAGCGGCGCTGCGGGAACCGCTACCATAAAGATGCTGCTCGGTGCGGGTGTCGGCGACGTGATTCCCGTCGACCGCGGCGGTGCGCTCAATCGTACCGACCGCTACGAGAATCCGCACTGGCGCTGGCTCGCCGAGCACTGCAACAAGGAAAATCGCCGCGGCCCGCTTCACGAGGTGCTCGAGGGCGTCGACGTGTTCATCGGCGTTTCCGCACCCGGAATTTTGCAGGCCGAGCACATCGCCAAGATGGCGCGCGACCCGATAGTCTTTGCTATGGCCAACCCGACGCCCGAAATCATGCCCGACGTCGCGTCCCCGGTCGCGGCAGTCATCGCCACCGGGCGCTCCGACTTTCCCAACCAGGTCAACAACCTGTTGGCATTTCCCGGAGTCTTTCGGGGAGCGCTCGACGTGCGGGCGCGGCGCATTACGGACCGGATGAAGCTTGCGGCTGCCTACGCGATCGCCGAGATCGTGAGCGAAGCGGAACGCAGCCCCGAGTACGTGATTCCGAGCGTCTTCGATACGCGCGTTGTGGACGCCGTAGCGAAGGCAGTCGCGATAGCTGCAGCGGAAGACGGCGTTGCGCGCAGGACGCCCTCAAAGAATGAAGGGGAAGATCTCAGCGCAAGCGTCTGAGCGATCCGGCGCACTTTTCAAATCATTGAAGCTCGAGCCGAGCGATCCGCGGCCCCTCTACGTGCAGCTGGCCGACCGCATCGTAGAGGCGATCGAACGGGATTCCGTCTCGCCCGGCGATCGGCTGCCGGCGATGCGCGATCTCGCGCGTACTCTGGGTTGCGCGTTGGTCACCGTTTCCCAAGCGTACGAACTCCTTGCAGCGCGAGGGCGCGTGACCGCGCGACCCGGAAAAGGAACTTACGTCGCAGCCGCGCCGGATCGCAACGAGCCCTTCGCGCGACGCTGGGAACCCGACGTCGGACGCTTCGTGCGTGACGCGCGTTTGGAGGGCGTCATGGAACGTCTTACGCGCGCGACCGAGCCGGGGGCGATCACGCTGGCGACCGGCCATCCCGCGCCCGAGACGTTTCCGCTGCACGACTTCGCGCGCGCCTTTCACCGGACGTTGCTGGACGATCCCCCGGAGGCCATGCAGTACCGTTCGTCAACGGGCGACCCGGAGTTGTGTGCGAGGCTCGCCTCGTTCCTACGGCAGCGCGGATGCGGCGCGGACTCCGGCGACATCATCATTTGTTCCGGCGCGCAACAGGCCGCCGACATCGTCGCGTCGGTCGTCCTGGACGAGCGCAGCGTGGTCGCCAGTGAAAGCCCGACCTATTGGGGAAGCCTCGGCGTATTCGATGCGCGGGGGGTGACGTATGTCGAAGTTCGCGGAGACGACGACGGCGTGCGTCCCGACGACGTGGAACGCGTTTTTGCCGAATACCGCCCGCGGCTTTTCTACGTGAATCCAATCGCACAAAACCCCACGGGCGCCGTGCTGCCCGCGCGTCGCGCCAAACAGATCGTCGCACTGGCGCGGCGCTACGACGTCCTAGTCCTCGAAGATCAAACCGGCTGGCAGCTGACGTACGATGCGCCGGCTCCCGCGCCGTTGGCCGCATACGATACCGACGGACGCGTGATATTGATGGAGAGCATCTCCAAGTCGATTTTTCCCGCATTGCGGATCGGCTATCTGTATGCCAAGGGCGGCGTCGCCGAAGTGCTCGAAGCGGCGAAAGTCCGCGCCGACGTCTTTACCTCGACGCTGACGCAACGCGCGCTTTGGCGCTTTATGGATAGCCCCGCGTATCGTCGGCATTTGCGCTCCACGCGCGCGCTTTACCGCAAACGGCGCGATGCGTTCGTGGAAGCGCTGTCGGCCGTGGTGACGTGGACGGAAGTGCGCTCGCCCGGCGCGGGCGTAAACGTGTGGCTCGCACTGCCGCCGCGCATCTCGACGCAAGCGGCGTTCGATGCCTGCGCGCGCGAGGGCGTGCTAGTGATGCCGGCGGAGCCGTTTTATCCGACGCGCAGCGGGCCACCGGCCCTCCGCCTTTCGTTCGGGCACCTGACGATCGAAGAAGCGGCGGAGGGCATCGCGCGCCTTGGGCGCGCCTTCGCAAAGCTGCTCAAGTGGGCCGACTCCGCCGCGCGATGAGCGTGCGTTCTTCTACGCGGATGCGCCACGACAAGAGCGATGCATTCAAAATGGAGAACACGATCGCAATTTCGACGTTTCCGAATGCCAATGGCAATATCGCGATCTCGGCGCAAACGATGACGTAGTTCGGATGGCGGACGAACCTGTACGGCCCAGCCCGAACGAGCGGCGCGCCCGGCACGCTGATGATGCGCGTCGTCCAATACGGTCCTAGCGTCACGATCGTCCACAGGCGAAGCGGCTGCAGCGCGGCATAAACGCCCAGGAGCCACCAGTTGGGCTGCGTCGACGCAGGGATGAGCACACCCATGCTGAGCAGCCACGCCGCATGCAGCAGAACCAGGAACGGATACTGCACGGCGCCCGTTTCCCTGCCGCCGCGGGCACGCAAACGGCGGGTGTTGCGCGTAGAATACGCCAGCTCGGCGATGCGCTGGATGGCCACGAGCGTTAGAACGATCCAAAGAACGCTCACGCTCGATCGTTTTCGAGCAGCGTAAACCCCGCGGTGAATCCCGGCCCCAGTGCGCTTACGAGCGCGCGATGCCAGGGCGTCGAGTCCCCGACCGTGCGCTCCAAAACAAACATCACCGTAGCTGCCGACATGTTGCCGTAATCGCGCAGTACGTCCCGCGCCGTCACGAGCTCGCCCGGTTGCAGCTCGAACGCGACCTCCAGCGCATCGAGAACCTTCGCGCCGCCAGGATGGCAGACGAAACGGTCGATATCCTGTAAGGTCAAGCCGTGCTCGGCGAGATACGCGACGGCAACGTCGTGAAGCTTGGTCGTTACGAGCTCGGGGATGTCGCGCGAAAAGATCGCTTTGAGACCGTCACCGGTAACATCCCATCCCATTACGTCGAGCGAATCGGGCCAGGTATATTCGCCTCCTCCGGTGATTCGTGCGCCGTTCTCGCCGGAACACGAGATCAGCGCTGCCGCCGCGCCATCGCCGAAGAGCGCAGTCGCGACGATGTTGCTCTTCGAAAAATCGTCCCGACGGAAGCAGAGCGCGCACAGCTCTACGACTAGGAAGAGGACCAGCGAGTCGGGACGAGTGCGGGCCATCGCCGCGGCGCGCGACAAACCGATTGCGCCCCCGGCGCACCCAAGGCCGAAAATCGGCAAGCGCTGCACGTTTCGGCGCAACGCCATGCGTTCCATGAGCTGCGCGTCGAGGCTCGGCGTCGCGATGCCGGTGGTCGAGACTGCCACGATGGCATCGATCTCGTCGGCGCGACGCCCCGCACGTTGCAGCACGAGGCGCGTGGCCGATTCCAACAAGGCGAGCGACGAATCGAGATAAACGCCGTTGCGCTCGGGCCACTCGTGCAGCTCTTCGTACCATTCGATTGGGACGCAGGAATAGCGGCGATCGATGCCCGTGTTGCCGAACATCGGTAGCAAGCGCACGATTTCACGGGAGCGCGGGCCAAGCGCGAGTTCGATGCGCCGCATTACTTCGGCTTGACCAAGCACGAAGGGCGGAACCGCCGTCGCGACTGCGAGCACGCGCGCGGGCCGGGTCATCGAGCGCCGTTCTGCCGATTTGGCAGGGTCCGCGCGTCCTTCATGGTAATCCCATACCTCCCGTGTCGTTTAGACTATCTGTAGCGGCGCTCTTCGGCGCGGTCTTGTTAGGTGCCGGAGTTCGCCCCACTCCTTTAATCGTCTATTCGGCGCCGGCCGGCGCCCGCCCGACTGGCGCCGATCGGATTCATCCAACGAGCGCAATTCTTCCAAATGGCCGCATCGCGGCACCGGTAGGCGTAAGCCTGTTTGTCGGCGCGAATCCATTGGGGCTGGCCCTTTCGCCGGATGGGCGATACGCCATTCTCTCCAACGACGGAAACGGCTCGGCGGCGATGACGCTTGGCTCGGATGGAACGTTAGTGCGCGGCTACTCGCTGGCCGTCGTCGACACGCGGAGCATGAAAATCGCCAGCGTCTACCGCGATCCATCGGCGGCGTTTTTCATGGGCGTAGCCGCTGCGCGTGATCCGAGCGACGCGTCGCGCACGATCGTGCTCGCCTCCGACGGCGGCGCCGGCCTCGTGCGCGTCTACGATCTCGACGGCAGCGGTCAGCTTACGCCCGAAGCGCAACCGATTCGTTTGGCGACGGGCGACAAACACCGCGCGTTCCCGGCGGGCATTGCGATTTCGCCAGACGGCCGCACCGCATACGTAGCAGATAATCTAGGCGATGCCGTGATCCCAATCGAGCTCGCCACGCGAACCGTCCAGCCTTCCGTTGCGGTTGGTGACTTTCCGTTTCACGTTGCGGCGGGAAGCCGCGACGTTCTGGCAACCGGCAGCGGCTTATCCAGTTACACCGCGATCGATCCTCCCGCGCGTCAGCCGCAGTTCGCCGCACCCGCGTTCGATCCGGCGAGGTCGTCCTCGCTCACCGTATTCACGCTTGCGGGAGCGAACGTCATCGGGGATCCGTCGACCGTCCACATGGACTCGGCTCCCGACGGCACACAAATCGTTGGCGGCGCCGCGCCGGGTGCTATGGCTTTGAGCCGGGACGGCGCGTTCGCGTACGTTGCGCTCGCCAACGTGGATCGCGTCGCTGTGGTGGCGCTGAGCGGCGCGCCGCGCGTCGTGCGGGGGCTCGACCTTCGCCTGTATCCCGGCGCACCCTATGGCGCGGAGCCCACGGCGGAACAACTGAGTCGGGACGGAAGCCGGCTCTACGTCGCGCTAGCCGGCCTCAACGCCGTCGCGGTGCTCGATGCCCGCAAGCCGGCACGCTACCGGTACGGTCTCATTCCAACCGCTTGGTATCCCAGCGCGATGGCGCTATCGGGCGATGGACGCTATCTCTACGTCGTCGCCAGCAAGGGCGTCGATGGCTGGGGCGTTCTCCAGCGAATCGATCTGAAACACACCTCGTTGGTGAAGGCAACGCTCGCCGCCCTCCGCTATAATCGCACGCCGCACGTCGCGGAGTTCAATCCCGTGATTCCGCCTCTACGCTCCAACAAGCGTAGCGAGGTAATCGATCACGTCGTCTACATCGCGATCGGGACGCAAAGCTACGACGCCATGCTGGGCGACCTCAAAGACGACGCGGGGAATCCGCACGGCAACGGCGACGTGTCGTTGCTTCGATATCCCGAAAGCGTTACGCCGAACCTTCACGCGCTCGCGCGCGCATACGGACTCGCCGAGAACTTTTACGCATCGGATGCGGACCTCGACATCTCGAAACAGTTTGCGACGGCGGCCGACGCCACTCTCTACCAACAGCTGACCTCCGCCGCAGGGACGAGCCGCTCTCCGATGGACGACCGTGGCGCCGACCCGGAAGACTACGATCGCACGGGCTATCTCTTCAACGCTTTCGCGCGGGCCGGGCTGTCGTTTCGGGACTACGGCGGCCTCTTGCGCCTCTCGGGATACGACGGCGCGCAGTATCACCTTAACGTACCGGCACTCGCGGCGCTCGACGGCAACGTCGATCTCGCATACGCGGGATGGAACCTGAAAATCGGGGACGCCGCGCGCGCCGACGAATTCGTTCGCGACATGCAGCGATACGTTCAGGCGGACCGTGTGCCAAGCTTTACTTACCTCCTACTTCCGACCCAGGCAGACCAGGCGAGTGTAAGCGACGGCGACCGCGCGTTGGGCAAGATCGTCGATTATATCTCACGCACGCCGCACTGGAGTTCGACCGCGATTTTCATCGTTCCCGAAGGATTGGAGACCTCGGCGGTCGACCACATAAATCCGATGCGGAGCTACGCGCTTGTCGTTTCGCCGTTGGCGCGGCGCGGTTATGTGGGCGCCGACCACCTCAGTGCGGCGAGCATCGTCAAGACCGAAGAAGAGATTTTCGGGCTGCCGCCGCTGACGTTGAACGATCTGCTGGCGTCCGACCTGAGTGCTTTCTTTACGAGTGCACCCGCACCGGAGCCGTATCAGGCCAGGGGCCTATGAAGGCGCACGTAGGGCTGAGCTTCGCTCCGCAATTGGTGACGGTCCCGACCGGGCGCCTGCGCGCCGCCGTGTTGGTGAGGCCGGGCGCAACCATCGAAAACGCCAGTCCGCTGATCGGCGAGCCGGGAGCCATCTACGCGCGAGCGCTCGAGCAGCACGGCGTGCTGCGCAGGACGCTGGAGTACTTTGGAGTCGAGACGACCGTACTCGAGCCGCATGGAGACGATCCTTACCAAGTCGCCGCTGCCGATGCGGCCGTGGCGTTTGCCGATGGAGCCGCCTTGATGCGACTCACCGCAATGTCGCGCCGGGCCGAGGTGGATCGTTTGGAGACGCAGTTCGCACGATTGGACGTGCCGCTAGCGGGCCACATCGAGGCGCCGGGATTGCTCGACGGAACCGACGTTATGTTGGTAGGCGAGACGGCGTTCGTTGGAGCCGGCACGCGTGGAAATGAGTTGGGGCGGCGCGGTTTCGCCGAGCTCGCGCGCAGCCACGGATACCGGGCTGTCGAGGTGCGCGTTGCCCCCGGCGTAGCGCTTCGCTCGGTAGCCGCTGCGGTTGCACCCGATACGATCGTGATCGGCGCCGGCAAGGTGGACATCGAAGCGTTCGCCGGCTTTAGAACGGTCGTTTTGGAGCGAGGCGAGGAGTTGGGCGCCGGCGTCCTTTGCTTGGACGAGATGCACGTGATCGCGGACATACGCTATCGGACGGCTTTTTCGATCATGCGTCGTGCGCGCATTGCCGTCGAAGCGATCGACCTTTACGATTTCACAAAGGTGGGCATCACGCCGTCGATGTTGACCCTCGCCCTGCGCCGCGGGTGACGGCGACGCGAATCGCCGTCCTCTCCGACGTTCACGGTAATCTCCTTGCTCTGGATGCCTGTTTAGCCGATCTCGCTTCACAAGGCGGTGCGGAGGCTATCGTGGTTGCCGGCGACCTGTGCCTCGACGGGCCCAAGCCCAAGAAGGTGCTTCAGCGGTTGGAGGAAATCGGCGCTGCGTGCGTTCGGGGCAACACGGATCGCTATCTCGGCGAATCCGACTCAGACGAAAGTTTTACCGCGGCTGAAGCTCTGCAAATTGCCTGGACGCGCAACGAGCTGGGGGAGCGTTGGAGGTCGTGGTTGCGAGCTTTACCCTTTGCGTTGCGGATCGGTGAGGACGACAACCAACTGCTCATCGTTCACGCCAATCCCAAAACGGATGACGAGCACCTCTGGCCGGATGCCGAC
>Ga0070766_10001585_pt1 | contig 11159 bp, 11 predicted proteins | sample HubBroMetageWFT6_FD_69782 | JGI IMG/M metagenome (GOLD analysis project Ga0070766, IMG submission 69782) | Warmed and freeze-thawed soil microbial communities from the Hubbard Brook experimental Forest, New Hampshire - Hubbard Brook CCASE Soil... | ecosystem: Environmental > Terrestrial > Soil... | reverse complement strand
GCGGTGGATCAGGTGCTCGGCATCGACGACATTTACTCTTCGATTGAAAATCGCGTGCTGGGATTGAGCAAGCTGTCGCCCATGGGAGCGCGCTGATGCAGATAGCGGCCACGCACAAGGCGCCGGGCGCGCGGACGGAGCAGATCATATTGTTCCGCTGCAGCACGCAGGTGTTTGCGATTTCGTCGGCATCGGTGCAGGAAGTGCGCAGCGTGGACACGCTGGCGGGCTCGCCGGTGGAAATCGAGGAGCCGAGCCTTCCCAAAGTGCGGCACATGTTTCACAGGGGCGAACAAAATCTCTACGTGGTGAACGGGGCGGTTCACTTTGGATTGCTGCCTTCGCCCGCTTCGCTGATTTTTCTCCTGCGCCGAGCGCGAACTGCGCTGTTGATTGACGGTATCGAGAAAATGACGACCATGACGCGGCTGCAGGCGTTGCCGGCGGCGTTTTGCCATGAAGAACGTGTGTGGTATCGCGGGCTGACGGTGCTGGACCAGAGCGTGATCCCTGTGGTGAGTCCCGAGGGATTTCTGACCACGGACGAACTTTTTCTTCTCGACGCGTTGGTCAGCCGGAGGGGCGTACCGGAATCCGCGCCGGCGAGCGAGATGGGCCTGGGTCTATGAGCAAGGTGGAGCAATTCGACGCCCGTTCGTGCGTGCTGCTGCGGCTGGGCGAACGGCGATTCGCGCTGGCAGCGGAGCACATTGCGGAACTAGTAGCGCCGAGCCGCGTGTTCCGGTTTGCGCATCGCACCACGGAAATTGATGGCGTAATCTTGCGGCGCGGGCGCGTGGTTCCCGTTTGTGACTTGGCGGAGAGGCTGACGGGGAAAAAGCTGACGTATCGGCGATTTTACCTGGTGGCGACGCAGCGGCGGGGTGCAACGCTTGATTGGGTCGCGCTGCCGGTCAGCGGCGAATGTGAACTGATTACCGCGGATTTGACACCGGCGGGCGAGTCGGACTCGCCTCATGTGGCCGCCTGGCTTTCGCATGACGGCGAAGTGATTGAAGTGCTGAACCTGGACGCACTGATGCCGGTGCCTACAACGCCCGCAGCGCTTGCGCAAGGCGAAAGCCCGGAGGCACACGCATGATCGTGCCCGGCAAGCCGGCAAGAATTTTGTTGATTGACAGCAACGTGCTGTTTTCGAAGAGGCTGGCCGACGCGCTGCGCCGTGAAGGATTTGAAGTGACGACCGCGACGCAGGCGGCATTTGCGCTGACCACGCTCGAATACAACGCGCCTTCGGTGATTGTTTGCGCGACGAACATGCGGGAGATGGGGGCGCTGGAAATCGCCAGGATTATTCACGCCGATCCGAAAAACGCGGCTCTGCCGGTGATTGCGATGGGCGACGGCAGCCAGCGCGCCCTGATGGAGTCGTTTCAGGCCGGTTGCGACGACTATATTGACCGGCATTTGTCGCCCGGGGTGATCGCGAATCATATCAAGAACATCGTGATCAGCAAGCTGGAAGGATTTCAGCCAACACAGATGCTGGGGCAGGCGGATACCAGCCTGAGCGGGAATTTGACGCACCACGATCTGACCGGCGTGATGCAGATGCTGGGACAGGCGCGGCAGACGGGGGCATTGACGATCAACGCGGGAGAGACCGACGCAGTTTTGTTCTATGACGGCGGGGAAATTACCCACGCGGAGTGCGGATCGCTGTTTGGGGACGAAGCCGTGATTTACATCTTGAAGAGCTGCGTGAAGTGCGGGTCCGGCGTCTACAAATTTATTTACGGTGCTGCATCGGCGCAACGGACCGTGTTGCGTTCGGCGACGGACCTGATGCTGGATGCGATGCGCGAATTTGACGAGACGGAGCATACCGGCTCCGACGAGTTGGCGGACAAGGAGGCCCTATGAGCGACGCGATTGTTCTGCCGGAGGCCGGAGCAGCCGAACCGCGACGGACGCCGACGGTCTATTTCATTGATGACAGCGCGACCATGCGCGAGGTGATCAAGATTGCGTTCCGGCGCGAGAGCATCAACGTGGTCACGTGCGCTGATGCGGCATCGGCCCTCGCGCAATTTGGGGAAAACCCGCCCGACGTGGTGATCACCGACGTGATCATGCCGGACCAGGACGGGTATTCCGTTTGCAGCCAGGTGAAGCAGAATCCACAGTTCGCGAAGACGCCCGTGATTTTGATGTCCGGCGTGGTGAACAAGAGTGTGGCCGACCGGGCGGTGGCGGTGCAGGCCGATGAGCTGGTGCGGAAACCGTTTCAGCCGCAGGAATTGATTTCGAGGGTGAAGAATCTGATTGGCCGTGGCGCGCCGGCGTTGCAGCAGCCTTCGGAACGGCCGATGGCTGTGCCTTCGTTGAGCAATTTGTTTTCGGCTCCGGCCGCGCCGCGAATTGTTCCGCCTCTGGCGCCGATCCATGCGGCACCGCCTGCGGGAGAAGCAGTTCCGGCAGACAACGTTTGGCCTCGCGCGTTGGCGGAAGCGTTCGTGCAGCAGGGCAATTCTGCGGCTCAACAACCCCCGCCTGCGGCCTCGAGCGCGCCGCCTCGCGCCGCGGGGACGGCGACCGACATCCAGAAATTGCGCGTCGAGATTTCGCGGCTGGAGATTCTGGTGAAGAAGCTGCAGACCGAATTGCAGATTGAGCGTCAGTATAACCAGGCACTGGAACTTCACGTTCGCACGCTGACGCAGGTGGATTAGCAGAACGCAATCCGACCTTAACAATCACTGCAGAAAATGTTCCAAGGGCTAGTTGACGCGTTTCGCTGAATTCAGTAGCCTCGGCTGACATTGGAAATCAGTTGAGTCTGTGCGTTGTTGGGGGAAGGCACGATGAACGAACCCAGGAAGGGCGGGATATCGCGAAGGCAGTTTGCGCGGCGGGCGGCGCTGCTTTCGGCTAGCGCTTCGATTGTTCCTGCGGCGAGCGTGTTTGGGGATACGCTGCCGGCCCCGCCTGCGCAGCAGCCTCCGCATCCGAATCTTTCGCCGGAAAGTCAGGCGGAGGCAGAGGCCCGTTACCAGCAGATTTTGAGCCAGTACGGCAGCCGCTTCAGCGCGGAAGAGAAAGCTTCGTTGCGCGAGATGAACCTGGTGACGCAGACGAGCCTCGACAAGGTGCGCGCGTTTTCGCTTGAGAATGGAGACGCTCCCGCGCTTTATCTGAAACCCCTGGTGGAACGCGAGAAGAAACCAGTTCAGCCGCCGGCATCCGCGCCGGCGAAGAAATCCTGAGGGAACAAAGAATGCTCAGCGAGCAAGTGCTCTACCTATCCGTTGGCGAACTGGCGAAGCGGATCCAATCCAAACAGATTTCCCCCGTGGAATTAACGGAAAGTTACCTGGCGCGCAGCGAAGCGCTGGGCCCGAAATTGTATGCGTATGCGCGGCTGACTCCGGATCTGGCGCTGGAACAGGCGCACGCGGCGGAGAAGGATATTCAGCGGGGGCACTACCGCGGGCCGCTGCACGGGATTCCCTATGCCGCGAAGGACTTACTGGCGGTGAAAGGGATTCCCACGACGTGGGGCGCGAAGCCGTATGCCGATCAGGTATTTGATTACAACGCGACAGTAATTGAGCATCTGCACAACGTGGGCGCGATTCTGCTGGGCAAAGCGGCGATGATCGAATTGGCCGGCGGGCTTGGGTATGCGTACGCTTCGGCTTCCTTGCAGGGCGAGGCGAAGAATCCGTGGGACACAAAGTGCTGGACGTGCGGATCGTCTTCAGGGTCGGGCGCGATTGTCGCGGCCGGGCTGGCGGGATTTGCGATCGGAACCGAAACGTGGGGTTCGATTGTGTGCCCTTCGGCGTTTTGCGGCGTGAGCGGCTTGCGGCCGACATACGGGCGCGTGAGCCGTCGCGGCGCGATGGCGTTGTCGTACTCGATGGATAAGATCGGGCCGCTGGCGCGTTCGGCGGAGGATTGCACGAACATTTTCGCGGCGATCGCGGGACACGATCCGCTGGACCGCAGCACGCTTCCGGTGGACAAGGCCGCCTTTACGTATTCGCCCGCGGCGGATTTGAAGGGGCGCAGCTTGCGGATCGGATGGCTCACGAATGCGTGGAAACAATACGATCCGGGCATCGGGAAAATTGTGGATGCGGCGAAAGTCGCACTTAAACACCACTTCCCTTCCGTAAGAGACGCGGCGCTACCTGAAGGGCCGTGGGAGGATGCCGCGACGCTGATCCTGTCCGGCGAAGCGGGATCGGCCTTTTCGCAACTGATTCGGTCGGGCCGCGCAAAAGAGCTGATTGATCCCGTCGGGCGACTGGGCGGATATGTGAGCCAAAGCGTTTCGGGCGCCGATTACACCACGGCGCTGCGCATTCGCGATATTCTTCAGAAGAAAATGACGGAGCTTTTCGATTCGTATGATGTGCTGGCGACGGCTTCCCTGCCCGTGGCGGCGACTCCGCTGAGTTTGAATCTGGTTACGGGGTTATCCTTTCCTGATCCGCTGGGCGGGATTGGCAATCTTTGCGGGTTGCCGGCGATTTCGGTGCCCTGCGGTTTCACGGATAAGAATTTGCCGGTTGGTTTGCAGTTTGTGGGACGCGCGGGGGATGACGCGGCGGTTTTGATGGCTGGGCGAATTTTTCAGCAGACTACGAGTTGGCATAAGAAGCATCCCAAAGTGTAGCTCAGGCCTTTGAGGCCTGAGGGTTTTCAGTGCGTGCGAACAATGTTGGCTGCGCTATGGAAACCCTCACCCCCGAAGGGTTGGGGTACAGAGGCGCGGCGGCTACGATTCTTTGCGGGCTTGCAGGATTTCGCGGACGGTGCGGAGGATGGCGCCGCGGCTGAAGGGCTTGGTGAGCAGGCGCACGGAGGGATCGGCGTCAGCCATTTCCGTGGCCGCGTGTTCGCTGTACCCGGACATAAAGACGACCGACAAGCCGGAATGCTCCTGTTGTAGGCGCACGGCGAGTTCCTGGCCGGTCATTCCCGGCATCACCATGTCGGTGACGAGCAGATCGATCTTGCCGCGATGCTCGGCGGCGATGGCAACGGCTTCCTTGCCGTTTTTTGCTTCGATCACTTTGTAGCCGCCGGATTCCAGAAATTCGCGCGCAATTTCGCGGACGTCCTGCTCGTCCTCGGTCAGAAGCACGGTTTCCGTGCCGGCCGGAAGCTCGGCCACGGGCTTCGGCGCGCCGATATGCGCTTCCGCCTCGTTGACGCGGGGGAGATAAATTTTGAATGACGTCCCCTTGCCGAGTTCGCTGTAGACCCAGATGAAGCCGCCGCTCTGCTTAACGATGCCGTACACGGTGGCGAGGCCGAGGCCCGTGCCTTTTCCCTTTTCCTTGGTGGTGAAAAACGGCTCGAAGATGTGCGCCTGGGTTTCTTCGTCCATGCCCGTGCCGGTATCTGTGACGTCGAGCAGGACATAGGAGCCGGGTTTCATCAGCGGATGGCTGGCGGTGTAGGACTGATCGAGGTCGCAGTTGCGTGTGCCGATCAAAAGCTTGCCACCCGTGGGCATGGCGTCGCGCGAATTGACGGCCAGATTCATAATGACCTGTTCCATCTGGCTGGCGTCGGCGCGAATGGTGCCGAGTTTTTGATCGGGGCGAAGAATCAGCTCGACGTCTTCACCGATCAGGCGGGGCAGTAGTTTGCCCATCTCTTCGACAACGGAATTGAGATTGATGATTTGCGGCTGAAGGACCTGCAAGCGGCTGAAGGCGAGCAGTTGCCGGGTGAGGGTTGTGGCGCGGTCGGCGGAGCGATCGATCTGCTCGATTTTTCTCGCGATGGAATCACCGGGAGCCAACGCGCCCAGCAGTAACTCCGTGTGGCCCTTGATGACCATCAGCAGGTTGTTGAAGTCGTGCGCGACGCCGCCCGCGAGGCGTCCGACGGCTTCCATCTTTTGCGCCTGACGCAATTGCAGTTCCAGGTGCCGCCGTTCGCTGATGTCCTGCGCGACGACCAGACGCACACGCCTGCCGGCATAAACAAGTTCGTGGGAGATCAGTTCCACCTCAAAGGTTTTTCCGTCTTTGCCCTGATGCAGCCAGAAGCCGTGTTCTTCGCTGTCGGCCTTCATCTGCAATAAGTACGTTTCCGCCTTCGCGCGCTCTGTTCCCGGGCGAATCTGCAGGATAGACATGCCCTTGAACTCTTCCTCGGAATAGCCGTACTGACCGACAGCCGCTTGATTGACGCGGAGAAAGCGCAGCGTCTCGACGTCGTAGAGCCACGTCGGGAGCGGATTGTGCTCAAACAAAAGGCTGAGCATGGACTCGCTCTTGCGCAGTTCCACTTCGGCGCGGCGGCGCTCGATAGCGAGGGCGATGTGGCCACCGACGGAGTCGAGGAATTCAAGATCACGCTGATCGTAAGCGTGTTCGTTCTGGTAGTGCTGCACCACGAGGACGCCGATGGTGGCGGTGGGCGTCTTCAGCGGCACGCCGAGCCATGCGGGTGACGGCGAACCGACGAGCTCGACTTCGCCCAAGGCCGCCAATCGGTCGAAATCCGATTGCGGGATGAGGTTGGCTTTTCCGGTGCGGAAGACGTAAGCAGTGCAGCTGCGATCGACTTTTTGCGGGGGCGGCGCGACGTCGTACTCATCGGCAAAAAATGGAAATTCGAAGACGTCCTGCAGGGGATCGTGAAGCGCAACGAAGCAGTTCTCGGCGGACAAAATGCGTTTAAGGGCGACGTGAATGCGATTGAGAAGCTGATCGAGGTTGGCGGTCTGGTTCAGCGCGTGAACGATATCCGATATCACCTGGCGCTCGGATTCCATGCGGTGAAGATCGGTGACATCCAGGCCGTGCAGAAGAATGCCATCGATCGCCGGATCGGATAGGCGGCTGCGGCAGGTGATTTCGAACCAGCGCCAGGAGCCATCGCGGCTGCGGAAACGGCAACGGCTGGTGAGTGGTGAGCCATTCTGGGCGGCGACCTGTTTCAGATGAGTGCGAACGGGGCCGACGTCTGCGGAGTGCACCAGCGCGTGAAGGCTGCGGCCGACGAGTTCCTCGGGACGGTAACCCAAACTGGTCTGGAAAGTGGAGTTCGTGAACTGCAGGGCGCCGTCCGCAGTGAGAACGGCGATGATTTCCCTGGTGGAGTCCAGCAACGACGCAAGTTGGGCGGTCCCGAGAGCGAAACCGGGGTCCGAGACAATTCTCTGGGCCATTTAATTGTCGCTTCAATAGCCGGCGCGGACACAAAACCACCGGCGGGACTTGCGGAAGCCTCCAGGATCGACCTAGAACTAGAAAGCGCTTGCTGAAGATGAACCGTCTCTGCTTACTGTACCGAATCCCGGGAGATTCGTATAGGTCGCCAGTCGGGCAGGTTGCGAAACAATGACTGTACGAAAGGACAGGTGCGTCGGCCTGGCTGAGTGCCGCACGCGATGGGGTCGTGTTACTCTCCGTAGCCATAAGCTGTTGAAACTGCGCGAGCTGCGCCGCCCGAGGCCGGCTCCTGGAGGATGGCCGCCATGCATGGTATCTGGAGAGACATGTTTGTGATCACGCTGCCGATTATGGAGAAGATCCTGCGGCCGGTCATCGTGTACTTTTTTTTAGTGGTGATGCTGCGGCTCTCCGGAAAGCGTGAGCTGGTGCAGTTGAATCCGTTTGATTTGGTCGTGCTGCTGACGCTATCAAACACGGTGCAGAACGCGATTATCGGGGACGACAATTCGGTCTCCGGTGGAATCTTGGGCGCCAGTTCCCTGCTGGCGGTGAACTACCTGACCGTGCGGTTCTTATACAAGCACAAGAAGCTGGACCAGATTGTGGAAGGCAAGGCGGACGTTTTGATCGAGAACGGCAAGCTGCGGCCCGAGCATCTGAAAAAAGAGCTGATTACCACGGCGCAACTGGAAGCAGCGGCGCGGAAGCAGGGATTCGCGTCACTGGACGAAGTGGATCAATGCATCCTGGAGCCGGGAGGGACGCTGTCCTTTATCGGCAAAAAGCCCGACGCGGACGTGGTGCGGCACAAGGAAGTGCTGGACCACATTGACCGGTTGAAGGATGAACTGGCGCTGCTGCGGACCAATCGTCCGCCTTCGGTTGCCTGAACATTGTGGCGAGTGGAGCCTCAGTGGATTAAGAAGCCGCTTAAGGCGACGAAAAATCCGACGACCCCAATCACCATACCTGAATACCAGAAGGCTTTTCTTCTTGTGAGCAGCGTGAGAGAGCAGATGATGAGGGCGATATCCAGGACCACTTCGCCGGCATCGAAGCGGTCTTCACGGCGGGAGACGACCGCGCGCTCGTTTTCGAATTCCTTGGCTTTTTCGCTGATCTCGTCTTTGTCCTTCTCGTAGCGCTCGATCTCCTTCTGATACTTCTCGCGCAACCCCGCCGCTTTTTGGTTGTCTGAGGGCGCCAGGACCCCGAGCATATCCGCATCGATCTGCATCAGGTGGAGGCGATTATTTTTGGCTTGGTAATAGGCCCACTGGTCGGTGGCCTGGGTCTGCAGAAGCACCGCCTCAATGCTGGAACGGTGGCCCATCAGAGTGGCCATGGCGACGAGGACGGCGAGGATGGAGATCGTGATGGCGACGGGCAACGTCCAGGGCTCTTCCTCATGATGTTGCGCATGCTCTTCGAGCACTTCGTGCATCGGAGTTCCCTCTTGGTTGTGATTTTATGCCGGCGACTGAGCCGCAATGGATTTTAGCACTTCCTGCGCGGTCGAAATGGTGCGGTCGATGTCGGCAGAGGTGTGCGAGGCGGAAACGAAGGCAGCTTCGAATTGTGAGGGCGCGAGGAAGATGCCGCGATTGAGCATTTCACGGAAATAACGGGCATAGAGCTTTGTGTCGGAGCGCTTGGCGCCGGCGTAATTGGTGACAGGATCAGGCGCGAAAAAGATGGTGGAAAGTGAACCGATACTGTTGACCTGGGCGGCGATTCCCGCACCAGCGAGGGCGTTTCGCAGGCCATGCACCAGCTTTTTGGCTAGCGCGTTGATGCCATCGTAGAGACCGGGCTTGGCGAGTTCGTTCAGTGTGGCGATGCCAGCACTCATCGCGAGGGGATTGCCCGCGAGCGTGCCCGCCTGATAGACAGGCCCGAGGGGCGCCACGTTGTTCATCAATTCCGCGCGGCCGCCGTACGCGGCAACGGGAACGCCACCGCCGATGATTTTGCCCATGGTGGTCAGGTCGCCTTCGACCCCGAGCAGCGTTTGCGCGGAGCCGTTGTGCAAGCGGAAGCCGGTGATGACCTCGTCGATGATGAGGAGGGCACCGTTTTTGCGCGTGAGGTCGCGGAGGCCTTGCAAGAAGCCTTCTTTGGGCAGGACGACGCCCATGTTTGCTGCTATGGGCTCGACAATTACTGCGGCGATTTTCTCTTTGTGCTCGGTGAAAGCTTTTTCCACGCCCTGCAGGTCGTTGTAGGGGACGTTTAACGTGAGCGCGGCGAGCGCCTGGGGAACTCCAGGGCATTCGGCTATGCCTAGGGTGGCAAGACCAGAGCCGGCCTGCGACAAAAAACTGTCGGCGTGGCCGTGGTAGCAGCCTTCGAATTTGATGATGAAATCGCGCTTGGTGACGCCGCGCGCGAGCCGGACGGCGCTCATGGTGGCTTCGGTGCCGCTCGAAACGAAGCGCACTTTTTCAATGAAGGGAATGGCTTTGGTAATGAGCGTGGCGAGTTGCAATTCGAGCTCGGTGGTGACACCGAAACTCGTGCCGCGCCGCGCTTGTTCGGCGATTGCCGCACTGACCGCCGGAAGTGCGTGGCCGAGGAGCATAGCGCCCCAGGAGCAGACGTAATCGAGGAGCTGGTTGCCGTCGGCGTCGTAAAGATATTGCCCGCTTCCCTTTTCGATGATCACTGGGTCGCCGCCGACGGAGCGAAACGCGCGCACTGGGCTATTGACACCGCCAACGAGAACTTTTTCGGCCCTTTCAAAAATTTCCTTCGAACGGCGGCGTTCGGGTTTTGCCTGCGCTTGTGTCGCACTCATCGGAGCACCCTTTTAGGACTCATGCTTTCAGCCAGCGAGCCACGTCTTTGGCGTGATAGGTCAGGATAATGTCGGCGCCGGCGCGCTGGATGCCGGTCAGAATTTCAAGGACCACACGCTTTTCTTCGATCCACCCTTTTTGCGCGGCGGCTTTGACCATGGCATATTCGCCGCTGACGTTGTATGCACCCAGCGGCACGTCGAAGCGTTCGCGCACAGCGCGGATGATATCGAGATACGGCAGCGCTGGCTTCACCATCACGATGTCGGCGCCTTCTTCGAGATCGAGCGCGACTTCTTTCAACGCTTCGCGGCCGTTGGCGGGATCCATCTGGTAGCTGCGGCGGTCGCCGGATTTCGGCGCGGAATCAGCGGCTTCGCGGAACGGGCCGTAAAAGCCGGAACAGTATTTTGCGGCGTAGGCCAGAATCGGCGTGTTCTCGAATTTATGGCCGTCGAGAAGGGCGCGAATCGCCGCGACGCGGCCATCCATCATATCGGAGGGCGCGACGATGTCCGCGCCGGCGTGAGCGTGCGACAACGCCTGTTGCGCCAGGATTTCGAGCGTCGGGTCGTTCAAGATTTCTCCGTGCTCGACGACGCCGCAGTGGCCGTGGTCGGTGTACTCGCACAGGCAAACATCCGTAATCACCAACAGATTGAGTTTTGCTTTCTTAATGGCTTCGACAGTCTTTTGCACCACGCCCGTTTTTGCCAGGGAACTTGTTCCGCGGGCATCCTTGCTTTCAGGCAGGCCAAAAAGAATGATGGCGGGGATGCCGAGCGATTCCACTTCGCGGCACTCTTCCACAATTTGATCTACCGACTGCTGATAGACGCCGGGCATGGAGCTGACTTCCTTGCGGACTTTCGTGCCGGGGCAAACGAACATCGGATAGATGAAACCGGCAGTGGTGAGGCGGGTCTCGCGGACGAGGCCTCGCAGGGCCTCCGTCCCGCGAATCCGGCGGGGACGGTGAATGGGAAAACTCATCCTTGTTTTGCTCCTGCAGGCTGATGGTGGCCTGCCTTTGCGAAATAGTCTGCCAGCGTGACGACGGCTGCAGCCACTGTCGCGTCCGCAGCCAGAAGAATTCGATCGACACCTTCTGCTTTCAATGCGTTTTCGCTGACCGGACCGATGGCGACGAAAATCGATTGGTGGCTGAATTCGCGGAATCTTTGCGCGCCGAGAT
>Ga0070766_10001583_pt1 | contig 11161 bp, 9 predicted proteins | sample HubBroMetageWFT6_FD_69782 | JGI IMG/M metagenome (GOLD analysis project Ga0070766, IMG submission 69782) | Warmed and freeze-thawed soil microbial communities from the Hubbard Brook experimental Forest, New Hampshire - Hubbard Brook CCASE Soil... | ecosystem: Environmental > Terrestrial > Soil >... | reverse complement strand
CCCGCCGTTCCCCCGGCCGTTTACCTCGATGACTGGTTCCGCGACAAGGGTCGCGACCGTCTCCCCGCCGATCGCAACGACTGGATCCTCAAGCCGCTGTATTCCTTCGCAGGGCAGGGCATTTTCTTCGCTCCCAGCGACGAGGTTCTGGCCGCCATCCCGCCAGGTGACCGCAGTCACTACCTGTTGCAACAGCGTGTTTCCTTCGAACCCGTCATCGACACCCCAGCCGGATCCACCAACGCCGAGGTCCGCATCCTCTACGTGTGGCCGGACAGAGGCTCCCTGATCCCCCTCATCTGCCTGGTCCGCCTCGGGCGAGGAAAAATGATGGGGGTAGACCACAATCAGGGGCAATCCTGGGTAGGTGCTTCGGCTGCATTTTACCCACCTAAGTAATTGAAAAAAGAAGAGAAAACCCTAATAAGAACCCACCTTTCCACATCCCACGAAAGGGCGGTACCTGCCCCATTTAGGTCATTGTTTTCGAATGAATACGGGTTTACAAATGGACTCACGCGTGTAAACTTTGGTAATTAGTTCTGGGAGGATTTTGCGGGTACTGTAGGGATGACAGGAGTCAAATCCCATGGAATTCGCAGCTTGTCCGGTTTTGGGTGCCCGCGAAGGCCATCCTCTTCGGGGATCTGTTCGGTACCCAGTGCACTTGCGCGCGACTTTGCTGTGCGACGGTCAGGAGGTTCGGGCCGTTACCGAGGATCTTTCCGCCAGTGGTGTGCTTTTCCGGCTCCATGAGCCGCTCCGGGTGGGTCAGAAGATCGAATTTTTGCTGGAGATTCCGCGTGCCGCACTGGAAATCTCTGTAACTGCTGCGGTGCATTGCTCGGGTCGGATTGTCCGGACCTGCAGGAAAAATGGGCAGCCATTCGCCGCCGCTGTGATTGACGAGTACCGATTTCAATAAGCGAGTTCAAAACAAGATCTATGACGCAGACAAACGGACACAGTAATGCCGAACAACCTCCGGCCGCTCCCCTCTCTCCGCAAGTTCGGGTCATACTGGCTGATTCGCAGGCCATTTACCGAGTGGGGATGCGTAAAGTCTTCAGCCCTGAATCCGGCATCACGGTCACAGCAGAAGCAGAAACTCTCACCGCTTTGCAGGAGGTCGTCCAGCGCAACCCCGCGGACGTGCTCCTGCTCGAAGGCGCCATGATCACCGGCACGGCGAATGCGGTGCCGGCCATCGTGCGCCACGCTCCGCAGCTCAAGATCATTGTTCAGGCTGCTTCCACCGACGAGTCGCACACCGTCGATCTCTATCGGCGCGGCGTGCGGGGCATCATTCCTCGCTCCATTTCGCCCGACCTGCTCATCAAGTGCGTGCGCAAAATTGCCGCCGGCGAAACCTGGATCGACAATCAGTCTGTCAACTGGGTCATTGAAGCCTATCGCTCGCAGGCGACCTCGCTCGTCAATCCGCGCAATCAGCCGCGCCTCAACCAGAAGGAGATGCTCATCATCGCGGGCATCACCCAGGGCAAGCGCAACAAGGAAATCGCCTACCAGCTCGGCACCACCGAGCAGGTCGTGAAAAATTACCTGCGCAAAATCTACGACAAGCTCGGCGTCTCCGATCGTCTCGAACTCGCGCTCTACTGCCTGCATCATCAGCTCCACAAACGCGCAGCCGAGATTGACGCCCAGGCGGTGGAAGTCGCCGCCGCTCAAACGACGTAACTACGCACCCCTAACCGGTCTCCTCCAGAATGCCAGAAAGCCGGACTCTCTCGAGTCCGGCTTTCTGGTGTTCTGGCATACCGCGGTCCTTTACGACAGCGGCTTGACCGCCAAAGATCCATACGCCTGCTCTGTCGTTACCGGTGATCCTGAAGCCACCGTCGGCACGCCTTTGGCGACGTTGAATACGTACAGCAAGCCCTGCGTGCCGGATCCGACGGCGTACACCACCAAATGCCCGTCGTGGTCCCACGCCACTTGGGAGACGCCGCTGGTGATGAAGTACGTGCCCGTCTCCTTCAGCTTGCCGTTGCTGAAGGAGAACACTTCCACCCCCGACGGTCCGCCCATCGCCAGCCAGTTGCCGGTGGGATCGAAAACGTAAGAGTTGGCGGCGCCAATACTCGTCTGTACCGCCGTGTCCGCGGTGTTCGAAGTCGTCAGACTCCCGTTACTCGGATCGACTTTGAAGACCACCATTTGAAACGGACCCACCGCGGCCATCTCGTCGTTCTGCTGTTCCGCGATCACTACGTAGTCGTCGCCCGACGTCGCTGCCCCGCCCGGACAATACGAATACTGCGCGCCCGAGGGCTGCGGAGGCAGTTCCGGGTTCCAGGTGAGCGTGAGCCCGCCATTCGACGCGCGCGTGTAGCCCTCGATGGTCGGCGTTCCGTGATAGCAGCCCGATTCATAGGCGTACTTGTCGTTGCCCGTGAAGGCGAGCCCGCTCGACGACTCGCCCGCAGCAGTTGCGTAGTCCACATAATTCAGGCTGCCATTCTTCTCATCAACGTTGAACGCCTGATACACGTCGTTCTCCGCCCACAATGGATACACGGATTTTCCCGTCGTGTCGAACGATAGAGTGAAGGGGCCTTCACTGGCCGTCCCCAACGGATACGCGCCCACATTCGTTGTCGTCACCTGCGTCAATGCTCCGCCGCTCGCAATCGAGTACGTGACGACACTGCCGTTCAGGTCGTCGGACAGGAAGAGATAATTGCCGCTGACAGCGTTGTCTCCCACCGTAGCGGCGTTGTACGGCGAGCCCGCCAGCGCAGACAGTGATCCATCCGAGCCGATGGCATAGCCTTCCGTCTGTGCTCCGGTGTTCGAGGCATTTTCTTCGGTTACATAAGCGTAGCCGACCGGGTCGGGAGACCTGGTGACGTTACTCGTGGCCTGCGCGCCGGAGATCGATCCCCAGCCAGCTGCGAGGGTGATAAGGGTGAATGCAGACGTACGAAAGAGGGCAGGGCAGCACAAACTCATAGTTACATCGCCTCCTGAGGTCGCCGTACATCTGCCTGAGATGCCGCGGGAGGCGCTTGCTGTTGATCGCTTCGTGCAAAACAGAAAGATGGCTGCGGCCCGCACAGGTTACAGGCCGCAGCCATAGATAACCACAAAGTTACCTCCTTGCATATCCTGGACCTTTGCAGCGAATAACATACCTGCATAACGCCGCGCAATTGCAGATTATTTCTGCAACCTTATTTCGAAACCGATATCGCTCTCCACGATCTTCACCTCACCGAAGTCCGTTTGCGTCAGCATCTGTTCGAAGTGCTCTTTCGCGTATGCATTTTTCAGCAGCATGAACCGGAACGTCAGCTTTGTGATCACGCGATTGACCAGCGACAACCCCATTCCGTCAACCGCCCGGCTGATCTCCACCGGCGACGCATCCCGGCGCAGATCGATCACCAGCGCGTGTCCTCCCGGCTTCAGCACGCGATGCATCTCCTGGAGCGCGCGCACCGGCTGTGCGAAGTTCTTGAATGCGGCCCGGCACACCAGAAAGTCGAAGCTCTCCCGCGGAAACGGCAAATTCGCTGCGTTGCCCTGCTCGAAGTTCACCTGCACGCCGGCCTGTTCCGCCTTCTCCCGCGCAATCTTCACCATCGAGTGGCTCAGGTCGACGCCGGTCACGCGATAGCGTCCCCGATTCGCCATCGCAATGCAGAAGTAACCTGGCCCAGGCGCTACTTCCAGGACGCTGCCGCCTTCCGGCAATTCGCGCGCCACGCGCTGCGCCAGTTCCTGAAAGTCGTGCATCGATTTTGCCGTGGTCGCCGCGTACCACGTCGCCAGCCGCCCCTCGATGCCGCGATCGCGATGCGGTTTCGGCATCGCCATGGTTGTGGATGTGTTGCTCATCGTCATGCTCCCTTCTGTGGCCGAATGCCGGCCGGTTTCTTGAGCGAGCTTCGCCTGTCTCCTGTCGCGTTCCGCAACAGAAGCAAGTGCCGCTCAGGTTGTCGTTGGTTGTTGCTACCGGCTACGCGCTACGACCTGCGGGGTCACTCGCAAAACACCTTCACCTTGACCGCTTTGCCGCCCCCGCCGTCCACATCCACCGTCAAATCATCGAGGTGCTCGATCAGTTCGTCCAGGTTTTCCGGCTTGATCTGCGATAAGGTCAGCGGAACGCCATGCTTGTTGAATGCCGCGTCCAGATTGTCGTGGGCCTGTTGCGGAATCAGCGCCGCCAGCCGCACGCCGGCCCGCAGCAACTGCATCGGCACGCGCACATTCACCGTCGTCATGCCGCCCTTCAGCCCAGTCATCGTCTCGTCGGCCTCCACCAGCACGCGGAGATACTTCGGCCGCGCCTTCGTCGCCGTCGCTGCTGCGGCGCTGGTCGCACGCGCGTTCTCTCCGTTCTCGCTTACCGGCGTTTCCACGGCGGTGATCAACCGCTCCGCCTCGGCCGCGGTGATCTTTCCCGCTGCCAGCATTTCCAGAATTTGCCGCCGATGCTCGTTCATCGCATGCCTCCCAAAACCTGGTGTGTGAGTTGAAGTGCGGGCCCCGCGACCGCCAGCAGGGGCGCGAACAGCGAATGCATGGTCGCAGCCACCGCCAAACACGCGCCTCCCACGAAAATCCACCGGCTCTCCCGATCGTCGCTCGACGCCAACAGCAGTCGTTCTGCTTCGCCCGGCGTAATGCGGCCCTGCGCCATCAACTGCAAAATCATTTGCCGATCGTTTCCCATACGACCTCCTACAGAATTCGCACCGCGATGTGATTGCCGTCGGCCGCCACACGAACATCGGTCCCGCGCAGCGCACACCAGATGGACCAAAAAATGGCGATTGCTCTGAACGGGTTCACCCTCCCCATGCAACACGCAATCACCACAACCAGCAGGATCAGCGGCGACAACAGCAGCAGCGGAATATACAGCAGGAACAGCGGAATCCACAGCCGCGTGTGCCGCCAGAAGGGCTGCCAATTCGGGTTGTCCAAATGGATGATGGCCAGATTCGGAATCATTTGAGTGCCTCAAGATCGCGAATTGCGTCCGCTGCCGAAATCTCGCCGCGCTGCAGCCGCTCCAGCACCTCGGCCCGTGACGGCGCCGGATCCGTCTCCACAAAATCCAGGCTGCCGGCTATCCGCGTCAACCTGGCCTTGATGGTCGGATAGCTGACCCCGAACACCTGCTCCATTTCCTTGATCGACCCGTGGCTCCGCAGGAACGCCACCACGAAAACCTGGTCCTCTGCGCTCAGCTTTGCCAGTTGCGGCAACTCGAAGGTCCCCTCGATCGCGATGTCTTTTCCGGCCAGTCGCACCCGCTCCACCACAATGGGCTGGCCATGGGTCAGCCGGGTCAGTTCCTGCCAGTCCGTCACTGATTTTGTTTCATTCGCCATGGGAATCGTCACCAAACACAAACAACAATGCTCTGATTCATTAAGAATGTCAATAGTGAAATTAATAAAATGAATTCAGAAATGAAGAAAATTGAAAAAGGGACATCCGGCGGAGCGCTTTTCGCAAGGTTCCGGCCCAGGAATCGTTATGCTCCTGGCTCGTTACGGAGGGGTATGTCGTTGAAAGTAAGAGACGTGCTAGCCAACAATGGTGGCAGCCTTGAATCCCGGAATCTTCCCTTACCCCGGCCGACTCAGATTCCCACCGTCATCCGCATTCTTCCCGGCCGATTTTCCCTTCGGGTGATCAGGCCAAAGCGTCGCCACGGTCTTCAAAGGGACAGATGCTGTCCTCATGAAACCAGGGCGACGTCGCGACGTCGTTCGGAATTTCCCTCAGTAGATGAGCTTGAGAGAAAACTGAATTTGCCTCGAGGTGCCGGCGGTCCTGCTGATGACGCCAAACCCAGAGCCCTCGATGGTGTTTGCGGGCAGCCCCATGTTCACAACATTGAAGACGTTGAAGAACTCTCCGCGGAACTGGAGGTCCATCCGCTCCAGACCGCTCTGCCGGCGCCCGATGGGCGTTGTCTTGATTAACGCGTAATCAAAGTCGTAGTAGGCCGGCCCGCGAAACGTGTTGCGTCCAAGCGTCCCGAAGCGTCCGGAGTTGGGCCCGGAGCCTCCGGGAATCCCGATGGGGATGGAGAAGTAACTGGCATTGTTCGTGCCCAAACCAAAGTAGTCTTCTCTGCGGCGCGTCGCGCTGTGCGCCGTGGAAAGGTCGGGCTTGCCGATCTGATCCGGACGATCAGCGCCAACCGACCCGTATCCCGTCTGCTGGATGCCCGAATAGATGGTGAAGGGTGATCCGGTGGTGATCGTCGAGATGCTCAGCAACTCCCAACCCCTGGTCATCACCTGGCCGCCGGCCGGCAAAAATCCGAGATCCTGCAGGTGCAAATCCTGAGCCGCGCTCACTGTAAAAGCGTGCGTCACGTCGAAGTTCGATGGACCTTTCTCCGCGTGCGTGTTGAATGGATTCTGCGGGCTGAAGAGGACCACGGCCCCTGCCGACCCGGTGCCTCCCTGTAAGCCGCTGACATCATCCAGCGACTTACCCCACGTATAACCCGCCTGCAGGCCCGGACCACCATGTCCCACCTGTCCAGCCAGCGACGTCTGCAGTGCGTTGTAGGACGAGTGCGCTGTATCCGTAACCACTGACTCGAAGCCGAAGCCTCCCGTCACCGTGCCGCTGCTGTCGAAGTCAGTGAACCGCGCAAAACCGGCTCCCGCTCCTGGATAAGCGTTCGGATACGACATGCGCGGCAGACGGAATGACTCTGTGCCCACGTAGGCCGCATCTGCGGTGAGTCCCCCGAACGTCCGCTCCAGCCCCAGCGTCCACGTTTGCAGGAACCCGTCTCCGAAGCGACGATCGATCGCGCTCAGGTTCAACAGGGAAAGCTGATGGCCCGGCGCCAGGGCCGCCAGATCCTGCTGGTAGCGATTCACATCCATCACCGTGTTGGCCGGCACTTTCTTCGGATCGCCGCTCGCGAAGACGTTCGCACCCTGCGGCGTATAGGTTTGCGGCAGTTCCCCCGGCGTGATCTGGAATCCGTAGGCGATCTCTCCGCTCTGTGCGGCATTCACGCGCGGATACACGGCAAAAGGCGTGGATCCGGTCAGGAGGTTGTCCTGCCAGATATTCGGCGGAATCACCGTAATGCCGCCACCCGCATGCACTCGAATCTGGCGCGGCGCGTTCCAGTCGATCTGCGCCCGCGGGCCCCAGCCATTCCAGCCCATCTGATAGCCAGGCTGCGGATTGATGAGAAACTCCTGTCCCTCGCCCGCCGCCGGAAACGGATTCAGAAAACTCGATGTCCGGTGCGCCCGCTCCGTGATGGGCGTGTACACCTCGTAGCGAAGTCCATAGTCGATAGCCCAGCGGTCGTTGATCTTCCACGTGTCCTGCACGTAGGCATTCACATCGTTGCGGTTGATCGCCGCGGGACCGATGTGCGCTCCATTGGAAAAATAGGGTGGCGCCACGGCGATGGTGTACCCATAGGGGTACCCGATCAGCAGGCTGCTCAAGGTATCCGGAAGCGGATCGCCCGGCTCCACATTGTGCTGACCGCTGGCCGAGGGGATGAACGTTGGCGAATACACCGTGCCGCCGCCAAAGTCGTACTCCCCGTTAGGGCTGATGCCGAAATAAGTCGTGTCCCGGTTGAGCCGCGCCTCGACGCCCCACTTGATTGCATGCCGTCCCGAAGTCCACGCAAAGTTCAGTTGCCCCTGGAAGAGATTTCCAAAGGCTGACATCACCGAACCGGCTGCCGAATTGAACGGTTCAAACAATCCATCGACGAATTTCAGCGCGGGATCCGTGTGGTTCGGCGTCGGAAAGGAAGGCGTGGAGCGGGTGATGCTGAACGACGCCGACCACAAGTATCGCGGCGACACTGTGCGCGTGTAGGCAAACACTACGTTGCGCTGGCGGTCCACATACTGCACGCCGAAACTCGGATCGAGCAGCGTCTGATCGGGATTGGTCGTCGGCCCCGTCAGGTTGTCATACGTAAACCGTCCGAGAAACTGACCCTTGCCGCCCAGCTTTTGGTCGATGCGAATGGAAAACTGATCCGCAGTCGTGTCTACGTTCGACGGGGCCGCGTAGGTGCGCGCTCCATACGCTCCCGTCGGAATATTCGGCAGGGGATAGCGAGCCAGTATCCCGGCGATCTGCGGATTCACGGGTACCTGGAGCGTGTCCGTACTCCCGTTCGGGTACGTGACCACATCCTGCCCCGCGCGCTCCGCGGCGGTCGGCACGGCCAGTACCTGCGTCGTCCCCAGCACCTGCCGAAAGCCCTGATACTCGCCAAAGTAAAAAGTGCGGCCCCGCCCGTTATAGACATGGGGCAGCACCACCGGTCCGCCGTTCGTGAATCCGAACTCGTTTCTCCGGAAAGGCGGAATCCGTCCTGGGTCCGCAATCGACGGATGGTCGAAATAGTTCCGCGCATCGAGTGCCGAGTTGCGCAGGAACTCGAAGAACGAGCCGTGGAAGCCGCCCTTGCCGGATCGTGTGACGATGTTGGTGAAACCCGATGCGCCCCTCCCGATCTCCGCCGGCATCCAGCCCGAGCTCGATTGCAGATCCTGAATCGCATCGACGTTAAAGTTGGTAAAAATCGTGCCGCCCATCTCCGGGTCGCTGACGTCAGCGCCGTCCATTGCGAACGCGGCCTCCACGCCCCGTTGCCCGTTGATGGCGAATTGCTGCGTGAAATTCGTCGCGCCGTTCACATCGGTCATCGTCCCCGCGGCCAGCAGCAGCAGCGTGCTGAAGTCGCGGCCATTGAGCGGCAGCTCGCTGACGGACTCGCTCGACAACTTCTCACCGCCGGTTGCGCCCGTCGCATTTGCCGTTGCGCTCGGGTTGGAACTCGGAGGCACCGGCGTCGCAGCCTGCGGCTCTGCGCTGATGGTCAGCGTGTTTTGGTCGGAGACGGCAATTGCGATCCTCGCGTCGGTCAGACGGATGGGAGACGGCGCCGTCGGCGCGCGGCCGGGCAGTTGCACCGCGATGGTGTATTGTCCTGGCGTAACCACCGCAACCGCAAACTGCCCATCGGCTCCTGTGACTGCGGTGTGCCGTTCCTCGGGAGTCCCTGCGGCGATGACAGTCACCAGTGCGCCGGCGACAGGTGCGCCGGCCGTCGTGCGAACGACGCCATGCAAAGCCGACGCAGGCTCCGACGTCACCTGCGCACCGAGTGGCATCGCGACCAGGAGTTCCACCAAGCCGCCCAACAGCAGAAGCAGGAAGGTCCGAATCCGCCATCCACTTGCGGAACGAAAAGCTCTCTGAGGCACACTTTCTCCTATGACTTGATTCGCGTCAGGTCTCACTGAAGAGTTCCCGCGAGTGGCGTGTTGTCGGAGGATCTGCAAACGAACACTCTGTAATCGCACGGTGCGCGGTTCCAGCGGTTGTTCTCTGCCTGGAATGTCTTCCGGACGCGAGAATCGATCAGGACGGTAATGGTTTGTGGTTCCCCCGGCTCCAGCATGATTCGTTTTTAGCCAACCAGCGCTGATACGAGGATTCTTCCACGTCCTGAGGAAGCCTGGGATACACTTCCGCAATTTCCGCACCTGCTCGGTTACGGGTGTTCGTTACCGTGAAGCGCACGGACTTCGCGGCGAAGTCGGCGCCGAAAGGGAAGTCGACGCTACGCCGCCGCCGGCTTCGGAGCCGGCAGCCGTTTCCCCGCCTTCTTCGGTTTCGCCTTCTTCGCTGTCGGCAACCCGCTCCGCATCGCTGCTTCGCGCATCGGCTTCTCGTGCAGTAGCAACTCCACAGCCCGCATCTGCGTGTTGTCGTAAAACCACTGCTGCACCACGTTTTCGTCCATCAGATTCAGCAGGCCCATCATACACATGCCCTGGTGGTGTGCCATCCACTCGCGCACCACTTCGGGCTTGTTGCGCCCCTGGGTGAAGTCAATCGCTTCATAGAATCCCCACGGGCCGGTCCAGCCATTGTTTGCCATTCTGCGGAGATTCTCAATCGCCGCGGGGGTATCGACGCTCAGCGCCAGGAACGTCGAGTAGGGAGACACCACGGGCCCAGCGGTCGCGTCCCACTTCAGCGCAATCTGCGGAATGCCGAATGCCTGGTAGTGATAGTGCCCCTGATCGGTCTTCGCCGCGTAGCCCGATTCCGAAATGCCCCACGGAATCCCCTGCTCGCGCGCATACGCCCGCTGAATCTCGACCGCGCCGCGGATGGAATTGGAAAGGAGCGTGTCCGGATAGCTGCGCATCCAGAGCGCCGGCATCAGATACTCGAACATCGTGCCTGTCCACGACAGCAGCACCGATTTTCCGTATGCCGACGTGTGCACACGGCTCATCTTGAACCAGCCCTGCTGGCTCAGCTCGCCGCGCGCTACCGCGATGTAGGTCGCAATGCGCGCTTCCGACGCCAACATGTCGTAGCAGGCCCAGTGGACCTTGTTCGTCGCCAGCTCGTATCCGATCGAAAGCAGCAGCCGATCCTTGTTCACGAGGAAGGCGAACTCGGTGTTGTCGGCCCAGCGCGTCGCCTCGGTGGAAACGAGCTGCAGGCTCTCCACCAACCGGCCTACCCGCCGCTGCGCGTCCGCGAGTTCACCGCGCAGCCGCTCCATCAGAGCCGCCGTCTCGGCGGACTCGGGCATCCGATGCGGCTGCGTCAGTTGCTGCTCCATCGTGGCGGCGAAGTCCGCTGTGCCTTCCAGACTCGGCAGCGCGCCCTTGTCGCGGATCTCCGCTTTCAGCGGCGCATCGCCGGGTGCATGGGGGAAGATTGAACCGCGAATCGACACGTAATCGGGATGCAGCCAGGGTACATAATTCTGCACCAGTTCCACAATCGCCGCCAGGCGTCGCTTCGTCTCGTTCGTCCACCACAGCGCCTCATCGACCGATGGCTCGGTGTACGGCGCCAGGTCCTCAAACGCCGCGCGCGTCTCGTCGGCGAAGATCCACTTCAGCCACGCGTCTGTGGTTTCGCTCTGGGCAGGCATGCGTAGCTGCGCGATCTGCTGCGGCACGTTCTGCAGTTTTTGCAACAGCCGGAGATGCGCGGCCAGTCCCATGAACAGGCGGGGCTCCAGCAGGGGCCGCTTCAGCAGCGAAAGCGTTCCGGTACCGACGGTGTAGAGCGACGCAACGAGGTTTCCACTGTCGACCGACGAGACTGTGACTGGCGGCAGCGGCTCAAGCGT
>Ga0070766_10001582_pt1 | contig 11161 bp, 9 predicted proteins | sample HubBroMetageWFT6_FD_69782 | JGI IMG/M metagenome (GOLD analysis project Ga0070766, IMG submission 69782) | Warmed and freeze-thawed soil microbial communities from the Hubbard Brook experimental Forest, New Hampshire - Hubbard Brook CCASE Soil... | ecosystem: Environmental > Terrestrial > Soil >... | reverse complement strand
GGGTTAGCGAACGATATGCGATTATCAAAGAGCTAAGTGCTGCGCGGCACTGCTTCCGCCTAGGCTATGATCGCGCGATTGAGTGGCGGGGGGCAAGGTTGGATGTCACAGCGGTAGCTGTGGAGAAATTTTGGCCTTGCCCGTAAGGGATGGAGCTGTGGAATCCCACCCTTCGGCAAGCTCAGGGGCAGGCTTCTCGCGTAAGCGGCACCCGGCTAGGGGCCGCAGTGGAAGGACGCACGGACTCAAAGAGCGTCGGCTAGCTTAAGAAGTTATTGATAAATCTCTACCAACAAAAACGCCGCGAGCGTGATTGCTATCTCTCAGCGGTTCGGTAAGCTCCTCGTTCAATTCCCGGAATCCTGGCACTTCTTAATTCTGTCACTTCAATTTCCTCTTCGAGAGCAAGTAGTTCAGATTTTGACAAACACATTACAAGCGCAGGACATAAACGGAGCCACATTTTCCATACGCTGCTTGAGTATCAATACAAGCGCTACATCGTCCGAAGGGAACTCTTTACCAAGTAAAAGATTTTCTTAATTCTGATCGCGGGTGAATTTTCGTCCAAGGGCAGACCGCCCGCGCAGAACAGCAGGGCTTATGAGGCGCAATCTTTCTAAGAGGAGAATTTTACAAAATGAATTACGGAAAGTGTTGGACCGCCATCAGCAAAGGGTTCGCAGTGGCGGCGGTAACGTTGGGGCTTGCGGCCGGTTCCTGGTGCGCGGCTCAGGATCAGGAGGCGGTATTGCATACCTTCACGGGCGTCGAGGGCGGCAGCAGCGAAGCTCCTGCTGGGGGCCTGACCTTCAACGTGAGCGGAGATCTTTTTGGCACGACCAGCGAGGGAGGCACCGGAGAATTCGCCGACGGCACGGTTTTCGAAATGACGCTGAAAGCGGGTGGCGGCTTCACGTTCCAGACGATCCACCAGTTTTCGCAGGCAACGGGCGACGGTTCGAACCCAGGTTCCGCCCTACTCTTCGACGCGGAGGGCAACCTTTACGGGGTAACCCCAAACGGCGGTAACGGCTGCGGCATCGTTTATGAACTATCGCCTCCCGCCGTCACGGGTGGAGAATGGACGGAGACCTTCCTGCACAAGTTCGAGAGCAATGGGGACGATGGATGCAATCCCAGCGGCCGCCTAATCTTCGACAAAGCGGGAGATCTCTTCGGCGTCACCTTCAACGGCGGCGGCGGCGCGAGCGGCATCTTCGAGACCCTATGCTCTAACGGTTGCGGCACGGCTTATAAGCTGCACCTGGCGGATGGGGTGTGGACCCAGACCATTCTCCATCACTTCACCGGAGAGGGCGCCCCAGACGGCGTGAGTCCTTCGGGCGGGGTGGCGTTCGACAAGGCGGGGAACCTCTGGGGCGCGACGGTGTTTGGCGGCGCTGGCAACTCCTCGACTTGCGGCGACGCGGACGGCGGCCTTGGGTTGTGCGGCACGGTGTTCGAACTGACGCCCAACGCGAACGGAACGGTCTGGACCGAGAGCACGTTGTACAGCTTCGTGGACGCGAGCACGGGCTGGAATCCTTTTTCCGGCGTGATCGTTGATGCGGCGGGTAACTTGGTCGGCACCACCGAGAATGGAGGAATCGGATTGCAGGGCACGGTGTTCGAGATAACCCCCTTAGGTGGCGGGAAAGTCACGGAGAGCCTCATCCACCAATTTGACGGCGAAGCGGATGGAGCTTTTCCTAATTCCGGTCTGACCCTGGGTGCGGCGGGGAACCTCTACGGCGTGGTCGCGCAAGGCGGCGGCAAAGGGGGAGAGAATATCTGCACGGAAGACTCGGATGAGAGCTGTGGCATTGTCTACAAGCTGACGCCCGGTTCCGGCAGCAGCTTCACGGAGACGATTCTGTATACCTTCCTCGGTGGGGCCGACGGAGCGGGGCCTGGAGACGACGTGCTTGCCTTCGGCGCTAACGGCGAGATCTTTGGCACGGCATTTGGAGGCGGTGACTTCGACTTCAACAAAACCAGTTGTGCCGCTTCCGGCTCCCTTCCCGGCGGATGCGGTGTTGTGTTCGCGCTGAAACCGTAACCGCGAGTGGCGCGTAGCGGTTGCAGGGGGCGCGGAGCCTCGAGTCGTTCGGGGCTCCGCGCGTTTTTTGTGGCCACCAGCCCGTTCTCGCATTCGTTAATCCCCGATCTCTTCCCATGCGTTGTAAGATGGAACGCAATAACCTCCCATGAGTCCAACTCCCCCACGTGCGGATATGCCGGATGTTGCGCCTTCGGTGCAGCAGGATGTGGCTCGGCTGGCTGCGTCGCCGGAAGTGCGGTCGGCTTACAACTGGCTACGCACGCAGGAGCCGCAACTGGCGCAGTGGCAGATGGAGATGGCACGGATTGCGGCGCCTCCGTTTGGGGAGTCGGCACGCGGGGCGTGGCTGGCCGAGCGCTTTCGCGAAGTTGGGCTCGACGATGTTCGCATCGACGATGTGGGCAACGTGTTCGGAGTGCATCCGGGCTTTGGGCAGCGCTATGTGGCGCTGAGCGCGCACATCGATACTGTGTTTCCGGCGAATACGCCGCTGAACATCCGGCAGCAGGGAAGCCGGCTGTACGGGCCGGGGGTTTCCGACAACGGCGCGGGCGTTACGGCGATGCTGGGGATTGCCGCGCTGCTACGCACGGTGCGACTGCGGCACGCGCTGCCGTTTGTGTTTATCGGCAACGTGGGCGAAGAGGGTGAGGGCGACTTGCGCGGCATGCGGCATATTTTCTCTACGCCGCGCTGGAAAGATTCGATTGCTTATAGCGTGGTGCTCGACGGCGCCGGTTCCGACACGATTGTGGCTGAAGCTCTGGGCAGCCGGCGTTTTGAAGTGATCGTGCGCGGGCCGGGCGGGCATTCATGGAGCGATTTCGGGGCTCCGAATCCGATTGTGATTCTGGCGCGGGCCGTCGATACGTTTACGGCGGCGCCGGTGCCTGCAACCCCGAAGACAACTTTCAACATCGGAGTGATTCGCGGCGGGACTTCGGTGAATTCGATTCCCGAGTCCGCGAGCATGAAGGTAGATATCCGCTCGACTTCGATGGCGGAGATGGAACGGCTGGAGCAGACGCTGCGGCTGGCGCTGAATCGCGCGGTGGAAGACGAGACGATGGCGGCGGAGATGCGCTCGTCGGCGCAGAGGCGGCCTTCGGGAGTGAATTGCGAAGTAGTGGCGATCGGGAACCGTCCGGCGGGAGAGCTGGCGGTTGGAGCGCGGATTCTGCATGTGATTCGGGCGGTCGATGCGCAGTTGAATAATGCGGCGCAGGTGCAGCGGGCCTCGACGGATGCAAACATTCCGTTGTCGCTGGGGCTGGAGGCTATTGCCATCGGGGGCGGTGGGTCGGGCGGTGGGGCGCACACTTTGCAGGAATGGTTCGACAGCAACGGGCGCGAGCTGGGGCTGAAGCGGATTCTGTTGACGCTGCTGGCGCTGGCGGGAGCGGGGGAATGATGAAAATATTCGCGACCTCGGGGGCTAAAGCCCTGTGCCATCGGAAAGACTTTTTCGCAGCGCTGAAGCGCTGCGCCACCCAAAAACTTAGGTGCGACACCCAGATGCTTTATGCGGCAGTGGAATCCCACCTTTCGCAAAGGACGCGAAAGATGGGGCACCCGGCTTTCATAATGATCGTCTTTTGTTTCGCGTCTTTGCAGGCGCAGAATCCGGCGCCCGCTCAAACGGCGTCTGTGCCCGGGCCTAAGGCTGACGTCATCTACATGCACGCCAATGTTTATACCGGCGTGCCCTCGAACACGCCGTTTAGTTCCATCGATCGCGAAGAGGCGATCGCGGTGCGCGGCGAGCGCGTTCAGGCGGTGGGTAAGAATCTCGATATTCAGAAGCTGAAAGGGCCGGAGACGCAGGTCATTGATTTGGGTGGGCACTTTGTGATGCCGGGATTTAACGACGCGCATCTGCACCTCGCCGATGCCGGAATGCAGAAGCTGACTGTCGATCTGACCGGAGTGAAGACGCTGGAAGAATTCCGCCAGCGCGTCGCGGCCAAGGTGGCGACGGCCAAACCGGGCGAATGGATATTGGGCGGGGGTTGGGACGAGACTTTGTGGCCGATCAAAACGCTGCCCAGCCGATGGGATCTGGATCAAGTCTCGGACGAGCATCCGGTATTTCTGGATCGCGTGGATGGGCATCTTGCGGTGGCCAACACGCGGGCGCTGCAACTGGCGAACATCACGCTGGCCAGCAAGGATCCTGAAGGCGGCAAGATTGACCGCGATGAGAACGGGCAGCCTACGGGCATTCTGCGGGAGGGCGCGCAGAAGGCAGTAAGAGCGGTTATTCCGCAGCCAACGCATGAAGAACGGCGGCATGGGATCGAGGTTGCGCTGGCGGACCTGGCTGAGCACGGTGTGACCTCGGCGCAGGATTATTCGCCGAACTGGGAGAATTTTCAGATTTACGAGGATATTGAGAAAGAAGGCAAGCTGACGGCGCGGATTTCCGAGTGGCTGCCATTCAACGATTCGGTCGATGAGTTGAAGACGAAGCGCGACTCGCATCCGCAGTCGGATTTGATGCTGCATACCGGGATGCTGAAGGGATTCATGGATGGTTCGCTGGGCGGGCACACGGCGGCGCTGCTGGAGCCTTATGCGGATGATCCGAAGAATTCGGGCTTGCCGCAGTATGACGCGGCGAAGTTGAACGATATGGCGAAGGAGCGTGTGCTGGCGGGCTTCCAGCTTGGGTTTCACGCCATCGGGGACAAGGGCGTGCAGATGGCGCTGGATGCTTTCGCCGAAGCTGAGAAGGCGGCGAAGGAAGGCAAGGTAAAGGCTCCGAACGGCGGTGATGATTTCCGCCTGCGCGTCGAACATGCGCAGGTTGTTACCCCGGCGCAAATCGCGCAGTTTAAACAATTGAAGGTGATTGCCTCGATGCAGCCCAGTCATCTGCTCACTGATATCCGCTGGGCGGAGGACCGGCTGGGAGCGAAACGGGCCGCGAACTCCTACGCGTGGGCGGCATTTCTAAACAAAGGTGTGACGCTGGCCTTTGGCACGGACGATCCGGTTGAGCCGGTATCGCCGTTCCGGGGGCTGTATGCGGCCGTGACACGCAAGAGTGTGGACGGCAAGCAGGAATATTTCCCCGAGCAGAAGATCACGATGGATCAGGCGATCGCGGCTTATACCACGGGCTCAGCCTTTGCCGAATTCGAGGAGAAGGAAAAAGGCAAGCTGGTACCGGGGATGCTGGCAGATTTTGTGGTCCTGGACCGTGACGTGACGGCATCGTCGGCGGAGAAAGTGCTGGCGACGAAGGTTCTACGCACGGTTGTTGGCGGCAAAACCGTATACGAAGCTAAATAGCCGCACCAAACCTAACGCCATTCTGCAGCGTCTAACTGAACATGATCGCGATGCCGTAGTCTCTCATGCACGGGTTTGGCAGTGGTGCAGTTTGGCTTACGCGTTGGGCCGGTTAAGTGGGAGATCCTTCGCTACGCCTGAAAAACGGCTTCGCTCAGGATGACAATCATCGTGTGATGGTCAAACTGCACCACTACCTGGTTTCGGGGGCCTGGGGCGGGCTCCTAACAAACGGGTATAATTAAACATTCATAGAGTTTTGGAGGAACGTAGGCATATGGATTCGCGGGCAATTTGGCTGCGCCTGAAGACCCACCGGTGGGTATATTCGTTCAGCATTGCGATTACGCTGGCACTAGGTATTCTGATCGGCACAGTAGTCTCGTCCGGAGTGAAGGGCAAGGAAGGGCAAAAGTCTGCCGACGCGACTCCGCTGGCGGTTCCTTCTCCCAAGCAGCTTTCCAATGTTTTCTCCGAAATCGCCAAGGAGTTGGGGCCATGCGTGGTCAACATTAATACCGAGTCGACGATTAAGAATCCGCATCGCCGCGGCGGCCAGAGTCCTGACGACGACGACAGCGGCGGCAATGGCGGCATGGATGACTTTTTCAACCGGTTCTTTGGCGGGCAGGGCGGACCGGGGATGGGCAACCAGGGTGAGATGCGCGAGCGTTCACTGGGTTCGGGCGTGATCGTGGACGCGAAGGGTTACATCGTGACCAACCGGCACGTGGTGGAGAAGGCGGACCGCATCCGCGTGCGCTTGCAGGACGATCCTCCGGGCGTGCAGCACGACGCAAAGGTAATTGGAGAGGATCAAGAAACGGATCTGGCGGTTATCAAGATCGATCTGGACCGATCGGTGCCATCGGCGAAGATGGGAAACTCCGACAGCATGCAGGTTGGCGATTGGGTGCTGGCGATTGGCAGTCCGTTCGGGCAAGTGGGCACGGTGACGGCCGGCATCGTTTCCGCTAAGGGTCGTGACATCGTGCAGGGGCGGCAGTTCCAGGTATTCATTCAGACGGACGCGGCCATCAATCCGGGGAATTCGGGCGGGCCGCTGGTCAATATGGATGGCGAAGTGATCGGCATCAACACCGCCATTTTGAGCGAGACCAATGCCTACGCTGGCGTGGGCTTCTCGCTTCCTTCCAATACGGTGGTGCAGGTTTACAACCAGTTGATCGGACCCGACCATCGTGTGGTGCGGGGATCAATCGGCATTATGTTTGACTCGGTGGAGAATCCGGCGATCACGCGGGTTTATGGCAACGGCACGGGCGTAACGGTTTCGACCGTAGTGGCGGGCAGCCCCGCAGATCAGGCTGGGCTGAAAGTTGGCGATACGATCACGACGGTCGACGGCAGGAAAGTGAGCAAAGGAACTGAGTTGGTAGCCGACATCGCCTCGCGCAAGCCGGGTGCGAAGGTGGCGCTCGGGTTCCTGCGCAATGGCAAGCCGCAGGAGACGACTGTAACAATTGCGGACCGGGCCAAGCTGTTTGCAGCGCGGCTTAATGAGGATGACAGCGGCAATGACGACAGTACGCCCAAGCAGAGCAAGTTCGGCGTCACGGTTCGCAAGCTCACCCCGGAGATGGCGGACCGACTGGACATGCCGGCAGGCAAGGGCGTAATTGTGCAGGATGTGAAACCGGGGTCGTTCGCCGAGGACGTCAATCTGAACCGTGGAGACGTGATCCTGGAGATCAACAAGCAACCAGTGAATAACGAAGAAGATTTCGCCCGAGTGGAATCGAGCCTGAAGAGCGGTCAGGACGTGGTATTCCTGGTACGCGAACGGGGTTCGACTCGTCAGGACGGAACCGCTTTCCTGGCCGGGACACTTCCGTAACCTAAATTCGCCCAGCCGGAACTGGCATTGCCTCGCTCGATAGAGGATGATTACGATGCCAGCTCTGGTTGGGCTTTTGCTTTGGTGCAATGGCGCACTTTCTGTGACTAAAGGATTTTCGTTGGAAAAGGGGACGCATCAGGCGAGAATGCGGAATCTGTTGAGTGCGGGTTGCGCTCTAGCGCTGGTCTGCGCCTGCGCCACGCCGGCCGCACTCGCGCAGCAGTCTGCTGCTGATTCGAATTCCACTGGCGTGAAGACCGGCAGCGCTGCCCCAGCCCAGGCTCATGCTGCATCGCATGCTCCGACAGGAACGCGCGCAAAATCGAGCGCCACGGTGGCTGCTCACAACAGCAAATCGAAGAGTGCGAGCTTGCAGAGGAAGAGTAGACGGAAGACGATGGCTCGAGGCCAGCAGAAGATCGATCCCGAACGGGCGCAGGAAATTCAGCAGGCGCTGATTCGAGAGCATTACTTGAACGGCGAGGCTTCGGGAAGCTGGAATCAAGCGAGCGAAGATGCCATGCGCCGCTATCAGGCTGACCACGGTTGGCAATCGAAAACCGTGCCCGATTCACGGGCGTTGATCAGCCTGGGTCTGGGGCCCAGTCACGACCATCTGCTGAATCCGGAAAGTGCGATGACCGGAGGCTTCGAGCGTTCGCCCTCGGCATCAGCAAAATCCGCGCCTCAGAATCCCGCATCGCACAGCGCAGAATCGGGCGCGCAAATGAATACGAACCAGTCCGCGCCACCGGCCGACCCACCGCCGGCCTCAACCGCTCCGCATGACGCCGCCTTGCCACAGTGAGGCTCGCTCGCGCGATTAGCAATTGGCAGTTAGCAATTCGCTTCTTCCCGCTTGCATAGGCGATGAAATCTTGAATGTCCTCTGGGGTAGCTGACCTGCCAACTGCTAGTTGCTGTCCTACGCGCCATGGGTTTTGCGGTAGCTTCCCAGCACGGGGCGAGGAAAATAAGGCAGGGGCTTCGAGTTAATGATGGCTTGAGGATTGGCTTCGACCAGCGCGTCGGCCACCTCTTCACCGCAAATTTCCGCGGCGGCCTCGCGTGCGGTGGAGAGCACGGGTACACGCTTTTCTGTATCGTGTGCGTCGGTAGCCAGCACGTGCACGGCGTCATGCTCGAGCAGCCACTGCGCGGCGCGGCGGACGCGTTCTCCCCAGAATCCGGTGAGCGCCGAGCCGGTTGTCTGGATTACACAGCCCTGCTCGGCCCACTCCAGCACCTGCTGCGGACTCTCCCGCAGAATCGGATTGCGTTCGGGATGAGTGATGATCGCGGTAACGCCACGGTCGCCTAGTTGCGTGAAACAGTCGGTTGTTTGCTGCGGGATGCTGTAGTTGCTTAACTCGACCAGCATGTAGTGCGAGCCTTCGATGGCGTAGCGCTCGGGGTTGGCCAGCACTTTCTGCAAATTGTCGTACGAGAGATGGAAGTCGCAGCCCAGGCTGAGCTTGAGTTCCGTGCCGATGAGACCTTGCAGGTGAGCAGTCAGGCCCTGAAGATAGGCGCGGTCGTAGTGGTAGCGGTCGTTGGCGTGAGGCGTGGCGACCTGGTGCGTGATGCCGTCGGCCGCTGCCATGTGGCACATGGCAACGGAGATTTCCCAGGACTTGGATCCGTCGTCTACTTCCGGAAGAATGTGCGAATGAATGTCGACCACAATTTGTAGAAACACGGAGACGCGACCGGGGTTGCGCCTTGAATTGATTTAAGCAGATTCGCGGGGAAAGAGAAAGGTCTGGGAGACTGCTTAAGCGACTGCGAGGTTCACCAGATTGTTGGCACGGCGTTCGAGCGCCGGATCGACTGGTCCGCGGTTACGAGGTTCAGATCTCCGATGAGCGCGGTTGCTCCAATCACGCGGTCGACGGGATCTTTGGGATAATTTGCCGGCAGCGCGAATGCCTGCATTGCAATCCTCGAGGTGATGGGCAGGATGACAAAGCGGCGTTCGATTTCCGATAGAACCGTCTCGACATCCGGAATCAAATTGATTCGTCCATGACTCGCGAGCCGGGCGATTTCAACAAGCGTAATGTCGGAAATTGCCAATCCGCGATCTTCAATGCGCGCATTCTCGATGGCTGCCTGAGCCGCTGCTGATATCCGCTTGTAATCTTGCGCAAGCCAGATGACGACGTGCGTGTCGAGCAGGATCAATAAAGATCGCCCCATTCCTCGGGGCTGAATGCCGGAGAGACTATGTCGCCCTTGATTTCGATTTTGCCTTTGCCCTTGAGGAAGCCGAAGATGTCGTCCTTTTCTTGTTCGACGGGGACAAGCTTGGCCACGGGCTTGCCGCGCTTGGTGATCAGCACGGCTTGGCGCTTCGACTGAACTTCATCCATGATCTTCAGGCAATGGACTTTGAACGCGCCTGCCGCCATCGTTTTCATTGGAGAATCCTTTCGATCATGGTCATTATACCATGGTCATACCTAAAGCGATGCTTATTTTAGTGCAGAGCATTTCCACAAGTAGAGGCACTTGATAGAACGGACTTTCGTGGGTGTCAGGGTGGACGCCGGGTCGCAGAGACAAACATGCTCCGCCGCGATGGTTATGCGGGTTTGTAGGCGTCCTTGCTCGTCGGCCGACGGTGTCGCCTGCTCGACCATTATTGGCGCTGAAAATGCGGAACAACAGTCGGGTCCTTCGATTTGCTTGAACTCATACACCAGCGTGTAAGACAGAGGGGTGCTACACATCCGGCACTCGAAACGCGATTGCCTAGCACTATCAAGCGCTGCTTGTATGAGCATCGGATGGCCGCTCTCCAATGTCGCTTCTGTAGTCCCGTCTGGACGAACCTTAACAGCTATTTCGACTTCCCCGGAAATGTCTGCTTGCCGAGCCAGCGGCGGATATACAGGTTTGAACAGGCTAACAAGAGTAACATTGCCTTTCGGCACGTCGGACCTCGAGTCGTGCGCCGTTGCCTGTTGTGCGGAAACATCTGCCCAGCAAAGTCCGGAGATGTACAAGAGAAGGACAATCTGGGAGTTGAGTTTCACCTTGCTTCGATTCCTCGATGGAGATTATTCGTTTCCATATCTATCCCGAATGAACTCCGCGATTCCGGCGTACGCCTTAGTCAGCGTCTTTTCGTCCGGCAAGAAAACGATGCGGAAATGCTGTGTGCCGGGCTTCTGGCCGAAGCCGGAGCCGTGGACTACCATGACGTGTTTCTGGCGGATGAGTTCTTTAACGAAGACTTCGTCGCTCTCCGGGATATCGATTTTGGGGTAAGCATAGAAAGCCCCGCGCGGGGCGACGCAACTTACGCGTGGCGTGGACTCACACCACTTCTGCGTGAGGTCGCGGCGGGAGCGCAGCTTGCGGCACACTTCGATAAGGTGATCCTGCGGGCCTTCGAGCGCGGGCTTGATCGCGTATTGCTCGGGATGGTTGGCGCAGAGGCGCGCGCGCAGCAGGCGGTGAATGCCCTCGGTGTAAGGCTTGATGGCTGCGGCGTCGCCGGAGACGATGCCCCAGCCGATGCGCCATCCGGGGACTAGATAGTTTTTCGACATGCCGCCGAAGGTGATGCAAGGCACGTCGGGAGCGACAGCGGCGAAGGCGATGTGCGGTATGGCGTTGCCTTGCGAATCGTAATCGAGAATCAGCTTGTCGTAGATTTCGTCGGAGAAGACGACGAGGTTGTGACGGCGTGCCAGGTCGGCAATTTGCTCCAGCATTTGCCGCGAGCAGAGTGAGCCGGTTGGATTATTCGGATTAATCAGCACGATTGCGCGCGTGCGGGACGTGAGCTTGCGTTCGATATCGGCGAGTTCGGGCTGCCAGACGTCGTCTTCATTCAGATCGTAAGCGTTGAGTGCGATGCCCAGCTTGCAGAGGACCGCGGAGTAGAGCGGGTAATCGGGCTTGGGCGTGAGTATATCTTCGCCGGGGTTGAC
>Ga0070766_10001581_pt1 | contig 11163 bp, 10 predicted proteins | sample HubBroMetageWFT6_FD_69782 | JGI IMG/M metagenome (GOLD analysis project Ga0070766, IMG submission 69782) | Warmed and freeze-thawed soil microbial communities from the Hubbard Brook experimental Forest, New Hampshire - Hubbard Brook CCASE Soil... | ecosystem: Environmental > Terrestrial > Soil... | reverse complement strand
TCGGAGATATAGAGAACCACATTCTCCAGTCCACCGTTGGCCCCAGCCACATAGGTTTCGAGGTGGGCGGGATCGCTCGCGTGGGCCTTGACGCAGTAAGGGTCCTTCGACATGTCAATGCCCCGCATGTGCGGGGCAGGACCGTCAAGCTTAACCGTCCCGGTGATTTTGCCGTTACCAGCCGCATTGACTTTTTGACCTAGAATCAATGCAGCACAACAAATTAATACTAGCGCCGATAGTAAGCCAGGGTAATTGTGTCGATTCCTCATAGAAGTCTCTCCTTTAAAAGCCTCAGATTACGAAAGCGGACCTTTGGTTGCGATCGCTCCCTAGCCCTGGCCTACTGTTGTCCCACCGGAGCATTTGGGTCAACCGGCTTTAGACCCAGCGTTTTCGCCATCTCTTTTTCCTTGCTCTTCTGGTGCATGAAGGTCCGGAGATAGAAAACCAAATCCCAAGCCTCGTCGGGTTTGATGTTGTCGGCAAACGAGGGCATGGGAGTGCCGTCCAAGCCGGTCATGAAAATCCGGTAGATATCCTGATCGGTATCGCCGCATTTGGGTCGGGAGCCGTCGGTAAAGTTGAAGGCAGCGATTGGGCGACCCAGATCGTCGGTCAGAGTCGAGGCCGAAGGTCCGTTGGCCATGCCTTGGACGCCGTGGCACTTCCAGCACTGCACCTTGGCAAACACGTCACGCCCAGCCTTGATGCGCTCCGGTGTAACCTCGGGTTCGGGGGGAATTGTGATGGGCGTTCCCGGCTTCTCATTCAGCCAGCGCGGAGAGAAATGCTTCACCCAAGCCACGAGGTCGGCGCGCTCCTGCTTGGTAAAGGTGTTCCAGGGGGGCATATTGGAGCGGTCGAAGCCCCGAGTGATCGAATCGAACAGGTCCTGGTCGGTGGGCAAGGTGCCGGTCGGAGTGGAGCGGCATTTGAAGACGCCCAATTGGAAGTCGCGTGGCTGTTGGTACATGGGGGGTGGCATCCAAACAGCATTTTCGCCGTTGCCGTCGCCCAAGTCGCCGTGGCAGCCGACGCAGTATCGGCGGTAGTCGCCTTTCGCGTCCTTGGCGTGACCGTTGACATTTCCGACATGGCTTTCCATGCCAATGCGCGTCTCTATATCAAAGGTCGAGAGCTGCGCCGAGGAAGCCGACGGAAGCGCCAAAAGCGCAGCTGAGCTAAGCAAAAGCATCCAATTCTGCAATTTTGTTCGCATGTCTATCCTCGTTAGAAATCGAAGTCAAGTCCCATCAGCAATTCGCTGGTGTTGATGTTGGTGAGTGCTCCGGTAGTAGGGTTCAGCGGCCCGGTGCCATCCTGGTGCAACCAGTTGTACTCGTTGTGCCAAGCCAGGCCAGCACGGCTCGTCATGAACGGGTTGTAGCGGAAGCCGATGGTGTACGTGGAAATGTTGCCGAAGGTGGAAGGGGTGGGACCGAGGATCCCGTTGGGTCCGACTGTCGTATAGGCCGAACCATCTGCCTGCTGCGACATGCGTTCCAGTTCGTACCGGCCGATGAAAATCAATTGCGGACTGTACACGTAGTGACCCTCGAAGGTTGCGCCGTTCCAACTGGGCGCCTGCGATCCGGTGGGAAGAGCCGTTCCCGGCACATTATTCAAGGGACAGCCAGGGGTGGGACTCGAACAGGTGGCAGTTGTGCCGCCGTTACCGTCTGTGCCGACCGCGTTGCCGTAACCTTGGCCGAACCATGCGTTATCCGAACCGTGCTGGGTGACGACCGTAAGATCGACGTGCGGGCCGAAGTAGAATTGACCGACGAAGCCTTCGCGGCTGAAGCTCTTGTTGCCAATCCCGGAACCTGCAATGGGCACGCCGCCAGCAGTGGGATAATAGGTTGCCGCTTGTCCGACCATGGCGTAGAAGCCGACGCGCTGCACTCCCATCCTGCCGAGATCAAAAGCCTGGCTCCCGGTAAAGAAGCCGGTATAAGAGTTGGCTCCCAGGGTAAGATTCACGTTCCCATCATTCGAACTGACAAGGGAGGCGCCAATGCGCGTGCGGTCATCCGCCGAGTGCCCCAAATATTCGAGGCCGAGTTGGTTATCGCCAATCTGCCCGAAGATGTTTCCGTCACCCACTGGGATGAAGTGATAGGTCTGATAAATGCCTCCGTTGCCGGTAAGCGTCAGAATGCGCTTTTCAGAAAGGAGGTTGTCGAGTTCGAACCTGCCCAACTTGATATTGAGCCAGGAGCTGTGAGCGATGTTATCTAAGCGCACAAAAACCTGCTCAAAGTGAAAAGCGCCTGTGGGATCCGAGGACGGAAGCAGATAGAAGGAGATGTTCTTCTCCAGAGTCCCGGCGGTGTGGAAGTCGAGACCGCTCAGGTCAAAGCCGGAGCTCTCGACGCGCTGGATAGCTGTGCCAGTGACCGTTGGAACGCCGCCGATCGTCGAATATGTGTCGACCGCGACCTTGCCGACGCTCACGCGGTGCCAGATGGGCGTGATGCGGAACGTGACCGGCCAATATCCAGGGTTCTGCCAGATCGGGGCATCGCGATCGTTCATGAGCTGATAGCCATTGTCCTTGAACTTCTGGCCGAAATAATTGAGCATCGGCCAGGACTCGTGGCAGGCGGAACAGCGCAGGCCGTACTTTCTGGCGAAGGCGGGGAGGGCGCTCGCGGGCTGGCTGCAGCTTAGAACCACAGATATGACAACCAGAGCGACTGCGGCAAGGGAAGTCGCAGGCTGAAAGAAGTTGCGAAGATGAAAACGACTCGAAGCGTGCATGGCCGGACTCCTCGGCAAGATCAAATCAAGATCTGGTTTATTTAACGGGATTGCCGTCGCGGTGAACAAGTGCTGGAGAGGGAAACCGGGGAACTCGAACGTGGAGCCTGTCTTCATTGCTTTCTTGCGAATAGAACCGATTGTTTAAGGTCCTACCACCGTACCGGGGGTGAATCCTACTACTATCCAAGTACGTAGGTCAAGAGGTTTTAAGGTAACGCTCAGTTGCTAGCTGGATTCTCGTCGGAGCCGATGCAGTGTTTGTATGGTATCGAACGCAGGAGTGGAATACAGGAAAATCCTGAGAGACGCGCGGTTGCTGCGCGCGTCGTGCGGTCTTTTGACAAATTTCTTACAAGGTCAACCCGCAAAACGAACGCCACGGCGCCGTCCGCACAGCGTACTTTTGCAGCCGTGGGCGGCGCAGTTGACAGAATTGCGCCACCGGTACGAAACTCGGTGAAGCTTGGATCGGAGATTAAGGTGGACTTGTGGACGGGCGGTCGCTGGCTGGCGGGGCGCGACTACGTGATCGCCCAGACCCGAGCCCGGGCTGCCGGTCAACTCATCCTGCTGCTTCTGTTGGTTTTCATGGCGGCATTCCCGCTGGCGGCCCGGGACAAAGACAAATTGCACTACGGCGAAGGTTTGATCGTGAACATTCCTGCGCCGGAGAGTGAAGTGGAGCAGGTCGTCGAGGATATAACGCAGAACGGTGTGATCAGGGGGACGAAACAGTACAACAAAGACGAATTTGTAGCGGGAGCGAAAGCTGCCACTTCGTCGCGGGTGTTTCCGCCATGGGACGGAGGAGGGAAGGTCTTTTATAAGATTCGCGAACAGACGCTCGACCCGCGCAACTTCAAAGACAGCAGCGATGTGGGGACGCTCGCCGTGCGCTACGTTGTCCAGCCTCAGGGCGACAAGAATGCGGTCCTGCGCATCGACGCGCTTTTCAAGGAAGACTTCCGCCAGATCGTTCATCAGTCGGACGGCTCAGTGGAAAGCGCGGAGTACAAGGACATCCATGAGCACATTGAAGCCATCGAGGTGATGAAGCAACAGAACCTCGAGGCCGACAGAGAGCGGCAAGAGCAGTTGGAGAAGAAGCGGAATCCCGCTTTACAAGCTGACTCAACCTCGTCCGAATCAGCCCCGCTGCAATCCTCTCCAGTTCCATCCTCAGTTCAGTCCGCGCCAGTTCAATCGGAGCCGCAAGCTGCTCCTCAGGCGATGCAAAACGAATCCGTTCCCACAGCCGAGGTGGGCGCGACGGCGCCGCCAGGCCAGAGCCTGGAGGAGCATGTCAAGCAGCTTCGCAGTCAGGTCGAGAGGCGGGTGAAGTCGCCGGGCGCGCCGCTGAAATCCGCACCGTTCCACACGGCGAGCAACCTCCAGTCGTTGGACACCGGCACAGAGGTCCTGATTCTGGTCTCGACGCCCTACTGGTATGGCGTGGAGACGCACGACGGGCAGCATGGATGGATCATGCGGGATGAGTTGGAGCAGCCATGAGGCATCGTAGGGCGGGATTCGGTCGCGCTCCTTCGCGCATGCTGGCCGCGGGCGTAGCCATCTGCTTTGTCTTTTTCTGCTTGCCGAACGGCTCCGCGCAGGGCAATGGATTGGAGAGAAGTTTCCCGCAATCGCAGGCCGCCGTAGAAGAAGCCCTGAAAGAGATGCAGGCAGCCACGGCTGGACGGCTTCCAGTGCTCGACGGATTCGCGACTGCCACGGACCATCCCTTGGACCGCTATCATCGAGGCTATTATCAAGCGAAGTTCGAGGTCAGCCCGGGGGCCTCTGGTGGAGCTATTGTGCGGGTCAGCGTTGATATCACCGCCTGGTATGCCGATCCGGTCGCCTCCCGTTCGGGATATCAATTGTTGACTTCGAATGGCCGTTTGGAAGCTGACCTTCTAGATCAACTGGCGGATCAACTTGCCGCAAGAGCAACACGCGCGGGTAAGAAGCCAACGGCGGCTCCTGCGCAGGCTCCAGCCATGGTGCAAACTTCACCATCTGCGTCCCCTCCTTCTGCATCCGCGTCGGGTCATTGGCCTTCGGCTCCATCGAATTCGGAGCATCCCGCGCAGACTCCAGATTCGGCACAGCCCACGATTTCGGCGCCGGTACCCAGAATTCCGGAAACGGGCAGCGGTCTTTCGCCGTCCATGGCTCAGGGTCTGGCCGAGCAAGAAAAGAATGGGGTGGCGACGGGGGCAAAAGGCCTTGCCGAAAAAGACGAAGCAGGGCTACGAGCCGAGGCGGAGAGCCTGGAGGACGTGCTGAAGAATCAGGCGCACCCCAAGAATCTCGTCGCGGTCAAAAAATCCGGGACCCCGGTGGTGGCGACAGCGAGTTTGACGGCCAAGACATTGTTCCTGGCCAGCGCACACGACGAGTTTGAGATGCTGGATTTCAACCGGGATTGGGTTCACGTGCGCATCTCCGGACTGTCGCGCGGATGGATCTGGCGGGACAGTCTCGAGATGCCCAATAGCGTTCCGGACAGTGATTCGCCCGCCAGTGCGGGGGGTCCGGTTCCGACAGCCACCGAATTGTTTCATGTGACGCGGGAGGAAACCGCGACCTTCCCCGGAGATTGGGAGCCGTTGCGCGGAAAAAGCGTGAGAATCGTCTCGGTGGAAAAAATTAACGAGTCGGAGAAGGACTCCGGGGCGCGGGTGAGACTGGAGTTTGCGAAATCCGTACTCGACCAGGACTACGCGCAGCTGGCGCAGAAGCCGCAGGAACTGGCGGGGATTGTGCTGATCTTCGATTCGGTGGACGGAGGGATGATTGCCGCGACTTTCTCCACGCTGCAGCAGTGGAAGGCGGGTAAATTATCGGACGCCGCTCTGTGGCATCAGTGTTATTTTGATCCTCCGGAAACCTTCGCGGCATCAGGGGCGGCGGCGAGCCAGTAAGACCACTAGGCGAGAGAGATTGCTCTGTTTTATTTCGGTTAGATGACCGAACAGGCTATTGGATCGCGCTACCTACCTGCGAGAACACATTGCCGGCGTTTGAGCCGATCAGACGAACGGTCCCCACTACGATGACCAGAACTACCGCCAGCATTATGGAATACTCAGCGACGTCCTGTCCTTCTTCACTTGACCACACGTTATTTGTCCACAACTTTAGAAAACCCATGATTTCTCCGGACTAAACTCCCCCAGATACCGCTGAGCTTCTCGTTACCGCGGGTGCGCCGGAATTCGTCAAGCTGATCCCCCAGGGCTCTTTCTCCTGCGAAAGCGACTGAAGACCCACCTGGTATTCGCTGCCCCGATCGAGCAGTCTCGTCCATACCACCGAGAATTCCATCCTGCGCTGGTGATGAAAAATGGTTACCCTATCGAGCATCTTCAGCTTGTGGCGAATCGCACCAAGGCGCGTGCCGCTCGGCGTGAGGTCGAGAGTATGCGCCAGCACTTCAAACGAGGCGCCCGAAACGTCGGTTCCCCGAACCCGCACGGGAAGCACAGCTTGAACGCGATCCTGGCGACGGCGGTTTGTGCTCGAGGATTGCATCGAATGCCCGAAAACAGTGTGCGACATATCTAACTGAAGCGGAATAGCTCCGATGAGTGAGGCACAAAGGTAACCAGGAATGAATCGGGGGATTATGGTGGCTATCGCTTTGAGTGTCCGCCCTACCTTCAGGGGGAGCAGAAATGTATAGTGTGTTTGAGTCTAAAGCTCTGCGGGCCCGGGGGGGCCTGCAGGGGATGTTTCCACTGCGGTTAACGCGAATTGATCGGGACGATCTTATATATCGTTTTAGGTGTGGCGCTGTTGGGAACGGCTTCATCGGCCGTGTTTCTTGGTCTTGCGCTGCTGGGAGTAATCAAATTCCGTTCGGATGCCCGGAAGCAATCCAACTCTGTTCCTGACGACGCGCATCTGCCTCCGGTTTCTGTTTTGAAGCCCGTGCACGGGCTGGAGGCGCGACTTAAAGAGAACATTGAGAGCTTTTTCCGGCAAGACTATCCCAATTACGAGATTTTGTTTGCAGCGGATGAGGCGGATGATCCGGCACTGGCTGTGGTGCGGGAGGTTTGTGCACGCTACCCGCATATCCCCACGCGGGTTCTTGTAACCGGCACGCCGTGGCCGAATCCGGTGGTCTACTCGTTTCATTGCCTGGCAGAGGCCGCCGCGAACGAAATTCTGGTTACAACCGATAGCGACGTGGAGGTCGGTCCGCGATACTTGCGAGAAATTGTGCCGCCCCTGCTTGATCGGCAGGTCGGCATGGTGACGTGCGTCTATCGCGGCAAGAATGCGGCGGGATTCTTCTCCGGACTCACGGCCATCGGCATGTCTGTGGAAATGACTGCCGGAGTGCTGGTGGCGAACCTGCTCGAGGGTATGAAGTTTGGCCTGGGGCCGACGACCGTGATGCGCAAGGATTCACTGGCGAGCGTTGGTGGCTATACGGCGCTGCGGGATTACATTGCCTATGATTTCGCGATCGGCAACCTGATGGCAAAGGCAGGCTACCGCGTCGTGCTTTCAAGTTATGTGATCGATCACGTGGTGAACCAGGGCTCGTTTCGACGTATGTGGCAAAACCAGTTGCGCTGGGCGCAAACCACGCGCTATTCGCGGCCCAAGGGCCATTTCGGGAGTGGGTTGATTTTTGCGATCCCTTACGGGATTCTCGGCTTCCTCGCGGCGATGGGTTTGGGGCACTGGGGAATTGGAGTTGTTCTTCTCGCCGTAGCCGTTTTGAACAGACTGGTCGAAGCTTGGCTTGTGGGCTGGATGGTAGTTCGTGATCCAGAGGTACGTCGCGCGCCTTGGCTTTATCCGCTGCGCGATTTGCTCGGTTTTGCAGTTTGGTTCGCCAGCTATCTGCGCTTGCGTTACGTTTGGCGCGACAGCCGCTTTGAGTTGAAGGGAACACGAATCGCGCTGCGGCAGACGTCTTCAGATAACAGATAGCTTTTTCTTGCGTCGGCATACGGCGCTATCCAGTTTTCGATTCCAGCGGAGGTTGTATTGCGCGTTCTAGTGACCGGAGCGGCGGGCTTTATTGGCAGTCATATGGTCGACCGCCTGCTCTCGGCGGGGCACAGCGTGGTTGGCTTCGATAACATGTCCACCGGGCAGCGGCGCTTTCTTGAAGGAGCCTTACTTCATCCTCAGTTTAGTTTCGAGCAAGCAGATCTGCTCGACCCCAAGAGTCTGGGGCAGGCGATGAAGGGCGCGGAATTGGTGGTTCATTTTGCCGCCAATGCCGATGTGCGCTTCGGCACGGAACATCCGCGCAAGGACCTGGACCAGAATACGATCGCGACCTGGAATGTTCTGGAAGCAATGCGGGAGCAAGGTTGCAAACGGATCGTTTTTTCGTCGACGGGATCGGTGTACGGCGAGCCGGAGGTTTTTCCCACGCCTGAGACCTGTCCTTTTCCGCTGCAGACTTCGCTTTATGGCGCGTCGAAGCTGGCGGCGGAAGGGTTGATTCAAGCTTACTGCGAAGGTTTTGGGCTGCAGGCCTACATTTTTCGCTTCGTATCGATTCTGGGCGAGCGTTATTCGCATGGTCACGTGTTCGATTTCTGGCGGCAGCTTTCCGAGCATCCTGAACATCTGCACGTGTTGGGCAATGGGCGTCAGCGGAAATCATATTTGTATGTACAGGACTGCATCGACGCAATTCTCTTGGCTTTCGATCGCGCCGACGGGAAAGTGAACATCTTCAATCTCGGGACGGACGAGTATTGCGAAGTGAACGACTCCATAGGCTGGATTTGTGAGTATCTGGGATTGCACCCGAAGCTGACGTACGCGGGCGGCGAACGCGGCTGGGTGGGGGATAGCCCGTTTATCCTGCTGGACTGCTCGCGCATCCGCGCTCTGGGCTGGCGGCCAAAATTGACTATCCGCGAAGCAGTCTTGGCGACAATCAAATACGTGAGCGCGGACACAGCCGGGACGCGAGCCGGTGGGAAGTGATCACATTTGAATCAATCAATTCAAACCCCATTGCATGCCTGGGAGCAGGGCCAGGCCTACCAGATTGGGGTACGCTACGATGCGAACAAAGCTACGGCGGCGGGATCTGGACCACGGTTAACAGCGTTGCTCCGGTTCCAAGAATAGACGAACCGGATAGAGGAGTGAGCGCACCGCTGGTGTAGTCGATGCTGAAGGCTTGGATGCCGGCGGGTTCGGCGACGTACAGATATTCGCCGAAGTAATCGGTGGCCATGGAAAGGCCGTTAATGGCAAAAGGCGAACCGGAAAGCGGGGTCAGCACACCGGTGTTGGAATTAATGCTGTAGCCGGAAATCGTGCCGGTGCCGTCCAGGGAGTTTATCGCGTAGAGGAAGTTGCCGGCCAAGACGAGCGCGGTGGGATTCGTTCCCGCGGAGAACGGCGAATTAGGCACGGGAGTGAGCGCCCCAGTACCACTCGCGATGGAGAATCCGGCGATCTGGTTCGTTAGCGAGAGTGCGGCGTAAACGTAGGAGCCAGTATCGACAATACCGGAGGGAAGGCTGTCGGCACCAGTTTGCCCCGGAATGGTAAACGGCGAATCGGGCACTGCGGTCAGCGCTCCTGTGGAATCAATTGTGAAGGCCAAGATGCCACCGGGAGGATCGTCGTCGGAGGCGTAGAGGAACCTGCCTGAGGGATCGACCGTGAGAGAGAAATTGGATTGTGAGACGAAGGGCGATCCTGAAAGCGGGGTGGGCGCTCCGGCTGCGCTTATGGTGAACGCGTCGATCGCGGCGATGTCGGTGGCGTAAAGAAGGCTACTCCCCGGGGATGAGCCCAAGTCCCCCGGAGGCGCAGCCAGGGCCCCCGGAATGCTGATAGTTCCAGTCGAGAAGGGAGATCCCGCGAGCGCGGTGAGCACGCCGGTGGTTTGGTTGATGGAGAAGCCATCCAGTTGAGCATTGTGAGTGTCGGAGGCGTACAGGAACTGATTGCTCACGGCTGTGATGCCAAGACTCAGAGAGGGACCGGGTACGGAGCCGATCGTGGTAAGCGCTCCGGTGTTGTGATCAATGCTGAAGGCCAGTATCTGGCCGCCGATGCTGGTGGCGTACAGGAATTCGGGTCCGGGGTTGACCGGGCAGGCTGGCATTCCCGAACCGCACGTACAGGTACCACTACCGTTGGTACTACCAGGGAGGTTGCAGATGACGGGGGTGGTTGTGCCGCAGCTAGTCACGGCCAGGGAGAGCGCAGCCACCAGGAAAGATCTTGCGGGAGTTCGTAGCGCGTTGGTCGGCATAAGCCTCCTCATGAGGTGGGCGTTAATCACGGAGAGATGCCCTGAACTTTGCTAGCTGGAACACGTTCTAGAGTGTCACAACCCGGGACGGCCTAGGAAGTTTCCCGCGACCGAGCGGATTGGACAAGCGCTTCTCGGGGCAAAGCTCACCCAACTCGAAGCCGCCGTCGATATCGGCAAAAGCTGTTTCATAACTGGCATTGATTCACTGTAGACTTTGGGGCTGCGACTGCTTTGGAGGTCAAGAACATGAGTACAACTACAGCAGGAATTGGAATCACTCGGCTCGGTCAGATCGCGATCAATGCCAAGGATGTAGAGCGCGCCGCGGCCTTCTACCAGGATGTGCTGGGCCTGAAGCTGCTTTTCAAGGCGCCGCCGGGGCTTGCCTTCTTCGATTGCGGTGGCGTGCGGCTGATGCTGGATCATGCCGAGAAACCGGAATTCGATCATCCCAGCTCGGTTCTGTATTTTGCCGTACCGGATATTCAGGTGGCATACGGCAAGCTGAAAGAAAGCGGAGTGCGCTTCGAGGATGAGCCACACTTGATTGCAAAAATGCCGACGCACGATTTATGGATGACGTTCTTTCGCGATTCCGAAGACAACCTCCTGGCGCTGATGAGTGAAGTGTCGAGATAGACGTAGGGCTCGATCCCGATCTTGCTGCAAACCGTTTCCAGCAGTTCACGCATGCCTCGTCGGCGATGGCGAATCGCCTTCCTGCTTGCTTTCGGGGTTCTGGTCAACTTCTTCGACCGGATCAACCTGTCGGTTTCGCGCGACGCGTTGCACGATTCGTTCGGCTTATCGTTGGTGGCGTTTGGATATCTCTCCAGCTCCTTCAGTTGGACGTATGCGCTGATGCAGATGCCCTGCGGGGTATTGCTCGACTGGCTGGGAGTTCGGCGCGTGGGGCGGATTAGCGCCTTCCTTTGGAGCGTTGCGTCATTCGCTGCCGCAGTTGCTCCTGGTCTGGGTTGGTTCTTTGGGGCGCGCCTCCTTCTCGGAATAAGCGAGTCTCCTACTTTTCCGGCAAATGCCAAGGCGCTTGGGTATTGGTTTACCCGGGAGGAAAGAAGTCTGGCGACCGCGTTTACCGACGCTGCAGCAAAATTCTCCAATGCCATTGGAGT
>Ga0070766_10001580_pt1 | contig 11165 bp, 11 predicted proteins | sample HubBroMetageWFT6_FD_69782 | JGI IMG/M metagenome (GOLD analysis project Ga0070766, IMG submission 69782) | Warmed and freeze-thawed soil microbial communities from the Hubbard Brook experimental Forest, New Hampshire - Hubbard Brook CCASE Soil... | ecosystem: Environmental > Terrestrial > Soil... | reverse complement strand
AACCTGACGGTCGGGCTGGGCCATTGGCCGCGGACGGTTCGAGGCGTCCTGGCTAACGCCAACGGAAACGTCAACGCCATCGAGGCGCGGACCGGAGGCGTGCTGATCGCGCCCTTCGCCTTCAACCAGCTCTACCACGAGTTTGCCGATAGCTGGCGTGTCCGAGAGAAGGAGTCGCTGCTCTCGCCGTGCGGCGAGCGCGTTGCGACTGGCATTCCCCAGGAACCGTTCTATGCCAACAACCTGCCGCTTCCGCTCCGCGAACGGGGGCAACGTGCGTGCACGGCGGCGGGCATACGAGAGAAAGCTCTGCTCGAGGCCTGCATCATCGATGTGGCGTTCACCGGCCGCGAGGAAGCCGCCAAAGTATACCTCGGCATGCGTACCCCCGCAGCCGTCGGCCAGATCGTCACCTCAGGAGGTGGCAAGGGAGAGGGTGGCAAAGGTGGTGGTGACGACAAGGGCGACAAGCAGGATAAGGAATGACGATCGAGGAATCGCTGCCATTGCCGTGATTGCGCGACATCGCCATCATGGCACGCCCGGCGTGCTAAATTCGTGCTGTTTGGGTTTACTGTGTGTTCAACATGATCAACGCTGGGTTAGGCTGCCATGCTAGGCGAAGAGGAAGGAGCGGAGCGACTGAAGGTCGGTCGAAGCATCCCGAGAATGTGTCCGCTGCCATGCGGACTCAAGGAATTCTCTTCAGGGACTGTTCCCGAAACCGACTTTCTCGACCATGGCTCAGCCAGATATTCCGAGCGCGCCATGATAGGTGATCGGCGAATTGCACCACCCGAACCTACGGCTCGACGCCCGAATAGAACGGAATGGCATCACGCGCTGCGTTCTTGTAAACCATGCCCCCCTTCATCACAAATACGACACGCCGAACCGCTGTGATGTCTTTCAGCGGATCGCCATCGAGTGCAATGATGTCCGCCTCCACGCCCGGAGCGATCGAGCCGATCTGATCGGCCATCCCCAGAGCTTCGGCCCCTAGGGAGTTAGCCGACACCATGGCCGTCATCGGATCCACACCGCAATCACGTACGCGGTCGATGAACTCCTCCGCATTGCGTCCGTGCGCACCGGCTACGGCGTCCGTGCCAAATACTACTTTCAATCCCGGGGTTTTCACTCCCTGTTCTACGATCGCGTGATCCATCGGCAGGATCTTCACCATCGCAGCAAATCCTTCCGCCATATAGCCTTCGGTGCCGAGATACTTTTCTTTGTTCAGCAAGTAATTCTCGATGACCAGCCCACATTGCGGATCAAAGTAAGTGCCCTTTACCGCCATCAATTTCAAATCATCGTCTGGGGCAAGCGTACCGTGCTCAATTTCCGTGCATCCTGCGAGAGTCGCGGCGCGTACTGCCTCTTTGTAAGCGTGCACGAGCGTGCGCAGTCCCTGCTTCTTTGCTTCGTCACAGGCCGCGTTTAACTGTTCCTGCGAAAGAGTCATTCCGCCACCCTGGCGGATGGATTTGGACGCGAAGATCTTAATCAGGTCTGCGCCGGCTGTCTTTTGCTCCCTCACAAACGCACGAATTTCATCGGGCGTGCCGGTCTTCTCGCCTCGCCCTTCGAGCGGCTTTGCGGCTGTCAAAATACGAGGGCCGGGGATGATTCCTTTTGCAATGGCATCACGAAGCGGAATATCGTTGGGAGAACCGACGCTTTGCACTGTTGTAAAGCCTGCCATCAGTGTCACCCATGCATTGGACGCGGCTCGATAGGCATCCTCTTGTGTTGCCCCTTCCGTACCCGCATTCTTTCCGTCCTTGCCGAAGCTCCAGGTAATGTGTACATGCGCGTCAATCCAGCCAGGCAATACGGTTAAGCCACGCAGATCATAGTTCGCCGGTCCAAGCCCAGGTTCTATCGCAACAATCTTTGAGCCTTCGATTACGACGCGGACGTTGTGCAGCACGCGACCCTTACCATCGAACACAGTACTGGCGGCAAGCACAATGCCTTGCTTCGGGGCAGAAGTCTGAGATAACAATCGAGGTGCCGCGCCGGAGAAGCAAACAATGCTGAGGATCCAACATGATACGGCTTTCGAAAATCGCATGATTGTTCTCCTTCAGATGCGGATCTGCAGCTCGTAATTGTGCCAGTAGGGTTCCCGGAGCCGTCAGGTTAGCGTCTCTTTAGCGGCGTGTCGAGTCGCCGCCATAACGGGCTTTGTTGAACCTCGGTTCGATTCAGGGTTCGGGGCTGAATCGTGGGGGATCGGCCCCATTACTGTCACAACTGAAGCGCACAAGTCGGGAAATGGCTATAGAAGAGGTTCTCTCGACACCATCCTCGCCATGGCAGCGCGCTTATGTGGAACGATGATCGGATCGATCCGGCGCGAATGTCTCGTCCACGTGATCGTGTTCGATGAAGGCTCGCTGCGGCGAATCCTTGCTGCCTATTTCGATTACTACCACCGATCTAGAACGCATCTGTCGTTGAAGAAGGACTCGCCAGAACCACCAGCGGTTCAGGCTCGGGATATCGGGCCAGTCGTGTCCATGCGTCAAGTCGGTGGCCTGCACCACCGCTACGAACGCCGCGCCGCCTGAACCAAGCAAGAAACTACTCCAGCTGCCCCGGAAATGCGGGGAAGTCTCTCGTCCCAACTGGTCCGACCGTCTGTTTCCGCTCTGCGATCGCGCTCCCGAATCCAGAGAGCTTTCACAATCGGACAGTGACATTTGATCTTCCGACCGGCTACTTGTAGAAGAGATCCACATAAGATTTGCGTTAGGGACAGAGACGGTATCTCGGCAGTTTGCCACTCTTTAGACGAAAAAACGGTATCTTCCATATTTATGGCACATATGAAAGAATCATGTTTATGAAGCAAGAATCGATTCGGACGACGGTGGACATTCCGGCGCCCCTTTACCGGAAATTAAAGGAACAGGCGGCGGGAACTGGTTCTTCGATTCGTGAACTGGTTCTTCTCGGTGTGAGACGTGTGGTCTTGCAGGCACAGCGGCCGAGGCCAAAGCGGGTCGAATTTCCTCTGATTGCTTCCAAAGGACCACAGGTGGACCTGACGAATGAGCAGATCTATGAACACGTTGAATTTCCTTGATGCCAATGTCTGGCTGGCGCTCCTGTGGAGCCGGCATATACATTCCGAGAGAGCCAGATCCTGGTTTGAGCAGGCCGGACAGGAGCGATTCCTTTTCGGTCGGTTCACGCAAATCACTGTTCTTAGGCTTCTCACAACCGAACAGATCATGGGAGTGGACACAAAATCTATGGCGGAAGCCTGGAGGCTGTGGGACCGGATCTGGGCTGATGATCGAGTTGTTTTCGTGCCCGAGCCGGAGGATATCGAGAAGGAGTTCCGCGCGCGATCTCGAATGCCTAGTCGCTCTCCAAAGGTCTGGGCAGACGCGTACATGTTGGCTTTCACGGCCGTGGCAGGCTTGAAGTTGATCACCTTTGACCGCGCTCTGAAGTCGCGCGGCAACGATGTGCTCGTGCTATAGGACAGCTAAGCGGATGCGGCTGTGCACCGCCTGAATATCATCGGATGAAAATGTAAGCGAGTCTCTTTCGCCAGCCGCGATGACTTTCGGTACGAACAGTGCTGCGCAAATAGCGAAACATGTTGCGCGTTAAGGACAGGTCAGATCAAATCAAATAATCAAAGCTACCCGCGCTCAGAAGAAAACGCGATGATGCCTACTGCCCGGAAATAATCCGCCGCACGTCCTTAAGAAGCACGAAGAGATGCACCGGGTCCGTAGGGGAGGGGACGAAATCAAATTTCAGGTAGAAGCGCCGTGCTTCTCCGTCCTTCGCATGCACCGCGAAAGCACGTATGCCGGCAATATCAGCCGCCTGCAGCGTGCGCAGCATCGCATCCTTCAAAAGCCCCTTGCCCACGCCTTGCCCCTGCCAGCGGTGATCTACCGCGAGGCGCGCGAGCAACATAATAGGGACGGGATGGCGCGCCAGCCCTTTTGTCAAACGTTCCGGCGCTTCTTCTCTAGTGACGTGACCCACGGCAGGCGTGTAATAGCCGACGACAGCATCGCTCACGAGCCCGACATAGGTTTGCGCCGCGCCTGCCTGCTGGTTTTGCCACGCATAGCGCAGTAGATAGCGGTTCAGTTGTTCCCTGCCGCAGTCAAAGCTTTCAATTGAGTGATCGGCGCGGAGCTTTTCAACGCGGCGCGCTTCGTTCACTGACGCGATCCGGTGTCGAAGAATCCCGGTTCTTTCAGCAGCCGCTCAACGTGGGGCAAGGGCCGAGGAGGAGCATCCAGCGCGACCAGGAATGCCTTCCACTGCGAGGCGCTAAGACCGAACGACCGCCGGTCGGCAAGAGCTTCATCGGCCCTGGCCAAAGCACTTTCCAGCACGAACTCGCTCACGGAGCGATGCGCGGCCGCCGCCGCCGCCTGCAAGGCGCGTTTTGCGTGGCGTGTCAGGCGCAGATCGAGTTTCTCCGAACGTGTGGTATGCGATGGCATCATGTACCCTTCATTTGAAGGTAGCGTTTCTGCCCGACAATGTCAAGACAACGTGACAACGTGAACAGACAACGTGAATAGACGTCGGGCAGGGCCGCGACCGACTGTCCCCCGAGTTTATCGGCATCGTGGCATCGCATCTCATCGCATGAAGAGGGTAGGGGCAAGCTAGGAATCCTCAGTCCCTACCTCTCGCTCTATTCCTATAGGTACAATCGTACTTCTCACGGGCTGAGAGAGAAGATTTCACGGAAAGACGCGGAGAAGTCGCTCACGACACTCAAGGCGGCAGGAACATCCGCCATCGAGATGTCCGAGGCGAAGCCGCCCGCACCGATTACCTAATCCTGAAGCGCCTCCAGTTGCACATCCGCATCACCCGAGCAAAATCCCGTTAACGGCAACAACGGTGAAGGCTGGACAGCCTGCGCACAACCCAATCAGGGTTGGAGAAGATTTCCGCCGCAGGCTAAGTCTTTGTCAGATCGAGAGAAAGAAGTTCTCGCGGATTCGCCTATTAGCGCACACCCCCTCTCAATACGTCGCGTGGACCCCGCTGCTGTATGCCCTTCCGCCACTCTCAGCATACGAAAAAAACTGATCTTCCATGTTCAGCGAGGTCGGAAATGTATTAGAGTCGGCTAGTCGGCGGAGCACCGGCGGATTGGGCCGGGGCGCCCGAGAGGAAACCAGCCATGAAGTCGCCTCTTTCCTTCCAAACACTTTTGGTGGTTTGTCTGGTCACTTGCTATTTTTCCGCCACTGCCGGCATTGGCCGCGCTGCAGTCACGGTGAACAGCGAAGCAGCCGCAATCTCACCCTCGAAAGATGGAGCCGCTTCATCCTCTTCGGAGTTACTGATCCCGGGTCCGTTGCGCTCGTTTCTGCGCATGGCGGGCATTAGTCAACAGATCTCGCCTGGCGACGTCCTCCCGAAACTGGCCTGGAACGTATCCACCATGGGCTATCAAGGCGGTGATCGTCCAACCGAGTACTTGATATTGCTCACTCGCTACGTCAAGCAGGCTCGGGAATTGGCAGTTCTAGCCGGGAGCGAAGGCGTGATTCGCGTTTCCAGTTGTAAAGATGTGGCGCCGCTTCTTCATATCCTCGGCTACCGCGTTGCATCCGACTGCGGACAGCCTCGGACCTCGCTGCTGACGGCGGATGCCGAGAGAGCTTTTCTTACAATCGATTCAGGGTTCCCTCTCACCGAACTTGAGCAGACTCTGGAGGGAGGCAAGTCTTTCGAGTATTCGTACTCTTCCACTCGTGTTCCGTTGTTGTTCAGCGAGCGTGACTGGACGGCTCTTGCCAAGAAAAATCGTCGGGAGCCTAGTAGGGAGTTGGTGGACGCGATCCTGAGCGATCGCTCGGTCGCCCGCTTGTATTGGGGCCTTTCGAAAATGGATCCGGAAACCAGGGTCTTCTTGCAGCGCAATATTGGAATTCGAAAGCTGCTCCCCTACAGCGCCGTACTTGATTTCTATGGAAGCCACGTTTGCATCCGCCACGGACGTGTCCTGGTGCCCGGAGGGACGGAGGCGGACTCTACGTGGGAGGATTTAGCAGGCGCAAGCCCGAACGCTCCTGCAGACTTCATCCTGAGATTGCTATCGAAAGACCAAGGCTGGCTGGTCGCGTATTTCGATGTGCTTGCGAGTGTGAGTCGCAGGCAAGAAGCTTATTTCAACAAAGCGCATCGGCTGGAGCGGTTTTATGGCGCGCTACGCTCTACAACTCCGTCCACAGGTGCCACGACAGGTGTATTCAGACCAGCGCCATGGTTATTGCTGCTGGTCAGCCAAATTCAGTGGAATCCTCGAGGAGAGCCATTGGTTCCTGGTGGCATCGAAGTCTGGCGAGAAACTCTTTCCCGGTGGAAAGACCCGTCTCGGGCCCTACGAGAAACTCGAAGACGCGCGGTCAAGAATCCCGACGAGTTTTTGGAGGATATGTTCGCTATTTCTCTTGAAACTACCGAAAGCGGTCCTTTGCAGGCTTACCTTGCTCTAAGCGAACTCGACAGCAGACGATCCCCTGGCCATGGTTTAGCTACTGAAACGGTCCGCCTGATGTGCCTGAAATTCGCCGACTTTAGCGACCTGTATCGAATCTTTTCTGAATTTCCGCAGTTGAGCGATGCCTCCATCGTGCTCTTCCTGGATACTGCCGAGCGCTTGGGGAAGATTCCCGACCCGGTGCGCGGCGATGCCTTCGGTATCATTCAAGCGAATATAGGCATCTGGCAAATTCTAGCTCGCCAGGGTCAGATTCCCACGCTCCAACTGGATGAGTCCTGGCAGAACGTAGTCCGTCCGTTCGCAAGAGTTCGATCTTCAAGTCAAGTCTATGACGCGGGACGAAGCTCTTTGGAGCAACTACTACACTCAGCTGCCGGCAGCCCCGCGGTATCGCAAAATGAAGTTGTTGAACTGCTCGCCGGTCCTCAACAGACCTCGCCCGAAGGCAAAAAGATTCATCGCGAGTTGGCCGATAATATCCGGTCTGTCCTTGATGGTCAGCGATTAGTCTCGCTCGACACGCTCGCCGCGTTGAGTGATGCGTTAAGGCGAAAGGGTAACGGAAAACCGCCGGAGGAATATCTGCTGCACATGGCGGAAGAGCTACACGAATTCCAGATGCCTCAGCCGATCTTTACGAAAAGCGAGAGAACGGAATGGGCCCCGAGTGTCTACAACAACCATCATACAGATTTAGAGATGCGAACCAACGTAGGAGGAGCCCTTAGGTCCGCCAAAGCATCGCGCGCGCAACTCGAAGAAGCTCGCGGTCAACTCACTCCGTTTCTTAGGGACATTCTTGTAGGTCTAAACTATGCCTACTATGAACCGCCGTGCGCCCAAGTACTGCACAACAACCCGCTTTTAGTTCGCTCTCACGATTTTTCGGGCGAATCCGTTGAAGGTATAACAACGATCTGGCAGGCACCCCAACTGTTCGGCGCGGGCTACCCTGCCGGTGGCGGCGCTCATTTCGTGGGTTCCCTTGCCGATCTCCCCTATGTGCTTGCTCAAATGGAAGAAGACTTCATCGCTCCCAAAAACGTGCAAGCTCTCATTTGGCAAGAGTTAGTACCGAGTCTCTTGATTAGCGCAGTCCTGCCTCGATGGTGGACCGTCACTCCTGATGAGCTGCACGCAGTCACCCTCTATCAGCGAACTGGCGAAGAACTTCTGACCGCGTCCGCAGGCAACGAGAAACTGCGAGCCAAAATAATGGCGATCCTTTCAGACCGTGTCCTGCCGCAGCGCTCGGAAGAAATCGAGCAGGTCCTGCACGCTGGGCAGGCCTCGGAGGTTCTCGCGAACATGACCCCGGCCGATACTTTTTACCTGGCCGCAGAATTCGAGCGCCGGTATCCGGAAGAAACGATTTCTTACGGAACGGCTGATCAGGAACTGCAAGATCTGCGTCGTCAACATCCGGAAGAAGTGAGCTGGGAACTTTTGTCGCAGGATTTTGGGGTACCGCATCCTGCGCTGAACCATACCTATGCCCGCGAGTTGCTCAACGTGCCTCCGCTGCCTGCGGTGTCGGGTTTTGCCAGCCGTCTGCTGGCCGAATCCTGGGATTCCTCGAACCTTTATTGGGCGCGACTGGCGGATGAACAAGGTTATCCCCCAGTCGCATTGAATCAATTGGTCCCGGAACTGACGCGGCAAATGGTCGAAAAGATTTTTGCTAGCGACTTGGAGGATTGGCCCGCAATCCTTCGCGCTTTGCGCGAAGCGGGCGAGGATTTTCGGAAGCGAAAGGGCGCTGCATTAAGCAGTATCGGTGACCCTGATTCAAACTCGAGGCGCAGATCCGCCGAGTAACGCACCGCCAGCATCGACTCGCGAGAACAGGAGCTTAGAAATATGCGCTGCAAATCGTTTCTTTCATTTTTCATTCTCCTCGGTTTATTTTCTTCGAGCGGAAAGATCGAATGCCAGGATGACTCCTCCGTTCGCATCGTGGTCAACATGGTGCAACTCAATGTTGCTGTCACCGACAAGAATGGAAATTACATTACCGGGCTTCACCCCGATGATTTTGTGATCACAGAGGACGGAATCAGCGAGAAGCTCGCGACCTTTGCCGAGGGAAATGCGCCCGCACGCAGCGTCCTCGGGTCTGAATCGCCCCACGCACAGGTCGCAGCCGCCGCCGATCAGAGCGCGGATCACACCGCTGACCCGCCTCAAACCTTTTCCTCACTAATTGCAGGCTCCGATGTCTTCATTCTGTTCGACACGAGTAACTACATGTATCGCGACTTTGTTTTCGCCGAGGATGCGATCTCTGAGTTTGTTCACTCTCTCGAAAGCGCCGACAAGATAGCCTTCTATTCCTACAGCAGGGATCTGTCACGAGCCGCAAGCCTAACCTCCGACCGCGTGCAGGTTTTGCGCGGCGTGCGCTCCACAGTAGCTGGAGACTCAGCTGCTCTTTACAACGCTCTCCTGCTGACCGTAAAAGATGCTGCCCAGTTCACCGGCAGAAGAATCGTCGTCGTGTTCTCCAACGGCCCGGATAACTCGAGCGTAGTGCCACCTGAAGACGTCGCCGAACTCGCCCAGTCGACGGGGGTCTCCATTTACATGATCAGCACGCAGCAAGCGAAGCTGGAGCCGGTTTCCACCGCCGTCTTCGAGCGTATGACCGCGGCCACCGGAGGCAAGGCTTACTTTGCCAAAAGTTGGAAAGATGAGAGGCGCGCATTCGCTTCCGTCCAGGACGATCTCGCGCATCTATACTTGCTCAGCTACTATCCCAAAGCGAATCCGAACGCCGGTTGGCGTGCGATCACAGTAAAGCTGGTCGGCGAAAAAGCTCAGAAATACAAAGTACGCACACGCAACGGATACCGTTTGCAGCCCATAAGGTTTTCCTCTGGTCTTAGGGCCGCCGCTCCAGATACTAAGCCTGAGTGACCGAACGTCGTTTCCCCATTGCTTGAAGATGACTGGTCAGCGGTTGGAAACTGCGCCATGTTGTCCCCTATTTCAGCTAGAAGAGCCCACACTGCCACTCAATCGATCCCCGGTATCGTGTCCCAGCGAATCACTGAGCGTAACTGTCAGTTCGGGCCGCTGGCCCGCAAAACCTCATGAAAGTCGTGCCAGTAACTATTTTGTTTTCAGCGCCGGGACCGCGACTTTCGGCCCTGTTGTAACATCGCGTCACTGATTGACTCCAGTCCGGCGCCCGAGGGTCAAGATCTCAATATGTGGTTGGGGCAGTGCCTACTGGCGCTTCGGAGAAGACGAAGATCGGAAGGATTTCATTCCACGCCGACTTCCAGAAAACCAGCACGGCCTGGCCGTTGGCACTTAGCTCCAGGCTTGGATCCAGTTCCTCGTTCCTGCCTTCGACAGTTAAGTTCAGCCTGGGAAAGATGAGAGGAGAAGTCGCGATCGTTTTGCCCGTGGCAACATCCCACAAACGGAATCGCTGTTCCAGTGACTCATTCCAGAAGGGAGAGAAACGCGCCGTACGCAGGGCTTCCTTAGGGATGCGCCAATCACGAAAAACCTGCTCCAATCTCGGGCGGCAGGCTTTCAGGATAGATTGGTACCGGGCTGGCAAGGCTAGGTAAAACTGTCGTGCATCAGCGCTCGGGCCACTCTCCCCTCCCCGAAGCGTAATTAAAACAACTCCACCCGTCGCAGGGAGGGTCCACTCGCATTCCCAGTACGACCGCTCTGGGTGCTTGCCCATATGCATGAATATCAACTTCCCAAAGTCCGGGTCGGTCATTCGCGGCAGAGTCAACCAAAGCTTAAGATTGCGAAGGAAACCCATCGGAGTTCATTCGAGACGCCAACATCTTACGCCGTAGCCATCAATCTCTGTCGTAGTTGGCGAAAAAGTGCGCCGTGAAAGGAGCTGGACTTCGACGGGTGGAACTCCTGCCCGGAACTGGTTCGCTCCCCCGATAGCCGACAAACGACTGGGGCGTCTGCGGCAATCCTTGGAGCCATCGCGCCGGGTTGCTTGTAGTTTGAGCAGGAGTGATCAGGAACCCGCCGCCGCAGATATATGCCAATGCAGTATGAACGGGCGTTGCGTATCACGCCGTCTTCACAATCTCAAAATCAGCGTGCTTCAGCTTGTCGAGCACAGGCCCGGTCGGGTTGAAGAGCTTGAATCGAATATCGTTGTCCTCCGCCCATCTCTGCAAGAGCACCAGCATCCCCAGCCCCCCGCCACCGATTGCCTGCATTTCCGTGAGGTCCAAAACCACAACACGAGCGTTTGCCTGTGACTTAACCGCGTCTCGTAATTTTAAGGCAGCGTCATTGCGGACAAATCTCCCCGCACATTCAACGATTGCCATCTCACCTAGACTGTCGATGTGTACGCTCGGCATCGTTCCTCCAAGTTAATTTTTCTTTAGTTCTCGTAGTTGGAGCACGAACCATGCCGTACTGTATTTTGTGCAAGATACAAGGGGTAACATCGCCGCGTTACCGGAACTTCTTGCATTATAGAGAGAACTTCTGTCCTAAAGGCGTGCCTGCGCGACCCGTTCTTCCGCGCTCTGGCGCGAGTGGCGCTAATTGATAAGTAATGGGGTTCGTTCCCTTTCATTCCCGACAGTCTCGCGACTCTCCTCCCAGTCAATATATGGTCGCGCTGCGCCGTTAGATCTGCGCTCTGCCGCCG
>Ga0070766_10001579_pt1 | contig 11165 bp, 8 predicted proteins | sample HubBroMetageWFT6_FD_69782 | JGI IMG/M metagenome (GOLD analysis project Ga0070766, IMG submission 69782) | Warmed and freeze-thawed soil microbial communities from the Hubbard Brook experimental Forest, New Hampshire - Hubbard Brook CCASE Soil... | ecosystem: Environmental > Terrestrial > Soil >... | reverse complement strand
TATCGGTCTCGGTGTATCGGATCCTCGTCCGGTACTTCATCTGAAACACCCTCCACTCTAGGATCAGAGTCTAGGTGTTGCATCGACCGCTTGAGTCCACAACCCAAACCTGCCTGCGACGAACGGCTGGTTTCCGGCGGCAGATATTTTGGGCCCGAGTTCACGGCCGGGGCGGTGCGATCAGGCGACTGCCGCCGCTCACAGATAACTCAGCCACCACCAGTCATGACCGCGGCGGACGTTCGCGTACCAGCGGCGGAGTCCGGCGATAATTGCAGCCGCGAGCCGTTCGCAGTTGCACAAGGTGTCTGCGGGCTCATCGATGGCACTCACCTAGACGCGGCATACGAGTGCGCCGAGGCGATCCAGCAGGCGCGGATCCGGACTAGATCGAGGCTAATAATCCCAGTAGCCAGGGTTGTTGAAATTCAGCGTCGTGCCGTTCACCACTATCTCAAACCACTCCAGCACAGGTGCGCCGGATGCGTCGACCGCGTAATAGATTGTCTCGCTGATCGACTGCCCGTTGACCGTGCCAGTCGCGTATGTGATCAACTCTACGGTGCTGGTGTCGTTCGATGCTACTGAGTAGGTTTGTGTCAGAGAGCCGATAGCATCGTTCGTATTGACGACGTAGTAGGTCCCAGAGCCGAGCGGGCCCGAGTCCCCGACAGTGAGCGTCGATGGCAGCGGATCGGTGCTGTTATATAGGAAGTCAAACTGCCCGCCGTTAGCGGAGATGCTCATTCCGAGCGGCTGGTACGGGTTCTCAAGGTAGTAGGCCGTGTCGATCTCAGTGACGATCGGAGATCCGTTTTCGGTGATCGTCAACGAGATCGTGCCGCTGTTGGCCTCTTTCCCATCGAACATCGTAGTGCCGTTGTTGGGCGTCTCGCTGTAGATGGCCGTGTAAGAGTTACCGCCGCTGCTCGTCGTCATGGTCGTCGAAGGAATGTTGAAAGGTTCCGCTGGTGCGAGTGCCGATTCCAGGTTCTGTGGCACCGGGTTCGGTTGCATGGGCGTCGAGCTCGATGGCATGGCGCTGCCTCCGCCACCCCCGCCGCCGCCACACGAGGTGAGAGCCACCAGTGAGAGCCCTATGACGGCGAGATGAGAGCCGTCGCGTAGAGCTGTTTTCACGTGCCACCCCTTTTCATAAGGCGGCGGGCGCGTACCATGCCGGCAGCACTACACGAGCCTCAGCGCCAAAAACATAGTCATTCGAGACTTGCGGTACAGCAAGCGGCAAAGCCCCGCATTGCACGGCAAAGCACCGTAAACGGTTCTCGCCGCCTCACTCACTAAGACACGACCCAAAGGCCAAACCCGACATTTGTGGGATCGATGACCCTCTAGATCCGACCGGTTGTGGCCGGCAGCCGCCTGTCAGTGGGCGATGGCCCGGACCTAGCTTACGGCCGCAAGCGCTCCGCAGCCGTTCTGGCTTCCGAGGAAAGTAGGCGCGCCACGCCGCGGCCGCGCGGATCCGCCACTGCGGTGGTGTCCGAAGGTCCGACGACGATTACCTGAATGTCCCCGTCGAACCCTTGGTTCACAAACGTGTAGCCGCGAGCGACAAGCGCTGCGCGCACCGTCGGAGCGAGCGTCGCGTAAGGTTCCTCGAAGAGGGTATCGGGCGGCAGCAGCTGGTGGTGGACGCGAGGCGCCGCGACGGCAGCCGCGAGTGGCATGTGGTAATCGTGCCAGTTGGTCAGGACCTGGAATATCGACGTAGCGATGCGTGACCCGCCCGGTGTGCCTATCACGACCGCCACCCGGCCGCGCTCGGTCAGTATCGTTGGCGTCATGGTTGACAGCGGACGCTTACCGGGCGCGATCGCATTGGCGTCGCCGCCCACGACGCCGTAGGCGTTCGGTGCGCCGGGCGTGACCGAGAAGTCATCCATCTCGTTGTTCAGCAGAAATCCCGCGCCGCTGACGACCTGGCCGGAACCGAACCAGTCGTTCAGCGTGTAGGTATTTGACACCGCGTTGCCCCAGCGGTCGATGATCGAGAAGTGTGTGGTGTTGTGCTGCTTGTCGAGCCCCGCCTTAACCTCGCGGGTTGGTGTCGAACGTTCGACGCTGACCTCGCTCGCGCGCCGGGCCAGGTAGGCAGGGTCGAGGAGTTGCGTTACCGGGGCCGGCTGTAGGTCAGGGTCGCCTAGGTAGGCGGCGCGGTCGGCGAAGATGCGCTTCTCGATCTCAGCCAGCAAATGCACGTACTGCGGCGAGTTGGGCGCCACGCCCGCGAACGCGGCGGCGAGGTCCGTCTTCATCTCCAACATCGACAGCAGGGCAATGCCGCCGGAGCTCGGCAACGGCGCGGTAATGACGCGGTAGCCGGCCCAGTCGCCGGCGAGCGGCTCGCGCCACAGGGCCCGATAAGCCGCAAGGTCAGCACGCGTGATGTGGCCCTGGCTGCGCGCCATTTCGGCGACGATTAGCGTCGCGGTCCGCCCGGCGTAGAACCCGCGCGGACCCGCGGCCGCGATCCGTCGCAGCGTCGACTCGAGCTCGGGCTGACGGAACGTCGCGTCGGTCGCGAGAGCGCCGAAACTCGCGAGGAAGTTGGTGCGCCCGTGGAATTCGGCCGCGGCATCGTCGCGCCTCGCGGCAAGCATGCGACTGACGCGAAAGCCCTGATGCGCATAGCGGATGGCAGGCGCGAGATCGACCCGCCAAGGGAGCCTGCCGAAGCGCCGATGCAGCTGCCACAGGCCCGCCACCGTGCCGGGCACGCCGGCCGCGCCGGCACCGATCCGACTCGCGTCTGGCACGATCTTCCCGGCCGAATCGAGGTACATGCCCGCGGTAGCACTCCCGGGAGCGCACTCGCGGTAGTCGAGGAAGTAAGCCTTGCCATCGACGACCAGCGTAGCGAACCCGCCTCCGCCGAGGTTGCCGGCCTCCGGATAGGTCACCGCGACTGTGAAGGCGACCGCGACAGCAGCGTCGATCGCGTTCCCGTCGGCGGCGAGGATTTCTGCCGCAGTGTCGGCGCCGTACTGGTCGGAGGCGGCGACCGCGGCGGTTGTCGAGGTGGGCAGCGGGACCGGCGTGTGCGCCGCCGCGTTATCGGCCAGGAGGATGACGCTGGCGACTACAACCGCGTGTGCACTACGCCAAAAGGTGAATATCACGATCCACGCTCACGCAGCGCCACTCGCGACCCACCCACTGAGCATTTTTGGTGTGTGCGGTTTCCCACGCATCTGGCCGCTATCGGGTATGTGCGTGCCTCGGCCTACCACGCCTTGTGGCCGTCAGCTGACGGCTCGACCTCTATTTCCGCTTCTTTTCACCCGAAGCACCCAGAGGCGCTGCTTTACAGCGGCCGTTCGAGCCTCGCCACGGTTCACTGCCCACCATGGAGCGGTCCGAATGTGTTGGCAAGCATTAGCGACATTGTCAGGATGCCTGCTCCGAGGACGAGCACGTGACGGGTCTTGCGCAGATCGAAGCTGCCGACACGACAAATAAGCAGGTATCCAACGGCAAGGTTGAAGAGGCCCCATAGAACATTGACAATCGAGGAGGACAAGCCTACCCCGGGCGGCGATGCGAAGGGGCTTTGGAAGGCGTGCCCCGAAACGCCATTCCCGAGATGGGGCAGGGTATTCGCAAGGAACGCGCCCCCGAAGAAGTATGCGACATGGTGATACCAGCGCATCACCTTCCCTCCCCTTTTGGTTACCAAAGCAATGGTAGCAGGTTGCTTCCGACCACTTGGTTTGGACGGCGTCCTTGTCGACGTACTTTGCAAAGCTTACAGAGCTGCCCGTGAGCGTCAAAACCACGATCAAGCGGCCTAGTGGATTTGTGCCCCTCGCTATGTCCGGCGCGGCCCTAACGGTGGTCTTACTACGCCTTGCGCTGTTCGGTGCTGCCCCCGAAACCGACGAGGGAGCGGCTGCTCACCTTTGGCAGATCCTCATGACCTGCCAAGCACCGATAATCCTCTTTTTCGCAATCAGGTGGCTACGGAGCGATCCGCGCGGGACGATGTCCGTTCTGGGGTTTCAGCTGCTCGCGATTGCAGTCGCGATGGCACCCATCTACTTCCTTAAGTGGTAAGAGCTCGTTTCACACAGTCTCGGCCGACAGTTGCGTCCCGCCTACGGACATCGGTTTCTGTAGAGATGACGTTCCCAAGCAAGCCGCAGGACATCAGGATATGGCAGAATGAAGGTCACACTCCGCTCAAATACATAGCGGCATTGCAGAAAACCTTCCAAGTGTATGCCGCCGACTTTGCGAATCAGTACGTGTCCCGGTTAGCGAGAATCCGCCCGCGGGAATTCCGAAAAATCCGCGCTGACCGGGGGAATGCCGCGCTGAGGGCTGCCCGCCATGTGTGACCGAGCGCACAGATGCGCAATTGCTCTGGGAGTAAAGAAGACCTAAGAAACCCCGTTCAGCGTAAGGAACGGCATAAAGCACGGCAAAGGGGATAGCAAATGAAAAAGATCTTACTGACCAATCTCCTCGCTGTGAGCTGGATCTTATCCGCCGCGGCGTGGGCAGCGCCCCCGTATCCGAAGTATGCACTCATCGAAATCCCATCGATTGTTGCAGCTGGTGGGAGCATGTCGGCTACAGCGATCAACGATCGCGACGAGGTGGTGGGGAACGCAACTCAGCCGGATGGCGCTCCCTTCTACGGAGCCGCTCACGCGTTCTTCTACCAGCACAGCAGCGGTGCAGTGAACCAGCTGACCTTCGGCTCCGAACAGGGTAGCTATGCGTTTGGTATAAACGACCAGGGAATCATCGCAGGCTACGCGGAGAATCCCGATCCACCGCAAGCGGTCCTCTGGTCGAGCAGCGGCGGAACCGAGGGCTTGGGGGCTGCCACTATCGCGATGGCCGTTAACGAACGTGGCACTGTGGTGGGGAACTATGACTGTGAAGTCGCGGACTGCGCAGCTGTGTGGAGTGGCCCGACCCACGCATTCGCTGCACTCCCGGGTCTTTCTTCTCCACCCCCACCGCCGTACTGTTTCGCGCCACCGCCGCAAAGTAACGCCCTCGCGATCAATAACAGGGGGCACATCGTTGGCTGGGCCGAAACTGCCGGGGATTGCGGGGGTGGCGCTGTGGAGTGGCACGACGGGACCATAACGTTGCTCGTTCCGGACGCAGCAAATGGATCGAGCGTAGCAAATGCGTTGAACGATCAAGATGACGTCGTCGGCATGTCTGGTGATCACGCCTTCCTTTATCATCGAGGCAGACTGTCCGATCTGGGCACGCTGCCGGGAGATTTGAGTAGTTCAGCGAATGCGATCAATGACAACGGAGAGATCGTCGGTGTATCACAAGATGTGGACGGGAACTCGCGAGCCTTTGTCTACGTGAATTGCCAGATGTACGACCTCAACTCCCTGGTGGATACAGGGTCTGTAACACTCCAAGAAGCCGTCGGTATTAACTCCCAGGGGTGGATCGCCGCGAGTGGTACTCGGGGTGGCCAACAGTACGCTTACTTGCTCAAGAGAGTTAGATAAGCGGCGCGCGTCATCATAGTCCGCGAGCTCACTTCGGCGAGCGCGGAAATCATGTCGCCGCCCTCAACGCGGCCGGCGCGACGCTGTCAGCCCAATAGCGACCCGCCAATGCGGGCACCGCCTGAAAACGCGACTCCTCACTATTGCACGGGCGCGGTCGCTGCGGCCGCGAGCGGCTTGCCTTTTTCGACAATGTAAACGGCAATGAGTTTGGTAGCCGAGTTGCCTTCGTTCTTGGCACTGTGCACGACGCCGGCGGGAATCACGAAGCCTTCTCCGGCTACGACCTTACGCGGCGGTTGACCGGCAACCAAGAGCGTCGTTTCACCATCCGTGACGTAACTGACCTCGTCTCCTGGATGGGTGTGCCACCCGACGACGCCTCCTGGTGCAAGTTCCACACGCGCCACTACAGCTTCGCGATTGGGCACCGACACGTCGGCCTTGGTGACGACTGTGCGCGTCAGTCCGGAATTTTGTGCGAGTACGACGCCCGCCAATGCAACCAGCACTACGCCGGCGACGGTCCACATCTTGCTTTGCGTCATAGCTGCTCCCTAATGAGTGTTTCGCGATGTGCCCGGGCAAATTGTGGAGGGAACACCTCCGAGAAAGCAATCCTGTATTAATGGCCGCTGACCTCCCGACTGTCGACGTAAGCCGTTGCAAATGCCGGCAAGACTACTCGAGCCGCAGACCGCGAAAAGGGTCCTCGCAGAGCGGTGCTCGCTCGGCCCCTACTTCGGTTTAAATCCCGGCATGCCTTTGGCCAAATCGCTCTGGGCTAACAGCACAGCGCTCCGGACCGCCGCGTGGAAATCGGCGTGCACGAGCTCGGTGGGTATCGAGCGGCGGAAGAAATCGGCCCATACAAATTCGGCAAACGCAGTCCGCGTCTTGTCGTAACCCCCCGCATCTCGCACGTACCCGGCAACCGACCGGTAGACGTCGTCGACCAACTCATTCAGGTGTTCCGGAATCATCGAGTACAGATGGCGAATGCCGTTTTGGTCCAAGGGATGAACCCAGAGGTTCTTATCCATCTGCTTCCAAAATTCATCCATACCGCTGGAAGAAAGATCGGCTTCCGTCAGGAAGAATCCGGTCTCTACGCCAGCCTGCAATGCAGCTCGCGCGAGATGGTGGTGGTCAGTGATGAACAGTGCGCCTTGCGGCCCCTTCACGGCGGGTATTGGGTGAGCCTGCATAAAGTCTCGCTGCTCCCGCGGTTTGAGTGAAGCGAGGTGCTTTGTCTTGTCCTCGACCTCAATCATGCCCACGGTGAGCTGCGTAGGGCGCGAGTTCTGGATGATCGCTTCCTCGAGTTTAGGCATCTTGGTCTCTTTTCGCGGCGTCAATTTGACCGACCCGGAGCGGTTCCGTGTAATACAGCACCATCGCGATCCTTGCGTGGTTCCAATAGCTTAAGACGGTCGGCAGTCACGTATCCCGGATTCAGGACCGTCAATGACCGGGCATGGCCGGTCCGCGACTGTCGGACCTGCGAGGTTTCTTGCTGCACTGCGGGCGCTAGCGCTTTGAGCGTTTGTTGTGCCGCGATGCTGTCAGGTGCACGCTACCTCTCCCCTGCGACGGCAGGTTCCAACAAGGGGGAAAAATCCATGATTCGCACGTTCATGATCGCCGCGGCATCAGCCGCAGTCCTTACGATCTCACCAACGCTATTCGGTCAGCAGCCGGACCATGGTACGGCCGCGCAAGCCAAGGCCATGCTCTTGAAGGCGGAGGCAGCTGTGAAGGCCGATAAGACCAAAGCTCTCGACATGTTCAACGCGGGAGAAGGTGGCTTCCGTGACCGCGACCTCTATGTATTTTGTGCCAACATCAGCGACGGAAAGATAGTTGCCCAGGGCAACCCCAACGCAAAGCAATTGCTTGGCCAGGACGAGAGGACGATCAAGGATTCCACCGGTAAGAACTTCGGGCAGGAGCTTTACGCCGCCGGAAAGAAACCGGAAGGCCAAATCACCAAGGTCAGCTATATGTTTGTAAGGCCGGGCGGTGATACAACGCCGGTGCCGAAGGTGAGCCTTGTAACCAGGGTCAGCGATCTAGTTTGCGGCGTTGGTTATTACAAGTAGCTCGTTCCCGAAACCGGGGCGCCGTACTTCGGCGCCCCGGTCACCTCATTGAAAGTAGCCGGCAGCCGCTTGCCCGGGATCACTTGCCCAACGCGCGGCTGCGCAGAACTATCCTCTGAGATCACACCAAGTCGTAGCGATCCAGGTTCATCACCTTGTTCCAGGCCGCCACGAAGTCACGCACAAACGCCTGCTGCGAGTCGCTGCACGCATAGACTTCCGCGAGAGCTCGGAGCTGGGAGTTCGAACCGAAGACGAGATCAACGATGGTGCCTGTCCACTTGAGTTCGCCCGTTGCCCGCTCGCGCCCCTCCAACACGCCTTCGGAGGCAGCGGACTTCTGCCACTTCGTGGTGATGTCGAGAAGATTCACGAAAAAGTCATTGGTCAATGTCTCGGGACGCTTGGTGAAGACACCGTGCCTGGACTGGCCGACGTTCGCATTCAGAGCGCGCAGGCCGCCGATCAGAACCGTCATCTCGGGAGCGGTCAGCGTCATCAACTGCGCTTTGTCCACCAGCAGCTCGGCCGCCGATCCCTCGAGTCCCTTGCGGACGTAGTTGCGGAAGCCGTCTGCGGTCGGCTCCAGTACCGCGAACGAATTCACATCGGTCTGTTCCTGCGACGCATCCGTGCGCCCCGGCGAGAAGGGAACCTTCACTTCTTGGCCGGCCTTCTTGGCAGCCGCCTCGACGGCGGCGCAGCCTCCCAGAACGATCAGGTCAGCAAGCGAAACCTTCTTGCCGCCGGAGTGTGCGCTGTTGAAGTCCTTCTGGATCGCTTCCAGCCTCCGCAGAGCCTCGGCCAGTCCCGCCGGCTGATTGACCTCCCAATTCTTCTGCGGCGCCAGACGGACACGCGCGCCATTAGCTCCGCCGCGCTTGTCGCTGCCGCGGAACGTTGCAGCAGACGCCCAGGCCGTGGTGACTAGTTGCGAGATGGAAAGTCCGGACGCGAGGATCTTGGCCTTCAGGGCGGCAATGTCCTGCTCGTCGATCAATTTGTGATCCGCTGCGGGAATAGGGTCCTGCCACAACAGCTGCTCGTTGGGAACGAGTGGACCAAGATAACGCGACCGGGGACCCATATCGCGGTGCGTCAGCTTGAACCACGCCCGGGCGAAGGCGTCCGCGAACTGATCCGGATGCTCGTAGAAGCGCCGCGAAATTCTCTCGTAGACAGGGTCGAACCGCAGCGCAAGGTCGGTGGTCAGCATGGCTGGCGATTGACGCTTCGACGGGTCATGGGCATCCGGCACGGTACCGGCACCCGCCTCACCTTTCGGCTTCCACTGATGCGCACCGGCCGGGCTCTTCGTCAGCTCCCATTCGTACCCGAACAGGTTCGAGAAGAAGTTGTTGCTCCACTTCGTCGGCGTGCTGGTCCAGGTGACTTCCAGGCCGCTGCTGATCGTGTCACCAGCGTTGCCGGTGCCAAATCGACTCCTCCAGCCGAAGCCCTGCTCCTCGATGCCGGTAGCTTCCGGCTCAGGACCCACCAGTGCGGCGGCACCGGCACCGTGAGTCTTGCCGAACGTGTGGCCGCCAGCGATGAGCGCCACCGTCTCCTCGTCGTTCATCGCCATGCGAGCGAAGGTCTCGCGAATATCCCGCCCCGCAGCGATCGGATCCGGGTTGCCGTTCGGCCCTTCCGGATTGACGTAAATCAGCCCCATCTGCACGGCACCGAGCGGATGTTCGAGATCCCGGTCGCCCGAGTAGCGCTTGTCAGCCAGCCAGGTGTTCTCGGAGCCCCAGTAGATGTCTTCTTCCGGCTCCCAGATATCCGTACGCCCGCCAGCGAAACCGAATGTCTTGAATCCCATCGATTCCAACGCGACGTTGCCAGCCAGGATCATCAGGTCAGCCCATGAGATCCTGCGGCCATACTTCTGCTTGATCGGCCAAAGGAGCCTGCGTGCCTTGTCGAGGTTGACGTTGTCCGGCCAGCTGTTCAAGGGAGCAAAGCGCTGGCTGCCGCTTCCGGCGCCGCCCCGGCCGTCGCCCGTGCGGTACGTGCCGGCGCTGTGCCATGCCATACGAATGAACAAAGGTCCGTAGTGGCCGAAGTCTGCCGGCCACCAATCCTGTGAATCCGTCATCAAGGCATGCAGGTCCTTGACGACGGCATTCAGGTCGAGCCTGTTGAACTCCTCTACGTAGTCGAACTCCTCGCCCATGGGGTCGGACTTGGCGGAGTGCTGGTGCAGGATGTTGAGCTTCAGTTGATTGGGCCACCAGCCTGCGTTCGCTGGAGCACCAGCTACGGTGTGTTTGCTAGCTGCGCCCGCGAACGGACATTTGCTTTCGCTTGCCATGTTCTCTCCGATTGAGTTCCGTGCCCTCACGCTGTTAGGTCAAACTAACGCTTCGACACCGATATAGCCAATCGATCTTATGATCGCGATCAATAGAGACACTCTATCGTCGCGCTTAGTACAACAGGTCGCCGCCCACCACGGGAACGGCGACGTTCCCGGAAGTTGAACTGAATCCGCGGATATCGCGACTCATGGGGCGTTCCAAACATTATGGAGAGTATCAATGCACTTGAATCGCGCCACCCGTAAAGCGGTGGCTGTCCTTTCCCTCGGGGTGATCGGCGCTGTGACTCTGGTCGCCTGCGGTGGCGGCGGCAGCGGTGGTGGCAGTGGCGCCAGCAGCAATGCCAGTCCACCAGTTACGCAAACCGCCAGCGGCTTTGCCGACACCGCGTTGGTGTCGGACAAAGTTGGGGTGGTCGCTACAACCACCACGATTGACGCCAACCTGTCCAATCCCTGGGGCGTGGCGATAGCGCCCGGCCTGCCCTTCTGGATCGCCGACAACAACAGCAACCTCTCGACCCTTTACAGTGGGACGGGCGCGATTGAGACCGACAGCATCACCGGCAGCAATGAGGTCGGAATTGCCATTCCCGCCTCTGCCGCTGGTGTGCCCGCCAATCCCACCGGCCAGGTCTACAACGGAGGTGGAGGTTTCCTCATTCTGACCAGTGCGGGACAGGAGTCAGCGCTGTTCATCTTCGACGGCGAAGGCGGCACCATCGCAGCCTGGGCAAACGGTAATGGCGCCACCGCAGTCACTGCGTACGACGACGGCGTGGCGAACGGCGCCAATCATGCGGTGTACAAGGGCTTAGCAATCGGTACCGTCACCGGTGCAACGTTCCTTTATGCGACCGACCTGCACAACAACAAGGTCGACGTGTTTGACACCAATTTCTCCAAGCCGGCCGCTATGCAGGGGAAATTCGTTGACCCCACGATTCCCGCTGGCTTTGTTCCCTTCGGCATAGCGGCTCTGAATGGTCAGCTATACGTCAGCTACACGAAGCAGGACGCAGCCAAGCACGACGAAACGACAGGCGCGGGCCTGGGTTACGTGGACGTATTCGACTTCAGTGGCAACTTCGTCAGCCGATTTGCATCGGCCGGCGCACTGAATGCGCCCTGGGGAATGGCGATCGCACCTGCGGGATTTGGTTCGCTGGCAGGGGATCTGCTGATCGGCAACTTTGGCGACGGCAAGATAAACGTCTTCGCTCCCAACGG
>Ga0070766_10001576_pt1 | contig 11171 bp, 8 predicted proteins | sample HubBroMetageWFT6_FD_69782 | JGI IMG/M metagenome (GOLD analysis project Ga0070766, IMG submission 69782) | Warmed and freeze-thawed soil microbial communities from the Hubbard Brook experimental Forest, New Hampshire - Hubbard Brook CCASE Soil... | ecosystem: Environmental > Terrestrial > Soil >... | reverse complement strand
CTACCCCAGTATGCTATAAGAACTATGGCGATGATCGCCATGAAATTATGAGCGAAATGGTCACGCAAGATCCTCCAGGTCGTTCGAAACTGCCAGAGGTTTCGGAGGGCACGCGTGAGTAGAGCCTGATCCTCTCCTCTCGCCGCCTCACGGGACCACAACCGTGATCTGAGCGAGAGTGGCCCTGCGGCGGACGCTCCTGCCCGGCATTCGCAGAATCCAAGGGGAGGTAACCATGTTCAATATCTACGTCCGCAACGAGAACCGCCGGAAACTACGCCTCACTTGGTTCGTTACGGAAGGGGCCCGGCCGCAACTGCGCTCCCGTTGGTTGATGCAAGATTCGCCAGACACTGTGAAAGGTATTGAGAACCCCGTGAGTGAACTTCGCAACCCGCCCGTAACAAAGGCGTGTGACACTGAAACGATTGCAGCTTGTGTATGAAACCGCCACGTGGCGGCCCGGAAATGTGAGACGTATCGCGTGAGACAGACCTGTCTAATTCGGAGTAGCACAGGAGCGGCAACCGCCGGCCTTTGGCGGCCACGGTTGCTCAGCGCCCTGGCCGTACTGGTCTGCCTCGCCACCCTGGCCGCTGCCGCATGGGCACAGGACCCTCCCGCCGATGCCGGCACTCCTGATGCCCCCGGGCCGCGTGACACTTTCTTCGAGCACTCCAACACGGCGAAATGGTGGGTCTCAGGTCAGGCCAACTTCGTCTTCCAGGCGCACGGCGATTTCTATGCTGCCTACAGCGGTCCCAATAGCCTGAAAGACACATCGGAACACGCAACCTCGCGCGTTTTGACCTTATTCACCGGTTACGAATTCACCCCGAACTCCATTCTTTACCTTGACGTCGAAGAGGCGGGATGGGGCGGTATCAGCGGCGCTTTGGGGCTGGCGGGATTCACTAATCTCGACGTCGTGCGCAATCCGCAGCTCGGCGGCGCGCCCTACATCGCCCGCTTGATGTTCGAACAGGTCATTCCATTTTCCCAGGAGAAGATCGAGATTCCCCGTGGCCCGCTTACTCTCGCGACTCAGGTTCCGGTTCGGCGTTTGGAAATCCGTTTCGGCAAGTTCTCCTTGGCCGACTTCTTCGACAACAACATCGGCGGATCCGACAGCCATTACCAGTTCTTGAACTGGACCGCCGCCAACAACGGCGCATGGGACTACGCTGCCGACACCCGCGGCTACACGGTGGGAGCGATTTTCGATTATGAAGATCGCAACTGGGGATTGCGCTTTGCGGAAGCCCTGATGCCCAAGGTCGCCAATGGCCCCAACCTCGATGCAGACGTGGCGCGGGCGCGTGCCGAGAACATCGAGTTGGAACTCCGCTACAAGCTGCTGAAGAACAAAGATACATCCATCCGCTTTCTCAACTTCGTCAACCACGCCGATATGGGCACCTATCGCGACGCCATCGCAATCTACCTCGCGGACCCGACGCAGCCGCCTGATATCATCGCCACCCGCAAGCAGGGGACGATCAAATACGGCTTCGGCATCAACTTTCAGCAGGAGCTGTCGAGCGACGTCTGGGCCTTCGGCCGCTGGGGATGGAACGAAGGCCAACACGAGTCGTTCGCCTACACCGAGGCCGACAGCACCCTCCAGTTGGGCGTCTATGCCAAGGGAACCCGCTGGCATCGCAGCCTCGATCGCCTGGGCGCAACCTTCATATCGAACGCAATTGGCGCTTACCATAAGACCTACCTCGCCGATGGCGGGCTGGGATTCATTCTCGGCGACGGCGGACTGAACTACGGTCGCGAAACCATCGAGGAAGCCTTTTACACCGTTCACGCCTGGCGGGGGCTGTACTTCGCCGTCGACTACCAGCACATCAACAACCCGGGCTACAACCGCGACCGTGGTCCCGTCAGCGTCCCCGGATTGCGGCTGCATCTCGAGTTTTGAAGGCCACCGGGTGGCGGAGGCTCTTCAGCGGTCCATTTCGATGAGGGATCATGCGTGGTCCGCATTCGCCGCCACCCATGAAGGGCCAGGAGACGACAATGAGCGTTACTACAATTCAGTTTACTTTGCGCCTGGTCACGGCGCTGCTGCTTGGAGCGGCTGTTGGCTTGGAGCGGCAGTGGCGGCAGCGCATGGCGGGCACGCGCACGAATGCTCTCGTCGCAGCGGGGGCGTCGGCATTCGTGATGGCCGGCTCTCTGCTGGTCGATGATCCGTCAGCCACAGGCCGAGTGGTGTCCTACGTTGTCTCCGGAGTCGGCTTCCTCGGGGCAGGTGTCATTTTCAAAGATTCAGCGAACATTCGTGGCCTCAACACGGCAGCAACCATCTGGTGTTCGGCGGCCGTCGGGGTGCTGGCCGGGATTGGCGCCTTCCACCTTTCCCTGGTGCTGGCCATTGCTGTTCTACTCGCAAATATTGGGCTGCGCCCGCTCGCCTATCGTATCCATCCATCACTTCCAGAGGCGACTCCTGCAGAAACAACCTATGAGCTGAAAATGGTCTGTCGCGCCTCAGACGAGGCTCACATACGGACCCTGCTCCTGACTACGATTAGCCAATCCACGATGGGCTTGCAGTCGATTCGTAGCGAAGATATAGAGGGAACCGATCGGACCACGGTACGGGCCGAGGTGATCGCCTCCGGCCCAAGGCATGACACTGTCGAACATATTGTGACCCGATTGTCGTTCGAACCTGGAATTGCAGCCGTCAGCTGGTCGGTAGTGCCAACCATGATGGAGTAGTTCGGTGGCACTGTCATACCCCTGATATTTTGCGCGTCACGAATGACCCGAACCTGCTGAGTTGGTCGAAGAAAGCTCATCGCCTCGCCGCTGCTAGAATAAGTACGTGATCCTCCCGTTCGTCCGCGAAGTGTTTGCGGACGTGGAAAAATCCTCCACCCTGCAGCGTGCCATAGCCCGGGTCAAGGGCGGCGCGGGGCGGACACGTGTCTCCGGACTCACCCCCACAGGCAAAGCCCTCTTCTATTCGCTATTACAGCGTGCTACCGCGCGCCCGCTGGTTCTCATCGTTGGTGACAACCGCGCCGTAGACGAACTTCTCCCGGTGGTCCGTTCGCTCGCCGAGCTGACCGGCGCGGTTCCACCCGAGTCAGTCATAGGCCTGCCCGCCTACGACGTGTTGCCCTTCGAAAACCAGTCGCCGCACCCGGAAATCCAGGAAGCCCGCGCAACTGCGCTGTGGAAGATCGCCACCGGCACGGCGAACATCGTCATCACGCCCTTTCTTGCGGCCAGCATGCGTCTGCGCGACGCCTCGTTTTATGCCGACCTCGCGCGTGTCGTCCGCCGCGGCGAGATGATCGATCCCGAACGGCTGGTCGAACACCTGCGTCTTGCCGGATACAGCCAGGTCGACGTGGTCGAGATGCCGGGCGAGTTTGCGCATCGCGGCGGGCTGATTGACGTGTATCCACCCGAGTCGGACCGGCCCGTGCGCATCGAACTGTTCGGTGACGAAGTTGAGTCTTTGCGCAAGTTCGATCCCGCGACTCAACGCTCTGCGGCGGCCACCGATGATGCGGTGCTGCTCCCTTTAACCGAGACTCCCGTGGACGAAGACACGCTCGCTGCCATTAATGCGCGTCTCAGCGGGCACCGCCTCGCGGGCGATGACGATGCGGTCCAAGCGGCTGTGCGCTACTCCGGAGTAAGCGTCTTTCCCGGATGGGAACTCTACACCCCGGTCGCTGGCGCCAAGCAGACGTTCTTCGATCTGCTCCCGGGTGCGACCGTCGTGCTCGACGAACCCGACCTTCTCCACGAAGCGCACGACGCCTGGTGGACGAAGTTGACCGAAGCGCACGAGCGCAGCCTCGTCGGCAATCTCGTTCGACCCGAAGACCTGTACCTCAGTCCGGAACAATGGTCCGCAGCTCTGCAACAGTTGCCGACCATTGCAATTGAGCAACTTGGCATTGAGGACTCGAGCGATACCGAGCACATTGTCCTGCAGACGCAGCCCACCACGCGCTTCCATGGTTCAGTCGCGGCCATGACAGAAGAGGTCGGCAAGCTTACACGCGAAGGCAAGCGCGTGATGTTCGCCGTCTCGAGCACTGGCGAAGTCGAGCGGCTGGCCGACGTCTTCAACGAGTACAACCTTTCATTCCGCATCGGCAGCCGCACCCCCAAGCCCGGAATGGAAGTCTACGTGGACGAGTCCACTTACTTCACCGACGACGTAGCAGCGACCACCATCGTGAAGGCCTACGTGCCTGAGGGCGTCGCGCTTCCTGAGGCGAATCTCGTCCTTTTCGGCTCGCGCGATCTCTTCGATGAGCCTGAAATGTCGTTAGGTCGTCCCCAGCGCCATAAATCCAAGGTGTCGGCCTTTCTCTCCGACTTCCGTGATCTCGCCCTCGGCGACTACGTCGTGCATGTCGAGCACGGCATCGGGCAGTACCAGGGACTGAAAGAAGTTCCCCAGGAAGATGGCGCTGCTGCCGAGTTCATGGTCCTCGAGTACGCCGAAGGCGCGCGCCTCTACGTGCCGCTCACCCGCCTCGATCTGGTGCAGAAATATCGCTCCTCTGAGGGCGTGAAGCCGGTGCTGAACCGGCTCGGTACCGCTCAGTGGCAAAAGACCAAGGCGCGAGTCAAGAAGGCCATGCAAGACATGGCCGAGGAGCTGCTCAAGCTCTACGCCGCGCGCAAGACCGCCGAAGGTCATGCCTTCGCCGCCGACAGCGAGTGGCAGCACGAGTTCGAAGACGCCTTCGAGTTCAGCGAAACCGAAGACCAGATGAACGCCATCATCGACGTCAAGCGCGACATGGAAGCTTCCACGCCGATGGACCGCCTGCTGTGCGGCGACGTCGGTTACGGCAAAACCGAAGTCGGCATGCGCGCCGCCTTCAAGGCAGTGCAGGACGGCCGCCAGGTCGCGGTACTCGCGCCCACCACGGTGCTCGCCTTCCAGCACTACAACACTTTCCGCCAGCGCTTCGCGGCGTTTCCGCTCAAGATCGACATGCTCAGCCGCTTCCGCACGCCGAAGCAACAGAAAGAAACCCTGGCGAAACTGGAAGCCGGCGAACTCGACATCGCCATCGGCACCCACCGCTTGCTGTCGAAAGACGTGAAGTTCAACAACCTCGGCCTCGTCGTCGTCGATGAAGAACAGCGATTCGGGGTGCGCCACAAGGAGCGCCTCAAGCAGCTTCGCAAAGAAGTCGACGTGCTCACCATGTCAGCCACGCCCATTCCGCGCACGCTGCACATGTCGCTGCTCGGCCTCCGCGACATGAGCGTCATCGAGACGCCTCCCAAAGACCGCATGGCCATCCAGACCGTCGTCGCCGCATGGGACCAGACACTCATCCGCTCCTCCATCGAGAAAGAACTGGAGCGCGGCGGGCAGGTCTACTTCGTGCACAATCGCGTCGAGAGCATCTACGACATCTCCGACAAAATCCGCGAGATGGTGCCCAAGGCGCGTATTCTCGTCGGCCACGGCCAGATGGGCGAATCCGAACTCGAGCGCGTGATGCTCGCCTTCATGCGCCACGAAGCCGACATCCTTATCGCGACGACGATCATCGAAAATGGTCTCGACATTCCGCTATGCAACACCATCATCATCAATCGCGCCGACCGCCACGGTCTGTCAGAGCTCTACCAATTGCGCGGTCGCGTCGGCCGCTCCGATCGCCGCGCTTATGCCTACCTGCTGATTCCGCCCGACCGCGACCTCACCGACCTTGCGCGCCGCCGCCTGGCAGCGCTCAAGGAATTCAGCGACCTGGGCGCCGGGTTCAAGATCGCCGCACTCGACCTCGAATTGCGCGGTGCCGGCAACCTGCTGGGCGGCGAGCAGAGCGGACACATCGAGGCCGTGGGCTTCGAGCTCTACACCGCCATGCTCGAACGCACCGTGCGCGAGCTCAAGGGCGAACTCGAGCCCGATACGCCCGAGACCCAGCTCAACCTCGGGCTCAACATCCGCATTCCCGCCGACTACATCAAGGAAGAGAACCAGCGCCTGCGCATGTACAAGCGCGTCGCCGGAGTGGAAACCGAAGCACAGCTCAACGACGTCGCCGCCGAGTTGGGCGACCGTTACGGCGCGCCTCCACCACCAGTGCGCAACCTGCTCGAGTATGCCGAACTGAAGTTGCTGTCGCAGCGCATCGGCGTAGCGCAAATCGAACGTCGTCGCGACTCCGTCAGTATCCGCTTCACCGAAAAGGCCACAGTCGATCCCGAGCGGCTGGCGCGCTGGGTCCACGCCGAACCCGGTAGCCAGTTCACTCCCGCAGGCGTGCTCAAGTTCACGCTAAAAGAGAAGCAGCCCGACCTGATTCTTGCGCGCCTGAAATCGTTGCTGGAGCAATTGGCCGGTGAAGCGCTAGTGGTGGGGTAGACACTCCACTATCATCTGTTCATGCGGACACGGGTTATCTTTCTCGTAGCCACACTTGCCATCCCGCTGGCTGCACAGACACCGCCGGCAGCACCAGCCGAACGCTCACCACTTCAGACCGTCGAGCTCCTTCATAAAGCGCATCGCGATGCCGACGCAGCGACTGTGGATTCGCTGCTGCATGCGGAATATCACGGCGTATCGCTCCAAGGCCCGCGGGATCATCGCCATATCTATGTCGAGACGCGCGCCAAGGCCATTTCTGATGTTGCCGCCCTGAAGCCCAACGAGTGGGACGTTCGCATTCTGAGCTCCTCAACACAAGTTGATCCAAACGGCACGGCGCATGTATGGGCGCGCGTTATGTCTTCTACTTCAAAGGGACGCCGAACCATTGTGGTATTGAATCCTATACGTTGTATCAAGGCGCAGACGGATGGAAGATCGTCAGCTTTGCAGACACGGACAATCCGCTGAATGGTCGAAGCATCGACGATGTTTGTCCGAGTCGATGAGTCACTCAGAGGGCGTTGTCGAGTTTCATCCCGTCGCCTCCAGGCGGTAACTAGGGGCTGCCCCGTTGCCGCCTTTACGCCGGTGGCGTGTATTCGAAAGGCAGCTTCGTGTAGCGCGCCTTCTCTACCTCGATGACCACCGCCACGCGTCCCGCCGGATCCCGCCAGGGGAATTCTTTCCCCGTGTATTTGCGCGAGATTTCGTCGATGATCTCGAATTTCGAGTCGTCACGAAACTCCACTACGCGTCCCCGTATCTGCGCCTCCTCGTAAGGATCGCGAAAGTCGATCACCGACAGCGACAGTCGCGGATCGCGCCTCAGGTTCCGGACCTTGAGACTACTCTCGCCGGTTCCAATAACTATGCGGTCGTCACGCACTCCAATCCACACCGGCGTCGTATTCGGTGAGCCATCAGGCATCAGCGTTGACAGGTGGGCGAAGTTGGGATGCGACAGCAATGCGAGGACCTTCGGGTCGAATGCCATAAATCCGCTCCCTTACAAATATTGTACGGCGATCTTCGAGTTCCTATCGCTGCCGCGTTTGGCAGCGCGCCACTCTGTTTCCTCTTCGGCCTGAATCGGACTGTGTGAATCCTACCTTTGTTGGCGGACCCGGTTCATGCGATAACATGTTGAGTTTGTGCGAACGAAAGGGATTCGATTGACTAGGAAAACTGCGGCGCTGCTGGTATCCATATTCACGCTTGCCGCGGGATTCGCCCAGACCCCTGCCACCGGCGCCCATGGTTCCGACGCCGCCTCCACCGCCGAATACAACGCGAAGGTTGACCAGTATTTTGACGCCTACTTTCACTTTCATCCCTCCGACGGAACGGCAGCGGGCTTTCACCAGTACGACAACGCCCTCGAAGATCTCTCGCAACGGGGGCGCGACGCTGAGCTTTCGTTCCTGCTGGACGCCAAGCAGGCTGCGGGCTATTACCACACCGATCGCTTGAACGAAGACCAGCGCACCGACTGGAAGCTGCTTTCCGACGCCATCAACGCGCGCCTGCTCGAGCTGCAGGAAATTCGCATGTGGCAAAAAGATCCCAACGTCTACTCCGCCAGCGCGACCTCCAGCATCTTTGGACTGATGAGCCGCAAGTTCGCGCCCCCGGCCGACCGCCTGAAATCCGTAATCGCTCGCGAACAGAAAATCCCCGCCAATCTCGCGGCCGCCGAGGTCAACCTGAAGGACCCGCCGCGCATCTACACCGAAATCGCCATCGAGCAGATGCCGGGCATCATCAGTTTTTTCCAGAACGACGTCCCCGAAGCGTTCAAGGAAGTCACCGATGCGCAACTTCTGGCGCAGTTCAAGGCATCGAATGACAAGGTCATCGCCGAGATGCAGCGTTTCCAGGATTTTCTGAAAAACGATCTTCTCCCAATTTCGAAGGGCGACTACCGCCTCGGGTCGGAGCTCTACCGCAAGAAGCTGCACTACGAGGAAATGGTCGACATCCCGCTCCCGCGTCTGCTGCAGATCGGCTACGACGATCTGCACAAGAACCAGGCGGAACTGAAGCGCGTGGCGGCGCTGATTGATCCGGCCAAAACGCCCGAGCAGGTTCTGGCCGCGCTCGAACAGGACCACCCCAAACCCGATCAACTGCTGCAAAGCTTCCGCGACACCTTTAACAGCCTCGTCGGCTTCATCAAGGAAAAGGACATCATCACCATCCCCTCCGACATCCGGCCCATCGTCGAGGAGACGCCACCCTTCGCGCGCGCCTTGAGCTCCGCCTCCATGGATACACCCGGCCCCTTCGAAACCAAGGCCACCGAAGCTTTCTTCAACGTGACGCTTCCCGAGGCGTCGTGGCCTGCCGAGAAAACCCGGGCGTGGATGGAAGGCTTCAATCGCGGAACCATCATCAGCACCGCGGTGCACGAAGCGTATCCCGGCCATTACGAACAATTCCTATGGGAGAAACAGTATCCCTCGAAAGTACGCAAGCTGACTGGCTGTGGCACCAACATCGAGGGCTGGGCCCACTACACCGAGCAGATGATGCTCGACGAAGGCTATGGCAACGGCGATCCGAAACTGCGCATTGGCCAATTGCAGGACGCCCTGTTGCGCGACGCTCGCTATATCGTCGGCATCCAAATGCACATTGGCCAGATGACGCTGCAGCAGGCGACTGACTTTTTCGTCAAGCAGGGACATCAGACTTCAACCGTCGCCGAGCGCGAGGCCCAGCGTGGAACGTCTGACCCGACGTACCTGGTGTACACGTTGGGCAAACTGGAAATTCTGAAGCTGCGCGCTGACTACAAACGCAAGGCCGGATTGGCTTTCAGCTTGGAACAATTTCACGATGAGTTCATGAAACAGGGCGCGCCGCCAATTCCCGTCGTGCGCCGCGCGCTGTTGGGAAACGACAGTCCAGCGCTATAACAGATGGGTACTGAAGGCGGAGCACGCCTTCCAGGCGTGCATCAATGGGACGTGATTTGTAGCTTGCGCTTTAGCGCCTGAAGTAGTGACATTTTGTTTTGACGGAAAGCACGAAGAGGCACTCATGCAAAAGAAAGTTCGCAAAGCGGTTTTTCCCGCGGCAGGACTAGGCACCCGCTTCCTGCCGGCCACCAAGGCGCAGCCCAAGGAAATGCTCCCCCTGGTTGACAAGCCCATCATCCAGTACGGCGTCGAGGAAGCCATGGCCGCAGGGTGCGACCAGATCATCATGATCACTGGCCGCGGCAAGAGCGCCATCGAAGACCACTTCGACGTCAGCTACGAACTTGAAACCATGCTGGAGGCGCGCGGCAAGACCGACTTACTGGAGATCGTACGCAAAATCTCCGACATGATTCACATTGCCTACGTCCGCCAGAAAGAAGCGCTGGGCCTGGGCCATGCCGTGCTGACAGCCAAGGAGCTGGTTGGCGACGAGCCCTTTGCCGTCGTTCTCGCCGACGACATCATCGACGCCGAAGTGCCGTGCCTCAAGCAGATGATCGAAATCTACAACCAGACCGGATGCTCCGTGCTGGCGACGCAAGTGGTCGAGGGTCCCGCGATCTCCGCCTACGGCGTGCTCGACGCCAAGCCCGTCCCCGGACGCAACGATGGCCGCCTGTTTGAAGTCCACGACTTGGTCGAAAAACCCAAGTTCGAAGAGACGCCGTCGAACCTCGCCATCATCGGACGCTACATCCTGACGCCCACGATCTTCGAAATGCTCGAAACCATCGAGCCAGGGAGCGGCGGCGAACTACAACTCACCGACGGCCTGCGTAAACTCCTTAAGAAAGAAAAAATTTACGGCTTCACCTTCGAAGGTAAGCGTCACGACGCCGGCGACAAGCTCGGCTTCCTCAAGGCAACCGTCGAGTTCGCCCTGAAACGCGAAGACTTGGGCAAAGATTTTCGCCAGTACTTGAAAGGGTTGGAACTGTAGAAGTCGATTTCGCTGTCACGCTCCACTGCATTTGGCAAAACCTCTTCACGTTTGTCATCCTGAGCGCAGGCGGCCTTGCCGCCGGAGTCGAAGGACCTGCTTTGCCGTTGTCATCTGGAGCGACGGGTCGAAGGACTCCTATACCTGCGAGGGACCCCTACTCCATCACCGGACTGTAGAGAAAATCCTTGCCCCAGCCTGTCGTGTAGCCGGCCTCGCGCAGCGCCGTGGTTAGCTGTGCCCAATGCCGCACGCCGTGCAACATCGCATGGGCGAAGATCTTGCGCTTACTGGCGCGCACCGTCCCGGCGGTACGCGTGGGGAACTCGATCACTGTTGCGAGATCGCCGTCGGTGGCCTTCGCCAGGTAGTCCCGATACATGCCCCGCGCCCGGTCGCCAATTCCGAACAATTCCGCACCGCTCCCCGTCGGCAACGCCTCATAATCCGTGATCGGCAAGCCCGTAATCCGCTCGGCATGGCGCAACTCGACCGCAAAGATGTGCAGCAGAAACTCGCGCACGTTCTTGGCCAACGCAATACTGAGCGGAACATCGAGCACCGCCGCCGGCTGCTCGTCGAACCACTTGCGCCACTTCTGCGTCTCGGCTTCGTTCGCGGCCACTAAGTCGGCGAAAGAAATCGTTGCTAAGCTGGCACTCATGATTTCAGGCTCTCCTTCAATTTCTTCGACTTCGCTGCAACGCCCGCCGCGAGTTTCTCCTTGTGTACTTCGAGCTTCTTCGCGACTTCCGCATCGTGCAATCCAATCATCTGCGCCGCGAGAATGCCCGCGTTCGTCGCGCCCGGCTTGCCGATAGCCACTGTCGCCACCGGAATCCCGGCCGGCATCTGCACC
>Ga0070766_10001575_pt1 | contig 11173 bp, 14 predicted proteins | sample HubBroMetageWFT6_FD_69782 | JGI IMG/M metagenome (GOLD analysis project Ga0070766, IMG submission 69782) | Warmed and freeze-thawed soil microbial communities from the Hubbard Brook experimental Forest, New Hampshire - Hubbard Brook CCASE Soil... | ecosystem: Environmental > Terrestrial > Soil... | reverse complement strand
CCTTGCTAAATCAGGAGTTCAAGAGTACGAGCACGCTGGTGCAGCAAGGGTTGGCAATCGCGCCCCGCGAATTCTCGCTGCGCGAAACCCAGCTCGAAACCCAAGGCCGCCGCCTCGACCTCGATACGGCTGCGCTGCGCGCCAAGGAGGACATCGGCAGGGCCGATCAGTCGATCATCGAGCTGCGCGCGAAGACCCGCAACCAAATTCAGACCGAATTGGCGGACGTTGAGCAAAAGATCCCCCAAACCGCCGCGCGCATCGCTACCAGCACGACAATCGTCGACCGGGAAACCAATGCGCCGACAGGCGCTTCTGTCGCCGCAGCGGATCCTGTGACGACGTGCCTGATCTTGCGGCACATCGGCGGGAAGGCAAAACAGATTGAGGCCGACGAGACCGCTCAGGTTGAGCCCGGCGACACGATCAAGGTGCTGCGCGCCGGGGAAGCCGCGCCAGGACAGCCTGCCAGCCCAGCAGTCGCCGACGATCTCCGGATCCATGGCTCAATCATGCAGCCAGCGAGTGAGTAGCCATCGTAGCAGAAGGGCCTAAGGGGTCGACGCCTGCCTTGGGCAGTGCGCCGCCTGAGGTGTAGGCGGCTTGCGTTGTGGACGGGTCAGACTTCGGGCAAGCCTGAACCGCGCACACCAGCCATCGCTGGCTGCCGACGCGCGCCGGCCGTCGAACTCGGGCGTCTCCGCGCCGGTAATCCGCCGGGCGTCATCGGAAGCGAGGAAGGTGACGACCGGCGCCGGCCGGGGGCTCACCAGCAGAGCGGCGGCGCCCCGGCGGGCTTAAGGGGAAGCGCGCTTTAGGTCGCGGGGCGTTCCTCGATGGCGTCAACTCGGTCCGGATAGAAGGCGAGATGGTCCTTGATGACCGCGACCGCGGCGTAGGGCACTTCGTAGCTCCACACCGCATCGGTCGCGCGTTCGCCACCGAACGGGATGCCGAAGTAGCTGGCGTCCCCCTTGTACGGACAATAGGTGGTGCGGTCGGTCCGCATCAGCAGCGTCATGTCGACATCCTTTCGTGGGATGTATTGCACTGCCGGATAGCGCGCCTCTCGCAGCGTCAGCGCTTCGCGCGTATCGGCGACAACGCAACCCGCGACCGTAACCACGACGCGGGCCGGGTTGCGCTCAACCGAGATCGGATGATCGGGTCCAGGGACCTTGATCGACTTGGTTGTCGTTAGAGCCGTCTGTTCCATTTGCGTCACCTCAATCTGAAGATCGGTTTTGTGGGATACGTTGCCGACTTCCCGCCATCGACGGAAAGCACCTGGCCGGTGGTGAAGGATGATTTGTCGGAGGCGAGGAATACGATCGCGCTCGCGATCTCGTCCGGCTCGCCTACGCGCTGGAGCGGAACACCCGCCACGAGACCGGCCTTTCGCTCGGCGCTACCGGTGAAGCGGTTGAGCATCTCAGTCTCGGTCGGCCCCGGCGCGACCGCGTTGACCCGTACTCCTGAACCCGCCGCCTCAAGCGCCGCGGACTTCGTAAGTCCTTCGACCGCATGCTTGCTCGCTGCGTAGACCGCGGCGCCGCGCGCCTAGATGACCATACGTGGATGAGATGTTGATGACGCTGCCGCTGCCTTGAGCGACCATCACCCGCAACTCGTGTTTCATGCTGAGAAGCGTCCCGAGCACATTGGTGTCGAAAGTGGCGGTATAGCTGTCTGCTGACTGCTCGGTAACTGGGCCAGGGTGGCCTTCGGTGCCGGCGTTATTGACGGCGGCGTCCAATCGACCGAAGCGCTCGACCGTCCGATCGACCAACTCGCGCACATCGTCCTCGCGGCGCACGTCGGCACGGATGAATTCCGACTCGGCGCCCAGAGCGCGTAATTCGGCGGCTAATGCATGTCCGGCCTCCTCGTTACGGCCGGATACTACGACGCTGCTGCCATGCCGCGCGAAAGCTTGAGCCGCCGCACGGCCGATGCCGGTCAACGCGCCGGTGATCAAGACAATTTGGGTACTCATCTGATCGCTCCTTGGGCACGCCTGATCCGTGCCGTCTGGGCGCGGATTTAGTTTCCCTCGCGTCACCGAAAAAGACTTTGTACGGTCGGGGCCATACCTGGAAGGCATGGCGAACCCGGTATGAAGCTGCCAAACAGGTCAGGCGAGGCGAGCAGCTTTCACTGACGGCCGCAGTGGCATCGGGAGCGGAACTATGTGCCAACGCAAGCCGCCCGGCCGCCGCTCGGGCTCTTCGTACCGCCCGCCGGACGAACCGCGCGCAAAGAAAATACATCTATCAGCAACTAAATCAGTGACTTCCCCAAATTATCTAAATAATAGTTAAGTCACGTCTTGTAATCCCTCCTAAATAAGACGATATAGATAATGCGAGAATTGGTCTGCCGCGCAAAATTCTGTGCCGCGGAAATGGGTGTGGTTTATCCGACGAAGTCCTAGGTCACGCGTCGGGTAGCAGACGGGTTCTCGGAGGAAGGCCGCGATTTGCGGCGGCAGATCGGGAGGAAAACGGCCTCCTGGCACCGAGGTTACCACAATGCGAAAATATCCTGCTTTAAAGCCGGCGTTCTGGGGAGCGGTGGTCGGCGTCATTGCCTTATCCGTGGTTGGCTTCTCGCAGTTCGGCTGGATGCTCGGCAGCACGGCAGATCGGATGGCGAGCGAGCGGGCGCAAACCGCCGTCGTTGCCGCGCTGGCGCCTATCTGCGTCGAGAAATTCCGGAACCAGGCCGATGCGCCCGCTAAATTGGCCGAGTTCAACAAGGTGTCTTCGTCCTGGGACCGGCGTTCTATGATTGAAAAGGGCGGCTGGGCGACGATCGCGGGGAGCAATGGTCCGAATTCGGCGCTGGCCAGCGCTTGCGCCGAACAGCTTGCCCGCCCGCTCTAGGATAACGGGGTTGGACGGGCTCTCGGCGCCTCCGCACCCGCCGCTGTACACAATCATCGAGAACATGATGGCGGACGAGGCGGCCGAACAAGCCCTCGCCCGCGACATCATCGCAGTCCACGGGACCGGGGCCGCCGCCATAGCGCGGCAGAATGCCCGCACGGCAGCCGTCGCCGGTCAGCCGGTTCAGGCGAAATCCTGGATCCGGGTGGTTGGAAGCATCCAGCGGCGGCAAACGGGGTAGGCATCGCCGATCCGAGCGGCCGCTGGTGCTGTCTATGGCGCGTCGGCCACGATCACAAAGTCCCAATTTAGAGGATCATCCGGATGTTTATTTCGGTGGAAAAAAGCCGTGTCAGCGACTTCAGGAAATGGTCCAGCGCGCACGAGACCAACAGTAACGATAACCACGATCCCGACCGCGACATTCCTGGTGTGATGACTGACCCGACTTGCGGCGTCGCGGCGGCGGCGCCAAAGAGGCGCATCGGCGGTGGCTCTTGCCGGGTGTAGGCACCTCGTGCAGCACGACCGCATCGCGCACAGTGTCGACAGTATGATCGTCGGTGTCGACTCCTCGTCGCGGCCTCGCCAGCAACCGGTAATACGCATCCAGCAGGGGCCGATCGCGCGGACGGATCGGCCGCTTAATTTGCATTAAAAACGCCACCCGGGTCGGCAAGTTTACCCCGTTTCCGGTCATTTTTCGGTGTCGGAACCCGCCCAAAAGGCGAGTGTTTGGACGGCTACACACCTTCAGCATCCGACCCGGCGGTCCATATCGAGGCCGTGCAGAAGCACTTCGACAGCGACGTGACCATCGTCAACGTCGATTCGGGTCAAGCCAACCAGAAAAAAAAGGTCATCGACTGCGGCAATTCAGTGCTGCCGAAGATCAGAACGCAGTCGTAGGTCGCAGACGGCTGGGTTCGCGCCACCGGCGCCGCGGCGGTTTCACGCGCCCGATCCGAATTCACGCAACCAGGGCAGGGTCGCGGCGTTGTGAGGACATCTCGCACGAAAGGATCGCTGCCATGTCTCTGTCACTCGGCCGGCGCTACCGGTGTCTTCTGGTCGTGGGCGCGATTGCCGGAACCGCCGGGCTCGCAATTGTCGCGATGCCCAGCCTGGCCGTAGCTCAGACCAGCCCCTATTGCGCCTACCCGTACTACAACGCCTATTACTGCCAAGCCTATTCTTCCAACTATTCATACGGCGGCTATGGGTACAGCGGTTACGGGTACGGTGACTCCGGATACGGCGGCTACGGGTATGGCTATCCCTATGACACTTACGCCTCCGGCAATGGTTACGACCCCTATGCCTATGACTACAGCTATTATGGCTATCCGTACTACGGGGTCGGCATCGGCTTTGGCGGCGGCTTTGGGCGCCGCGGCGGGTTCCGCGGCGGCGAGCGTTTCGGCGGCGGCTTCCATGGCGGCGGCTTCTCCGGCGGCGGCTTCGGTCGCGGCGGCGCGTTCATGGCCGGGGCCGGCGGTGTGGGTGGCGGCTTTCATGGCGGCGGCTTTGGTGGGGGGTTCCATGGCGGCGGCGGTGGCGGTCACGGCGGCGGCGGACATCGCTGACGCAGCGGCAGCGTAGCGGCCCGGTTGGCCGCTACCCGGGCTTTAGCGGCGGCAGCAGATCGTTCGCGTCGAGGCCGAGCTCGTAGAGCGCCATGTTGTAAAGGCAGAAATCCGCCGGCGGCGGCTGCAGCGATGCCAGCGCGCCGTCGCGGAACAGCTGCTCGAGGCGCGAGCCCTTGAAGATGCCGTGGGCGCCGCCGAGGGTCAGCGCGGTCCGGGTAACCCGCGCGGCCGCCTCGCCGACCACGTACTTCGCGCGGTAGAGTGCGGCCGTCGTTTCCGGCGTCGGGCCTTGCGTGTCGCTCAGCCAGGCCGAGCGGTAGGTGACGAGCCGCGCCGCGTCGAGATCGGCGCTCATCTCGGCGATGTGACGGCGGACATCGGGATGAAAGGCCAGCGGCTGCGCGTAGCCCTGCGGCTGCCGCGCCTTCACCACCCGAATGATCTCGTCGTAAGCCGCACCGGCGACACCGAGATAGACGGCTGTGTAGGAGCCCCAGAACCAGTTCAGATGCGCCTGCCGAAACGGCCGGGTGTCGTCGGAGCGGAACATGACGGCGCTGTCCGGCAGCCGGCAATCCTCCAGGATCAAGGAGTCGCTGCGGGTCGCGCGCATGCCGAGCGTATCCCAATTCGCCTCGACCCGGCGCCCCTCGGCATCGCGCGGCAACAGCAGCACGATGCCGGCGTTTGGGCTCGTCGCGCCTTCAGGATAGGCCATCACCATGCAGAAATCCGCCGCCTCCAGCATCGAGGCGAACATCTTGCGGCCGGTGACGCTGTAGCCGCCGTCGACCCGGCGCGCCCTCGCCGACAGCGGCCGCTCGCCGATCAGCGAGGTCGTGCCCGGCTCGGAAAAATTACCGGCGATCAGCTTGCGCTCGCGCACCACCAGATCGGCAAGCCGCCGCTTGGTGTCGGTCGGGACCTCGATGCTTTGCATGACCGGCATCACCACCGAGGCGTGCATGTTGAACGCCAGCGCAGTGGACGGGCAACCCTGCGCCAGCGCCTCGAAGGCGATCGTGTGGCCCAGGAGGCCGACCCCGGCGCCGCCCCATTCCGTCGCCAAATTCAGCTCGAGGAAGCCTTCCTCGCCCAGCCGCCGATAATTCTCGACCGGGTGCGAGGCGTCGCGATCATGCTCGGCTGAGCGGGTCGCAAAATCGGCCGCCAGCGCGCGGCAACGCTGCTGTAGTCGCTTGTGTTCGTCGCCGAGCCCGAAATCCACGCGCTATCCTTTCGTGTCGTCGAGATTGCTTCGCTTCGCTCGCAATGACAACAAAAGGGCGTCATTGCGAGGAGCGCAGCGACGAAGCAATCTCGTTGTCCTGGCCAAACCGAAAGCTAAGGGATGAGCCCTGAGCAACTCAGCCTGTTGGAGCCGCGGCCGCTCTCGCTACCGCACGGGTTCGACTACCGAGCAAACTTTGTGCCGGTGGAAGAAGAAGCCGAGCTGATCGAACGGCTCGCCGGGCTGGAGCTCAAGGAATTCGAGTTTCACGGCTATCTCGGTAAACGGCGTGTCACGTACTTTGGGCTGCGCTACGACTTCAGCGACATGAAAGTGCGCGAGGCGGCCGAAATGCCGGACTTCCTGCTGCCGCTGCGCGACCGCGCCGCCGCCTTCGCCGGCCTCGCGCCGGCCGCGCTGGCGCATGCGCTGGTAACCGAATACATGCCGGGCGCCGGGATCGGCTGGCACCGCGACCGGCCGGTCTTCGGTGATGTGATCGGCATCTCGCTGGGGTCGCCCTGCCGGTTCCGCTTCCGGCGCAAGCGCGGCAACGGCTGGGAACGCGCCTCGCTGATGCTGGCGCCGCGCTCGGCCTATATCATGCGCGGCCCTGCCCGGCATGAATGGCAGCACAGCATCCCGCCGGTCGACGAATTGCGCTACTCCGTCACCCTCAGAAGCAAGGCATGACCCGGCCGCTCCTCGTCGTCGACGGCGACTCCTTCGCGCATCGCTCCTATCACGCGCTGCCGAAATCGATCCGGCGCGCCGGCAACAAGGGCGGCGGTGCCATCGTCGGCTTCGCCAATTTCCTGATCCGGCTCTACGACGGCGAGCGGCCGCGAGCCGTCTTGGTTGGCTGGGACACGCTCGGCAGCCCGACCTACCGGCAGAAGCTGTTCCCCGGGTATCAGGGCGGCCGCGAGTTCGACGGCGAACTGGTCGAGCAGCTCGATGTCCTGCCGCAATTCGTTGATGCGTGCGGCTTCGCCTATGCCAAGGCGGCGGGATACGAGGCCGACGATTTCCTCGCCGCCGCCGTGGCCGAGGAGGAGCGGCGTGGCGGCAGCGCGATCGTCGCCAGCGGCGACCGCGACGCCTTCCAGCTTGCGTCCGACCGCACGACGATCCTGCAGCCGATCCGCGCCGGCGAGATGGCGCGGATCGGCCCGGCCGAGGTGCGCGAGCGCTACGGCGTCGAGCCCAAACAGGTGCCGGATTTCATCGCGCTGCGCGGCGACCCGTCCGACCGGCTGCCCGGCGCGCGCGGGGTCGGGCCGAAAGGGGCGGCGGCGCTCTTACGCAAATACCCGACGCTCGAAGACGCATTCGCCGACGGGCAGCTGGCGAGCCAGGCCGAAGCGCTGCGCCTCTATCGGCATATCGCGACGATGGACGCCGCCGCGCCATTGCCGGCGCTCGATGATCAGGCGCCGAATTGGAGCCGGGCGGCGGCGCTGGCGCGGGATTGGGAGCTGAACCGCCTCGCCACCCGCCTCGACGAACTCGCCGCCTCGGCCTAGAACTCCCTCTCCCCCACCGCGGAAAAGGGTTGGGGTGAGGGGGCGAGCAGTCGGGTGCCCCAAGCACCCTCACCCGGCTCGCTGCGCTCGCCACCCTCTCCCGCTATGCGGGAGAGGGTATTGTGCCTACAGCTTCTCGACGCCGGCGCGGGCGCAGTCTTCGTCCTCCTGCGAGGTACCGCCGCCGACGCCGCAGGCGCCGATGACGATGCCGTTCCTGAGGATCGGCACCGCGCCCTGGCCCATGATCATCTCGCCGCCCGAGGCCGCGTTGATGCCGCGCGGGGTCGGCTGGTCGGCCCGCGCCTGCATCTCGCCACTGGCGCGGCCGAATGCCGCCGAGGCGACCGCCTTGCCCTGGCTGCCATAGGCGCTCGCCCAGATTGCGTTGTCCATGCGCTGGAACGCGACGAGACGGCCGCCGGCATCGCATACGGCGGCGCTGACCTTGATGTTGAGCTGCTGGGCCTTGGCGATCGCGCCCTGAACGATGCGATTGGCTTCTTCCAGTGTCAGGCTCATCCATGCTCTCCTGGTTGGGGTGATAGAACCGGCTAGCGGTCCGGGATCATACAGAAGCCCTGCGCCTCGATCCCGAGCGTCGGGTTGAATTTGCTGCGGAAGTTTTCCAGCGCGATCGCCGCGGTCAATTCGACGATCTGCGCTTCGGTGTAATGCTGTTTGAGGCGCGCGAACAGCGCGTCGTCGACCTGCTGGCCGGTCATCGTCATACGTTCGGCGTATTCGAGTGCGACTCGTTCCGGCTCGCTGAACAGCGTGCTGTCGCGCCACATCGCCAGCTGTGCCACTTTCGCCTCGCCCGCTTCGCTTTCCATCACACGGACGGAATTGATGTCGATTCAGAACGGGCAGCCGTTGATCGACGCGACGCGCAGATAGACGAGCGGCGGCAGCTCCTTGGGCAATTGCCCCGATTGCTCGATCGAGGCACCGAGCAATTTCGCGGCGCGCAAGATCGGCGGACAATGCGCAAAGACCTTGGTCGTATTCAACAGCCCGCCGAAGACGGCGCGCTCCTTCTCGAACACCTCCTTCAAGGTGGCGTCGCCGCCATCCTCTTCGATTTCGCTCACCCTCGGCATGGCTTCACCTCCTGTGCCGATCGCCTTCACGCCATTCTGAGGCGCAATCGCCCGCCTCGCCATGCCATTCGCGGCGATCGGCACGAATACGCGCTCGCCGCCTGGTCGAGCGGGCCAAGCCCGGCCAAGGACGGTTTTTCGGGTCCCAAGAACCGAGGATTCCTGCGGCTTTGCGTTTGCCTCACGCAGGCATTCATGACTCCAGATATGACTCCCAAAGTCAAATCGATTTGCTGGACATTGGTGTGATGCACCCGATCCGCCCGCTATATGTGGTACGGCCGTTTCGAATCGGACGCGGCGATTTCTTTCGGTAACGACGGGAACTTCACCGCTCGATATTGAGCACTTTCGCCTTGCTGATTCACAGCACGACCGCGAATGCGGCGAGCCCCCTCGAACGTGCGTCCGCGAACAAACTCTACGGGTAGATCCACCATTCCACCCCGGAATTCCGGGAGTTCTCTGGGGCGGTTTGAATTCGGACCTTTCTGATCCCCATATGGGCGAAAATCGTGCCCACCACTAACCGTGTCTGATGTCCGATCACCCCGGAATTGCGGTTAAACCGCGAAACGAAGCCCTCGCGAAAGCGCTCGTCGCTGAAGCGGTTCCATTCCTGGAGACAAGCCGAGAACGAAGGGCGACAGTATGTTCACCACTCGATCCCAAAACTGCGGAAGGCGATCGAACGGGATACCGGACCCCGACGGCTGCGCCGATGGCGGAAGCGGCATGAGTCGCCAGCGTGTCATCATCCGTGTCATCGAGACCAGCCGGGAACCCTCGGGAACTGGCAGAAATGCTGGGTTTTGCGCGTAGCTATGAGGGACATGAAAAGGGCGGCTACGAAACGCCGCCTGGATATTATATATACTTGATTTCATTATTATATCTATGTTCCAGCGGGAATTTGAGTGCATATCTCCGTGCCAGCCCGGCAGCTTGGACGGCTCCTATGATTTTGCCTGCGTCAATCTCTCGCTCAAATAGTCGACGACCATCTTTGGAACGATGAGGCCTAAGCTCATCGCTAAAATGATGGTCGAGGCGGTCATGCCGTCGGCGATCGTCCCGCTTATCAGCGGTAACGTCGCCTGGGAGCCGTCGGCAATTTGCACCAGTCCGCTCGTCATCCTGAAAAGGTAGACGCCCGGCATAATCGACACCACGGAGGCGAAGCCGATGGCGGCAAACGGCATATGCGAGCGGCGTGAGACAGGCGTGAGGATCAGCCCGACGACGATGCAGGCGACCAGGGCGCCGGCCGCGACGCCGAAACCGAGCACGGAGAGTGTCGCCCAGCGCAGCGCGTGGGCCACCATGCCGACCGCCACCGGCCAGGGCAGCATGTTCAGCGGGGTGGAGAAGAAGACGCTGTAGGAAGCGACGGCGACGCCGGCGGCGATCACGTCCTCCCATATTGGAACGTCCCTGCCGGGTCCATCGACCGGCAGAGAAACACCGAGAAGCGCCAACCCAAGCAGCAATCCAGCCGAGATCGCCACAGTGATGAGCCCCGCATAGATCAGGCGGGCGCCGCCGAGATGGATGCGGCCGTTGATGAGATCCAACGCGCTGTTGAGGAGGTGCGGTCCCGGCACCAGGACCATGCACGGACAGACCGCGACGAGGCGCAACGACGAACTCAACTGATAGCGCACCGCCAGCGCGCCGATAACGCCGGCCAGAATCGCCGCGCAAACCGGTTGGATGAAGACGTTCGCACTCAATCGTGCCAAGCCGCGGCGCAGAAGGGCGCCGGCACCGGCGCTCACGAATATCAGCACGACAGGAGCGAAATGCTCGACACCAAAGATTACCGATAGCGCTACGGCGCCCGCCCCGGCGGCAAGCGCGAAAAGCCATGTCGGAGCCGGCGGGGCCCGCGAGATCGCGCCGATCGCTTGCATTGCAGCGTCCTGCGTAAGCCGGCCCGCCTCGACATCCTCGATCGCTCGTATCGTGGAAGCCACGCGATCCATGTCCACGCCGGTAGGATCGGCCGCTACTTGAGAGATCGTAGCGCCGTCCTTGTCGTCGGATTGGAGTTCCAATTCGGCCCAGCGGGGCATGAGGTTGGCGCGCAGTCCCAGCGCGCGGCTGAGCCGCTCGGCCGCGGCCACAGTCTGGTCCGTTGCTTGCCCGTTGGTGAAGAGGACCCGGGCGAAAGCGAGGACAAGGTGGGAACGCTCATCCAGCGTCACGAGAATTACCTGCAATTAGCCGGGGTTATGCAGAACCATCGTGGAATTTCATTGATGCGCGATCAGGCTCCACAGGAAACGCGCGGCGGCGAGCAGCAGGAAGAGCCCGAAGGCGACTTCAAGCCGGCGCTTCGGCGCGGCATGCGCGAGTCGGGCGCCGAGCGGCGCGACATAGCTCGAAATCGGTGCGATCAGCACGAGACCGATCACCGAGACAAAGCCCACCGACAGCGGCGGCAGCTCGCTTTGATGTGGCAGGCCGGCCAGGGAATAGCCAACTGTCCCGGCGATCGTGATCGGCACACCGATGCCGGAAGCGGTGGCGACCGCGCTGTGGATCGGCTTGCGGTAAAGGGTCAGGATCGCGGTGACCAGCGAGCCGCCGCTGATCCCCATCAGCGACGAGCCCAGGCCGACGAGAAACCCGTAGCCGGTCATCGCGGCTCGGCCCGGCAGCTCATCGCCAAAGGCCCAGCTGTCGCGGCCGAGCAGCAGCTTTGTCGCGATCAGGCCGGCGATCAGCACGAAGGCGGCCTCGAACAGATCGGCCGGCGCAAAGGCCGCGGCGACGGAGCCGACCGCCACACCTATTACCGATGGCACGGCCCACAAGCGCATCACTTCCGGGA
>Ga0070766_10001574_pt1 | contig 11177 bp, 11 predicted proteins | sample HubBroMetageWFT6_FD_69782 | JGI IMG/M metagenome (GOLD analysis project Ga0070766, IMG submission 69782) | Warmed and freeze-thawed soil microbial communities from the Hubbard Brook experimental Forest, New Hampshire - Hubbard Brook CCASE Soil... | ecosystem: Environmental > Terrestrial > Soil... | reverse complement strand
GTGTCGATGCAGCGCCGGGTGAAGTATTCCGATTCGTGGTGCTGCACCAGCATCATCGGGATGTCGTTCAATTCGACCGTATAGGGCAGCGTGACGAGCGGACCGTTGTCGGTGTGGATCTCGGTCGGTTCGTCGTCATAGACCCAGTCGCCGATGTATTTGATGCCGGCGGCGGCGAGCAGTTCCGGGGTGTCGTAGGTCTGCGTCAGGCCGGGGCCGAGCCAGCCGACCGGCTTCTTGCCGGTAAACCGCTCGATGACCGCGACCGAGCGCTCGATCATCGCCTTCTGATCCTCGATCAGATGCATCGGCCCCTGCTCATAGGCGTGGCCCATGAACTCCCAGCCCGCCTCGTGCGCGGCGCGGGCGACGCGCTCGTAATCCTCGCAGACCCGCGCGTTGATCGACAGCGTTGGGCGGATGCGGAGCCGGCGGAACAGCTCGAAGAAACGCCAGACGCCGACCCGCATGCCGTATTCGTGCCAGGCCCAGTTCGGCACGTCGGGCAGCAGCACCTGGCCGGTCGGCGCCGGCAACACCTGCCGCGCCATTGGCCGCGAAATGTCCCAGAATTCGAGATTGACGATCGGCCATACCACGATGCGCGCGCCGCCCGGCAATTTCAGCGGCGGGCGGTCGACAATCGCCGAATAGGGGGCGCGGTCGCGCGGGATCATCCGCCGGTCTCCTTGGCGCGTGGCTTCATCGCTTCGGCGGCGCGCCGGCCGATCTCCTCGGGTGACACATTCTCAACATGGGTCGAGATGTGCCAGAGGTGCCCGAACGGGTCGACGATCGAGCCGAGCCGGTCGCCGTAGAACTGGTTCTCGACGGGCCGTTTCACGGCGGCGCCGGCGGCAATCGCCTTGGCCGCGACCGCATCGACATCCTCGACATAAATGTGAAGTCCGACCGGTGTGCCGCCAATGGTCAGCGGCGCCAGGGCACCCATCGCGGGATGCTCGTCGGCGAGCATGATCAGCGAGTTGCCGATCTCCAATTCGGCATGGCCGATCTTGCCGCCCGGCCCATCGAGCCGCATGCGCAGCTTCGCGCCGAAAACCCGCTGATAGAATGCAATCGCCGTAGCGCCGTCGGTGACGATCAGATACGGAGTGAGGCTCGGATGGCCGTCTGGGACGGGCTTTACCTCAGGCATTAGGACCTCCAGCCAAGTTTGGCACGGGACGATCGGGGCTCGCGCCTGTTCTCTCCACAATGCTGCCCGCCGGCGGATGGTGGCGCAATGGGTCGCATTGCGACCGGCGGATCGCCGTCCTAATTGCAAGGCAGCGTTGCGGCGCGCCGGCACAGGCCGCCGTTGACGGGGTGGATCCGGCGTCGCACCTTGCGGCCACGCTGGAAGGGCGAAAAGCCGGCAGGGGTTGCCGCGAGAGGCGAGTGGATGTGGGTACGCAATAGCAAGGGCAATGTCTTTGTCGGGAATCTTCCGCCCGATTTCTCCGATGAGCGGCTGGCGGAAGCCTTCGACCCGTTCGGCATCGTCCTGAGCGCGGCTGTGGCGCGCGATCCGAACACCGGGGCGCGGCTGCGCTACGGCTTTGTCGACATCGCCACCGAGCGCGCCGCGACAAAGGCGATCACCGCCCTCGACGGGACCGTGGTCGACGGCTGCAAGCTCAACGTTAAGGCGAGCGAAAAAAAGGCCAAGGTGGCAGGCGCCAAGCCGGGGCCCCGGCGGCAGCCGCCACGGCCGCCGGTGCGCCGCATGCTGACGCGGGAGGCGCCGGAAGCGTCGGCGGCGGCGGAGCCCAGGATGGCGCAGAGCGCGATTGCGCGCGAGCAGGTGGATGCGATCGAGCCGCCGCCGCGCCGCAACTTCGAGGTCGTGGTCCGGCCGGCACGACGCAGGGCGACGCCGAATTTCCAGGTCGAGCGCCGCGCCCTGCCGCGCCGCGTCTAACCGGCGGCGCCCTTTCAGGCCGGCATTGACTCGCGCAGTGTGATGCCGGTCTCGCGCATCGTCGCGAGCGCGCGGCCCTGCGAGCCGTCGAGATCGATGCCGCGGCAGGCGTCGAGCGCGACGGCGACCTCGAAGCCGGCCTCGCGGGCATCGACAGCGGAAAAGAACACGCAATAATCGAGCGCCAGACCGCAAATCGTGATCCGCTCGAAGCCGCGTTCGCGCAAATAGCCGGCGAGGCCGGTCGGAGTACGGCGGTCGTTTTCGCGAAATGCCGAATAGGAATCGATCCCGGGCCGGTAGCCTTTGCGGATGATCAGCTCGACCTGCGGTACGGCGAGGCCGGGATGGAACTCGGCGCCTTCGGTACCTTGCACGCAATGGTCGGGCCATAGCGCTTGCCCGCCGTACTCAAACTCAATCGTCTCGAAGGGCTGTCTGCCGGGATGGGCGCTGGCAAAGGAGCGATGCCCAGGCGGGTGCCAGTCCTGGGTCATGACAACATGGGCGAAACGCCGCGCCAGGCGGTTGACGACCGGCACGATCTCATCGCCTTGCGGCACGGCAAGCGCGCCGCCGGGGCAGAAATCGTTCTGCACATCGACGATCAGCAGAAGATCGTGTTCGCCGGGCGAATAGGTCGCGTTCATGCTTGCCTCCGCCGGAGGTGAAGCCTTCGCCCTCATTATCGGCTCGATGGAGCCGTTGCGCCAGTCAGCGCCCTCAGCCCTCCGCCGGGGCGGCGTCGTCGATGATCAGCTGCACCGCGTCGCCGCCGCGGTAGGTGTCGCGGCGCAGATGGCCGGCGAGGTGGATCGCCCGCCCGCGCGCGGCGGCGAGAAATTGCCCGAGCGGGCTATCGGCAACTCGGAAGGCGATCGCGGCCAGCCGGCCTTCACCGAGCACGTCGGCGAGAGCGCAGCGCAGATGTCCGGTTCCAACCGGTTCCACATGCGCCACCCGCACGCCGGGAAAGGCGAAACGCGGCTCGGCATTGGCCGCGCCGAACGGCGCCAGCGCGTCGATATGGCCGATCAGCCCTGCCTGCGCGCCGGCGGCCGACAGCGCACCGTCGATCGCCAGCTCCGGTACCGGCGGCGCGCGGTCGAAGCCGTCGCCCAGCCGCTCGGCGAGGAACTCCCGCAATGTCTCGATCTTGTCGGCGGCGACGGTGAAGCCGGCCGCCATCGCGTGGCCGCCGCCATTGACCAGGAGGCCGGCCTGGCGCGCGGCGATCACAGCAGGCCCGAGCGCCAACCCTGGCACCGACCGGCCCGATCCCTTGCCCGTGCCGTCGGCGATGGCGACGACGCAGGCCGGCCGCTCGTAGCGCTCCTTCAATCGCGCGGCGACGATGCCGATGACGCCGGGATGCCAGCCCTCGGCCGCGACGAACACCAAGGCCGGGGATTGCGGCGCCGCTTCCACAAGCTCGATCGCCGCTTCGAGCGTCCGCGCCTCGATCTCGCGGCGCTCTTGGTTGTAGCCGTCGAGGCGCTGCGCCAACTCGGTGGCGAGGACCGGGTCGTCGGTGGAAAGCAGACGGGCGCCGAGGTCGGCGCCGCCGACCCGGCCGCCGGCGTTGACCCGCGGCCCTAGCACAAAGCCGAGCTGGTAGGCGTCGATCGGGCCATTGGCAGACGCGACCGCGGCGAGAGCTCGAATGCCCGGGTTTGCCATCCGCCGCGCGACGCGTATCCCTTGCGCTACAAGCGCGCGATTGAGCCCGTTTAGCGGCACCACATCGCACACCGTGCCGAGCGCGACCAGATCGAGCCATTGCAGCAGATCCGGCTCGGGACGTGCGCGATACCAGCTGGCCTCGCGCAGGGCGCGGTTCAGCGCGACAACCAGCAGAAACGCTACCCCGACCGCGGCGAGATTGCCGTGCGGGCTCTCTTCGTCGAGCCGGTTCGGGTTGATCAACGCCAGCGCGCGGGGTAGCGACGGCTCGGTGACGTGATGATCGACGACAATCACATCGAGACCCGTGTCGGCCGCGGCGGCGAGCGGCTCGTGCGCGGTGGCGCCGCAATCAACCGTGACGACAACCGCAGCTCCCTCGGCTCTGAGGCGCAGCAACGCCGGCGCGTTCGGGCCGTAGCCCTCGCGCAGCCGATCCGGGACATAGACCGAGGCGCGGGCGCCGACCGCCGCGAAGAAGCGGAACAGCAGCGCCGCCGAGGTGGCGCCGTCGACATCGTAATCGCCAAAGACGACGATCGGCTCGCCATCGCGGACCGCGCGCACGAGCCGCTCGACCGCCGGCGCCATGTCGCGCAGATGCGCCGGGTCGGGCAGCTGCTCGCGCAGGCGCGGGGCGAGAAAAAGCGGCGCCTCGGCGGCGCCGATGCCGCGCTGGGCAAGTAAACGGCCGACGATCTCGGGGAGGCCATGCTGCGCCGCGATGGCCGCCGCTTCACCGATATCGGCGGCGCGCTCGCGCCAGCGCTTGCCGCAAACCGAGCGCTCGACCCCGAGTAACGTGGCGGCCGGCCCGCCTAAACCCACGCCGTCCATGCGCCATCGTCACTGGGGCTGTGGCGGAGGTCCAGGGTGATGGCTGGCGCATTGGCGGCAGCCGGCTTTCGTGTTTGAGAGAACGGCCCGTTTTGTTGGGCCCCGGAGAATCGGTTCCCCGCCGATATGCGCGCCGCGATTTGGTGCTATTCCGGGATCAGGTCCAGAACCGTTTCGCCGTTATGCAACCGTTCCGACAAAACGGTGTGAAATTGCTTCAGCCATTGGGCCATCGCTTCCGGCGTTTTGGTTGGCTTGGCCCCCTCGTATTCGCCGGAAATAAAGTCCATCCGGGCCCGGATGTTTTGCACTTCGACACCGCCGAACGGATAATCGAACAGCGGGTCGAAGTAAAACCTGAAAGAGCCTGTCCCTGTTGTCGGCTTCAGCCGAATTCTTTGGATTTCTTCCAACCAATTCCGCAATTCGCGTTCGAAATGCGCCTGCAACTCGGAGGAGAAATCAAAGCGACTAGCTTGACCAGGTGCTGATTTACCGGCCGCGCCATGCCAATAATGATGTCGCGAGCGACCTTTTGCGGATAGGCCATCTCCATTACGGAATCGAGCCTCATCGAAAAGTCACCATAAGACCCGATTGCAGCTTAGCGACCGAGTGGAGCGAAGGGCTGCTTGCGGGTGAAGTCGTGATCGGCCTCGACCCGGCGCACCGTGCCTGTCTTGGAGCGCATCACCACAGAATGGGTGAAGGCGCCGCCGGGGAACCGACGCACGCCCTTCAGCATGCTGCCGTTGGTGACGCCGGTCGCGGCGAACATGACATCGCCATGCGCCATGTCGAGGAGGTCGTATTTGCGGTTCAGATCGGTGATGCCGAGCCGGTGTGCGCGGCCGCGCTCGTCATCGTTGCGGAACAGCAGGCGTCCCTGCATCTGGCCGCCGATGCAGCGCAACGCCGCCGCGGCGAGCACGCCTTCCGGCGCACCGCCTGATCCCATGTAAATGTCTATGCCGGTCTCGGGGTCAGAGGTCGCGATGACGCCGCTAACATCGCCGTCGCCGATCAGCATGATGCGCGCGCCGGCCTCGCGCACCCCGGCGATCAGCTCGGCATGGCGCGGCCGGTCGAGGATGCACACGACGAGGTCGGCGATGTCGGACTTCTTCGCCTTCGCCAGGTTCTTCAGGTTCTCGGCCGGGGAGGCGTCGATATCGACGACCCCGTTGGGCAGGCCGCCGCCGACTGCGATCTTCTCCATGTAGACATCGGGCGCGTTCAGAAAGCCGCCGTCATCGGCCATCGCCAAAACGGCGAGCGCGTTGGCGCCGCCCTTGGCGGTGATCGTGGTGCCTTCGAGCGGGTCGAGCGCGATGTCGATCTTGGGCCCCTGCCCGGAGCCGACCTTTTCGCCGATAAACAGCATCGGCGCCTCGTCGCGCTCGCCTTCGCCGATCACGACCGTGCCGTCGATCGCGAGGCTGTTCAGCGCCTGCCGCATTGCGTCGACCGCCGCCTGGTCGGCCGCCTTCTCGTCGCCGCGGCCCATCAGGCGCGAGGCCGACAGCGCCGCCGCCTCGGTGACACGAACCGCCTCGAGCGCGAGATTGCGATCCATTCTGGAATTCTCGGCCACGGTCTCCTCCTCCCAGCGACACCAAAAGCTCTAGAAGTCCTCGATGCGGATCATGCGCGGCGGCTCAAGCACCGACTCGAGAGCGGCGATCCGGTCGATCGCGCGGCGCATCGCCGCCTCGACCGTGTCATGGGTCGTCAGCACCACCGGAACCGCCTCGCCCGGCGCGCGGCCGCGCTGGATCATCGATTCCAGCGAGACGTGCTCGTCCCGCAGCGCCGCGGCGACATCGGCGATCACGCCGGGCTGGTCGACCACCATCAGTCGAATGTAATACGCGCCCTGATGCCCCTCCATCGCCCCGCCCGGCAGCTGGCTGAGCGAGGCGGCGGGGACCCCGAACGCCGGCACATGGCGGCCGGTGGCGATGTCGACCAGATCGGATGCGACAGAGGAGGCGGTCGGGAACGCGCCGGCGCCGCGCCCTTCCAGCACCACTCGGCCAACAAAATCGCCCTCGGCGACAACTGCGTTGAAGACGCCCTCGACCGCGGCGATCGGGGTCTTGCGCGGCACCATGCACGGGTGGACGCGCTGCTCCAGCCCGTGATCGGTCAGCCGGGCGATGCCCAATAGCTTGATGCGGTAACCGAGCTCCTCGGCGAAATCGATGTCGAGCCGCGAAACGTGGCGGATGCCCTCGGTGTAGACGCCGGCGAGATCGACCGGCCGGCCGAAGGCGACGCTCGCCAGGATCGCCAGCTTGTGCGCCGCGTCGACGCCGTCGATGTCGAAGCTCGGATCGGCTTCGGCGTAGCCCAGCTTTTGTGCCTCGCCCAGCACCTCGGCGAACTCGCGCCCGCTCTCGCGCATCGTTGTCAGGATGTAGTTCGAGGTGCCGTTGAGGATGCCGTAGACCCGCGACACGCTATTGCCGGCGAGGCTCTCGCGCAGCGTCTTGATGACCGGGATGCCGCCAGCGACCGCCGCCTCGAAGGAGAGCGAGACCCCCGCCTCCTCGGCGCGCGCGGCGAGCCGGGTGCCATGTTCGGCCATCAGCGCCTTGTTGGCGGTGACGACGTGCTTCTTGTGCGCCAGCGCCGCCTCGATGACGGCTGGTGCGACACCCTCGGAACCGCCGATCAGCTCGACGACGACGTCGATTTCCGGATCCGCGGCCATCGCGGCCGCATCCTCGTACCAGCGCGCCGCGGACAGGTCGACGCCGCGGTCACGGCGGCGGTCGCGGGCCGAAACCGCCGAGACGATGATCCGCCGCCCGGCGCGTACGGCGAGCAGCTCAGCCTGGCGATCGAGCAGCTGGATGACCCCGGCGCCGACCGTGCCGAGCCCGGCGATGGCAATTTTCAGCGCTGGTTTCATTGCGCCGGTCCGGCGGTGGTCATCGGCACAAGCTGGATCTCGACGCGACCGTTGCCGGCTCCGGCGCCGGGCGTCGCCTCCGGCTGAACCCGGTTGGCGGGCATCCCCGCCCCACCAAGAATCTTGGCGACCGCCTGCGCCCGGTCGAGCGCGGCACGATAACTGTCGAGCGGGTCCGCTCCGGCGCTCGGTGCGCTGGCGTAGCCGATGACGCGGAGCGTATCGGCTTTTTCCTTGTACAGGACCGCGATCCGCTCGATCAACTCGCGGTCGTTCACGCCCAGTTCGGTGGAATTTCCGGCCAACGCGATGCTGGCGAGAGTGGCGTTGGCCGCAGCAGGTTGCGGTCGGCTCTTGTCGATCGCCGGCGGCGGGGGCGGCGGGGGCATTGCTACCGGCGGCGGCGATGGCGCCGGCTGTGGCGTCCCGGCGGCAACCGCGGCTGGTGGCGGCTGCAGCGGCGCCGCGGCCGATGGGGGCGGGGCCGCTGCCAAACTCGGCGGCGCCGGAGGTGGCCGCACCGTTTCGGGATCGGGCAGAGCCGCGAGCTCCGGTGTTTGTATGTTCGAATTCTGAGGCGCCGGCTCGGGCGGTTCACCCTGCTTGCGGCGACCCGATTCCGGTTGGTTTTTGCCGGGCGATTTCGAGCTCGCGGACGCGTCGGCGACGGCGACGGGCGCTGCCTCCGCGGCCGACGCCGGTTCCGGCGTCGGGGCGGCGTCGGCCAAAGACGCGGCGACCGGCTTTGGACCGACAGGCAATGCCGGGGGCGGTGGCATCGGCGGGGCGACGATCGGGCCTGGCGGCGTCGCCGTCGTATTCGCGTGTACGCTCGCGCCTTCCGAGGTCAGCCTCTCAGTCAGTTTCTCCCGATCGGCTGTCGTCGTGGCTCGGGTGGGCGGCGGTGGAACCGTGGCAAGATTTGGGTAATCAGCACTCTGAGCTTCTGCCATATTGCCGGTGAAGGGCGCCGTCTGCGGGTCGGGGTCGTTTTTGCTGATCCCCTTCATCGAGCGGTAGCTTTCGATCGGGTCGCACCCGAGAAGCGCAATCGCCAAGGCCAATCCGGCGACCCGCACGGCCGGTCGCGATAGGCGGTCGCCGGACCGAAAGGGCGCGCATCGCACCATTCTCATCAACGAAATCCCACCCTTGCCGCGTGGGTGCGCAATCGAGGCGGTGGTGTATTAGATCCGAACCGATGCGTCACTACATTTGATCCGAGGACAAGCCGTACGTCCCCGACCACGGCGAAGCCGCTTCGGCACGCTCGGGAGGCGGAGGACATTTCGATGAAAGAGAGCAAAAGCGGCAGCCGAGCTGGCAACACCTCCTCCCGGAGCGCCGCTGGAACCGGCCAAGCCTCTCGACCTGACGCGATCCCCGACCTGGCAGAGCTGTCGCAACAGATGGCCGGGATCGCCGAAAGGAGCCAGCGTCTCGTCGCCGACTTCCTCTCGCGCCAGGGCGGCGATGGGGGGATCGGCATGGCCGACCCGATGTCGATCGGCGCGGCGTTTTTCGAGATGACCGCGCGGATGATGTCGGACCCGTCGCGGCTGGTGCAGGCCCAGCTGTCGCTGTGGCAGGACTATATGACGCTGTGGCAGCGAACCGCGCAGCGCTTTCTCGGCGGCCAGGCGGAGCCGCCGCTTGTCGAACCGGCGCCCGAAGACCGCCGTTTCCGCGACGAGTCATGGAGCAACAACGCCCTCTTCGACTACGTCAAACAGAGCTATCTGCTCTCCGCCCGCTGGCTGCAGGGCGTGGTAAAGAATGTCGAGGGGCTCGACGAGAGCACCGCGCGCAAGGTCGATTTCTATACGCGGCAGTTTGTCGACGCGATCGCGCCCTCCAACTTCGTAATGACGAACCCGGAGGTGTTGCGCGCGACGATCGAGAGCCGCGGCGAAAACCTGGTGAACGGGCTCAAAAACCTGCTCGACGATCTGGAGCGCGGCAAGGGTCGGCTCGCGATCAGCATGACCGACATGACGGCGTTCAAGATCGGCGAGAACGTCGCCGCGACCCCGGGCAAGGTCGTCTACCAGAACGACCTGATCCAGCTGATCCAGTACGCGCCGACCACCGAGACGGTAAAGCGTCGCCCGCTGCTGATCATCCCGCCCTGGATCAACAAATTCTACGTCCTCGACCTGCGGCCGCAGAACTCGTTCATCCGTTGGGCGGTGACGCAGGGTCACACGGTTTTTGTCATTTCCTGGGTCAACCCGGACGAGCGGCTCGCGCGGAAGAGCTTCGAGGACTACATGCGCGAGGGGCCGCTCGCCGCGCTCGATGCGATGGAACAGGCTACCGGCGAGCGCGAGGCCAACGTCGTCGGCTACTGCCTCGGCGGCACGCTCCTCGCCGCGACGCTCGCCTATATGGCCGCCAAGCGCGACAGCCGCGTCAAGAGCGCGACATTCCTGGTGACCCTGGTCGATTTCAAGGAGGCGGGTGAGCTTTCGATCTTCATCGACGAGGAGCAGCTGCGCTCGCTCGAAGAGCGTATGGAGAAGAAGGGCTATCTCGAAGCCCGCGACATGCACACGACCTTCAATATGCTGCGCGCCAACGATCTGATCTGGTCTTTCGTCGTCAACAACTACCTGCTCGGCAAGCAGCCCTTCCCGTTCGACCTGCTCTACTGGAACGCCGATTCGACTCGGATGCCGGCGGCGATGCACAGCTTCTACCTGCGCAAGATGTATCAGCAGAATTTGTTGGCGCAGCCGCGCGGCATCACCCTCGGCGGGGTCAAGATCGACCTGCGAAAGGTCAAGACGCCGGCCTTTCTATTGTCGACGCGTGAGGACCATATCGCGCCCTGGCGCTCGACCTATGCGGCGACGCAGCTCTATTCCGGGCCGGTCAAGTTCGCGCTGTCCGCCTCCGGCCATATCGCCGGCGTCATCAACCCGCCGGGCAGCAAATACGGGCATTGGGAGAACGACAAGAACCCGCCCGACGCCGAGGAATGGCTCGCCGGTGCGACCTCTCACCAGGAATCGTGGTGGCCGGTCTGGGAGAAGTGGATCGCGCGCTACGGCGGCGGCGAGGTCCCCGCACGCCAGCCCGGCGACGGCAAGCTGAAGCCGATCGAGGACGCGCCCGGATCCTACGTAAAGGTGCGCGCGGAAGATTGATGCGCGCGGAAGATTGAACGGTGAACGCGAATTGCGGCCGCGTTGCAATCGTGCAAGATTTATGGGCAATTAGCCGGGTTGGAGCCTATCAGGGGAGCTCCGAAAACAAGGGAGACATATGTGAAGCCGATTGCTTTTGCCTTGCTTTTTGCTGCCTCGATGCTGGGGAGCGCGGCCACCTTTGCCGGGCCCGACGACGCCAAATGGGTCGCGCAATGCGTTTCCGACAACAAGGACGAAAAGGCCACAATCGAGGTGATCACCAAATATTGCACCTGCATGAACAACAAGATGAGCGAGAACGAAACCCAGTCGATCACGCAGTGGGAAAAGGCCCATGCGACCGAGCGACAGGCGTGCGACAAGGAAGCGGGCTGGCGCTAGCCACCCTGAGTTTCGCCGAAATCGCGGCAATGCCCGGCCACGCGGCCGGGCATTGCATTTTTGGCTGGTCCCCGACAACGGCCAAGAGCGGTTAAGATCCTTCCTCAATCAGGCCGGCTGCTGACCGGCCCGAAGCAAAAAACCGGAGGGAACGCCATGCTTGCCTGGGCGAAGGACCTGAACGCGCGCGAGCGGAGCACGATGCTGGCCTGCTTCGGCGGCTGGTCGCTCGATGCGTTCGATGTGCAGATGTACAGCTTCGTGATCCCGACGGTGATCGGGA
>Ga0070766_10001573_pt1 | contig 11178 bp, 4 predicted proteins | sample HubBroMetageWFT6_FD_69782 | JGI IMG/M metagenome (GOLD analysis project Ga0070766, IMG submission 69782) | Warmed and freeze-thawed soil microbial communities from the Hubbard Brook experimental Forest, New Hampshire - Hubbard Brook CCASE Soil... | ecosystem: Environmental > Terrestrial > Soil >... | reverse complement strand
CGCCCATGGCTCCACTAATGTTCGCGCCGTTCTTCTGCCACTGATAACTCAACGGCGCCGTGCCGCTGGCCACCACAGTAAAAGTTGCTGTCTGCCCGGCCGTGACCGTCATTCCAACCGGCTCGGTCGTAATCGTCGGCGCGACTTCTGCGGCATTCACTGTCAGGGTAGCCCCGCTGCTAGTCGCGCTGCCTACGGAATTGCTGACAATGACAACAAAAGTGGAACCGTTATCTGCGCTGGCAGTTGCTGGCGTAGTATAGCTGGCTGCCAAAGCTCCGGCGATATTCTTGCCGTTCTTCTGCCACTGATAACTCAGTGGAGATGTGCCGCCGGCAGCCACCGCAAATGTGGCCGCCTGGCCTGCGGTGACCGCTTGGCTGAGGGGCTGGGTCAGAATCTGCGGCACATCGGTGGTCCCGCCGCCCGGATTGTTGTGGCTAACCGCCCCCACACAACCGGCCAAGGAAAAAGCGCAGAGAATTACCAATGTCAATTCAAGTTTGATTGGTCGGCGTGCCATCATGCTCATTTAGAAATTCGTAGAGTTTGGACAACCCCTATTCCGCATATTCTTGCCAACCTGGGATTTCGCTATTACCAAACGCACAGAGCAAATGACCCTCGTCAGAGGGGACGAGGTCACCTCTAAACACGATACCGACTACAGTGCGGGACGGGAGCTGTACTCAAGTACAGTTCTGGGACAGGAGTGACCAACCCGTTCAACTCGGGTCTCCTATAATAATGGAGGTCGAAGACCCGGCCACTTACGACAGCTGAATCTTTTCCGGGTGGGAATGGGTAAGGTTGGATGCAACTGACGCAAATCAGACCACTGCCGGACGCTGCCGCACGGGAAGACGGACTGAGCCATCTCTTAAGATTCCAGCTGTCCAAGAATCAAGTTTTTGGCAGGGATTTCGCTTCCAGAGATTGGGCTTTGCGCTCCGGCAGCACACGTCCTCGCAAGGCCAGGATACGTGGTGGCCAGCGGCACGGAGCGTACGACCCTTGTGACAATAGCGAAAACCTCCCCTACTGCGGGTGGGAGGAGCGTCAAATGCGACTCTCCCAAGTTAGGCAATTGTGGGACACTGCCGCAAGCAGGGCTAGACTGACCCATCGCTCAAAAGGCCAACAGTCCAAGAATTACGTTTTCGACGGTTGTTCCTGATCCAAAGGTTGCGCTCTGTGCTCCGGCCGCCACTCCCACTTTGTCTTCCAGCAGTTGGCCCGTTAATCCAAAGAAATTGTTTCCGAACAGTCCCGATGCCGCATTGAGCGTATTGGTATCGTTCCGTCCCGTGTAGCCGGTCCCTGCGCTGCACGTCGTGTCCACTCCCAAGCAGCCAGCGAATACCAAATCGTTCGAATTCGCGGTCGTAAGTCCGCTGATCGTTGCTACCCCGCCGGATGTAGGCGTATTGCTGTATTGCGGTGTGCCATCCAGCGTAGCAATTGTCCCCGTATAGGAATATTCCGCGCACTCAAACCCTCGAAACGCGACAGAGCTGCTGATGGTCAATGTTACCGTGGTGGACGCACTCACCGCCGAGGGAACATAGAACATCTGCCCCCGATACCCACTGAGACTGGCCACTCCTGTCTTCGCCGCTCCAACCGCCGTCCACGTCCCATTGTTCGCGTCGCTCATCGTCGCCGTCGCCGTCGACGATTGCCACGTCGCTGCACAAATCAATAGGTGCCCAGCCCCCGGCGCTAGATGGAGCGGAACCGCGAGTGTCGTGCTAGATGCTCCACTGGCGTTGTACACCCCCGTCACGCTACCCGCTACATAAGCGAAATTGGAACCACCGCCTCCTCCACCACCGTTTATCGTCAGTGTGAAGCCCTGGCTAGCCGCCGTGCCCACCCCGTTGTTCGCAGTCAACGTGAGCGGGTAACTCCCCGCGGTTCCCGCCCCCGGAGTTCCACTCAATGTTGCCGTCCCATTCCCGTTGTCCTTGAACGTCACCCCACTCGGTAGTGCACCAGATTCACTCAACGCCGGCGTTGGTGTCCCCGTCGTGGTGACCGTGAAACTTCCCGCCGCACCTACTACGAACGTCGCGCTGCTGGCGCTCGTGATCGCCGGAGCGATCTGTGCGGTGTTTACGGTCAGTGTGAAACTCTGACTTGCTGCCGTGCCCACGCCGTTGTTCGCAGTCAACGCGAGCGGGTAACTCCCCGCGGTTCCCGCCCCCGGAGTTCCGCTCAATGTCGCCGTTCCGTTCCCGTTATCCTTGAAGGTCATCCCACTCGGCAGCGCTCCCCCCTCTGTCAACCCTGGGGCCGGTGTGCCGGTGGTGGTTACTGTGAAACTGCCCGCCATGCCCACTGTAAATGTTGTGTTGTTGGTGCTCGTGATCGTTGGGGCAGATGGAGTGGAGGGTGGCTGCAATCCCAAGATGATCGTTTGCCAGCCATCCGATGAGGGCGAAATTGAATACTGAGTCTGGTAGGCGCCCGGCGCAGACACATTCTGGAACACGGCCGTCAGATAATTTGGCGTCGAATTCAAATCCCTAAGAAAGCCGGCCTGCGGCGTGAACACGTGGGGGGCGTCGGAATCACCAAAGATCCAGCTTACCAGCAGTCCGGGCTGAGGCAGAGTGATCGAGTTGGTGCTAGCAGCGGTGGTATACGTTGCGGGGGCCGGACTGGTAATGGCCGAAAAAATAGGCGGATTTACGGTGTCCGATCCCTTAATTCCCAGGAAGTGCAGAAAAATAGGTTCCTGGACGGTAGTTGTGACCGTGACGATATCGCCAGCCGGACATGGCACAGGGTTTTGGACATAGTAGACAGTACTTCTGAGGTCGTAGATGATAGCAGGCCAGTCCGTGGGGCCTGCCAGGATGTTCCAGTTGTTTCCGCAGCTATCCGATACGACGGGTTGAGGCACTGTGAGGGTGTTGAACGTGTAGTAGTCACCCAGGAACACCAAGAGCGTCGAGGCGCCTGGATAAACGAACGGCCCCATGTTGTAGGTCAAAGGATAAATTGGGCTAGCGCTGGTACCCCAAGCTCCCGACGCCACAATCGTTGGCACGGGAGGGTTCACTACCAGCGTAGCTGCTTTGCTGGCATTGGTTGAGGAATCCTCGAAACCTGCATAGACATTGGGAGCATTCGTATCCATGCTCAGCATGGCAAACCGCATAGCAGAAGTGTTTTTCCATCCTGGCCGTGAAGTGATTTCCCTCACGATATTCGTAACGTCGATGGTGTGGGTGCAGGTGTCTTGTCCGTTGTTTTGCCCTTGGCAACTGCCGTGCACGTCGCCCGGTCCGGTCGTGGTGTAATCGACGTAAGCAGTTGTGTATGGCACGTCCAGAGGAGTGTTGCCTGCCTGTCCGCTGAAAGCAGCCCCGTCATCCTGAGCAACGCCGTATACCCGGAAGGTGTAAATACCTCCGGCGCAGGGCGCAGATCCGCAGGTGAAGCTGGAGGCCAAGGAGTCGCTGCTCGTCAGTTGCAGATATGCAGATTGAATCGAATCCCCGGAATTTGCGCCGACAGACGGAAACCGGTAACCGGTAGCCCAGGCAGTTCTCAAGCCAGAAAAACTCCCTACCCGATCCGCTCCACCGGATTCTGGAGTGCTGTGCCACCCGGTTCCGTTCTGGTTATTGATGTAGCCATCGTCTGCGTCGTTCGAAATTTGAACTGAGTGAAAAACGTAAGAGCCTGCAGGCCCAGAGATGTTCAAACTAAGCGAAGCACTCCCTGTGCCACTGCTGTTGGTCGCGCTCAGTATCACCGTCGACGTTCCCGCAATTGTCGGCGTTCCGGTGATCAAGCCTGTCGTTGAGCTGACCGCTAATCCCGCCGGCAGACCCGACGCGCCGAAGCTGGTAGGCGAGTTGGTAGCCACGATTTGATAGGAGAAAGCGGTCCCCACCACTCCACTAGCCGACAGGGTACTGGTGATGACAGGGGTCAAGTTGACAGTTAATGTGAAACTCTGAGTAGCAGGAGTACCCACTCCGTTGCTAGCGGTCAAGGTGATCGGGTAACTGCCCGCAGTACCCGTCGCGGGAGCCCCGCTCAGGGTTGCAGTCCCGTCTCCGTTATCTGTGAACGTGACCCCACTCGGCAGCGCACCCGTCTTGGCCAAAGCTGGCGTAGGTGTTCCCGTCGTTGTCACCGTGAAACTCCCCGGCGCGCCCACGGTGAAGGTGGCACTGTTGGCGCTGGTGATTGCCGGCGCAGTTGGCAAAGCGGATGCTGTCAACGCCAGCATTCCCAGGATCACGTTGTCGGAAGCTGTCCCCGTTCCAAAGGTCGCACTTTGCGCTCCGGCCGCCACTCCTACCTTGTCTTCCAGCAATTGACCCGTAGTTCCAATGAAGCTGTTTCCCAACGTTCCCGATGCTGCATTGAGCGTATTGGTATCGTTCCGTCCGGTGTAGCCGGTCCCTGCGCTGCAGGTCGTGTCCACTCCAAGACAGTCAGCGAATACCAAATCGTTCGAATTCGCGGTCGTAAGTCCGCTGATCGTTGCTACCCCACCGGAAGCTGGCGCCGTGCTGTAGAGGGGCGAGCCGTCAAGAGAGGCGATCGTGCCGATATAGGAATATTCCGCGCATTCAAAGGCTCGAAACGCGACTGCACTGCTGATGGTCAATGTCACTGTCGTCGGTGCATTCACCGCCGAGGGAACATAGAACATCTGTCCACGATAGCCGCTAAGTGTTCCCACCCCTGCTTTTGCAGTTCCAATCGTTTCCCAAGTCCCGTTGTAGGGATCGTTCATCGTCGCGGCCGCAGTGGCCGATTGCCAGGTCGCCGCACAAATTAAAAGGTGCCCGTTTCCAGGGGTTTGGTGGAGCTGGACGGATATGCTCGTGTTAGGAGCCCCACTTGAGCTGTATACTCCCGTCACGCTACCCGCTATATACGCAAAGTTGGAACCGCCGCCACCTCCACCGCCGTTCACCGTCAAAGTGAACGCTTGGTTGGCAGGCGAACCCACTCCGTTGGTGGCGGTGAGGGTGACCGGGTAACTGCGCGCGGTCCCTGCCGCGGGCGTACCGCTCAGCGTCGCCGTTCCGTTCCCGTTGTCCTTGAAGGTTACGCCACTCGGTAGTGCACCAGATTCACTCAACGCCGGCGTGGGCGACCCGGTTGCCGTCACTGTGAAATTCCCAGCAGTGCCGACCGTAAACGTCGTACTGCTCGCACTCGTGATTGCCGCTGAACCCTGCAAAGTGTATGTCGCGGTTGCTATAGGGCTGTTAGAAAACCCTGGGGCGGTTGCGATTGCCTGGACCGTGGTTGTTGCAGTTACGTTGAAGGAGGAAGTGAACTGCTGGGTGGTGCCCGAACCAGGCGCTGGCGTACTGCCATCCGTCGTGAAATAAATCAAGGCACCGGTTGTAGCGTCCGTGATGCTCACGGGCACGGAACCCGTAAAGGTCTCTGAGGCCGGACTAATTTGTGGTGTTGCCGCTGGTGGTCCTAGGGAACCGAGCAGCCCATAGACGTCCACTTCCATCTGGGCGCCAACGTACACTTTTCCGTTTGCCACCACCGGTATCGCGAATTTCGCATACGGCCCCAATGCATCCCGCTGGTTCGCCGCTTGCCCCGAGTCGTAAAACTCATGCGACACATTGGTGGGATCGAGGGCATACAGCGTCGATCGGAGAGTGCTTGCGTTTCCTAACACTCCCCAAAGTATCCCGTTCGTCGCGCCGTTTGACGAAACGGTTGTGGTGAATGACGGCGTGCCACCGGGCTGGGTTCCCGCAGATATCGGAGTAGTGCTCATGACTCCATTGGTGAGCGAATAGGCTTTAAGCGCATCCCCACTGCCCCAGAAGTACAACGTATTGTTCCAGTAGGTGGGACTGCTCCACATCCCGCCCACCGCTGACTGCAACTCCTGCACGATCTGTGGATCACTGCTGCAGCTGTTCGCGCAGTAGTGCTGATTGTTCGTCGTCATCTGGTCCCGGTTAACCAGGTAAACCGTTCCTTCCTTGCCTGCCTGCGCCAGCAGATGCGGATTGACCCCAGGCTGGTCCGGCAGTAGCAGCACTCCTCCCGATCCCAGATCGATGTCATGCAAATTCAGAAATCCCTGATCGTACGGTGTAAAATAATCCAGCACCGAAAAACTATTCCCGCTCAAGGTAAGCTTGATAATGCTGTCCCCAAACATCGTCGCCGGCGTATTCGTGGTATCAAACGTCCCGTTCCCCGTCGCCAGGTATAGATTCCCGCTCGTGTCCGCGGCGATCCCCGCCCCGCTCATCCAGAAACCACCTTCCCCGCCATTCGGTGTACTGACAAACACCGCTTGCTGCGCGAGCGTCGCTCCGTTATAAGCGAACAGCCACCCGTGGTAGGGAATGTTGTCGCAGTGCGATGCAAACGCGATATACACCGTCCCGTTCAGGAACAGCAAACCCGGCCGACTATGATGCGTTAACGCCATCCGGCTGAAGCTCAGCTGAAATCCGTTCGGACCCTGCACGCTGCCATCGCCCGTCCCGCTGACCGTTGCATCGATGACCACCGGCCCGGCAAACTTCTCCGCTCCCGTCGTTATATCAATCGCATGCAGACGGTGTATGTACGTCCCATTCTCGACCGACTTGGCTTCGATATACATCGTGTTCGTGTTGGGGTCGATCACCGGCGTCGCCGTGATTCCAATATTGGGCTGTAGGTCTCCGCAGCCCACCTCCGCGCTGGTCACCGGCGCCGCCCCGGATGCCGCTCCGTGCGCCGTGTCGATCATGCTAACTTTCCATAGAGGTGCTGCATTTGCCCCTGTGTTGCTGTCCGCATCGAAGGCATACACGGTATCGAATTCCGTGGCCACGTACAGAACGTTGTGCGTCCCCTTCCCCGGAATGGTCACATTCGGCATGTATAGCGGCTGCGCGTAGACTTGATCATCCACAGGCAGGGAAAAGAGCTTTCCAAACTGGCTGGAAATTACATTCGAAGGCGAGAGTATCGTCTCGTTCGTGTTCTGCCCCGTACGCCCGTTGTCGTATCGCCACGTCGTGACGCTACCCGGAGGCGGCGCCTGCGCCAAGGCACAGCAATTTGTGACAAGCGCCAGCGCTAAAATCGCGGCAATTCGAGTGAGTGATGCAATGGGCATCGCTGAACTATCGTTCGAGGGCAAACTGGTCACGATTCTTCTCCGGACAGAGGGACGGTTTGCGGGGTCGTCATTCGCTGCAAACCGGGGCGGGGTTCCCCGAATTAGATTCCGTCACTAACTTGCCGCAAGGATACCATTAGGGCTTCGAGTCCCGTATAAGAATCTGCCTGAGTTTTAAGAAGAACATAAGGACTAAATTGTCAAAAAAAAAGTAATGTGAGTACTGTAAAAATCGTACTACTAGTCGCCCATGCAAAGCTTACAGTTACTATTCGACAACTCCGCTGAATGGCGGGTTCCAGCAAGAACTGTCTTCTAAAAAGGATTTGCCGGGCTTAGCACTCGAGCAAAGATTGGGGGAGCGAAAACCAAGCGCGCAAATTCGTAGCGACAGGTCTTGCCTCCTCTGCCTTTACATTCAAGAGCCGCGGCCTCAGTCTCGTATCGTGCGGCGGGGACTAGGGCCGCACCAAGGAGGAAAAGCCGATGACGCTGCTTATGTGGGTTCTTGCCATGCTCTCCATTCGTCCTGGTTCCCTAGATGAAGGCCTTCCGCAGAATCCACCTCGTCCGGCCGCCGTTTACCAAAACCCTCCGCAATCGAAATCGCAAATACCCGCCGCAGGTGCGGATCAATCTTCGATTGGCCCTCAGTGCGTGGTCACCGGGGCCAAGGAGATCACCATTGTGTGCAGTTACTCGCCAGCAAGAGATCGTGCCGTGGCTCCGAAGGGTGCAGCCCGCATTGTGCTGAATCGCGCTAAACTCGCATTCGAAACGGATGATGAGAGCTATATGCTCGTTGAGCTTGAATTTACAAATGTCGGCAGAAGCAGCTTAGGCGTCGCTCCGACGGTTTTTCTGGCGATCGACGACGCTGCGGGTCGCAATGTGCTTCGGCGCAATCTGCACCATGTTGACCTGTCAAAGCTAGGTCCGAGCGAACGTCTTACCTTCAGCGATCGCTTCCTTGTTGGAGCATTCTTAGGGGGTCAGTACACGGTCTCACTATCGATTCCGGACCCAGATGCATCGCGTAAGAACATTCCCGCTTACAACATGCTGCTCAGTAGCTCGGGCGTTCCAGATCCATCGACGGGGTTGAACATACTGGCGCATTTTTCGGTCGAGCAAGCAATGCATTCTTCTCGCAAGAAATAGCAGGCCCCTAGGGGCCCGAGACGGCTTCCTAACATATAGCAAACAAAAGGCATAGCACACAGAAAGGAATCTCTCACAACCCCCACCGACCGAAAAAAGGCCAACTATTGCCACTTTATGGAATCAAAACGGAACAATCCAAGGGTTTTGAGTGGCACCAGGTCGAATATTTCGATTTAATATATTTATTATCAATTAGTTAAGAAAGACAGCTACTGGGAGGCGGCCTGGCTCAGATGGTAGGAGAATTGCACCTTAAGGGTGGGATGGGCGCTCTTTCCGGTCTGCCAAATTGCGCGCCCCGCTGCGACTCTCTGGGCTCAAACCCTGACGATATGAACCACTCTCCGAGCGCACCCGAACGTATTGCCGATACTGATTTTGTGTTTGGGCATGGGAGAGCTCTGGAATCTCTGAATGCCACGGTCGCAGAGATAGCACGGACGGATATTCCGGTATGGATTCTTGGGGAAAGCGGAACGGGTAAAGAAGTTTACGCCCGACTCTTACACCGGCTGTCGGGAAGCTCTGATACTCCCCTGAGAAAACTGAGTTGTGCGGTCCTCGGTCCCGCCGAGTTGCTGCGGGAGGTTCGGCAGGGGCCAGACAAGGACGATAGGGCGCATTTCACGAGCACCCTGTTTCTCGATGGTATTGACGAGCTCGATTTGGCTTGCCAACGCATTCTACTTTCGGTCCTTCCGGACAGTCAGAGGCCGGGGGGATACTGTGGCAAGTTTGGGCGGCTCATTTCCTCCAGTTCACGAAACCTGGAAGAATCGGTTGAAACCGGGGAGTTTCGTAAGGAGTTGTATTTTCGTATTAACGGAGTGTGTATTCGGCTTCTCCCTCTCCGAGATCGCAGAGAAGATATTCCGGCCTTGGTCGATTTCTTTCTCGAAAGGCATTGCCACCTGTTGAAGAAAGCAATACCTGCTTTGGACAATGAGGCAATGGAGCTATTCTTGTCCTACAGCTGGCCGGGGAATATCCGCGAACTGGAAAACATGATCAAGAAAATGGTTGCCCTTGGGGAGGCAACAACGACGGTCGACGAACTGCGAACTATTATCCATCGTGCTCCAAAAGCCGGCGGGAGTGCCGGGGTCGTGTCCCTGAAGACGATGACCCGCGCGGCGCTTCGGCAAACCGAGCGCGAACTGATTTTGAAAGCGTTGGAACGAACCCGCTGGAATCGCAAGCGCGCGGCGCAAGAATTACAGATAAGCTACAAATCGCTGCTATCCAAGATTAAACAAATCGGGCTGGAGAAGGTTGATTCGAACGAACTGTAACGGAGGATGCGATGATACCAGCAGGTAGTCTCGTTCTGGCAATCTGGCTCGGTCTGTCCGGCGTGCAGGGGCAGGACACGAAGAAGCCTGCGACGGACACCGGTTCGAGCACTGGCGCGGCCGCCGCACTGGCGAGCTTGGGGGAAGCTGAGTATAAGATCGGCCCGCAAGACGTGCTGCAGATTGATGTCTGGAAAGAACCGGAAATCACGCGAACCATTCCCGTGCGGCCGGATGGAAAGATTTCACTGCCCTTGCTCAATGATATACAGGCCGCTGGGCTGACATCCCTGGAGTTGGCGGCGAATATACGCGACGGTCTCAAGAAATTCCTCAATAATCCCCAGGTGACCGTGACCGTTTCGGCGATTAACAGCCGGCGGATTTACATTACCGGTGAGGTCGGGCGTCCGGGCGCCACTCCCTTAACTCCCAATATGACCGCGCTCCAAGCACTCTCGAGCGCCGGCGGATTTACGCAATTTGCAAAAATCAAAAATATCTACATCCTGCGGCAAGAGGGCGATAAGCAAGTGAGAATTCCCTTCAGCTACAAGGATGTCGTCGCCGGCAAGAAACCGGACGTTCCGTTGAAGGCCGGCGACGTGATCGTGGTGCCATAAGGCCCGACCTATGAAAATTATCAAGTTGCAAAACTCGAGACTGGCATTTTTTGCAACAGCCGTGCTCGTGTTCGCGAGCGCTCTGAGTGCACAGGAACCAGAGACACCCGAACGGCCAAAGCCTGCTGGGCGCGGCATTCCGGCCATGGATGACACTGCGGCTGAAGACCAAAACAAAGATCCTCTAGGGGGATGGAATGCCGATACCACGCCCCTGACGGGCATGCAGACGCCTACGATTGGCAGCCCAAACCTCCGGCACAGTTACTGGGTGCCAGGGTTTCAATACTCGAACTCGATCCAGGACCAGCCGAGCGGCACTGGCAGTTCCGGCGGCTGGAATACGAATAATTATTTCGGCGGAAATCTGAGTATGGTTCAGCAGTTGAGCCACTCCCAATTGGGGTTAAATTTCTCCGCCGGGGGTTTCGTGACAAATCAGCAGGGGCAAAAGAACGGCTGGTATCAGCAGTTGGCCTTCAGTGAGTTGTTTTCCTGGCGGCGCTGGCAAATGCAGATTCTGGATCAGTTTTCCTACTTACCCGAGTCTCAATTTGGATTTGGCGGAGGGACAGGATTGGGCGCGCCGGGAGTTGGGGGATCGCTCGGCCCGGGGATTCCCGGGGTTGGCGGCACGGTATCGCCGAATCAGAGTATCTACGCGGCGGTGGGGCCCCGCTATAGCAACTCGCTGGTTACCCAGGTCACTTATCAAACCAGCCCGCGGGGGTCGATTACCATGTCCGGATCCTACGGGCTTTTGCACTTTACGCAATCAGGCAACGTTGATACGGACACCTACTACGGCAGCGTCGGTTATAACTACCAGCTGACGAAACAAGATTCTATCGGACTTTTTTATCGCTTTGCGGCGTTCCACTATCAATCCCAGCCTCAGGCTCTGGGAGATCACGTAGTCAACGCGGCGTATTCTCGCAAGATAACAAAGCGCCTGGCTTTTCAGGTCTTC
>Ga0070766_10001570_pt1 | contig 11188 bp, 10 predicted proteins | sample HubBroMetageWFT6_FD_69782 | JGI IMG/M metagenome (GOLD analysis project Ga0070766, IMG submission 69782) | Warmed and freeze-thawed soil microbial communities from the Hubbard Brook experimental Forest, New Hampshire - Hubbard Brook CCASE Soil... | ecosystem: Environmental > Terrestrial > Soil... | reverse complement strand
CATCCGGTGGGCGCGAAGCCGCCGAACGCATTCGGCCTTTACGACATGGCAGGGAACGTTTGGCAGTGGACCGAGGACTGTTACGACAACAGCTACTCCGGCATTCCCGCCGACGGGCGCGCGAACGAGGCTCCTTCGAGCGACCCCAAGGCGAAGGACGGCCATGGCAATTGCCTCCGAGTTGATCGCGGCGCCTCGTGGATGTTTCCGGTGTGGCTGCTGCGACCGGCCACCCGAGAACGCAATCCTGCCGACTACCGCAATGACATCATGGGTTTCCGCGTCGCACGAACAATGCCATAGGGTCGCAAGGACGCTTTCCGGAATCCACTTGTCCGTATTGTCGGCGACTCGTCCTTGTGACCAGGACCTCCAAGACGTTGGGTTGGGCGTTTTACGGGTAAGTGGCCGTGCTTGGGAGCAGGAACAACAAGAAAGATCTACACTTGCCGACTTATCGTTACCGATCGCGTAACCCAATCTCGATTACTTGTGGCTAGCGACGATCCACCCGAACCCGCCGGGAGGCAGTCGTAGAACTCTCGCCGGCGAGCGCTCTACTCCTGCCGCAGTGCCTTCAACGGGTCGATTCTGGTCGCCCTGCGTGCCGGCACGTAACAGGCAAGCAGGGCCAAGGCTGCGAGCAGTAACGGCGCGCCGATGAGCAGGCGCGGATCGGTGGTGCCGATCTTGAACGCGTCGGCAAACTGGCTGGTCAGCGCAGATAGGACCTTTGCCATCGCGACCGCACCAAGAAATCCCAGGAACGTTCCGACAGTTATCAGAGCGGCGCCTTCGCGCAGCACGAGCCGTAGCACCTGCCCCTTACGTGCGCCGAGCGCCATACGAATTCCGATCTCCTTGCGGCGTCGTGCAACCGCATAGGCTGTGACTCCCGCGAACCCGATGGCGGAGAGCACCAGGCCGAAGACACCAATCCCGCCGTAGGTACGCAGAGCGGAACGTGTGATGTAGCGAGTGCGCTCAAGATACTCGCTGAGCCTTTGCACATCGAAGAGATACAGATTCGGATCGATAGAGGCGATTGCGCTACGAACGCTGATCAGCGCATTCGCTCCCGCATCCGACCGCACGATCACAGTAATGCCACCGGCGGGAGGCCGCGCAAAATCACGCTTGGTCAGGGGTGCGTAAACAATGGGCTGGGTGACCCCACTGCCGTCCTTCAGATCGCGGACCACACCGATCACTTCATAGGATTGACTGTCTGCCCGAACACGCTTCCCGATCGCGTTACCATTTCCGAAAATTCCGCGTGCAGCGCGTTCGTTCAGGATTGCGGGCAAAGCAAAGCCTTTCGATGCGTCAGCCTGGATCCGTTGATCGGGCTCGTCGAATTCCCGGCCAGCCAGCATCGGTTCATCCAAGGCGGCGAAATAACCTGCGCCCACGGTTTCCCTGACTACCGACTTCTGCACCCGCGACGACTCGCGCGCGTCCTCAGCGGTGAGTTGGATGTCTTCATCTTCATCGTCCGCCGAAAAGGGAGGCTGTACGGCAAGCGCTGCGCTGCGCACCGAGCCGGAGGCCTTGAGCCGTTCGGGAAGCTTCTCGAAGAGTGCCTGCGCTTTTTCCGGCGTGTAGCCGTCACGCACAGGATCAATGGAGACAAGAACCATCGTCTTCGGATCGAACCTGGTTTCGACGTTGTTTGCTTTGGTCAGTCCGATCACCAGAAACCCAGTAATGAGGAGCAGCATCAGCGATCCCGTGACCTGGGCCAGCACGGCCAGGTTGCGCAGTCCAAATCGCCGGTGACCCGGCAACTCAAGTGCCGCGCCCGTTTTGAGCGCCGGAGCCACATCGGACCTGGTCGCCTGCAACGCTGGCGCCAAGCTGAAGCTAACGCCGCAAACCAGCGCCAGGGCGAAAGTGAATACGGCCGCACGCCAATCCAGCGCCACGTCGGGTGCGGCGGGCGCGCCCGCGGACTGCGGCAATTGCGAGTTCAGCACATAGAGACCATAGGCGAGCGCGAATCCAGCTACGCCACCCAGCAGCGAAAGCAGAATGCCTTCACTCACCATTTGCCGGACCAGCCGAAAGCGGCCGGCGCCAACCGACAGGCGAATCGCAAACTCCTTGCTGCGATTGGCGCCACGCGCGAGCAGCATGTTTGCCAGGTTCATGCACGCGATAGTCATTGTCAGTCCCATCAACACGACAAAGAAAGCGACTACTACGTGCCGCAGATTACGCGGGATCGGCGCACGCGTGCCCGCCGGAAGCAAGACCGCACGTTTGGCGTTGTCGGCTTGCGAGGGCGCCGAAAGATCTCCTTCGTCTTTGTCGAGCCGGCGCGTGATGACGTCGAGACCAGCTTCTGCGGAATCAATCGTGACCCCGGGCGCCAGACACATCAGCGCGACAAAGTCTCTCGCACTGTGCTGATGCAGCACGTCGTTGGCGAGTTCGGGAGCGAGCGAGGCGGGTACGGTGATGGGAACGAACAGCTCAGACGGATTCATGGCGAGAGCGCCGTCGAAGTTCTTCGGCGTGATTCCCACGATGGTCGCGGTTTGCCCGTTCAGGCGCAGGGTCTGTCCAACGGCGTTGGGAGAGGAGTTGAGGCGATTGCGCCAGAATCGATCGCTGATCACGACTACGGGCGCGTCTCCCGGCTTGTCGAGGTCGGCGCTGAGCAGGCGTCCACGCTGGGGCTCGACGCCGAGCACGGAGAAATAATCGGCGGACACGAGCTGTCCGAAGACGCGCTCCGGTTTCGCGTCCATGTTGCCTTGCAGGCCCAGATTGAACGGAATGCCGTTCTGCAAAGCGGCCACTCCGGCAAACAGGTCCTTCTGGTCGCGATAGCGCTCGGTGTAGTAATACGACACGGGCTTCTCGGGAATCACCAGGTTTTTGGCGTTGGCCGCTGCGGGAAGCTCGCGAGTCAGCAGCGCCCATCTCGTGCTGTACACGTTGGTCGTCAGCCCGATTCCGAGCCCCATCGAAACGATGCCGACCAGCGCGAATCCGGGCGACTTGATCAGCGCTCGCGCTGCATAGCGCATATCGCGGCGCATTTCGCTCAGGTATTCGAGGGGCACGCGAATCGCGATGTCCGCGATGAGTCGGATGAGACCGGCGGCTCCGTCCCTGCGAGCGATGTCCTGCACAACGTCCTCGCCGAGTTGCATCACTTCCTGGCCGTAAGCCAGTTTGAATTCGTGCGGAAAAGCTCGTGCCAATCGCTGATAGATCCGCCAGGCGAAATTCACTCCGTCACCATCGCTCGCTTCACTTGAATGGCGCGAACCAGTTCCTGCAAGCGCTCACATTCGGCGTCGAGCACGCGTGTGCCGAGCGGTGTCAGCCGGTAATAGCGGCGGCGCGCGTCATCGAATTCCGGGGCGGGCCGTTCGTCAGATTCCTCGATCAGTTCCGCCTCGATCAGCCGCTTGATCGATCCATACAGCGTGGCCGGCCACAACCGTACTTTTCCGGTGGTGCGATTCAGCACCTCCTGCATGATTCCGTAGCCATGTTGCTCTCCGCCTGCAAGCGAGACCATGATGTGAAACCACTGTGTCTTGAGTGGAACAAATGCTTGGGGATCTAGTTCAGTCATAGAGGGTTTATATATCATATGGTATATATATTTGCCAAGAGGATCGCCGTGCCTATGCGGTCGCTCGCGTTTGATCTTGTTGACCGGAATGGCCTTCCGGTTCTACCGCATAGGTTGAGGCGGTACTCAAAGCGCCACCAAAATGGTGTTTATAAGCCCAGGATGCTATCGATAAACGTCCCATGATCCAGCAATCCACATGAGCGTGTCGGCAAACCGTTGAACTGCCACTCGCGTGCAAACTCCCGAGATACCGGCTTGCGGGAAATGTGCGGGATTGCTCAAAGTCTAAGGCACAATCGGGTCAGGGCAGCTCTATCGTGGCGGCTTCCCTATTCGCAAGAATCAAGGGCAATTCACTATCGTTGGCCTCGCGCTCGCGAGGGATGATCATCTCAACTACCCGATGCTGCGCGTCCCGCTTCGCCTGTAGTCGAGCCTGAGAATAAATCTCCAGTGTGCAGCGGCAGTTGGCATGACGCATGAGTTCCTGCACCACCTTCACATTCTCCCCGTTCGCCATCAGCATTGTCGAAAAGCTGTGCCGAAATGTGTGCCAGCCGATGTGTTTCTGAATCCCGGCGCGGGCAGCTGCCGGGCGCACCACGCGAGAAAGAAGGATGTCGGGCCAGTACGGATTTCTGCCTCGACTGTGAGGACTCGCAAACACCCAGTCATTAGGCTGGCCGTACGCGCTGTCCTGCTTCCAGGTCCAGAGCTCTGAAGCCAGAGTCAGGTCCAGCGGCACAGGTTTTCGAGACGCCTCGGTCTTGCAATTGCCCACAACATTCAGATAGATCGAACGCCTCACATTGATTTGCAATCGTTCAAAATCAATGTCTTCCCACTTGAGTGCGAGGAGTTCGCTGCGCCGCAGCCCGGTGGCTGCATCCAGAAGAACCATTACACGAAAGCAGTGATCGAGTTGGGAAAGCAGCGCTCGCAATTCCTGCGGCTCCAGGTACTCTGGGATGCTTTGCCGCTTAGCACCTTGGCGGACGAGAAGGATGGGGTTCTTGCCCTGCTCCAGCCACTCATTCCGGATAGCATGATTAAAGAGCACGCTCATCACATTGCGGATCTTCGCCTTGGTCGAGGGAGCGAGCGGGCCGCTGTCTGCACGCATCAGCTGACGAAGCCACTGTTCGACGGCTGTTGTGCGGACAGCCCGGATGTTTAAGCTGCCCCACGCCGGCCTGACCCACCTCGCGAGAAAGTTCTTATATACAGTTCTGGTGGCGTGTGACTTTCCTGCGTCTGATGGATCACCGCCGAGTTCCGTCCTCGTGTAATGATCCACTAAGTCGGCGACCGTAACCAATTGCTCTTGCTGCCGGTTTCGAGCCTCGTTGATGGACACCCGCAGACCGTTGCTGGCTTGCCAAGCCTCTTCAATATTCGGGTATTGCTGAACGGTTCCTATGACCGCCTTGCGGCGTACTCTCTGCCCGGTAAGTTCGATATCCCACCAAAGAAATTCCCAACAGTCCGGTCCCGTCTTGCGATGGCCAAGCCGTAAATATCCTCGCTGATAGCGGACACGCATTAATCCTCCTCTGGTAACTTCGCACCGGAGATGAGGCTATGCCCGCAAGATGGTCGAATGAAACTTGGGTCTAGCTGGTCCGGTTTGCTGAAGACTTTAAAGTGGTTGGTTCGCGCCCCGATGAGAGCACCGGCGGGCAGGTCTTGTCGCTCCTCGCAGAGCGTGATCCCCTCCCGCCCTGGAACAAACCTACGCTGGCGAGGACAACGCCGAGACCGAAGTCATCGCCGCCAGAAGTTCCTGGCCGCAACCTACGGATTTGAATGTCTCCCGGAAGGTGAAGGAGGTCCTTTGGTCTCTAGCAACGAGCACTCCGGAATTCCACGTCGAGATGATAGGGCGGAACAAGGAGGGATTGGGTCTGGGTCGAGCCTGCCTTGCCGCGAGGGTCACAATCTCTCTGCCGAATCTGGGTCCAATTAGGGTCCAATAACGCTTCCTGAGGGTTCCTTACGACGCCAAAGATGGCTGTCAATGCCGTCGGATTTCAATAAGTTACGTTCCGGGGTCGCCTTGACACGGTAGAGGTCAGGAGTTCGAGTCTCCTCGTGCCTACCATTTCTTTTCATGCCGGCCCTTTATATTCTGCAAAGCACGGCCACAGAGAAATTTTATATAGGTTCAGCGCTGGATTTAGCCACCCGGATCGCGGAGCACCATCGAGGCCATAGCCCATACACCAGAAGCCGCGGGCCTTGGCTGCTCGTGTATAAGGAATCCTACCCAACCCTGGCGGAGGCGCGGCAGCGAGAGCGCGAACTGAAGTCCTGGAAATCCCACCGATCGATCCTGGAATTGATTGGCCGAGGTGCCGGTTAGAGCGTCCCGGCTCACCGGGAAGGTCAGGAGTTCGAGTCTCCTCGTGCCTACCATATATCTCATTGAATCTGCCAGACGCGAGCGGCAGTACTTCCGAGTTTAAGACCGAAGGTCTTCGATCATAACCCGTTGCTGTTCCGGCATCGAGGAAAGCCGGGGCCGTTGCCCCGGCATCTCGAAAAGAACGCAAACTAACTACAGGTTCATCTTGCGACGCAACCCGCCTGCTAGTCCGATGATCCCGGAACCAAACATTACCAGCGTGGACGGCTCAGGAGTACCTGCAAACACCGCGTAGGTGAGGTTCGTGAATTGGTAGCCGCCAAAATTTGAAATGTTGGTATAGCCGGCGAACCCGGCGCAACTAGTACCCGCGCACAAGTTGACATCTCCTAATCCCGCAACATTGAATACCAACCCTTCAAAATCAACCGACTGCGGTGAGGCTGGCAGATACACCCAGTTGTCGTAAATAAAGGCCCCATCGGTGCCCGGAGCAACCAGCGAAATCGGCGTTCCGTTATAGGTACCCGTTGCCGACGTAGCTGTAAAGACGTTGCCGTTAAACGTGCCGATTAGCGTCCCCTGTACCTCTAAAGTTGAGTCATCACCATACGAGAAGGTGACGACGCTCGCGCTAGCCATGATTCCCGTCAAGAGAATGAATAAAAATAACGCCTTGATTTTCATGCTGTCTCCGATCATTGGAAATGTGGGGCCGCATCGCAGCAGCCCCGATTTGATCAGCTAAACAAACGCTTGCGAGCGAGTCCCGCCAGCCCGAGAATGCCCGATCCTAAAGTCAGCAATGTACCTGGCTCTGGTGTTGATCCGAGGAAGGTCTGCGGCACGCCATCCGTCCAACCAGTCTGGTCGGTGGTCGGTACGTATACACGAACGGCGGAATACGCGCCGGGGGTAAAGCCAGCCAACAGAGCAGCATCGGGCTCAGGGGTCGGCTGTCCTTCGTTGATGAACCAAGCCTCGGCATTGATCGCCGAGTTCGCCCCACCATCGGCAACCGCCAGTGTGTAGAGATAAGCAAGCTGTTCGGCCTTAAGCGGGTTGTTGATCAGTGCACCGTAGGCGGCAACAGTCATTTCGGTCGCTTGCCAACTCTCGCCGTAGGTGATGTGCTCGTTGTAGCCGATGCACATCAGAGTCTCTGAGACAGTGCCGTTGACGATGAAGTTATATGGATAAGTCGGATATCCATACGAATAGCTGCCCGTCGAGTTGAACTGCAGGTTTACGGTTCCAGCAACCGCTGGCAGCGAAGCGGCCACCAGAAGTAGCAGCAACAAAATGGACAATTGTTTCAGCGATTTCATGTTTCGACCTTTCGCCGCTCTGCGGCTGAACCGATCTCGATACTCCTCAAAAGTAGGTCGATTCGGAAACAGCTACAAGAGAGCAACCAACCCACTGGCCATCTTCTCTCTCGTGGAGAGGCGCTGCGGTACAAGGTGCTGGAGAAGATGGTTTTGGGGCCTGTGGAACGAAGACCACGAGAAGGCCGGGGCACTTTAGGTCATGCCGGACACAGGTGGCAGATCGTCGATGCCAAGCTGTTGGGCAAGTTGGCCAGAAGTGCCCGCCAGGTGTCTTTGACCGGCTCCCTACCCTAAAGTGTAAGATGTGACCGCTACCCCGTTCACACAATTCACGGAAGGAGGATCTCCATGAAGCGCACTTCCCTGCTCGCTTTAGCCGCCGGGTTGCTTTATGTCAGTGCTGCCCAAGCCCAATATCCCATGATGGACATGGTCGCCAACAAGGTCATTGCGAAGTATCAGAATTCCTCCTGCGAGGAACTGTGGCAGAAGAAGGCATCGAAAGCACCGCCGTCGCAGGAAGAGCAGAATGCGATCAAGATGCTGAAAGGCGATCCGCAAATGCGACAGGCGTTCATCAACAAGATCGCCGCTCCAATCGCCAACAAGATGTTCGATTGCGGCATGATTCCGTAACCAACGACCGGTTCCGCGGCCGAGGAGAACGATGATGCGATACAAGTCGTGGCGTAAGGCGCTGCAGTCTCTTGCGCTGCTGATCCTTGTTATTAGCACCGCATTGGGACAAACTGCGACGCCACCGCCCAAGAAGAAGTCATCCGCAAGTTCTAAGCCGGCATCGGCTGCGCCCAAGCTGCAACTGGATCCCAAAGCGCTCGAGATCCTGAAAGCCACCAGCGACAAACTGGCGGCCGCGCATACCCTTTCCTTCACGGCTGTCGAACTGTTCGAACACTTGACGCGCCAGGGCGCTCCGCTGGGATACACCACAAAGTACGAGGTCACCCTGCAACGGCCTGACAAGCTGCGCGTACTCAAGCCCGCGGATGGCCCCGCAAACGGTTTTTACTACGATGGCAAACAGATGATGGGCTACGCTTCAGCCGAAAACCTGCTGGCCGTGGCCGACGCCCCTCCGACGATCGACGGCACTCTGGAGAAGGCGTACAAGCTGGCGGGAATATCCATTCCGTTCGACGACCTGATTGTTGCCAATCCTTATGGTGACCTCGCGCCCGGCCTGAAGCACGCGTATTACGTCGGACAGTCGCATGTGGTCGCGGGCATCACCACTGACATCGTGGCCTACGCCGGCGACGGCGTGTTCGTGCAAATGTGGGTTGGGGCCGACGACAAGCTGCCGCGATTAGTTCGCGCGATTTTCCTCGATGATCCCGACCACTTGCGTCACGAACTCGCGATCACCGACTGGAAGCTCGATGAATCCGTGCCGGCTGACACGTTTTCGCCACCTAGCTCGGCAGCGACGGCGAAGCACATTCCGTTTGCCGATGCTCGTCAGCAAGTTCAATCAAACGCCAAACCTCCAGCCAAGGCCAAGGCCGCAAAGTCACAGCAATGAGGAGTTGAAACACCATGCACAAGATTATTGTAAGTTGCCTGAGCCTAGCCATCACGTTACTGCCCCTACAGACAGCGTCGGCTTACTCGCACTCGAACCGCTACGGCGGCAGTTCTTCGCATAGCTACGGTTCCACCTCGCACTCCAGCGCTTACGGAACCAGCAGCTCGCATACTTACGGCCAGGGGTCGTCCCACACCAACGAGTACGGCGGCAGCACCTCGCATAACTACGGCGGCGGAACCACCCATACCAACACCTATGGTGGCACCACCTCCGGTGAGGCCGGTTACGGCGCGACCCACACCTACCCGGGCGGAGCGACCGCGTACCATCCGCCTGACACCTATTACGGATATCACCCGCCAACCGCGGTCTACGCGTACCATCCGCCGGCACCGTACTATCCCGGATGCTACGACTGCGGTTCGACGGCGGGCGCAGCAGCCGTAGGCGCAGCGGTCGGGATGGCGACCGGTGCAGCCATCGCGTCGTCCGCGGCTTCGTCGCAAAGCGCGGCAGCATCGCAGAATGCCTACGCCGCGGGCTACAACGCGGGCGCAACCACCGCGAACACGACTAACGCAAATGCTGCGGCCGCGAACGCCAACATGGCCGCCGCTAACGCCAATGCAGCAGCTGCGAATGCGAACTATGCCGCTGCAGGCGCCAACACCGCTGCTGCAACAACCGGCACGTATTCGATGGGGCAGATCGTGTCCGTCCTTCCGGCCGGATGCATCTCGCCCAACGTCCGAAGCGGCACGTACTATCTGTGCGGCAACACCTGGTTCAGCCCGTCCTACGGATCCGGTGGCGTGTACTACAAGGTGGTACCCACACCGTAGCGCAAACGCAAGAGACCTATCGGTTGCTGAACTGAAGTCGCACGTCCATTACATGCACCATATATGAACCCGTTTGCGATTTGCGCGATTATCTTTATCTGCGTCTTCGGCGGCGCACTTTTGGGAATGACACTCCGGTCCCGTCTGCCGGAGGGCCATTTCAGTTCCGATTCCAGAGAGGCAGTGCGCCTTGGCATGGGCTTGGTCGCGACTACCGTCGCGTTAGTGCTCGGCTTGCTCATTGCCTCGGCCAAGAGTTTCTACGACACCCAGAATACCGAAATGACAGAGGCTGCCGCGCGCATTGTGCTGCTCGATCGCATCCTCGTGCATTACGGACGGGAAGCTAAGGATGCACGAGCAGTCTTGCGCAGCACCGTGGCCAACCTCATTGAACTTTCCTGGCACCACGATGGACAAGGTAACGTCCGCTTCGATCCCTCCGCAGCAAATGGCGAAGCGATCTGGGACACGATTCAGGACCTGAATCCCACGACTGACAACCAGCGCTCACTGCGATCCCAGGCGCTGGGATTGGCAGTTCAACTGGGCCAGATCCGCTGGCTTGTGTTCGAACAGAAATCCTCCGCCCTCCCCATGCCCTTGCTGGTGATCCTGGTGGCGTGGCTCACCTTACTCTTTATCAGCTTCGGGCTGTTCATTCGGCCCAATCTGACGGTGGTGATCAGCCTGTTTGCCTCGTCACTGGCAGTCTGCAGCGCGATCTTTCTGATCCTCGAAATGTACCAACCTTATTTCGGAGTGATTCGGGTGTCTGAAGCGCCCTTGCGCGCAGCCTTGGCGCAGCTCGGGCAGTAGCTTTCTTGTTCAATGCGAAGCATTCTGCTGCTTGTAGGCGCTTACGAGGATTGCCACAGTGATCGCAACGTACAGCACGCCGGCCACGCCTTCCAGTGCCGCTAGCATGCGCACCTCTCCGTAGACCGGCACGACATCGCCATACCCGATGGTCGATAGAGTCACCAGGCTGAAGTACAGCAGCTCGCTCTGGCGGTCGGCACGGGCTGAGCTATGCAAAATCGCTCCCGGATAAACCCCTTCAATGGCACTGTAGAGAGCGAACCATTGCAGACCAAGCAACAGGTAAATACTGACGGCCGTGTAGAGATGCGCTTGACTCACGGTTCGGGCATTCTTCAGAAACGAGAAGAGACCGATAACGGTGAGACCAAAAAATGCGGTCATCAGTGCCCATTTGATCGCCAACCATAACGGCTGGGGATAGACGGTGCTTATGACCGCCGTGACAAGCACGCTCGTCATCAGGAGGACGGACGGCCATACCCAGCCTTTGATCTGCGACAGCCTGACGCTCGCCAAAATGATCGGCACAAACATCAGGATTCCCAGCAACAGCCGGCGCAGTTCGCCGTGGTCCAACAGCGGATAAACCAGGATGATCGCAACCAGCGACAACAGCAGCAACAAATCCGGCCGTGATTGTGCTTTATCGAGCATGGCCCATCACCCTGCGACGCCGTTCAT
>Ga0070766_10001569_pt1 | contig 11190 bp, 12 predicted proteins | sample HubBroMetageWFT6_FD_69782 | JGI IMG/M metagenome (GOLD analysis project Ga0070766, IMG submission 69782) | Warmed and freeze-thawed soil microbial communities from the Hubbard Brook experimental Forest, New Hampshire - Hubbard Brook CCASE Soil... | ecosystem: Environmental > Terrestrial > Soil... | reverse complement strand
CTGCGACGACGTTGTGGGCAACCTTCGCCTGCCCTGGTTGCTTCGATTGTGGATGATGTCAGGAAGTTCAGTCCTCACGAGCAGTCCGACGACATGACCCTGATCGTTGGCAGGTGCAGGTAAGAGTGCTGGCGGCAGGGCGCCTCGCCCAAAAAGTGACGAATTTCCCTACGGCGTTCGTATCCGCTTCGCCACTTCGGGCCCGACTCGTCGGAAGTGTTCAACGTTCCAGGTAAAGATGGTCTCCGCCCGCGCTTTGAGAGCGCAGTGGGCCAGCAGCGCCTCGTAGATCATTCCGCCCACGATTCCTGATTCAGCCGAGTGCATGACGGCCCTCCAATATTCTTCGGCGTCGAGTGCGATCAAAACCAGTCGCTCTTGCATGTTTTCCAAGAACAGCATCGCCTCGGATGCGCTCGCGCGATGCTTGCCCGGAAGACGCGTGAGTGTGGCATAAACCTCCGCGAGGCTGTGCGCAGCGCAACTGCCGCGCTTCTTATCTGATCGTAAGAACACGGCGAGGCTGGCCTCATGATGAGGGTGCTCCTCAACGAAGACAGGAACCAAAACCGAGGTGTCAAAGAAGAACTGCACTTCCCTTTGCCGAGAAAACTCTGCATCCGCTCACGCCGAACCTGTTCCATGGTTTTCTCGACTACCTCCTCGGAGAGCGGCGCGCCCGCGTGCATGACCCAAACCCCCTGCTTCTTGTAAATGCGCGAATTTCCTCGCACCGGGCGCAGGATAACTCGTTCCTCGGAACTGTCCACCTCCAGGGAATCCCCCGGACTCAACTGGAGCTCGTCCCGTACGGGTTTGGGCAGCACGATCCGTCCCGTTTTGTCGATTGTCACTGCGGTAACCATAATGGAATTTGCCATAGGATATGGCATTTACGGGCACATTTGGACTGCATTTTGCTGGCGCAGCGGAGCCCAGATTACGTTGGGATGTGGGGAGAATCTGCTGCTAAGCCGCAATGTCATGCATGTCCTGATCCACCGGTAGTTTAGTCATTATCCGTAAAACATCAGAAACTAAGCCACTTAACCTGGGTCCCTTTATGCCGCAAACCTGGCACCGAACTTGCTAATGTCCCTGATGCCAATAAACTCTATAACAACCATAGAGTTTATGGCATACTTTCCAACATTATGAAGATCTCCCAAAAAGGTTTGTACGCATTGCAGGCCATGATGATGCTGTCGCGGCACTACAACCAGGGCGCGATCCGCATTCGCGATATTGCCTATGAAGAGGCGCTGCCGGAAAAGTTCCTCGAACTGATCCTGTTGGAGCTTAAGAACGCGCGCATGGTGGAAAGCGTCCGCGGAGCCAAGGGCGGATACCAGTTGCGGCGGGCGCCTTCCGACATTCATCTGAGCGAGATCATCCGGCTGATTGATGGTCCGCTGGCCCCCTTTGGAGATGCCGACCAATTGCGCACGCTGATTAGTCGCGATGACGAACATCGCGCGCTCTATCAGGTCTTCCTCGCGGTGCGTGATGCCGCAGCCAAGATCCTCGAACACACAACCTTGGCCGACATCGTGAATGGCAAGGGCGCGGAGGGATCGAGATCAGGCAAGTCGCGCAAGAAAAAAAGCGAGTCCTCGAGCGTGCTGCCCATGGTGGTTCACGGGAATCCGAGCCGGGGCAAAGATGAATAAGAAGTTCGTCATTGCTTTGGGGCTGATCTTCCTCGCTTTTTCGCTTTCAGGTTTCGGTCAGACCGCAGTCCGGGTGGGCGCGTTTCCCAATATCACACACGCGCAAGCCATGGTCGGCAAGGCCAATGGATGGTTCGACAAAGTTTTGGGACCCAGCGCGAAGATTCAATGGACGAGTTTCAACGCTGGCCCGTCCGCTATTGAAGCCCTGTTTTCCGGGGCCATCGATATGACGTACGTCGGACCGAATCCCGCCATCACCGGCTACGTGCGGTCGAACGGGGAAGCGCTGCGTGTTGTCGCCGGCGCCGCGAGCGGCGGTGTTGCTCTGGTGGTGCGAAACGATTCTGCAATTCAGAAGCCGGAAGACTTTCATGGCAAGCGCGTGGCCTCGCCGCAGCTGGGCAACACTCAGGACGTGGCGCTGCGCGCATGGTTGAGAGCTCACGGCATGAAGTCCGTGGACAAAGGCGGCGACGTGCGGGTAATTCCGCTGGCCAATCCCGACCAGTTGACTTTGTTTCTGCAGAAGCAACTCGATGCATCGTGGGCTCCCGAGCCTTGGGCCACGCGCCTGATTCACGAAGGCAACGCTCACCTTTTCCTGGATGAGCGCGATTTGTGGCCGAACGGGCAGTTTGTCATCACCCATCTGATCGTCAGAACGAAATTTTTACGGGAGCATCCGGACGTCGTGAAAAAGTGGATTGCTGCCAACGTGGAATTGACCGACTGGATTAATGGCCATTTGCCAGAAGCTAAAAAGATTCTGAACGCGCAACTGCAGAAGGAAACCGGAAAGGCGCTACCCCCCATCGTTATGGACGAGGCCTTTGGAAGATTGCAGATCACATACGATCCCATTCGCAACTCGCTTTTGGCTTCGGCACGTTCCGCCTACGAGGCCGGTTTCCTGGGAAGACAGATGCCGGACTTGTCCGGGCTGTACGATTTAACCCTCTTGAACCAGGTCTTGACAGAAAAGGGAAAGAAGGTAATTCAGTGACCCCGAATCCAGCGGTGCAATCTTCTTTGGCGAGGGATGATAGAAGGCCAGTTCGTAGCGGCAGCAGCAGGTGGAAGGCCGACGCCAGTCTTGCCATCCTGCCGCTCCGCCATGGCGGTGCCCACGGAGTTCCCAAAGTTTCTCTCCAAGGGATTTCCCTTAGCTACAAAACCAACCACGGATCTCGGTTGCTCGCACTCGATAACATCAATCTGAAAGTGAAAGCTGGCGAATTCCTCTGCATTGTCGGGCCTTCGGGGTGCGGGAAATCGACGCTGTTGCACTTGATCGCAGGACTTCAACAGGCATCGTTGGGAAACGTTCTGATCGACGACAAGATTGTGCAAGGCACGGGCACGGACCGGATTCTCATCTTCCAGGAACTCGGCCTTTTTCCCTGGCTCACGGTGGGACAGAACGTCGAGTTTGGCATGAAGATGAAAGGCCTCTCCAAGACAGAACGCGATGAAAGAACCCAGCACTATTTGCGCCTGGTGCACCTCTCCCAGTTCAAGGACAGCTACACCCACCAACTCTCGGGAGGAATGCGGCAGCGCGTGGCCCTGGCGCGGGCGCTGGCGACCGAACCGGACGTTCTGCTCATGGACGAACCCTTCGCCGCGCTGGACGCCCAAACCCGCGACCTGCTGCACGACGAACTGGAACGCATCTGGGCAGAAACTGGCCGCACCATCATCTTCGTAACCCACAACGTGCGCGAGGCCGTGCGCCTCGGAGATCGCGTGGCTTTGATGACCTTCCGCCCCGGACGCGTGAAGCGGGAATATCTGATTGACCTGCCACGGCCGCGAGTTCTCGAAGATATAACGGTGGCGAAAAGTGCTCGCGAGATCCTCGATGATTTGCGCGAAGAGATCAACAAGTCGCTGGAAGAGGAGTACGGCCAGAAAGAGGTTTCGGCATGAAACGTTTCGCCAGGCATGCCATTTTCTACGGCGTGCTCATCGCGATCTGGATGGTGCTGGCCAAATTGAAAATCTGGCCGCCCTACGTATTCCCAACCCCGAAAGGTGTGGCGGAGTCTTTGTGGGCAGGGTTCGCCGATCACAGCTTCTGGATCGCCATCGCCGTGAGCATGAAGCGCATGTTGCTCGGCTACAGTTTGTCAGTCGTGCTGGGGATGGTGCTTGGTCTGGCTGTTGCCAGCAACAAATTTCTCGAAGAAACCATGGGCGGCCTGTTAGTCAGCCTGCAGAGTCTGCCCAGTATCTGCTGGCTTCCGTTGGCAGTCTTGTGGTTCGGCCTAAGCGAGAAGGCGATTCTCTTCGTCGTGGTGATGGGGTCGCTACTTTCCGTGACCATCGCCATGGAGACGGGCCGGCAGCAGATGCCCAAGATCTACGGCATGGCGGGGCGCAATCTTGGCGCCCGCGGATTCAAGCTGTTTTGGTACGTATTGCTTCCTGCAAGCTTGCCCTTCATTCTTTCCGGTCTCAAACAGGGCTGGGCCTTCGCCTGGCGCTCGCTGATCTCGGGCGAGATGATCTTTGTGAGCTTGGGTCTCGGGCAGTTGCTGATGATGGGACGCGATCTGAACGACATGAGTCAGGTGATTGCGGTCATGATGCTGATTATCGCGATTGGTTACATCGTGGATGGTTTGGTCTTTAAGACCATTGAACGCCGGCTGCAGCACAAGTGGGGGTTGGCGCCGGTTTAGCTGGCCCCCGGTCTGTCTGTTGTGAACTCTGTGGTGTAAAGTCCCCGACTCCCAGTGAGTCGAAAACAATAGGAGCGTCTACCAATGAAAGCAGGGAAGAACTGGCAACGTATCTCTACTATATCCATCATGCTTATCGTGATGGTCCCATTAACCCGGCTTGCGGCAGCCCAAAGCGATGCGCCCGTGCCGCAAAAACGCACCGCATCCGCCAAACAAACCGTCACCGCCAAGGAAGTCCAGGATCTGAAGGAGGCAGTGACGGCGCAGCAGCAGCAGATCAGACAACAAAACCAGTTGGTCGAGCAATTACGGTCTCAGCTCCAGCAACTCGTGGATGCTACTCAACAGGCTAACGCCGCCGCGCAAAAGGCTGCCAGCAGCGTCGATCAGGCCCAGACTACCGCTGCGCAAGCCCAGCAATCTGCGACCCAGGCGAAAAGCGTGGCGGATCAGGCTGCGTCCAACGCCGCGGACGTCAAGAGCGCCCTTGCGGTCGTGAATACAACGACCCAGGATGAACGAAGACAGTTGAGCGCGCTGGAAGCTTTGGTAGGCCGTTTCCGCTTCAGCGGTGACGTCCGAATCCGCGGCGAATCTTACTTCCAGAGCGGGGTTCCCGACGACAACCTCGCGCGCATTCGTGTGCGGTTTGGAATGGATGGCCAGCTCAACCAAGACTTCATAGCCGGTTTTGCCTTGGCTACCGGCAGTCTAGGGAACCCAACCTCGACCAACGAAACCCTTACTAACGTCTTCGATCGGAAAACGATCGCCTTGGACCGCGGATTCATCACCTACAATCCCGTCGCGCATAGCTGGCTCACACTTACCGGTGGAAAGTTTCCCTACCCGTGGCAGCGCACCTCCGTCACCTTTGATCCCGACCTGAACCCGGAAGGCTTCGACGAAAAAGCTTCCTTCGATTTTTCCGGGCCGTTGCAGAATGTCAACATCCAGGGCATCGAACTGCTCTACAACCAAGCCAATGGAAAGCCGGGAATTCCTTCCCAGGATTCCTACGCTCTAGGTATGCAGATAGCTGGCCGGTTTGTATTCGGACCCTGGACGGTCACACCCTCGTTCCTGTCCCTGAAGTGGAACCGTCCGGATGCGATTCTGCAGGAAAGCGCATTCGCAACCGCAGCCACCACCACTGGCTACCAGCCGCCCACGCCGACCGGCGGCCCGACTCCATCGCCCATTACCGGTATTCCAATACCCGGCGAAGGACAAGGCTGCGCCAAGGGTACGAGCTTCCCCAGCTTCCCGCCCTGCGTCTTCGCACCCAACGGCATGACCAACGCCACCTATGTGGATTCCAAAGGGGTGCCCCACTTTTACTCTGGTTACAACTACGCGGATTTCATCCTTCCGAACCAGATCCAGACCGGCTTCACGCGTTTACCGGTCAACATCTTGTTGGAGTTCCTGGACAACCTCGATGCCGAAAGTCATCCTTTGAATACCAAGGGTGCAGTCATCAGCACCCTGGGCAGTCAGAACAAGGAATACGGGTTTGATGTCAGCGTAGGCCAGGTAAAGAACAAAAACGACATTCAGGTGGGCTACGCCTGGTACCGCGAAGAACAGGACGCCGCGATCGCATCGTTCGTCGAAAGCGATCAGAGAGCTCCCACCAACATTTTGCAGAACCGCATCTATGCTCTTTGGAAATTGCGGGCCAATACGCTGGCCAGCTTTACCTGGTGGCATGGACGCGCTCTGAACACCAATCTGGAAAACAACGTTGCCCTCTTCAACAACTACAGCAGCGTTGCGACCATCACCAAGCCCGGACAGCAGGAGCCGTACCTGAACCGCCTGCAATTCGACTTGATTTACACCTTCTAGGCGCCACGTCGCCCGGACGGGATAGAACTTGGGGTCGGACGCTCCACCCTGGGACCATCGGTCAGCCAAGGCTTTCGGGCCTTGGCTGGCTGATTGGTTTCTGCGGAAAGCCGCCGGCCTTGTCCCGAGTTGCTAAAAATCGAACGGAGAAAGCCACATGAGCAGCGGCAAACTTAACCTCTCACTCGACGGATGGGCAGTGGCCCTTGCGCTCCTACTGGCGCTGTTGGTCCGTTTGAACATCTTTCTCAAGATTCCTTGGTAGTTCGACTTCATCCGCAAGGAGAACCGTATGACTACTTCAGTCGCTATCGAGCAGCCGAAATCAAACAGTCTCTCATCCTGTGTCTTCAGCTTTATTCCGGGTGTGATCCTGCTGGCCGCCATTGGATATGCCGGCAAGTTCATCGAGCAATCGGTTTCTCGCTACGGCAAGAGCCATCATCTCAGCCTTCCGAATATCGAGTACGTGCTGTGGGCCATCCTTATCGGTCTTGCCATATCGAATACGGTTCGCATCCCCGAGCTGTTCAAAGCGGGCATCGTCACCTACGAATTCTGGCTGAAGGTCGGCATCGTGCTGCTCGGCGCCCGTTTTCTCCTCGGCGACGTCATCAAGCTAGGAGGCCTGAGTCTTGCGCTGGTGGTGATTGAACTCGCACTTGCCATTGTGCTGATGACGGCCTTGGGGCGCGTATTCAAGCTCAGTCCGAAACTGACTACGCTCCTGGCCGTCGGTTCCTCGATCTGCGGCGTCTCGGCCATCATCGCAGCCAAAGGCGCCATCGATGCCGACGATGAAGATTCATCCCTGGCCATCGCCGCCATTCTGGCTCTGGGAGCGATCGCGCTCTTCACTTTTCCTTTCATCGGGCATCTCCTGGGTATGAGCAATCATGCCTACGGCCTGTGGAGTGGATTGGCGGTCGATAACACGGCCGAAGCCGTAGCCGCCGGCGCTCTCTACTCCGATGCAGCCGGCAAAATTGCAGTCTTGGCCAAGACTGCCAGGAACGCGATGATCGGGTTTGTTGTTCTCGGCTATGCGATCTATTGGGCGAGCAAAGGACAGGCTCAAACCGTCCACAACAAGGCTCTGTTCCTGTGGCAGAAGTTTCCCAAGTTCGTTCTTGGATTCCTGCTGATATCGATTCTGGCTACGGCGGGCGCTTTCGACAGGGATCAGATCGCGAGTCTGGGGAATTTGTCCCGCTGGGCTTTCTTGCTCACATTTGCCGGTGTAGGACTCCGAACCAATCTGCGCGAAATGCGGAAGCAGGGGTTGCGTCCCTTCATCGTGGGAGCGCTGGGAGAAATAGTGATCGCGGCGGTGACTCTCGGCCTTGTCCTGGGCGCCGATAGAGTCTTTCATCTTTCCTGACGGCCCAGAAAAAGCGCGGCGAAATCTTACTGTTGATCCGCCGCTTTGCACTTCTTCGAAATGGTACGAATGTCCGTCTCCGGGTTTGCTACCTGCAAAGGGACGCCATCAACCCCGCGCGCCGTATCGCTCGGATTACTGCCCGCCTTCGCCGGATTTATGCCCGTCTTGATTGTCCCGGGAAGTATTTTGCCCGTCACTTCCACTTGACGGTGCAGTTGACCGTTGAGTGTGTTGCCGACGCCTTTTAGCACATACATCAGGCCGGTCTTGTCCTCGACCACGACGTAGTTTCCACGTTGGCCATTGAGGCAGCCACGAACTGTGCTAACGTGGTCCGCTGGCGCGCCACTCCCGCTCGTCGCAGGCGGCGTAGACGATTGTTGCGCAACCGCCCCCAGCCCAATCAGCAAAAATGCAGCAAGGGCAATCAGACTCTTCGCGCGGTCCACAGTGCGATTCGTAGTTCGATTAATGGTTCGATCCATGCACGTCCTCCTCGAATATTGTTTGCGAATGGCGTAGGGCAGTTTAGCCGGGAGCCTTTATACTCTACTAATAAAATCGACTTACATATATTACAAACGGCTTTTACAATAGCGATTCCCCGCCAATCCTGTCAAGCAAAAACTGGGCTTCGACGCCCGGCCAATGAGCTATCGCGATGTTACGCCAAGAGCGTCTGGTTGCTTTCTTTGGCCACCGCAGCCCATGGAGATGTGAGCATTTCATGGACGTGACGCCCTCGTTTGGTACATGCTTCCCCCGTGGGGTCTCTGACAGGAGACAATTTGAGGACCCAGAAAACCTGCGTTCCGACAGGGGCTGGGGTACGATCTTCGCATTGGGGCGCATCCCAAAACGCGGCGGTGTGGGCAAACTTGGGGGCTGGAAAAGCGCCTGCGCGGTTTGTCTGCTGGGTGTGGCGACTGCAATTGCCTCGCCTGCACAGACCTTCGCCACCCTGGTGGATTTCGACTCTACAAACGGTGCTAAACCCCTGGTTCATGTCTTTCGTCCAGGACACCGACGGGAACTTTTACGGCACAAAGTCCCGAGGAGGTACTAACATCTGGGGCACGATCTTGCAGATTACGCCCGGGGGCGCACCAAAGACCCTTTACCGTCTGCGTGCAATCCAATTGCCCCGACGGCGCTCTCCCCATCGCGGGATTAATTCTAGCTGCCGATGGCGACTTCTACCGGACAACCTTCTATGGCGGGGCCGATTCGAAGCACTGCGCTTATGGCTGCGGAGACTTTCGAGAGTTTAAGTGAGGGAAAAGCCGTGACTGCTCCAGGGCATGAAGTGATTACCAAAGACCCGGATATCCTTGGGGCACGCCCGTCTTCCGAGGGACGCGGGTCCTGTTCCAGGCCTTGTTGGACTATCTGGGAGGAGGGCAAACTCTGGATGAGTTCCTCGAAGATTTCCCCACCGTCAGCCGTGAAGCTGCCGTTGGCTCCCTCGAGTACGCCAAGTCGCTGGTCGTCAGCCAGCTGCAATGAAGCTGCTGCTAGACGAATGTCTTCCTAGAAAATTCAAGCATCCCCTGCCTGGACATGAATACCAGCACTCCTTTTATGGTTGGGATTTGACGGTGAAACTTAGAAAACACGAGCTTGACGTCATCCTGAGCGGCCGCCGGGGGCGGCGAAGGATCTCGCGCGGACTGGCAGGAATGCGGCGTTCCGACTAACCAAGCGGGCCCCATCCTTCACATGCTCTGTGCGGAAAAGTTGCGAGACAAGAATGCCAGACGCCCACCCAACCAGATTGTCACTCCGAACGAAGTGAGGAATCTCTACCCGCGATAACCCATGGAAGGCACTATGTGCGAAATGGTCTAGCGATGAAAGTTCGGCCCCAACAGCGAAACATCATCCTCAGCCAGGCTGCGGACGAGTTCATTGCTCAGGTAATCCGCGTTCGCGGCCACCGTGTTGCCGTAGCGCTTCTGGTAGGTTGAACGGCTCTTGTCGATGTCTTCCTTCAGGCGATCGTACAAATCTTTGTGCTTGCGCCCTTCCGCAACCTTGGCCTGATTGTAGAGCTTGATCTCATCCATCAGAAGCCGGGCAAAACGTTGCGCCTTGCGATGGATCTCGGCGTCTTCCGGCGACATGTGGGCAAACGCATCGGTCGCGGGCGCTACGGCTGCCGCTGCCATCGAGGCGGGTGCGGACACGACTTCGGCAGTGGCTTCCGCCATCGCCGGTTCCTCAACAGCGACCGGCGCCGCCACCACATGCTTCGGCGCATGGGCCGCAAAAGGATCTGAAAAAGACGACACTGCTTGCGCCGGGGGCGCTTCAAACTTTTCGCTGGCCCCGGCCTCGGCCGCGCCTTCCTTTAATGCCTGCTTCCGCAGTGACGCGACTTCGAGCCATGCCCCGGTAGCCGACACCAGCAGTTCGAGTGCGGCTGCATCCAACTTCCCGCCCGCTCCCGTTCCCGCGTCGGCATACACCAAGGCCGCTACCTTATCCTTCAAATGGAGCGGCAGTAGCAGAACACGATCTTCCGCGGGAGCGCCGAATTGCGAAATGAACCGCGGATCCATCTCCGCTGCACCTGCGCTAACCGCGGCTCGCGTTTGCAAAGCCTGGGCAGGCGCCCGGCTGCTCACGTCCAGCGAAAAATCCTTGAAGTCTTCGTTGTTATCAAACCCGCGCCCCTGCCATCCGGTAGCCGACCCCGACTTGATAACAAATAACGCAGCCCGCCCGCAGTAGCTCGCGGTGTTCTCCAGCAGAGCGCGCAAAACTTCCTTCTGCGTCGTCCCCGCATGAATCGCGGAAACTGCATGCAATAGATCCGCGGCGCCGTTTCCCGCCGAGCCCTTTCGACCTGCACCGGCCGACCCTCCCAGATGCGGTTGCACTTCCTCCAGAACGCGGCGCACCAACTCGTTCCGCAATTCCGGAAGATGCCCTTCGAGGACCTGCGAGACTGCCTTCTCGACAATTTGATCAATCGAACTTTTTTGTGCCATTGTGGCCCTGACCGCCTTGCAGCTTCCCGAGTGCATTTGGGGAGGCACGATTTCAATCGTGCCGCCCAGTGCCGAAAATACATTGGGGGCTTCAGCCCCTGAGGTGACGACCTCTATACTTCAATCGGGGTTTACAGCGTCCTCTCGCGGCGCTGAACGCAGTTTCCCGCACCCTGTACCCAGCAAGGTTCTGATTATAAGGCCACTTCGTCGAGTTTCACGGATGACCGAAGTAACCTGTTCCAGCCCCGAGGCTTGCCAGATTCACAGGTTGCGGAAAAACTGCGATTTTGGCGGGCGCAGCGCTTCGAGCTCTGCGATATCCGCCCTGGGAATGAATAAGGGTTTTTATCCCCCGGAGACAGCAAAGATATGTTTTTCCGCAGCCTCTACAGCCATTGCCGCAAACGCTGTCGAATCAATGCAGCGCCACCGCCGCTTTCGACCTTTCTTCACCAATCCCTGAATCCTGCTAAACTGATCCACTCAGGTTGCGTCAAAAGAGTTACGCGGAAGCGTTGGTTACCAAGTAAAATAACAGTTCCTTGTGCCGCGCCACGTGAAAATTGTTGCATCGGATGAATGATGAGTACCATCCAACC
>Ga0070766_10001568_pt1 | contig 11191 bp, 9 predicted proteins | sample HubBroMetageWFT6_FD_69782 | JGI IMG/M metagenome (GOLD analysis project Ga0070766, IMG submission 69782) | Warmed and freeze-thawed soil microbial communities from the Hubbard Brook experimental Forest, New Hampshire - Hubbard Brook CCASE Soil... | ecosystem: Environmental > Terrestrial > Soil >... | reverse complement strand
GCCGCCACAAGTTTCTTGTTGATCATCCCGCCCAGGACCATCAAAGCAACATCGCGAGTCTCGGCATCGGTGACGCGCAGCCCGCCGATAAACTCGCTCTGCTTTCCGAGTCGTTTCAGCATGCGCGTCAATGCGATTCCGCCCCCGTGAACCACGGCCACGCGATGCCCATCCTGCGCCAGTTCCGCAATCGCCCGAGCGCATTTGCGGAGGGTAAGAGCATCCTCCAGCGCGGCGCCGCCAACTTTGATCACAATCGTCACTGCAGTCCCTCGTCTTCTGACCACTCGTACATAAGGTTCATGTTCTGGACAGCCTGTCCGGCCGCGCCCTTTAACAGGTTGTCGATGCAGGAGATCAACACCAGTCGCCGACCGTCTGCGGCCAGGCAAAAGCCAAGATCACAGTAGTTTGTCTGCAGGCAAAACTGCACCTGCGGAAGTTTCGGGGTTTCAAAGACGCGTACCCATCGTTTGCCAGAATAGAAATTCCGAAAGCATGACTCCACTTCCAGCGGCGTCATTTCGCGGTTGAGGTGTACGTAAATCGTCGACAAAATCCCCCGCGGAATGGGAAGAAGGTGCGGCGTGAAGATCAATTCTTCATCGCTGAGTGCGAGTTGCTCGACAATCTCGCCAACATGCCGGTGGTTGAAAATGGAGTACGCCGACAGGTTGTCTGCCACCGATACGAAATGCGTTTTGGCGGTCGGTTCTTTGCCGGCCCCGGATACCCCCGACTTCGAGTCGGAGACGATGCCGCGCTTCCGATCGACCACTCCTGCCTTCAGCAGCGGTGCCAGCGCGAGGATCACCGAGGTTGCGTAACAACCGGGGTTGGCTACCAGCGCGGCGTTCGCGATGCGATCGCTGTTTAATTCGGGCAATCCGTAGACTGCTTTTTCTGTAAGTTCCGCGGCTGTGACCGTATCCAAATCCTGGAAGTCGTAAATCAACCGATGTTGCTCCTGCTTCAAACGCCAAGCGCCGCTCAGGTCGATAACCCGCAGGCCGTGAGACAGCGCCTCAGGCACGAGCGCGCGCGAGGCATCATGGGGTGTCGCCAGAAACAGCAGTTCGATTCCCTGCTGCATCAGGGCAGGCCACGAGAGCGAGTGCAGCGGATAGCCACCGTTGCCAGAAAGAGCAGGAAACACGTCGGCCAAGTCTGAGGCAGACCCGTTGTCCCCAGAGCGCCGAAGCAGAGCTGGTTTTTCCAGTCTCGGATGACGCAGAAGGATCCGCGTAAGCTCCAGACCGGAATACCCGGTCGCTCCAAGCACTGCGGTTTTTAGTCTCGCGGACATTTAGCTCAGCATTTCCTCGATCCGTCCCGCCAGTGTCCGGGCCTCATCTCGGTCCGGACAAACAATCAGAATCGTGTCGTCTCCAGCGATCGTGCCGACAACTTCAGTCCAATCCGTCTCGTCCAGGGCCGCTGCCACAGGTTGCGCGCTGCCGACGATGGTCTTGATGACCAGCAGGTTTTGGGCGCAACGGACATCGAGTACGAATTCGCGTACCAGGCGCGACACCGGAGGGAGTGCGATGCCGGCCCCCCCGTCACCGTGGGGCAGGGAATAGCCCTGAGAGGTTTTGCTCAGATTCAGATCGCGAATGTCCCGCGAAAGGGTGGCCTGCCCCACCTTGAATCCACGCTTGCGCAGGAGTCGCTGAAGGTCCTCCTGACTGGCGATGGATCCGTGCTTCAGCACGTCCAGAACTGCCCGTTGGCGGAGTGTTTTATTCATGATGAATAAATATTCACACAACTGCATAAATATTTCTCTATCTTACGGCCCTGCTCCGAAATGTCAAGGGGGAAAGGCCGTACTCGTTACTTTCGCGAGCAGACAAAAAACGGCGGTCGAAGAGTGTAGACTACTCCGCGGCTGGAAGCGCCCTTACACGGGAGCACCGGAGAACGAATGAACTCGAAACCCACGTTGACAGGCGAGTTGATCGCGGAGTTCCTGGGCACTTTTGTGCTCATCCTCCTCGGCAACGGAGTCGTTGCCATGGTCGTGTTGTTTCCGCCAAAAAATCCGGGAGAGACCATCCACGGTGGCTTCACGAACATCACGCTGGGTTGGGGACTGGCCGTCACCATGGGCGTCTACGTTGCCGGCAAAATATCGGGGGCGCATCTGAATCCCGCGGTGACCGTGGCTCTCGCGGTTTTTCGTGGCTTCTCGTGGCGCAAGGTGCTGCCCTACTCCATCGCCCAAACCGCAGGAGCGTTCCTCGCCTCTGCGGTTGTGTATTGGAACTATCTGCCCGCTTTCCGTCAGGCGGATCCGCAATTAGAGCGCACTGCCGGAGTCTTCACCACATTTCCGGCATTTCCAGCCGTGCCGACCGCAGGCTTTCTCGACCAGGTCATCGGTACGGGCCTGCTGATTCTTCTCATCTTCGCGATCGTCGATGAATGGAACGCGCCTCCGGGGTCGAATCTTGCTCCTGCGCTGATCGGGTTAGTGGTGGTCGCGATCGGGATGAGCTTTGGCGGCATGCACGGCTATGCCATCAATCCCGCACGCGACTTTGGCCCCCGACTTTTTACCGTCGTCGCGGGCTTTCGGAACAATGGCCTCACCGATGGAACCCGCGTGTGGTGGATCCCCGTCGTCGCTCCTCTGCTCGGAGGGTTGGCGGGCGCAGCCATCTACGACTTTGGAATTCGCCGTTTCTTGCGACCCCGACTGTGAACCGTGCAATACAAAAGGTTTGCTAGGGTGCGAACGCAAGAACCAGGAAAAGAGCCAAGAGGAGGTACCGTGCAATACGTTCTAGCGCTCGACCAGGGCACGACGAGTTCGCGAGCTCTCCTGTTCGATCAGGAAGGAACAATTCGCTCAGTCGCTCAACAAGAATTTGCTCAAATCTTTCCGCAGCCCGGCTGGGTCGAGCACGATCCGGAGCAGATCGTTTCTTCTCAGGTCGCAGTGGCTTTGGAGGCCTTAGCGAAGGTTCGAGCGAGCCCCCAGGAGGTGGCCGCGATCGGCATTGCGAACCAGCGCGAGACTACGATCGTCTGGAGTCGCGAGACGGGAGAGCCCGTCTGCAACGCGATCGTCTGGCAAGATCGTCGCACCGCTGATTTCTGCGAACGGCTCCGAAGTGAAGGGCACAGTCCGATGATCCAGCAGCGCACCGGTCTGCTGATTGATTCTTATTTCTCCGCCAGCAAGATCTCGTGGATTTTGGAGAACGTTCCCGACGCGCGCGCGCATGCGGAAGCGGGCAAGCTTGCGTTCGGCACAGTGGATACTTGGCTGCTTTGGAAGTTAACCGCAGGGCGAGTTTATGCGACCGATGCCAGCAACGCTTCCCGAACCATGCTCTTCAATATTCACACCGGGGCATGGGACCACGAACTTCTCGATCTGTTTCGAGTTCCAGTCTCTATGATGCCGGCCGTGCGGTCCTCCAGCGAGATCTATGGAGAGGTGGCTGCGGTGAAAGGATTGGAGGGCATTCCTCTGGCAGGCATTGCGGGAGATCAGCAGGCAGCTTTGTTTGGCCAACGGTGCATACGACCGGGCCTGACAAAAAATACATACGGCACGGGATGCTTCATGCTGCAAAACTCTGGCACGCGCGCCGTACCATCCTCCAATCGCCTGGTCACCACGGTCGCTTGGAAGATTGGAGACGTGACTGAGTACGCACTTGAGGGCAGCGTCTTTGTTGGCGGAGCAGTCGTTCAGTGGTTGCGCGATGGACTTGGTTTGATTCGGCGATCGGAAGAAGTCGAGGCGCTCGCTATGTCGGTTCCTGACAATGGCGGCGTTTATTTCGTACCGGCCTTCGTTGGATTGGGCGCACCCCATTGGGACTCTTACGCGCGTGGCTCAATGTTTGGACTCACCCGCGGCAGCACCGCCGGCCATCTCGCCCGCGCGTCGCTCGAAAGCATTGCCTACCAGGTTGCCGACCTGCTGGATGCGATGCGACGCGATTCCGGGGCATCAGTGCAGGAGCTACGCGTGGATGGCGGGGCCGCTGCCAACGACTGCCTCATGCAATTTCAATCGGACATTCTCGGAGCGCCGGTCGTGCGCCCGGCGGTGACGGAAACGACGGCGCTGGGGGCCGCTTACCTCGCCGGCCTCGGCGTGGGTTTCTGGAAAGCTGGACTGGACGCATCGGCCACGACGAAGGATCGCCGCTTTGAGCCGCAAATGTCCGAGTTTCATGCACGACAACTGCGGAATCAATGGAATGAGGCTGTCTCGCGATCCAAAAACTGGGAGTCAGGATCGCTTGGGTGAGGCGAGCTGGCGGCAACGTTTCGCGATGTCTGGCGGACGCGTTAGCTGACTGCGAGGAATCCTTTCTGCTTGTTGCATTCGATTGGATCCCGTAGCCTTTGGTGGGTTCATCTTCACGTCTACAAAGGAACTTCGAAATGTCACGTTCGTTTCTCGCCGTGATCGTTCTCTTACTCGTCGCTCTCGCCTTATCTCTTGCGCTAGTTCAGGCGTCGCCGGCGGAAACCGTGCAAGCCGCTCGAGACGGCGACCGCATCACTCTCTCGAACGATGCGATCGCGGCGACATGGTCCGTGCGTGGCGCGTCCCTTCAGTGGCAAACTCTGGCCAACCACCTCACCGGCGCGAGTCTGCCTCTCGCTGGCAGCGTGTTTGCTCTGGTGCCGGGAGAGGGCGAGCTCTTGCGGTCATCCGATCTAAAGATGATTGATGCGCCGGTGATTGAAAGTGCGCCAGTCTCTCCAGGTTCCTCGAAAGCTGCCGACCACACCCCCGGCCGGCAGGTGCGCATCGAACTCGAAGACGCCTCCGCCAGGCTGCACATCAGTTGGAGGGCGATCCTGCGCGAAGGCGCCAACTACATTCGTCAAGAAGTTACACTCAAGTCGCAGCAACAACCCTTTGCGTTAACGCGGATCGAACTCATCGACGCCGTCATACCTGGAGCCGTCGTTTCGGGCAATGTGAAAGGTTCGCCGGTTACCGCCCGAACCTGGTTCTTCGGTTTCGAGCATCCTTTGGCAGACTGTCGCGTTCGTTCAAATCGCGCTTCCTGCTGGCTTCCGCGGGAACTGCCGCTGCTAGCCGGACAGAGCGTGACTTATTCCTCTGTGATCGGCGTCGCTCACGCCGAAGAGTTACGCCGCGACTTCCTGAAATACGTGGAACTCGAACGGGCTCATCCTTATCGAACGTTTCTGCATTACAACTCCTGGTATGACTTAGGATATTTTGACCGCTACAACGAGCAGGGAGCAGTTGCTGTGGTTCAGAGTTTCGGCGATCAACTGGCCAAGCAGCGTGGCGTCAAGCTGGACAGCTTTCTCTTCGACGATGGCTGGGACGATCCCGCGACGCTCTGGAAATTCAATCCCGGCTTTCCTGATGGCCTGGCGAAAGTGACGCAAACCGCGGAGGGTTACGGTGCCGCGCCGGGCATCTGGCTTTCACCGTGGGGCGGCTACGACAAGCCGAAGCAGCAGCGTCTTGCTTCGGCGCGTGCGCAGGGATTCGAGACCAACGAAGGTGGATTCGCGCTCTCCGGCCCCAAGTACTATCGCTACTTCCGCGATACGTGCTTCGAGATGATCGATAAATATCGCGTCAACCAGTTCAAGTTCGATGGCACTGGCAATGCGAACGAGGTGATCAAAGGCAGCGACTTCGACAGCGACTTTGATGCGGCGATTCATCTGATTGGAGAACTGCGCGCGAAAAAACCTGACCTTTACGTCAACCTTACAACCGGAACCTATCCTTCACCATTCTGGCTGCTTTATGCTGATTCGATTTGGCGCGGAGGCGAAGACCACAGTTTCGCCGGCGTAGGTTCCAATCGCCAGCGCTGGATCACCTATCGCGACTCGCAGATTTATCGCTGGGTGGTCGAAGAAGGACCGCTGTTCCCGATGAATTCGCTCATGTTGCACGGTCTCATCTACGCGCGGCATGCGCAAAGACTGGGCAGCGATCCTGGTCACGACTTTCCCGACGAAGTTCACTCGTACTTCGGTACCGGTACGCAGCTGCAGGAGATGTACATCACGCCTTCGCTGCTATCCACTCAGGATTGGGATGTCCTCTCCGAGGCGGCGAAGTGGTCGCGCGACAATGCTCAGACTCTCAAAGATTCCCATTGGATCGGCGGCGATCCAGTCCGACTTGAAGTCTACGGGTGGGCGTCGTGGTCCCCCGCGAAGGGAATCGTAACCTTGCGCAATCCGAGTGACCGCCAACAGGATTTCACTACGACACTTGCCGCTCTGCTGGAGCTGCCTGAAGATTCCACACCGTCTTACGCTGCACGCAGCCCGTGGAAAGCCGAGAGTGCTCGGTCGACGCTGAATATTTCCGTGAAGGAACAACACACGTTTCATCTTCAGCCGTTTCAGGTGTTGACTTTGGTGCTGGTTCCCTCGTCCTGAAGTTGCTCACGTAGGAACAGCCACCTCGGATGTCGCGCTCGGGCGCAGCCCGCCGGTCATGGCACCCCGACGGGATCTTTGGCATCATATCCACAGCAGCGTACCCCCATGAAAGCCGCAATCCTCACTTCACCGCAACCTGTCTCGCAGCATCCTCTTCAGATTGCCGAGGTGGCAAATCCGCGGCTCAGGTCGGGGCACGTGCTTCTGCGCGTGCGCGCTTGCGGCGTTTGCCGCACGGACCTCCATATCGTCGAGGGGGAGCTGCCGCCAAAACAGTTGAGAATTATTCCCGGCCACCAAATCGTCGGCGAAGTTGTCGAGGGGGCGACTGCCGAAATTCCCACGGGCTTGCGCGTCGGTGTCTCGTGGCTCGGCGGGACCGATGGCACCTGCCAATATTGTCAGAGAGGTCTGGAGAATCTTTGCGACTCGCCCACATTTACCGGTTACACCGTCGCCGGCGGATACGCGGAATATGCCTTTGCTCGGAATGACTTCGTGTTTCCTCTACCGGCTTCCCTTGACGATCTGCACGCTGCGCCTCTGCTTTGTGCAGGCATCATCGGCTTTCGAAGTCTGCGTGTGGCCGGTGTCGAACCTGGCGAGCGCGTGGGACTGTTTGGATTCGGCGCGTCCGCGCACCTGGCCATCGCAGTGCTGCGTGCATGGAAATGTGATGTGTACGTTTCCACGCGCGGAAAATCCCACCGCGACCTGGCGGCATCGCTGGGTGCGACCTGGGTGGGAAGCGAAACCGAAAAGCCTCCGGCAGAACTGGACCGCGCGGTCACGTTCGCTCCAAGTGGCGACGTGGTTATCGCTGCATTGGGAAGCCTGCGCAAAGGTGGCGTGGTTGCGATCAATGCCATTCATCTCGATCGCATCCCGCAGTTCGACTATGACAGCCTTCTCTGGGGCGAGCGGCAGCTGCGCAGCGTGGCCAACATGACCCGTGCGGATGCTCGCGACTTTCTTGCGCTCGCTGTCGAGATCGGGCTGAAACCTAAGGTGACAGTCTTCAAACTTGATCAGGCGAACGAAGCTTTGATCGCAGTCAAGAACGATGCCGTGGATGGTGCGGCCGTCATCCTACCCTAGACTGCGGAAATGTATGAATCCGTGTGCTATCTATGCCTCGCGGATTTCCGAGACCTGGGTGCTGCTTTCCGCCTTCGTCTCAGGGCCAGGTGCGAGAGCGAGAGGCGCTTCCGACAGCCGGCAGGATGCCGGCCTTAGTTTGTCAGTGCGAAAGCGAATATGAAAAGGACGCAGAATACGATTGCCTGAGTCAGCTCGTGCCACCCGAGTTTCCGTACAGCTAATGGCGCGGGCTTCTGGATGAAATAGAACCATCCGCGAAAAAGCAGCGGCGAAAAAGCGATGGACACCATAGTCGACAACAAGCCGAGGAGACAGGCGAGTGCCAGCGCCCCGGTCATGACGCTCTGTCCGAGGGCGAAGGCCCATCCATGGGCAAGCTTGGCGCGAAAGCCTTCGACCCGGGCGCTATGGATTCGCAGTTGTACGTAATGGATCTGGTTGCCGGCGAAGACCAGGTTAGCAATCCAAAGCATCCACGCGGTGGACCCAAATTTTCCCGTCATCACGTAGTAGGCCGCCGGCCCCGAAGCAGTCAATCCGATCGTCCCGACAATTTCAGAGAGCATGCGAAATTGGTGCGTGAACGGTTTGCCCCGGTGGCGCCGGGCTTCGCCCTGGCTGGACAGCCGAGGCGGCTGTCGCCACATGAGTTTCAGCAGCGATTGCCCCACCAAGGCAATAACGGAAGCGACTCCAATCAGCCATAGAAGTGGATTGCGCCCTGCCCCCAGCAACGCGCCCAGAGCGAGGCCCGCGACGGTGACCAGACCGGCAATCACGATCGCGACGAGCCGCCGTTCATTGCTTGTTTGTGCCCGCATGGCAGACGTGCCTAACAAGCTTTCTACCGGCGTTCTGAGCCAAAACAGCGCGAGTGCAGCCAGTAGCAGTAGGAGGACGGGAAGAATGTGGGTGCTTTCGCGGAATGCGACGCCAGCGCCGGTGACCATGGGTACCAGTAAGAGTCCCCATGCACCGTGCTCTCGCGGAAATATCAGCGCCCGCCGCCGTTCTCGGCGCGCCTTTTGGGTCGCGATGTCTTCGGCCGAACTGAACGACGGCCCGGAAATTTCGAGGCTGCATTCCTTCGAACTCATGCTATCCCCAGAGGCTGAAGCCCGACTCTTATTCTGCCCTTAGGGGCACGGCTGAAGCCGTGCCCTTCCCAAAACCCGAATGTCGGCATCCCGCCACCAACGGCATCCTGCAATGAAAGCCACCCTGCTTCAACGCCATCCCGCCATATGGATGTGTTGCATGCCCTTCACGGCACGCATGTATTGAGCCCGTTCGAACGCGCCGGGATCGGAACACTTGAGCTGACTCATGCTCCCTTGCATCTGGGCAACCGATTCGTACTCGTGCGCTTCCATCCAGTCGCGCAGCTCTCGCTCGACGTGACGCAGATGATCGATGCCGTGGCGCATCAGGGAGGAGCACATCATCGTGACATTGGCGCCCACCATGAGCAGTTTGACGGCGTCCTCGGCCGCGTGGACGCCGCCAGTGGCTGCCAGACTGGCCTTCACACGACCGTGCAGAATTCCGATCCAGGTCAGCGGGAGCCGCAGCGCCTGCGGTGTGCTCAACAGAACGTTCGGTCGAATCTCCAGTTCTTCCAGATCGATGTCCGGCTGGTAGAAGCGATTGAAGAGCACCAACGCGTCGGCGCCGGCTTCATCCAGACGATGGGCCATATTCGACAAGTTGCTGAAGAACGGGCTCAACTTTATGGCGACTGGAATGGTGACGGTCGCCTTCACGGCCTGGAGAATATCCAGGTACGTCTGTTCGATGTGCGCTGCTGAAACCGTGGGATCGGTCGGGATGTAATACACGTTGCATTCAATCGCATCCGCGCCGGCGCGTTCGATTTCGGCGGCGAACTTCGTCCATCCACCCAGAGTTGAACCGTTCAGACTAGCGATGACCGGAATTTTCACCGCTGCCTTGGCCTTACGAATGTGCTTGAGGTATCCCTCAGGACCGGTGTGAAACTCGCTGGCCTGCGGGAAGTAGGTGAGCGACTCGGCGAAGCTCTCGGTGCCCGCGGTCAGATGATAATTAAGGTCCACTTCCTCCTGCCGCAACTGCTCTTCAAACAGCGAATAAAGCACGACGGCGGAGGCCCCGGCTTCCTCAAGACGGCGAATTCCATCGAGATCGCGCGAGAGCGGCGAAGCCGACACCACGAGTGGGGAGCGCAGTTTCAGGCCAAGATAGGTTGTGCTGAGATCGGTCATGAATCCTCCTCGCGCCCTAGCGCGTTGCTCCTGCCGGTATCGGTTTCACTGCGGCCGGTGCGATTTGTTCGCCGGCATCGTTGGCAGGAACTGCCGGTTGGGTTTTGCGGCTGGCCATGTATTCATACATGCGATAACGATTCTCCACGTCTTGCTGCGCCAGCTTCCACAAACGCTTTGCGTCTTCCGGCTTGCTCTTGGTGAGCATCTTGAAGCGCGTTTGCTGCAACAGGAAGTCCTGCACTTTACGGGTAGGAGCACGCGAATCGAGCGTCAACGGATTTTCGCCCGCCGCTGTCTTTTCGGGGTTGTAGCGATACAGCAGCCACTGGCCAGATTCGACCGCGACCTTCTGGTCGGTCATCGCCGTGGTCATGTCGATGCCGTGAGCGATGCATGACGAGTAGGCGATGATGATGCTCGGGCCGTCGTAGGCTTCCGCTTCAAGAAATGCTTTGAGCGTATGTTCATCCTTCGCGCCCATGGCTACGCTAGCCACGTAGACGTTGCCGTAGGTCATCGCCATGAGTCCGAGGTCCTTCTTCGGACCTGGTTTGCCGCCTGCGGCAAACTTCGCGACCGCGGCGCGCGGCGTGGACTTCGAGGCTTGCCCACCGGTGTTCGAATACACCTCGGTGTCGAGTACAAGAACGTTTACGTTGCGCCCACTGGCCAGCACGTGATCGAGACCGCCGTAACCGATGTCATAGGCCCAACCGTCGCCGCCGACGATCCACACGCTCTTCTTCACCAGCATGTCGACGACGGATATAAGCTGTCTCGCGTCTGCGGAATGGAGCCTGGCCAACTTTTCTTTCAGAAGATCAACACGCTGGCGCTGTTCGTAGATGTCGGATTCGTCTTTCTGCTTCGCAGTAAGGATCGCCGTGACGAGGTCTTCGCCTACGGCTCCGGCAACGCGGCGAAGCAACTCATGGGCGTACTCGGTTTGTTTGTCGATCGAGGCGCGGAAGCCGAGCCCGAATTCCGCGTTGTCTTCGAAGAGGGAATTGGACCAGGCCGGACCGCGACCATCGGCGTTCTTCGACCACGGAGTGGTCGGCAGGTTGCCGCCATAGATCGAGGAGCAGCCGGTGGCGTTCGCCACGATCGCCCGGTCGCCGAACAGTTGAGAAACCAGCTTCAGGTAAGGAGTCTCGCCGCATCCCGAGCATGCCCCCGAGAACTCGAATAGCGGTTCCTGCACTTGCTGCTGGCGAATCGTTCCAACTTTGATTCTTCTGCGATCGAGTTCCGGAATCTTCAGGAAGAAGTCCCAGTTTTCGCTCTCAGGTGCGCGCAGCGGAGGTTGCGGCACCATGTTGATCGCCTTCAGGCGGACCTCGCTCTTGTTTTTCACGGGGCAGACATCGACGCAGACGCCGCATCCGGTGCAGTCTTCCGGTGCGACCTGGATCGTGTATTTC
>Ga0070766_10001561_pt1 | contig 11218 bp, 12 predicted proteins | sample HubBroMetageWFT6_FD_69782 | JGI IMG/M metagenome (GOLD analysis project Ga0070766, IMG submission 69782) | Warmed and freeze-thawed soil microbial communities from the Hubbard Brook experimental Forest, New Hampshire - Hubbard Brook CCASE Soil... | ecosystem: Environmental > Terrestrial > Soil... | reverse complement strand
CCCCAACGTTCGCGCATCCGTTCCCGGAATCGTTCCCGCTCCTCCGGGGTCATGTTTTCACAACGTCCTTTCATGCGACGGCGGAAATTGGAGCCGCGGTAACCGTGCCGTCCCAGTCCGCCGAAGAGCACGCGGCACAGCACCAGGATCCCCAGCGCTTGCCAGAGAGTGATCTGGCGCCATCCGAAGAGCGGCGGCAGCAGCCAATTCCAAAGGTGCAGCACGATTTCGCCGCCGATGGCGATAAATGCCGCCACCCCCAGAATCGCCAATGGAGCAATGAAAATTATTTTCCATTTTCGACTCATGTTTGGTCTCTCACGCTCTCGTAAATTCGTCGTAAATGCTTTGCAATTGCTCGCGCAGATGCAGCACCGCACACCGTTTGCGCGAGAGCAGCGTATTCACGCCCAGGCCCGTCTCGGCCGCCATCTTCTTGAAGCTGCGCCCTTCCAATTCGTGCGCAACAAACACCTTGCGTTGCTCTTCCCGCAACTCGTCGACCGCAAGCTCCAGCGCGTCAAGAAGCACGCGGCGAAGATAGAGCGCTTCCGGCCCGGCATCAGGCGATGGCAAAAGATCGTCGATCCGCAGCACCTCGCCCTCTTCGTCCGCGACGGCGCTATCGCTGAAACTCTCCGGCTTTTTCTTGCGGAAGAGATCGGTGATGCGATTGCGCGCCACCCGAAACAGCCAGCCAGTAACGTGCTCGATCGGCATCAGCAGCCGATTCGCTTCCACCAGTTCGTAGAACACGTCCTGCAGAATGTCCTCAGCGTCGCGCGGGTCGGGTACGCGCCGTCGAATAAAGCTGCGCAGCCGGGCCTGCTCCCGCTTAACCACTTCGGAGATCCGCTGGTCCTGTTCGAGTGCCATCAGCTCCAGGCCCACCGCGTCCTTCCTCTATGCCTGTAGACGAATGAGGGGCGCGGATATTGTGGTGACTTGAGGGGGCCGCCCCGGGTTGAACCTCGTTGCGTGAACTCTCAAGGGTGCCCCATCCAAGCTTCGCTTGGGTGGGGGTTTTCTGCGGGCGACCATTCCGTCTCGCCAGGCAGCGTTTCCTTCACGGATCCATTAGCGTTATAGAGCGGTGCCAGATAAATGCCGTGCCGCGCAGCGATTGTTTCAATCTCCTCGACTCGTTCCGGAGTGATGAACCCTCTTCCCTGAGAGAAAGGTTCGAACCGTCCCTCCAGAGCAAGAGCCATGCCTTCAAGCAGGCATCCATGCACCACATTGGGGAAGGGATGCCGATTCAGAATTCCATGGAAATCCGGCGTGAAGCTCAATCCGCCTGTGATCTGTCCCAGCCCGCCGAAAAAGACTTTGGCGTCAGGCATCTGCGCGTTCGGGGAAAGATTCTTAGGATAGCCGGCGTCGCAAACGATTGCGTCGGGTGCGACGCGTCCCAACAGGAGCGAAGGAGACGCAAGGCTGGCCGCACAGATGACGATGTCGGGCTTTGTAGAAAATTGCTTTAGATCAATCGCAATCTCGACGTCAATTCCATGGGCTCGCAACTCCGCGGCGAGCCTGCTTAACCGCTCCACATTGCGGGCGCTAAGCAACACGCGTTTCACGAGAGGCGCTAAACAACGCGCACAGCCGGAACCTACATCTCCGGTCGCTCCAATGATGAGCAGCGTTGATCTGCGGAGATCCCGACCCTCCCGCGCGCACATCTTCCTGATGCCCTGAAGGATAAAACTGACGGTTAGCGTATTGCCGGTCGTGAAGACCGTGTCGTGTCTCTCCGGAAGCAGATCGAAGTTCCCCTCGATCAGAATGGAACTGAATCCGCCGAGACTCACGATCTTCGCTCTAGCCCTGATCGCGCAGGCCGCCGCCGCTCGAACCCGGGCGATGTTCTCGTGCACGTAGGCGGCTTCAAGCCGGTCGGGAGGAATGAAGGAATCGATGTAGAGGCCGCGGGCTTTGGCGCCGCCGATCTTCGTATTGCCGATCTTGGTATCAAAGACCGAGCCGACCTCGACATGGCAGACCGCTCTGGGAGGAATCCACGGAAGGATGTCCCTGATCTCATCATCGGGAAGACGCGTGCGCTCGGGTCCGCGGAGGACAGCGAGCACGTCGGCAGCCGCTCGCCAACTCTCCTGATGCCCGATCAGGGCGAAATCGATGTCCATAGCCTACGTCCACGATGAAACCCGGGCGCTCAACACCAGCGCGCCCGATTTTGGGTGGCGCAGCGCTTCCAGCGCTGCGGTCAATGCTCTTGAATCAGCGAAGGCTTCAGCCGCTGAGGTAACCGAAAGGCATGCCCTCATACAAAACGTGTCCACACCACAACTGCCCATCTAAACCGGCAACTGGGCCACCCATGCGAGCGTTACCTCTCCCGGTAGCCCCAGCATGTCGAGCGTCTTCAGATACTGTTGCAGCGACGCTCCGCGAAGTTCAGCTGCACTCAAGCTGACATCGAACAGCGCTGGCTTCACACAGTTCGCGTGACAGACTTCGCAATGTCCATCCTTGCATTCCTTCGCCAGCATCTTCGCGAGCGTCGTCATCACATCGAGATGCAGCCGGTAGACCTTTTCGTCGAAGCGCTGCGGATCCAACGCCCGCTCCGCTCGGAGAGTCGCCATGGCGTGATCGACGTGCTCTTCTTCCTCGGCTGCGATGGATGCAAACGTCGTGCCGAGACTTCCCGGCGCCACCTTCCCGACGCGTGCATAGCTGGCGACCGCGAATGCTTCCAGCATGATTTCCTGGACGATCAGACAGCCGATAAAGTCACGCTCAGCGGTGCAGCTCAGGAATGCTTCGCGCAGCCGCTTCCAATGTTTAGCCTCGACGTTATTGGAGACGTCGACTCCAATCTTGCGGCCCTCGGCAGCGAACCGCGCCGCATGCCCCCGCTCGATTTGCGCATGCTCCAAGGCGTCGGCGACTTCTTCGGGATCGTCACAGATCTCCGATAACGACGCGTAGTTCATCGCGGCCATCAGTTCGCCAGTCACGGCCTGTGCCAGGATGTCCTGCCAGATCGGGGCGGTAGGTGAAGTGCATTCAACGGTTGAGTAGTTAAGACCAACAAGTGTTTCCATACGTCCTCCAGAACATCGACTTACGGTGCGAATACATGCCGCGCCCTTTCAAAACTTGAGCCCGCCATGTCCTCATCTGTAGTAGCCCTGCTTCGTCCGCACAACCATCCGGCCTTCGCGCTTTTGAGTTTCTGCTCGGATTTGGATTTTGATTTCGCAGAACTTGCCTTTTGGCTGTTTGACCGAAGGATAGTAGCCAAGCGTGTAGCGGCTGCGAATCTCGTCGATCAGTTGCGCCAGCTTCGTGCTGACCTCATCTTTGCTGGACTTCGTAACGTCGCCGCCGGTGCGCTCGGCATAGTGGTAAACATCGCCCGGAGGGTTGTGCTGGCGCATGGCAGCAAACATCGGATTCTTGCTGAAGGTCATCATGGCAAAATCCGAAAAGGCGCTACGCTCGAGCAGTGTAGAAATCACCGTTCCCGTTTGAAATGCCTCGCGGAACGCGTCTTTCTCGGTGTGCTCGCGGTCAGAAGGAACATTGGGAACGTTGTCCGTGAGCCATATGATGGTTCTTCCGCTCCGGGGATTTTTCGCCTTACCCAATTGCTCCGACGCCTGGAAAATCGCTTCATTGAAAAAAGCGGCCTCGCTACTTTCCATCGTGCTGGCTTTTTCAATGGCCGCGACCGCCTGCTCGCGGTCGGTGGTGAAATCCTGCAACACTCGCGCCGATGCCGCGTAGACCATAACCGCCACCTCGTCTTCGGGCTTGAGATGCTGCAACGCCTCCAGCGCGCCGGCGGCCAAAGGCTTGAGCACCGGCTGAACGCTCGCCGTGAGATCGAACAGCAGCACCACGGAGAGCGGAAGCTGGCCCTGGCTCAGCTCAGCGATCTGTTGCTCTACCCCGTCTTCGTAGAGCTGGAAATCCTTTTTGCTCAGCGAAGCCACCGCGCGGCGAGTCTTTTTCTGCATCACCTGCACGTCAACCTGGACCAGTTCAACGTTGACGCGAATGACCTGGTCGTCGGGAGCGCTTTGTTGTCCCTGCGCCTGGCCGGGCAAAGGAAATTGAAGAACCCCGGCGAAAAGAAGCACACGAACCAAAACTCGAATGGCTGTGCTCATACTCTTTACGTCCTTAGCGAGCGATTCAATCAATGGTGCCCTGCGATCGCCAATTCGACTGCTACATCCAGCGTTGAACATTCACGCCGTAGCACAAATCAGGGGGCCTTGAGTTTCTGCAGCATGACGACGGCACCGTGGTTCTTTGGGTTGAGATCAAGGGATTTCTGATAGTTGGCGATGGCCAGCAGTTTGTTGCCGTCGTCCATGTATGCTTCCCCGAGGCTGTCGTAGACATTGCTGGATTGCGGATACGCTTCGACGTTTAGCTGGAAAATGCGGATGGCTTCCTTGAACTTCTTGGAGCGAATGAACTCGTAACCTAAGTTGTTGAGTTCATCTTCATCGAAGTTGTAGGTGGAGGCTTCGGCAGCCTTGAGGTCATGGTATTGCCTCACGGCTGGGTTGATACCGGTGGACGCGATTGTGGCAGAGAGAGTCTCCGCAATGGACTTGCGGGGATCGTACGCGGCTTTGACCTGAGGCACCCATTGAGTCATGGCGACCGCAAAGAGTCCAGCGCCCATCACGAGGGTCAATACAAAGAGCATGCCTGCCGTAGCCATGCGCCGTAGCGCGCCTGGGCGGTCCTGCGCCCGCAGATAGATTTCGAGAACGGCCAGGGGAATTAGGCATTGGCCGAAAGACATGAAAGTGAGAAACGGTCCCCGGAAGGTCGTCGGGTCGAAACCGAAAGGGCCTTTAAAGACGAGAAACGACAAGAAAAAACCGATCCGGAAAAACCACGAAGCACTTGCCACAAGGAAGAAGCGAAGAGCCCAGCGGCGATGAGTCTTGAAATCGCGAGCCAGCGCATAGCGGAGCGCCATACCGCCGCAAAGCCAGATCAGGACCGCGTTCAGAGTAGAACCCAAGTGTACAGAAAGATCACCAACGCTTCCTCGTATCCAGGTCATGTAAAGGCCGGCCACGCTGAGGGTGACGGCGGTCAGCATGTAAATACGCCCATTCCAGCGGTGAAAGACTGGAAAGCGGTTGCGGATTTGCGGTACCAACTGAACCGCCCCGGCGAGCATGATGATTACGGCTGAAGCAACGTGCATGACCACAGCAGTATTTCCCATGGAAAAGCCGGGGACGTAGCCGTTCGTGAAGTTCCACTTGTGGTAGTCCCCTCGCAGCGCCGTAAGAGCGTAGAACGACGCTACCGTCAACGCGAAGATCAATTGGCCGACGACGGTCACCACAAACCAAAACCGGGTTGCAGCTTTCAACGTGGTGTCGGCAACGGACTCCAGTTCTAACCGGTTAATCAATACGGCGGTGCTCATGATTTTTTCTCCTTATGCGAACCAACGAACCAAATGCGGAGCCGAAATCACGTCGGCGCCCGCTGCGCTGGCCCGCTCATTCCATCCCTGTACGTCCCCCCGTCAAAAGCGCCCACAGGCAGACCGCTCCTTCCCCGAGGAGGCCGAAGGCCAGGTTGTAGGGAGACAGATAATTGGCCACCGGCAGCGACAAAAGGGTGAGCCACCCTAAACCACTCAACGCCATCAGCGCCCCCAGGATTCGAAGCCGAAAGGTCGAGCGGAAAACGAGACAGCCGACCAGAATGCAAAAGAAGCCGTTAAACACAGCGGCAATGTTGACGCCATGAGGCTGCAATCGAAGAACCTCAAACGCGAGTCCCGCGAGGTTGAAAGACCCCGCCAGAAACAACAGTCTCCGATTCAGCGGGCCCAAGATGTCATAGAAAAGCAGCGTCACAGCGATCATGGCCAAGACCACGACGAGGCCTCCCACGACATTCAACCTGCCTCCAACGAAGATCTCGGCGAATGCTGCCGCAAGTACGATGAGTAAATAAATGACGCCAGCAATCTGCGTTCTCAACAACGAAGCCGTGAAACTCGGCGACGCCTCGGCAACCCGATCCATCATCACAGCGGTACTCATAATCTTTCCTCCCAGCGCAACTCACCAAAAGTGCACTCGAACTCAAAGCGGTTCCCGATAACGTCGCAGCCGGACCGCCAGAACGAAAAATATCGCCGCGAAGAGCAGCCCGAACCACAGACCCGGACTGCTCAGAAATCTTCCCGGAGCAAGTTGTTCCAGCGGAATAAAATGCGCATCGATCTCGACGCCATTCTTGTCCTTCAGATCGAAAGCGCCCGCCGCGAATCCAAACAGGCGGTCTTCCAACACCAAGCCCAAATACGAAGTGTGGAACGCGATGTACTCGAGAGCGGCAATCGCCAGCGGCGGCAACACCGCCCACAGAAATGTCGCGCGCCGCGCCCAGCCCGAGACCAGTAACATCCACATGTAGAGCGGCGCATGCCAGAGCACCATCACGATGACCCCGTAGAGCAACACCACTTCCATTTCAAATAACGGAGGCCCCCACGGGGTCGCGGTACTCGCACCGCTCGCCAACAGAACGGCGGCGCTCAGCAGCCGCATCACGATCTGCAGAGGAATCGTTACGGCCAAAACGAGCACCGGCAAAATCACCAGAGGAACGATCGCCTTCGAGAGCACAGTCGTAAGATCCGAAACCGGCAGCGACTTCCAGAACAGGATGCTGCGATCCCGACGCTCGCTATGCAGCGCGTCGAGCGAGTAGAAGATCCCGACCAGAAACCCGACAAAGGTGAGCAGCATCCCTGCGTGGGCGTAAGGCATAGCGAGCTGGATAAGGATTTGCTGCGCAGGGTTGAGCGTGGCCAGCGCACGCACGCTGCGCGGCAGCCAATACAGGCTGATCAAAAAGCCGACCAGGTAGACGGCGCCAACCGCCAGCGGCGCGACGTAGATCGAACGGTTCTCCCACAATTCGCGCCGCACCGACCAGTACAGTGGCCGAGTCGGCGCCAAGGCCGCAGGCGCGACTGCCTGCGCGTCGAGCGGAGAATCGGGTTCGGCGTTTGATTCCGTATTCATCGAGCTGCCCCCTCTGCGGGCGGTTGATCAACCACATGCGAATCAGATCGGTCCCTGACAGCGACGCAACCGGACCGCTGCCGCAAGAAATGCCGCGGCGATGACCAGCCCGATCCACAGGCCCGGGCTGCTCAAGAATCTGCCCGGAGTAAGGTGCATCCTTGGATCGACCGGGAAGCTATCTGCCACGCTGATGGCCTCCGGGCCGCCTTCGAAGCGATATCCCAGCATGGCGGCGAAGTGCCAGGTGTTGAACGCGATCTTCTCCACCGCGCCGATCGCGAGCCATGGCAAAACGGCCCATAGAAATGCAGCCCGCCGTGCCCAGCCCGAGACCAACAAAAGCCAGCCGTAGACAGGTGCATACCAGAGCACATGCACGGTCGCCAGGTGGTAGAGCAGCATCAGCCACATCTGGAACACCATTGTCCACAGCGTCGCAACACTCAGACCGCTCGCCAGCAGCACCAGGCTGCTCAGCCCCAGCATGATCAATTCCGTGACCACCACGATCGCAAAACTAAGCAGTGGCAGAACGACCAGCGGAATGCTCGCCTTCGAAAGCACTGTAGTAAGGTCGGACACCGGCATCGACTTCCAGAACAGGATGCTGCGATCGCGACGCTCGCCGTGTAGCGCATCGAGCGAGTAGAAAATGCTTACGATAAAAGCGGTTCCCATAATCACGCCCATCGCGAAGGTGTAGGGCTCTTCGAGTGCCGTGCGCCGCTGAGCCATGTTGGTCGTCGACAACGCATAACCCATCGAGGCGATTAGGTAGCCAAGCAGGACGAGGCCCGCAACCGCGAGCGGCGCAATATAGATCGAACGGTTCTCCCACAACTCGCGGCGCACCGACCAATAGAATGGGCGAATTGGCCACAGAGCCACCGGCGGGACGGGCTGCGCGTCGAAAGGAGAATCGGGCACGGCGTTTGATTGCATATTCATCTAGCTGCCCCCTTATGCGGGCGTTGAAACCAACTGCATGCGAATCAGATCGCTCCTTGATATCGGCGTAGCCGGACCGATGCGGTAAGAAACACCGCGGCAACTACCAGCCCGATCCACAGACTCGGGCTGCTCAGGAATCGTCCTGGAGTAAAGCGCGATAAGGCATCTACGAATCTGCCTGTTCCCTGGACAGCCTCCGGGCCGCCCACGAAGCGGTCTCTCAGCATGGCGGCGCAGTATGAAGTGTTGAAGGCGATCTTCTCGACGGCGCAGATCGCGATCCAAGGCAAGGCGGCCCACAAAAATGTCGCGCGCCGCGCCCAGCCGGAGACCAGCAGCAACCAACTGTAGATGGGCGCATGCCATAGAACATTTACGGTCACCGTGTGGTAGAGCAGCAGCCCGAGCGAAATGCGAAAGACCGATGTCGATGGCGTCGCGACACTCAGATCGCCCGCCGGCCGTACGACGCTGGTCAGCCCCATCTCGATGACTTCCGTTGCAGCTGCGATCGCAAAGCTGAACAGTGGCAGAACGAGGAGCGGAATGCTCGCCTTCGAGAGCACAGTGGTGAGATCGGAAACCGGCAGCGACTTCCAGAACAGAATGCTGCGATCGCGACGCTCGTCGTGCAGCGTGTCGAGCGAGTAGAAGATGCCTACGACAAAAGCGGCCGCCATGCTGTAAGGCTCATCGAGCAGTCTTGGGTCGGGCATTGGCACGGGAACCCCGAGCGTGAGGATCAGATATCCCAGCACGGCGAGGGCGGCGACCGCCAGCGGTGTGATATAGATCGAATGGTTCTCCCACAATTCGCGGCGCACCGACCAATAGAATCGCCGAATCGGCACGGCGGACGCGATTCCTCGCGACTCGTTTACCTGCCAATCGCTCGAAGACTCACGCATTGCGGTCGATTGACTATTCATCGCGCCACTCCTTGCGCCGCGCCAGCGTGATCGCCTGGCTTATTCCCCATCAAGGCAACGAACAAATCCGCGATGCAGGGCGTGCGCACGTCGCCCAGCGCTGCAAGTTGCCCACGGTCAACATGATCGAACAACAGAATGCTGCGCCCGAGCACCTGGCGCTCGTGAATCGGCTTAAGCGCCCGCGCCTCGGTCACACGCTCGGGATGCACCGCCACCTCCAGATAGCGCGACTCGAATTCTTCCATGCTGCAGTCGAGTACGATCCGCCCGTGATTGATGAACATGAGATCGGTGATGACATGCTGGACGTCTTCCACCTGATGCGTAGTCACCACGATAGTGCGGCTGCGATCGAAGTAGTCGTTCAGCAGCGAATCGTAGAACTGCTTGCGATACAGAATGTCGAGGCCAAGCGTCGGCTCGTCCAGCACCAGCAACCTCGCGTCAATGGCCATCACCAGCGCGAGGTGCAGCTGCGTCACCATGCCTTTGGATAATTCCCTGATCTTGCTGGCGCGTTTGATATCGGTCTTCGCCAGAAAACCCTCCGCCTTCACCCGATCGAATCGCGGATGCACCCCGCCCACATAGTCGAGCGCCTGCGAAACCCGCATCCAGCGCGGCAAAACCGCAACATCAGCAATGAAGCAAACATCGCGCATGAGCTGATCGCGCTCGTCCCACGGGTCGCGTCCAAGCACTCTCAGTTCTCCCTGATATTCGGTCAGGCCGAGAATCGCGTTGAGCGCAGTGCTCTTGCCCGCGCCGTTCGGGCCGATCAGTCCGAGGATGCGCCCCTCGTCGACCCGCAAATTGACGCCGTCCAGCGCGATTGTTTTGCCGAAAGCCTTGCGCAGGCCGCGTGCTTCGATGACTGTCATGACTTTGGCTCCTTCTTTTTTGCATTGGGCGAGGCAGCGTCCAGCAGTTCTTCCGGCGTCAGGCCGAGCCGCTGAATGGTTGCGTAAACCGTGGGCCACTGTTCCGCCAGAAACTTCTGGCGTTCGCCCTGCAGCAGCAGATTGCGTGCGCCTACATTGATGAACATCCCCCGACCTCTCCTGCTCTCGACCAGTTGCTCGTCGACCAGTTGCTGATAGCCCTTCAGAACAGTGAGCGGATTGACCCGATATTCGGTCGCCACATTGCGCACCGAAGGAAGCGGATCGCCTTCCTTGAGCACGCCGTCGAGTATCATCGCGACCACCCGGTCGCGAAGCTGGCGATAAATCGGCTGACTGTCGTTCCACTCACGGTCCATGATCGGTTCCAGATGAAGGTAAAGACTCGATTCAAGGGAAGAAGATCATTCGATCTGCCTCCGCTGCGACAGCGCCACACCTTGCGGCCTCGCTCAAAGAACAGGTTCTACTGCTTGGGTTTTGTAAAAGTAATTCACAAACACATATCCCCACGGCACAGCAACGATTGGTAATATCACCCATAAGAACGACGAGGTGATGCCTTCCGCTGGTGATCCAGCCAACGTGCCGTTTGACCACAGTGGATACGCCACGAGAATGAGCCACAGCACTTTGTAAAATATCTCGAGCAGCACGATGGGTAGCATCTTCACGGGACGGATAATTCCTATGCCCGCCAAAGTTGCGAACGCCGTCCAGACGCTCCACACCACGGCATTTGTCGGGTCCCATGGTCCTTGGTGGGTGAGGATATGCGTCCAGGTCTCTTTGCCCAGCACGAAGAACATCAATACATAGAGCAGCCGCAAGAGATAAATATTGATCCTGCGGACACCTTCGTACCGGTCGTTCCGTTGAAAAATAGCTTTCAGACTGATGGCCATGGGAATCTCCTCGAGTCATTGGTTGCGTGCGAATTTCTCTAAAGGCAATCACGAATCAATTCGAAGCAGCGTCAATTCTTCCGCTGCAAGTCGAAGTGCGCGTGGATCGGTTTGTCCTTCATCATGAACGTCCAATCCTCGGTGTGATGGTTGGCGTCGATGATCGTGAACACCGAATGGTGCATGTGGTACTCCGGGCTCCCGCTGATGTCCTTTAACTCGAACTCGACCGTCTTGCCGTCGGGCGACATCTTGCCGGTCATGCGCGGGCGGTTTCCCGCGTCACAATAATGAACCAGCGTGAGCTGGTCTCCATCGACATAAAGCATGGTGACGGGATGGTCGTACTTTGTCGGATCCAACGGCGTTCCTGCTTCCTGAAACTCGTGCACGAGCGCGTTCCCCCTCGAGGTGACGCGCAGCGAGAGGTGCATTTTGGCGCCTGACATCTCCGGCGCGTCCGCGACGGT